>Ga0247818_10000589_pt1 | contig 22986 bp, 23 predicted proteins | sample 13C_Glucose_Day1_FD_192424 | JGI IMG/M metagenome (GOLD analysis project Ga0247818, IMG submission 192424) | Soil microbial communities from agricultural site in Penn Yan, New York, United States - 13C_Glucose_Day1 | ecosystem: Environmental > Terrestrial > Soil > Agricultural land | place... | reverse complement strand
GCCTTGGTGCGCGGCGTGATGGCCGCCTCGATCAGCGTCTCATCCAGGTTCAGGGTATCCGGACGGATATCGACAAACACGGGAACGCCGCCGCGCAAAACGAAGGCATTGGCCGTGGAAACGAACGTGTACGAGGGCATGATGACCTCGTCGCCCGGCTGGATGTCCAACAACAACGCGGACATTTCCAGCGCTGCCGTGCACGAGTGGGTCAGCAAGGCCTTGCTCGAACCGGTGCGTTCGGTCATCCAGTCATGGCACCGCTTGGTGAACGGGCCATCGCCGGCGAGGATATTGCCGAACTTGGCTTCAGCGATGTAATAAAGCTCTTTCCCCGTCATGTAGGGGCGATTGAACTGGATCGTTTTGTCTTCCATCATTTGAGCCTTCGCACGCAAATTTTAATCGGGTCGAACTAGACTCACGTCGTTATGCAACGCGGGGGGGCGTCATCCACTCTTTTTCCGGACGACAAGCAGCCTGGAAGCACCGAGCGGAAAACTCACTCCCACCTTGATGAGCAAACACTCCAGCCACATCACGAAACCAAACAGTACATTGAGCGCCTTGGGCACCGCTAATTCGGCGGTCTCGCTCGTATCGCCCCGCTGTTGCTTCTTGGCGCCGCGTGAAATCATCATCGCCGGCAGCAGTAACGAGACGAACGATGTGCTGCGCACGACGGAAAACCCCGCCTCTTCCACCTTGCGATGCAGGTCGGCGGCATCGTAGCGCCGCACATGGCAGGAATATTCATCCACCTGGCTCCACAGCCACTGATGCTGGGGCACGGTCAACAGCATGAGTCCCCCGGGTTTCAGGGCACGGTGCATCTGCTGGAGCACCACGGTATCCGCCTCGATGTGCTCGAGGACATCGAACGCGCCAATCGCTTCGAACTCGTCGATGTAAGGGATATCGCGCGCATCCATCTGCACGAACTCCGCACCGGGCAAGCGCGAGGAGGCAAACTTCAGCCCGGTCGAGAACATCTCGCTGCCAAGCAACCTGGCCTGCGGAAACGCCGCGGCGACCCGACTCAAAACGAAGCCGGTACCGCACCCGATTTCCAGGAATGAACGCATGTGCGGCGCATATTTCGCCAGCGCCCATGTAATCAACCTGCCACGCGCCCGGAACCAGAAATGGCCGCTTTCAAGATGCGCGTAGGTCTCATAGAAGTCGGCCTTGAAGCCCTCTTGCTTGTCCTCGAGCTCTGGCGCAAACGCGGCAAAACCGTTCTTTCGAGCCACCTGATGTCCACACTGGACGCATGTCCATTGCTCCGAGGCGTACGGCGTCTCGCATTCAGAACAGATCTTCACGCCTGGTTCCCATTCGGTTGGTCATGACGAAAGACGAATAGCTTGAAGACGACGAACAAGAAACCTCCTACAACGAAAATGGCAGCGGCCTGGACCCACTGATGAGGATATCCCAGCTTGTCGACGAACACCGTCAGCAAGGCCAGGTTGAGCAGATAGCCGGCTGCGTGCGCCAGACCAAAGCGCCATGCCGTCCCTACGACGTTGCCGCGATGCTCGAACGCCCAGTTGCGGTTGCCCAGGAAGCTGATGCAGATGCCAATCACGTATAGGAAGCTCATGGCCAGCTTGAATGGGATGCCCAGCCACGTCAATGCCAGGTAGGCCGCATAACCTATGGCATTGCAGGCGACGCCGACGACTGCGTAACGGAGCATGGGCCTGATCACGGGCAGCCAGTGCTGCATTGGAATCACTCGTCTCCCCAGACGGCAATCCCGAAACCCGTCTTGCCATAGCCGTTGCCGTTATAAAGCATGTAGCGTCGACCGTCATGATCGAAGACGAACGGGTAACAGATCATCTCCGAATCCCAACCCGACTCCGATACGTCGATTCCCACCTGCTCATCGTGTCGCGTCCATTGCACGCCATCCAACGAGGTCGCGTAGCGGATCCGGTAGGTGGGGCAGTCCTTCGTGGCCCGGGAGCAGAACCACATCCGGTACATGTCCGCATCCTTGATCACGCGCGGCACACCCAGGGCGTACTCGTGTTCGTCACGGAACTCGATGGCAACCGTGCCGTTGCGCTCCCACTCGATGCCGTCGGCGGACTCGGCATATTCGAGATGATAGAAGTGCTTCGCTTCCGAAGGGCCTTGCTCCCATCGCACACAGGAGGTGAACCAGGCCCTGAAGCGTCCGGCCTCGAACTGCACCTCGGGGGTGGCGACGAAGTGAGGAAGATCGCGGGTGCGGTCGATGACGGGGCCGCGGAACAGCCTCTCGAAGCGCTGGGTGGCCTCGTTCCATTCGGCCAGGCCGATGGAATTGCGGATCTTCACCGTTACGCCCAGGTTGATCCCGGTGTAGTACAGCAGCTTGCGGCCACCGACGTTGACGATCGAATTGGGCAAGGCGCCACTGTCGTCGAAACATCCGAGGTCGCCCGGTTCGAGGACCGGATCCGGATGGACGCGCAAGACCTTGGTCGGGTCCCGCATGTCGATCTCGAGGAAGCCGCCGTGTCCGCGATTAGCCTTGTCACGCGATGAGAAATAGATGCGATACAGGTCGCCGTTCACCTGCTCGGCAATGGGAATCATCGCGTGTGAATACAACCAATCGCTCTGCCCTTCTGCGCAGAATATCTTTCCTAGTTTTTTCCACATGGGATTTCTTCACGCCAATTATGAGGTTCTTCAGATGTTCCTGACGCGGGTACTCGGCACGCGCGACCGTTCAGTGGCTTGTCCAACGTACACGCCTTCGGCAGCGGCATCTCCAAGAATCAGGGCGCCGGCGCCGATGATGCATTTTTCGCCGATGGTGACGTGATCGCGAAGGGTCGCATTGACGCCGAGAAAACAGCTTTCCCCGATCGTCACACGGCCGGATACGACGATGTGCGAGGCCAGGAAGCAGTGGTCCTCGATACGCGAATGATGTCCGACATGATTGCCGCTCCACAGGGTCACGTTGTTGCCGATGCTCACGAAGGGCTGAACGGTATTGTCTTCGAGGATGAAGCAGTTCTCGCCGATGTCCTCTGTCAGCACCGTGGCTCGCGAACTGATGTAGCTGACCATTTCGTAGCCCAGCGCCTTGACTGCCAGATATTTTTCCTTGCGGATCTGGTTGAGCTTGGAATAGCCGAGCGCGACGAAAAAGACATACCGGTCTGGCGGGTAGATCCGGGTGACTTCATCGAATGCCACCACCGGAAATCCCTTGAAGCTCTTGTCGGCCGGCATGTAGTCGGGATCGACGGCAAACGCCTCGACCTGATAGGCGGAGTCGGTGGAAAAATAATAGAGTGCGAGCTCGGCGGCGTCGGTGAGACCAAAAATAATGAGTTTTTTCATTCGATGCTCCGCGCCTCAGCCTGACGGTAGACGTGCCGGACGATAGTGTAGGGTCTCTGCTTGACTTCGGAATAGATCTTGGCGAGATAAATCCCGACCACGCCGACGAATGCGATGATCAGGCCGCCGAGCAGCCAGATCGAAGCCATCAGCGACGTATAGCCGCTGGGTGGGCTCGCCAGGAGCAGCCAGTTGACGACGAGAAAGCTCGTGTAGGCGGCCGACAGCAGGAAGATCGCGCAGCCCACGCCGAAGATTCCCACCAGCGGTGCACTGCTGAAGGCAGTAATCGAATTGACCAGTTGCGCCACTTTCTTGCCCAGCGTGTAGGTCGTCTCGTCACGACTGCGCTTGTCGATGGTCTGCGCACGCTGATCGAAGCCGGTGATGACCCACAGGCCGGCCATGAACAACTCGCGTTCGTCGTGCTGAATCAGCGCGTCCACATAGCGGCGCGACATCAGCCTGGCGACGACGATATTGTCGGGCATATCCAGCCCGCTGAGGAAACGGAAGAGTTTGTAGAACACCTGCCCGGTCCAGCGCTCGAAGTGCTTGCCTTTTCGCTGCTGCTGGACACCGTAGACCACATCGGCCTTTTCGCGCTCCATCTGCTCGCTGAACGAGAGCAACCATGCCGGATCTTCCTCCAGGTCGCTATCGAGCAGGAAGACACGTTCACCGCGGGCATGTCGCAGGCCCGTCATCATGGCCTTGTGGTGGCCGAAGTTGCGCGAGAGATCGACGACCACCACGTGGTGATCGGCTTCGCTCAACTGGACGGCCAGTTCCAGGCTTGAATCGGGCGAGCCGTCGTTGACCAGTACGATCTCGTAATCGTCTCCGACCAGTTGTTGTGCGGCCTGGCTTGCACGGCGATGGAACTCCTCGACGAACTTGGCCGAGCGGTAAAGCGTGGCGACGATGGAAAGCTTCATGCTTTGACATGCCTCATGTAACGGCGCGCGTCCTTGCCGCAATTGAACAGCAGATCCAGGACGGTGACACCGTGGGTGAATTCCCCCCAGAGTTGCGGATACTCGGGGAAGCCGGCGTAATCGAACCATTGCAGCGCAATGCCGGCGTCGTCGAACAGCGGTGCCTCGATGTAGTCCATTGCCGCCGGCCCCGACAGGTAGTGCGTCGCACCGGCCTGCTGACAAAGGTCCACCAGGCGGGCAGTCCGGGTTTTGTCGCCGGCAGACACATAGTCCCAGCAATTGGTAATGCGGGTTTCAATACCGATGTATCGGCAAATCGCTTCCATGAACTTGCGGTTCATCGACGACAGGCCCGTATGGGTCTCCGCCAGATAGAGCGGCTCGAGCCACTGGGCGACCTCATCGAAGAAAGGCGCTCGCCGATAGTTGCTCTGCAGCGTTTTCCAGTGCTTGACCTGCCAGGCAGGGGCCAACTCGACATCGCGAATGCGGCGACTGATGCCTTGCCCGACAGGCACGCTGAGCCACTGGACGCCTTGCGGCGTCTTGATCTGGTTGCGATTGCGCCAGTCGTTCTTGGTGAACTGCATGTCGTCGTAGAGGATGAACTCATCGACCGCAGCGATCATGTCGAAATAGCCCTTCCAGGGTATGTAGTTCGACTGAAGAATGGCGACGGTCTTCATGGCTGCTTGACGCTCGCGTCCCAGGCGCCCGGGAAGTAACACCCCTGGCATTTTGCCTGCGCGACCTGCTGGAGATGGAAGGAAATGCAGAACAACAGCGCCAGCGCCCAGAAACGCAACGCAGCCGGTGAAGGTTTGAACGCAAAATTCAGAACAATCGCGACGAAAACCGGTGCCATCAGCAGGTAGTCATACAGGTACGGATGAATGGCAACGGCCTGCGGCCACAGCAGGCTGGTCATCACGTATTGCGAAAAAAGCAGGAAGTAGAACATGCCGATGCCGGCCAACGGGGAGGTCCCCGCCGGTGCCGCAACGCCGGCAGGCTCACGCCGTTTGATCATGCGTAAACAGACCAACTGGGCTACCAGGAACAGGATCGGCACGGCAATGGTCGCAAATGGCCGCGGGAACTGCGGAACAAGTACCGACTTCAGGATGTTGGTGAAATAAGTGGTGTCGCCATCCAGGCCAGCGCGAAACAGCCAGCCGCTGTTGGACGAGGTGAAACCCAGTGCCTTCGATATCAGTGGGGACGGCAGATAGAAGGCAACGGCCGCAACGAGGGCCACCAATGCCAGACGACACATCCGTCTGTCGAGACCGTCGCTACGGCATGCCCAAACCAGCAAGGCGAGGCCCAGCAACGCTGCCGAGATCGGAGAAAACACGGCAAACAACACGATCACTGTCATGACTGCGGCGGACCGTTCCTGATTTTTCCAGATCAAGAACGCAGCCAGCGCCTGGAACGCAAAGATCAATGGGAACGTATTGTCGACGTTGAATCTGGCCGAAGAAATCCAGAATCCCGGCATCGACACCATGAATACGACCGATAACAGAATCAGCAGTCCCTGACCGAATGCCAGGCGTTTTTCCACCAGACGGGACAGAAAAAAGAACGTAACGCCTGCCAGCGAAATGATGTTCAGGAAAGCCCCTGTCACTCTCATCGGCAATGCCGACACATACATTTCCACTTTATAGAGGGCGTACATGTAGAACAGATAAGCCGTGGAGTGGTTGGAATACGCGATCTTTTTTGCGTAGTCCTCCATCGAATAGAAGACGAGGAAACCGTGCTGCGAAAAAGCGTGTTGCTCCCAGATGGGGAACGTGAAGTTTCTCAGGCGCTCGGGCATGTTCACAATCTGGCTTGTCGCTTCCCGGAAGCCCAGGGAGTACACCACGCCGATGGTTATGATGACTGCCAGCAAGTATAAACAGGAGAAAAGCTTATTATTTCTTATAAAGATCATCTTTTCTTTTATTCGCAATACGCTTGTGATAATTGGTGCCAGTGCGGGAGGCCCAACGCGGCATTTGCTGCCAAACGAGGTAGAATCGGGTAGCGATCAGGGGAAAGGCCCGCAGTATAGAGGATTACGGTCAGGCGGCAGCGCGATCATAATCTAGATGTACGGTCCGGTGAAGCGCTCCTCGTAGGGAATGGCTAATTGATTCATCGTGCTTTTCCAGTCGTGGGCGGGTGTTGGCGAAGCTGCCAACCATGCGCGCGCGGGCAGCAACAGCCTTTCGAGGCGATTAGTCTTTGATGGCAGGCGCTCGGATGACAAGCCATATATTGAGGATGTTATCCCATATCTGACAAACAAGGGCCAGGCTGCTTTTATGACAAAATCAATATTGATTATGGTAAGACCATCGTTACGGCAGTTCAACAAGGCATATCCTCATCTGGTGCCGTGGTGTCTTTCGTTACACCTCAATTTTTGATGTCTCTTGTTACAAAAACGGTTCACTCAAAGCTGCTAGAGCCCGACCCACGCACCAAACCAGGATCACCAATATTCCTGGGAAGGGCCCGTCACGCCCCTGCGGCGCTCTCATATTGAAGGCTTGATTCTTGTAATCAATAGTTCCCGGGGTTGATTCCTGATGCCGCACCATACAAAACAAAACCCTCGTAGAAATACGAGGGCTTTGTTGTATCCGGGGTTTGAAAAAGCGCTTTCAGTGCCCCGCGCTCTGACCACCGTCCACGTGCAGGATTTCGCCAGTCACGAACTTGGCGCCGTCCAGATACACGACCGCTTGCGCAATATCATCGATCTCGCCCATGTGACCGACCGGGTGCAGATTGCCCAGTGCTGCGTGGGTTTCTTCGCCGTGCATCGGGGTCTTGATGATGCCCGGGCTGACCGCGTTCACCCGGATCCCGCGCTTGGCGTATTCGATGGCCAGGGATTTGGTTGCTGCGTTGAGGCCGCCCTTGGTCAGTGAAGCCAACACCGATGGCACGCCGTCGATGGCGTGGTCCACCAGGCTGGTGGTGATATTGACGACGTGGCCGCTGCCTTGCTTTTCCATCTCGGCGATGGCGAGTTGGGTGATATAGAAGAAGCCATTGAGGTTCACCGACAACACATTGGCGTAGTCTTCTGCGGTGTACGCGGTGAACGGCTTGGCGATGAAGATCCCGGCGTTGTTGACCAGGGTGTCGATGCGACCGAAACGGGAAAGCGCTTCACGGATGACACGCTGGGCGGTTTCCGGCTCGCCGATGTCACCGGCCACGGTGTGAATGTCCGGATCGGTGGACGGCTTGATCGAGCGCGAAGTAGCGACGATCCGGTAACCGAGTTCGCGAAAGGCTTTGACCATACCGTCGCCGAGACCCTGGGATGCGCCGGTGATGACGATGACTTTTTTCGAAATGCTCATGATGAAGACCTCTGACAATAAAGAATGGGGTAGAAAATCTGTAATCAGGCTTCGGCCGGGGCGTTCGCCACTTGTCGTAACATCTGTTCGTAGTACTCGACCGATTGCGAACCGGACACCAGGTGGCGACCGTTCAGCACCATGGCCGGGACCGAGTTGATGCCGTGCTGGCGGTAATAAATTTCAAGCTCACGCACTTCGCTGGCGAATGCGTCGGACGCCAGCACCTCGCTCGCACCTGCCGCATCCAGCCCCACTTCAGTCGCCAGGCGCACCAGCGTCGAGTGATCGCTCGGGTTCTGGCCTTCGCTGAAGTAGGCCCGTAGCAGCACCTTCTTCAGCTCGACCTGCCGGCCTTCCTGCAACGCCCACAGCAACAAGCGGTGCGCATCGAAGGTGTTGTAGAAGTGCGTGCGCTTCTCCAGATCGAACTTGAAGCCGATGGCCTCGCCGCGAGCGATCTGCATGGCCTTGCCGGCGGCGACGTCGTCGGCCGTTCTCCCGTACTTGCGCATCAAGTGCTCGACCGCTTGCTCACCTTCGGCCGGCATGTCCGGGTTCAACTCGAATGGCTTGTAGGTCAGCTCGACCGAGACTTCCCCGGCCACGTTCTCGATCGCCTGCTCCAGCGCCGTCGCCCCCAGTGCGCACCAGGGGCACACCACATCGGAAATGAAATCGATGGTGACGGAGGACGTCATGACTGCCCTTGCGTCTCGGCCAGTTGCTTGCGGTACTGGGTGGTGGTGATGCCGGCGTAACCCCAGTTATCGGTGTCGACTTCCTCGATCACGATGTGGGTCAGGTCAGGGCGTTTATTGAGCACGCGCTCCAGCGTTTCAGTGATCTCGGCAATGACCTGAGCTTTCTGCTCAGTGGTAACGCCATCGCGGGTAATGCGTACGGTTACGAAAGGCATGAGGGCAACTCCAGTGACCTTCCCGTCGGGATGATGGGAGAGGCGTTGGAGATGAATGTATGGGGTTGGCGGGAGGGGATAAAGGTGGGGGCGGGAACTTCATTCGTTACGTGGTGTAATGAATTAAAGAGAAGGCATGCAAAGTACTGGCGCCCATCGAGAAACCTGCCGACTTTCTCAAAAGTCGGCGATGTGTTGAGAATGGAGTTTGCCTTCTTAGCTAAATCGCTTGAAGGTCACGCAATGCCTCAGGATGCTGACTCGCCACACGCAACAGCGTCTGCGCTGCTCCCGTCGGTTGCCGCCGCCCCTGCTCCCAATCCTGCAACGTTCGCAAACTGACTCCAATCAGCTTGGCGAATGCACTTTGAGATACACCGACTTTGGCCCGTGCTTCAGCTGCCGTAGACAACGGCACCTCTGTCACGCGAGCGGCTTTGCCTGCTTTCATTTGACGCACAGAGTCCAGCAAGTCCTGCTGGAATTGCTCCAGTTCATTGACCATTGCTGATTTCCTCCTTCAGTTGCTTGAGGAAGGCCGCGGGTAAATTGTCGAACTTCGCCTTGGTGTAGGCGATTAACAACCAGATTGAGCCTTCAGAAAGCGTGTTGTAGTAAATGACACGGGTACCGCCTCGTTTGCCCATCCCGTTACGGGACCAACGGACCTTGCGAAGACCACCGCTGCCAGGAACCACATCGCCGGCCAGCGGATTAGCCGCCAGCCAGGTAATGAATTCATGACGTTCGCCATCGTCCCAGATGGATTCAGCATAACGCTTGAAAATTTCGGTTTCGATAATCGTGAACATGGACCCAACTATACGGCATTGCCGTATATGCGAGCAATCGATTTGAAGTGCTAAGACGTGTCGCAATTTTTCACTTTTTGCGACACGTCTTCCGAACATGTCGCCGCGGACGACACGTTCGAAAGACGTGTTACCGAAATCGAGTTTTGGCGACATGAGCAAATCAACAGCACAAAAAAGCCCCGAACCAGTCGGGGCTTCTTCATTCTCAGCCTTGCATCAAACCTCGACACCACACCCCATCATCAAAAGACGTTGATCGGGTAATCCACAAACACACGCACTTCGTTGCCGCTGACGTTGTACTCACTCGACTTCTGCGACACACGCAGGACGGAGCTGCGCAGTTTTACGCTGAGGTCTTTGGCCGGGCCGCTTTGGACGACGTATTTGATCTGGTTGAAAATCTCGCGCTCGGTGCCGCCTTCGCTGGTGGAGGTGGTGATGTTGTCACCGCGCACGTAGGCCACGTTGTAGCTCAGGCCCGGTACACCGAAGGTGCTGAAGTCCAGGCCGTAGCCGACCTGCCAGCTGCGTTCGTCTTCAGCGTTGAAGTCGGACCAGTAGGAGTTCGCCAGGTAGATGGTATTGCCGCCGTCGCCGATGCGACCCTGGTCTTTCTGGTAGCCGCCGTAGGCGTAGCCCAGGTTGCTGTCGCCGGTGCTGCGCTGGTGAGCGAGGGTGAACGAGTGCGGGCCGGTGATGAAGGTGGCCGCCAGGCTCCAGATCTTGTTGTCGTCGCCGGTGATACCGTTTTCGCGGACGTAGGAATCTTCCAGCTTGGTGCGGTAGCCGTTGAAGTCCAGGGTCAGGGACTGATCCTTGTCGATCGGGAACACGTAGTTGGCGTTCACGTATTGCTTCTTCAGCACATCTTCGACGTCGGAAGCGTACAGCGCGGCCTTGAATTGCTCGGTGAACTGGTAGCTACCGCCCAATACGTTGATCGACTTCAAGCCACCGCTGTCACGGCCTTCGGCGCTTTTTCGCGACTCGGCGGTGAAGCGACCGGCGTCCAGTTGCAGGCCATTGATCTCTTTGGAGGTGATCAAGGTGCCGGTGTAGCTTTCCGGCAGCAGGCGCGAGTTGTCGTAGTTCAGCACCGGCAGGGCCGGCATCTGGTCGCCGTAGGTCAGGGTGGTGCTGGACAGGCGGAACTTGATCGCCGCGCCGCCCTTGGACAGGTCGTCGGCCGGTTGGCCGCTGTCGCCCTTCTTGAAGAAATCGATGCCTTGCGCGCCGCTACGGTCCTCGCTGCGTTCCAGGTTCAGGGCGTACAGGCCGAAAGCGTCCACCCCCACACCGACTGTGCCTTGGGTGAAGCCGGACGAGAACGTGCCGATGACCGCCTGGCCCCACTCGGATTTATCCGGGTTGCCGTCTTTGTAGTCACGGTTCATGTAAGCATTACGCAGCAGTACTTTGAGGCTGCTGTCTTCAACAAAACCCTTGGATTCGGCCTGGTCGTTCGCCATGGCCTGTGTCGCACTCAACATCCCCAGAGCGATCAGGCTGATTCGCTTGTTCAACATCGTGTTCTTTTCCTTATTTCCGGTTGATACGCGCTGTGTCGAACGGCCGAAACGGCGCTATCGCGCTCTTTTTTCATGGCGAAAACAAAAAGGCCCGCCCACGATTTCTCGCGGCGGGCCTTTTTATAATTGTTGATCGTGGCAGTCGGCCACAGGCGTAGGGCCGAATCGTAGCTGCGCCCTCAACGATGTGTCAATTTCATGAATCTTCTAAAAACAGGCGAAAACCGTCTAAGAAATGGCTTTACGCGGCAGGAATATTCAATCATCGCAGCCATTGAGGCCACAGGCTGCTACGGAAATGGATGCCCCCTGATCAGGTAGCGACTGACCCAGCCACTGCGAAAATGCCTGGGGCTTGCCTAGCCATGGCCCGATATCGATCAGGGTGAATTGGTCATCGTGCTCAAGCGCCAGGGTCGGAAAGCCCTGCCCGCCGACCTTGGCCAGAAGAGCACGGCTGTTCCTGATATGGCCTTCGGTGTCGGCCGACCTGAAGGCTTTTTCGAAGGCTTCGCGGTCCAGCCCCATGCCCTGGGCAAGTTCAAACAGTACCGACTCGTCGGCGATGCGGCGCCCCTCAACGTAGTGAGCACTTTGCAAATTTCCCAGCAACTCCAGCCCGCGACCGGTCATTTGCTCGGCAGCCAGCACCGCAGCGATGGGTGGCGCCGAGTCGAACACGGCGCTGTGATCACGCAGCAACCCTTCGAAATAGGCTTCACCGAACGGCTGCCCGCTGTATTCGGCGATGCGCCGGTCGTGAGGCATGACGTAATTGCGCAGTTGTGGCGAAACCTTTTGCCGATTGGCCCCCGTCATCATGCCGCCACCGTGTGCAATCACGGGCAGCACAGCCTGGGCGGCTTGCACCAGCGGTTTGGCGCCGTAGCACCAACCGCACAAGGGGTCGTAGATGTAATGCAGGATCATGGGAAAGCTCCGACAGAAATTCAGGAAAATTCGATGTCGGCAGGTTAGTGCCGCAGCGGCCCCGGAAAAACGCCGGATTGGCTTTCAGTCTGTTGCTTGAATCGGTCGAATGGTTGCCTCACAAAACCCTGTGAGGTCTTGGTGATTGCATGAATCGGCGGAAAAAAAAAGCGCTGCCATCCCGGCAGCGCTTTTCTTGTTCAATCCGTTGTTTTTCTTCTTATCCTTCCATCACATCCCACAACGCATCCAGTTCCGCTTCGCTGAATAAACCAGCAGGGTAACGCTCGATCATCGTCCGGCGCGGATCAGTTTCGCTGATCTGACGCATTCCATTGGACTTGAACCAGTGCGCCAGGATCTGGAGCGATTCGCTATTTACTGCCAGGGGATGCAACGCCTTTTCGCCCACAACATTCACTTCGGCGTTCATTTCAGCGCTCTCTCCCGGTTTGTGAGCGGCTAACTTATCCAAGGTTTATGACAGAACATCGAAGTCCTCCCCCTCCCCAAGTTACAACAGCAGAGATACAAGAGCTGTGCCAAGGTTTCTGAAGTGTGTCCTTGTAGATACAAAAAAGCCCGCAGGCCTGTAGGGCCGCGGGCTCCGTGCAACAATGGTGGCTGATCGACAGCCTGAGGAATTTTGCAATCAACTCAAGCTGTTACGGCTTCACTCACTCCTTGTGCGGCGCGGGTTGTTGCTGGGTAAGGCAGTGAATATTGCCGCCCCCCAGTAACAGTTCGCGACCAGGCACCATCACCACTTCATGTTGCGGGAACAGGTTCTGCAAGATCTCCCTTGCCGGGCCATCCTGCGGATCGTCAAAGCACGGCGCGATGATGCCGCCGTTGACGATCAGGAAGTTCACGTAGGAACCGGCCAGGCGAACAGTCGGATTACGTTCCTGCGTACCGTCGACCGGATCGACACCGGCGCACTCTTGCTCGGTCGCAAACAGCGGACCCGGGATCGGCATCTTGTGCACCGTGAACGGGCGGCCCTTGGCGTCGGTGCTGCTTTGCAGCACTTTCATCGCTGCCTGGCAGCGCGGGTAGTTCGGGTCTTGCGGATCATCGGTCCAGGCCAGCAGCACTTCACCCGGGCGCACGTAGCAGCAGAAGTTATCCACATGGCCATCGGTTTCGTCGTTGAACAAGCCATCCGGCAGCCAGATGATTTTATCCACAGCCAGGTTCGCACTCAGGACCGCTTCGATTTCTGCGCGACTCATGTGCGGGTTGCGATTGCGGTTGAGCAGGCATTCTTCGGTGGTGATCAGGGTGCCTTCGCCGTCGACGTGAATCGAACCGCCTTCCAGCACGAAGCCTTCGGTGCGGTAGCGCGGGCTGCGCTCGATCTCGAGGATCTTGCCGCCGACCTGCGAGTCACGGTTCCACGGCGAATACAGGCCGCCGTCAAAACCGCCCCACGAATTGAAATCCCAGTTCACGCCACGGACTTCTCCCTTGTTGTTGATGACAAAGGTCGGGCCGGTGTCGCGGACCCAGGCGTCGTCACTGGACATTTCAACCACACGAATATTCGGCACGTCCAGACGGGCGCGGGCGTTTTCGTACTGGCCGGCGGAAACCGCCACGGTTACCGGTTCGAAGCGGGCGATGGCCTTGGCCACTGCCACGTGAGCGGCTTGTGCCGGTTTGCCACCCAGGCGCCAGTTGTCCGGGCGCTCGGGCCAGATCATCCAGGCCTGGGTTTGGGGTGCCCATTCGGCTGGCATGTAGAAGCCGTCGGCGCGAGGGGTGCTGTTCAACGTGGTCATGGCTCAGGACTCCGGAGTGACATTGATACCTGACAGAAATGGAAGCGCATTGGTACACGCCGTGGACTGGCCACTTTATATCCGATAAATATCGGCTTTTGAAGCACCTTACATCCACCGTTACAAAAACAACCGATAAAAAGCCGATATCAATCGAATTAAAACCACCATCCATGTGGAAGCGGGTTTGCTCCGGGCGGCGTTCCGACGAAAGCGGCATTCCAGGCGCAATATTTACGTCGGATATACCGGCCTCTTCGCGAGCAAGTCGAATCGTCGCACCGCCGCTCCCACATTGGCCCGCATTTACAGGGGGATGTGTTTACAGCCCTTCCGCGAGCACCTTCGACAGCATGTCCACGAAGAAATCCACGCTTTGGCGCGAGGTGACCATCGGCGGCTTGATCTTGAGGATGTTCAGGTAATCGCCGGTCGGCTGCATGAAGATCCCCAGTTCACGCAAACGATCGCACAGTGCGGTGGTTTCTTCGGTGGCCGGTTCCAGGGTTTCGCGGTTGCGGATCAGTTCGACACCCAAATAGAAACCGGAACCGTGCACCGCGCCCACTAACGGATGAATATCGATCAATGCTTCGAGGCGCTTCTTGAAATGCCCGCCCACGACCTGGGCGTTCTCCCAGAGTTTTTCTTCTTGCATCACATCCAGCACGGCCATGCCAACCTGGCAACTGACCGGGCTGCCGCCTGCGGACGAGAAGAAGTAACCCTCGGCTTCCAGCGCCTCGGCGATTTCCCGGCGGGTGATGACCGCGCCCAGTGGCTGGCCGTTGCCCATGCCCTTGGCCATGGTGATGATGTCCGGCACCACGCCCTGTTCTTCGAAGCCCCAGAAGAAATCGCCCATGCGCCCGTAGCCGACCTGCACTTCGTCGGCGATGCACACGCCGCCCCGAGCCCGGACCATGGCATAGACTTGTTTCAAATAGCCTGGGGGCAACGAGATACCGCCGGCATTGCCATACACCGGTTCGCAGATGAACCCGGCCAGTTGGCGATTCTGCTCGGCGATTTTCGCCAGGTTGTGTTCGACGCTGCGCACGTAATCCGGCGCGCTGTCGGGGCCACGGAATTCACCGCGATAGGTGTTTGGCGCAGTCACCGGGTGTACCCAGTCCGGGCGGCTGCTCAAGGCCTTGGGGTTGTCGGCGATCGAGGTCGACACCGAATCCGCGCCCACCGTCCAGCCGTGATAGGCCTCCAGCACACTGAGCATGTCGCGGCCGCCGCTGTAGGCCCACGCCAGGCGAATCGCCAGGTCATTGGCCTCGCTGCCGCTGTTGACCAGGAACACGCGGTCCATGCCGTCAGGGGACAGCTTCAGCAAACGTTCGGAGAACTCGGCCACGGCTGCGTAATTGAAGCGCGAGTTGGTGTTGAGCAACGACCACTGGCGGCTGGCAACGGCGGCCATGCGTGGATGACCGTGGCCCAGCACCGCCACGTTGTTGAGCATGTCGAGGTAGGAACGGCCCTGCATGTCGATCAAATGGTTGCGCCAGCCACGCTCGATACGCGGCGGGTCGACGTAATAGTGTTTTTGCGTGCGGGCGAAGCTGGCATCGCGCCGGGCCAGCAAGGTCGGGCCGTCGAGTTCGGCTTCGGCGTCACAGGCCAGACCCAGCAACGCCGCCGGCGAAGGGCACAACGCCTGCCAGGCCGCCACGCGCGAAGGCGTACAGAACAACGGCGCATTGATCGACGCGCCACGGCACAACTGCACGATCAATGGCCCGCTGACCGAGCCCAGTACCTGGCCTTTGACCAGGGCCGCGCCGCTGTGCAGCGACGGCGTGACGCCCCAAAGCCGCACGCTCAATTGCGGGCCGTCCAGTTGCAGCACGCCCGCCGATGGATGATGCACCACCCCGGCAAACGGCGCTTCGACCGCCGTGCCCTGAGGCACACGCAACTCGACGTGCAACGGGCAAGTGTCCGGTTCGGCTGCGCTGTCCGGGCGGGTGTGGGACAGGCGGTATTGCCCATAACGACTGGCCGCCAGGCCATGTGCCGCGGCCGCTTCATCCAGCAGGCGCTGATCGACGCCCTCCTGCTCCCAATTCCCGGCCTCGAAATGCGGACTGAGCACGCCCAGGTCTATCAGCGCGAACTCTCGCCCCACCAGGTTCGGCAACAGCGGTGCGAAACCTTCGCTGCCGATGGTGGGCAGGTTCTGGCCGACGGCGGTGAGGATCGCCGCTTCCATCAGCGCCAACGGCACCGACGTGGCCACACGGAAGATTTCCCATTCATGGACCAGATTGTCGCGGCTGTAGGCATTGCCAGGATCGATGCTGATCTGCTGTTCGCCGCTGAGCACCAACACCGCCGCGCGGGCGACAATCAGCGGCCACAGCGCCAGCAGTTCTTCGTGTTGCAACGGGTTGACCGCGTGATAGGCCTGGATTGCCGGCAAAATGCAGAACGGATCGCCCTCGCCATGATGCAGCAGCGCTGCGCAGGTCACCGACAGATCGGTAATGCGCCAGGTGCGCACCAGATCGCCGAAATCGATCACGCCTTGCAGCTGCCAATGGCGCTGCGCATCGCGCTGCCACACCACGTTGTCGTCGGTGATGTCCATGTGAATGGCCTGCACCGGCAGTTTGTCCTGCAGTGGCTGCAAATGCCGCTCGGCTTGCGCGGACGCTTCGATAATCAGTTTGCGCTGGGCCTCATCCTTGATCAATGGCAGCAAATGCGCGATCAGGGCGTGAGCATGGCGGGCGTCCCATTGCAGGGTTCGCTCCAGCCCCGGATGGTCGAAATCCGCCAGGGCCAGGTCCATTTCACCACACAGGCGCCCGAAGCCGGACACCACCGTCGGGGTGAAACGAGCGAGGCTCGTCAGCGGCTGGCCTTCGATGTAGTCGAGCAGGCGAACGTGGACCGCCTGGCCATCCACGTCCAGCGACAGCAGGTCTGCACCGTTTTTCGCCGTGATAACACGCGGCACATGTACATCGGGATGTTCGCCCAGATGCTTGAGCCCGGCATGTTGTGCCTGGAGTTCCAGTACCGAGTAGTCGCCACGGCAGATTTTCAGGACGAAACGTCCCCGCTCGCTGTCGACGCGGTAGTTCAGGTCTTGCTGGCTGCCAAGGGCCTGCAACCTGCCACTGAACCCGTAATGTTCTTCCAGCAGCCCTAGCGCTTGCTCCGCAGACACCTGCGGGCTGGGCAAACTGGCGCGATGAATCAACGTGGCGAGCGGCATACAACGACCCCTGAAATTTTATTAGGCGCCTATATCGCCACTGGTTCGGGCGATACGCAACCCCCCGGAACTGGGATGAGGGCATTTGTGAACACAGTTGCTCCCACAGGTTTTGTTCTGGTACTCGCCTCGATCAGCACTTTGCGCAAGAATGGCGGCCATTAAACGCACACTGCTGGAGAGCCACCATGAATGTAGTGACCACCGACCTGCCCGGTGTTCTGATCCTCGAACCCAAGGTCTTTGGTGACGAACGTGGTTTCTTCTACGAGAGCTTCAACGCCAGGGCATTCAAAGAGGCCACCGGGCTGGAGACTGAATTCGTTCAAGACAATCACTCCCGTTCGCAGAAGGGCGTGCTGCGCGGCCTGCATTACCAACTGGAAAATACCCAGGGAAAACTGGTTCGCGTCACGGTCGGTGAAGTGCTGGACGTCGCCGTAGACATCCGTCGCAGCTCGCCTCACTTTGGTAAATGGGTCGCTGTGCGCCTGTCTGCCGCCAATCATCGCCAGCTCTGGGTCCCGGAAGGTTTCGCCCACGGGTTCGTGGTCTTGAGCGAATTTGCCGAGTTTCTTTACAAAACCACCGACTACTACACGCCATCGGCCGAGCGCAGCATTCGCTGGGACGACCCGGACCTGGCCATCGACTGGCAACTGCAAGGCACGCCGCAGCTGTCGGCGAAAGATCAGGCCGGGGTATTTTTCAGGGACGCCGATGTCTTTGCCTGACAGGCCGGCTGAAACTCGCCAATCAAGATGCAACTGACCCAAGGCGGGCAAGCCTAGGCATAATGCGCCTGTACCCACAGGCGCATGCTGCTCATGAAACCAACTCTTCCTCCCAGACCCCGTTGGCGCAGCCTGGCCCTGCTGGCACTGTGCCTGGCGCCGTTGCTGTGGCCGCTGGAGCATCTCGCCGAGCGTTACTACCGCAGCGAGTTGGCCAGCCAGAATCGTCAGACCCTCGACCTCTACGTCGCCAACCTGCTGGGTACCCTGCACCGCTATGAAGTGTTGCCGCAAATCCTCGGCGACCTGCCGGCCTTGCGTGCCGTGCTCGGCGCGCCGGACGATGGCGTCACCCAAGGCAATGCCAACCGCTTGCTGAAAAACATCGCCACCCAGACCGGTGCCGAAGTCATGTACCTGATGGACGCCACCGGCAAGACCCTGGCCGCCTCCAACTGGGACAAACACGACAGTTTTGTCGGGCGTAATTTTTCCTTCCGGCCGTATTTCAGCGAAGCCATGGCCGGGCGCCTCGGGCGCTTTTTCGGCCTGGGCACGACATCCGCCAAGCGCGGTTACTTCTTTGCCGCCGGCGTACGTGATGGCGAAAAAATCGTTGGTGTACTGGTAGTCAAGGTCGACCTCGACCACACCGAAAGCCTCTGGGGCAAAACCCCGGAACAACTGCTGCTGACCGACCACAACGGCGTGGTCATTCTCACCTCGCGACCGGAGTGGCGATTCCGCTCGACCCGCCCGTTGAGCGAAGACGAAAGCAAAGCCATCACGGCGATCCAGCCCTATCCAACCCGCGATCCAAAACCGCTGAAGCTCAATACCAATGCCTGGTTGACCCAGACCCGGCAGATCGCTGAAACCGGCTGGGACGTCAGCATCCTCGCCCCGCGCACCTTGATTGACCGCCCGGTGCGCACAGTGGTGGCTATCGGTGGCGCAACGTTGCTGGTGTTGATGCTGTTGCTTGGCCTGATGATGCAGCGCCGTCGCCACTACCTCGAACGCATCGCTTTCGAAGCCAAGGCCCGCCGCGAGCTGGAAGGCCGGGTCGCCGAGCGCACCAGCGATCTCGAGGGCCTGAACCGACGCCTGAAACAGGAAGTGCTGGAACGCGAGCAGGCCCAGCAAGAGCTGGTCCGCGCCCAGGATGATCTGGTGCAGGCCGGCAAGTTGTCGGCGCTGGGCACCATGTCGGCGAGCATCAGCCACGAACTCAATCAGCCGCTGGCAGCAATTCGCAGCTATGCGGAAAACGCCGAAGTATTGCTCGATCACCAGCGCACCGACGACGCCCGAGGCAACCTCAAGCTGATCAGCGAATTGACTGGTCGCATGGCCTCGATCATCGCCCACCTGCGCGCCTTTGCCCGACGCGACCGCCACGCCCCGGAAAGCGTCGCCCTGCAACCGGCGCTGGACGATGCCCTGGCCTTGCTGGCCAAGCGTCGACGCAGCATGGAAGTCGAACTGATCCGCGACTTGCCCGCCGCCACCCTGTGGGTCGAGGCCGGGGAAACCCGCCTGCGCCAGGTGCTCGGCAACCTGCTGGCCAATGCCCTGGACGCCCTGACGGAAAAAGGCCCGCCACGTAAACTCTGGCTCAGTGCCCAATCCACGGCCGATGGCGTCAACCTGTACATTCGCGACAACGGCCCAGGCTTTTGCATGGAAGCCCTTGGGCGCGCCAGCGAGCCGTTCTACACCACCAAGACCCGAACCCAGGGCCTCGGCCTGGGGCTGGCGATTTGCGAAACCCTGATGCGCGCCTTCGGCGGTGAACTGTCGTTCGCCAACCACAAGGAGGGCGGCGCCCTGATTACCCTGAAGCTGCGCGCAGGCGCACCGGGCGTGAGCCTGCAACCGTCCGAGGACCGAAGTGCATGACCATCGACAACCGCATTCAGGTCGTGTTGATCGACGACGATCCCCACTTGCGCCAGGCCTTGAGCCAGACGCTGGATCTGGCGGGCCTGAAAATCCTGCCGCTGGCCGAAGCCAAGGGCCTGGCCGCGCAACTTGAACGCGACTGGCCAGGGGTGGTGGTCAGCGACATCCGCATGCCCGGCATGGACGGTCTCGAACTGTTGACCGAACTGCACGCCCAGGACCCGGAGCTACCGGTGCTGTTGATCACCGGCCACGGCGATGTGCCGCTGGCGGTTCAGGCCATGCGCGCCGGAGCCTATGACTTTCTGGAAAAACCCTTCGCCAGTGACGCCCTGCTCGACAGCGTACGCCGCGCATTGGCCCTGCGCCGACTGGTGCTGGACAACCGCAGCCTGCGGTTGGCCTTGAGCGACCGCAACGAGCTGAGCACGCGCCTGGTTGGCCACTCACCTTCGATGCTGCGCCTGCGCGAGCAGATCGGCGCCTTGGCGGCGACCAGGGCCGACGTGCTGATCCTCGGCGAAACCGGCGCTGGCAAAGAAGTCGTGGCCCGGGCGCTGCACGATTTATCAAGCCGTCGCAACGGTCCGTTCGTGGCGATCAACGCCGGTGCCCTGGCCGAATCGGTGGTCGAAAGCGAACTGTTCGGCCACGAGCCCGGCGCCTTCACCGGCGCGCAGAAACGTCGCATCGGCAAGTTCGAATTCGCCAATGGCGGCACGCTGTTCCTCGATGAAATCGAAAGCATGAGCCTGGATGTGCAGGTCAAGTTGCTGCGCTTGCTGCAAGAGCGGGTGGTCGAACGCCTGGGCGGCAATCAACTGATCCCGCTGGACATCCGCATCATTGCCGCCACCAAGGAAGACCTGCGCCAGGCGGCGGATCAGGGGCGTTTCCGTGCCGACCTGTATTACCGCCTGAACGTCGCGCCGCTACGGATTCCACCGCTGCGTGAACGGGGCGAAGATGCGCTGATGCTGTTCCAGCATTTTGCCGATGAAGCCAGTGCCCGCCACGGCTTGCCCCCCCATGAACTGCAACCGGGGCAACGTGCGTTGCTGCTGCGCCACACCTGGCCCGGCAACGTGCGCGAGCTGCAAAATGCCGCCGAACGTTTTGCCCTCGGGCTGGAACTGGCCCTCGACAACAGCACGCCGGATGGCGGCGCTGGCAACAGGGTCGAAGTCGTCAGCGGCGGTTTGAGCGAGCAAGTGGAGAACTTCGAAAAAACCCTCATCGCCGCCGAACTGGCACGCTCGCACAGCTCCGTGCGCAGCGTTGCCGAAGCCCTCGGCATTCCGCGCAAGACCTTGCATGACAAACTGCGCAAGCACGGTCTGAGTTTCGCCGACAGTGGTGCCTCGGCCCACCCTGACGATCTCGACTGAGCTACCGTCCAATCATCCACTTCACGCCAGAGGCCCCTGAATGAGCCGCGACAGTCGACAACTGGAATCCGTTCTCCATCATGACATTCCCCTCACCCGGGACATGGGCCTCAAAGTGCTCGACTGGCATGACCAGCAACTGCGCCTGCACTTGCCGCTGGAAGCCAACGTCAACCACAAGAGCACCATGTTCGGCGGCAGCCTGTATTGCGGCGCGGTCCTGGCCGGTTGGGGCTGGCTGCATTTGCGCCTCAAGGAGGAAGGCATTACCGACGGGCACATCGTGATTCAGGAAGGGCAGATCAGCTATCCGCTGCCGGTGACGGGGGATGCCCACGCCATTTGCCAGGCGCCGGACCCGGTGATCTGGAAGAAATTCCTGACCACCTTCCAGCGATACAGCCGAGCGCGGTTGACGCTGCATACGCGGGTCGTCAATGAAGGTCGCGATGAGGATGCGGTGAGGTTTGTCGGGCAGTACGTGTTGCACCGCTGAACTTCAGATCGGTAAGAAACCCTGTGGCGAGGGAGCTTGCTCCCGTCAGGCTACACAGTAGCCGCAATAAAGCATTGGGGCCGCTTCGCGCCCCGACGGGAGCAAGCTCCCTCGCCACAAAAAGGTGTGAATCTCAGGACCGCGCCAATTCCAGCAGCTTCTGCCGCCAGGCTGCCTTCGCCGGCAATGCCAGGAAGAACGCGTTCAACAGCGACTCCCGCGCCGGATAGCTGAACGGCTCACCGCTCAACTCCAGTACTTCACCGCCCGCGCCTTCCAGCACACCTTGCGCTGCCGCCGTGTCCCACTGGGAAGTCGGTGCCAGGCGCGGATAGCAATCCGCCGCCCCTTCAGCCAGCAGGCAAAACTTCAGCGAACTGCCGATATTGGCCAGTTGCAGCTCGCCAAGGCTGGCGCTCAACCCGGCCAGCAAGCGCTCCTGCTCCGGGCTCGAATGGCGACGGCTGGCCACCACGGTGAAGGACTCACCGGGCGCTAATGCATCACGCACCTTGATCGCCACGGGCGTACCACCTTTATCGCCGCGCCAGGCACCGAGACCAGCGCCACCGACGTAAAAACGCCCGTTGGTCGGCATCGACACCACGCCGAACACCACCCGACCGTTTTCGATCAGCGCGATGTTGACGGTGAACTCTTCGCTGCCGCTGATGAATTCCTTGGTGCCATCCAGCGGATCGACCAGCCACCAGCGCTGCCACCCGGCCCGCACGCTTTGGGGAATGTTGGCGTCCTCTTCGGAGAGCACCGGGATGCTCGGATCGAGCGCCGTCAACCCGGCCAGAATCAGGTGATGAGCAGCCAGGTCGGCAGCGGTCACCGGCGAATCATCAGCCTTTGCCGTGACGGCCGTGCCTGTGCGCCAGAACGGCAGGATCGCATCACCGGCCTGCAAGGCCAGTTCAATCACCGATGCCATCATCGGGTGTGGGAAATTCATGGCAGGAACGCTCCGCGCTGAGTCAACAGGTCTCGGGCCAGGTACAGCGCCGCCAAGGCACGGCCCTCGGTAAACTGCGGGTTTTGCGCCAGTGCCGAGAGTTCACGCAGATTGACCTTGTCCACCCGCATCGGCTCGGGCTCGTCGCCTTCCAGACGCTCTTCGTAGAGGTCGGTGGCCAGCACCACTTGGATCTTCTGGCTCATGTAACCGGGGGACAGCGACAACTCGGTCAGGTGCTCCAGTTGCCGCGCGCCAAATCCGGCCTCTTCCTTGAGTTCGCGCTCGGCCGCCGCCAGCACGTCTTCACCCGGCTCGATCAAGCCCTTGGGCAATGACATTTCATATGCATCCGTGCCGCCGCAATACTCCTCGACCAGCACCGCATGCTCGGCATCGAGCATCGCCACGATCATCACCGCGCCGTACCCGGCGCCCTTGCCGACCAGGCGTTCATACGTGCGCTCCACGCCGTTGGAAAAGCGCAGCTTCATCTCTTCCACGCAGAACAATCGACTGGTGGCGACAATTTCGCGGGCGAGTATGGTGGGTTTCTGGCGCATGCAAAGCTCCTTGGCGTGAACGCGCTACTATAACGCGGCTTTCCCGATTGTTTACGCC
>Ga0247818_10000588_pt1 | contig 23016 bp, 16 predicted proteins | sample 13C_Glucose_Day1_FD_192424 | JGI IMG/M metagenome (GOLD analysis project Ga0247818, IMG submission 192424) | Soil microbial communities from agricultural site in Penn Yan, New York, United States - 13C_Glucose_Day1 | ecosystem: Environmental > Terrestrial > Soil > Agricultural land | place... | reverse complement strand
GGTGTACAACTCCTATCTCGATTCGCAGCTGCGCACGGCGACTTCGCTCAACAGTGAAGCGTCCAGCTATGGCGCTCAGGTCACGCCGCTGGATGCCACGCTTTCCGACTCGAATACCGGTTTGACCGCCGTGTTGCAGAAGTTTTTCTCATCGATGCAGGGTGTCGCGACATCGGCTACGGATGACACGTCTCGCCAATCGGTCATCACCGGCGCCCAGGGGCTGGCCAGTCGATTCAACTCCATCGCCAAACAGTTGAACGACCAGAACACCATCCTCAACGGCAACCTGTCGGACATGGCGGCGCAGGTCAACAAGCTCGCCAATTCGATTGCCGGCCTCAACCAGAAAATCTCCGAACTCTCCACCGGCACCAACCAGCCCAACGACCTGCTCGACAGTCGTAACGAGGCAGTGCGTCAGTTGTCCGAACTGGTCGGCGCGCAAGTCGTCCAGCGCGACAACAGCTACGACATCTACCTCGGTAGCGGCCAGCCGTTGGTGATCGGCAACACCACCAATACCCTGGAAACCGTGCCAAGCAAGGATGATCCGTCGCGCATGTCGCTGCAGATGAACCGTGGTTCCAGCACCATCGACATCACGTCGGTGATCAGCGGCGGCGAAATCGGTGGCCTGCTGTCTTACCGCAAGGAAGTCCTCGACCCTTCGCTTAATGAGTTGGGGCGTGTGGCGCTGGTGGTGGCGGATCAGATCAACCGTCAACAAGCCCAGGGCATCGACAAGAACGGTGACTTTGGCGCGGCGATTTTCAACAACATCAACAGTGCCGCCCTGATCAGTCAGCGCAGCATTGCCAATGCGGGCAACAGCGCCGGTTCCGGTAATCTGGATGTCACCATCAAAGACACCGGCAAACTGACCACCAGTGATTACCAGGTGACGTTCACTAGCGCGACCGACTACAGCGTCAAGCGTTCTGACGGCACCGACATGGGCAGCTTCAGCACCACGACCACACCGCCTCCGGTGATCGACGGCTTCAGCCTGAGCCTTAACGGCGGTGCGCTGAGCGCTGGTGACTCGTTCAAGGTGACCCCGACCCGTGGCGCAGCGAGCAGCATCCAGGCCGTCCTCACCGACCCGAAAAAAATCGCCGCAGCGGCACCGTTGACTGGCGTGACCAGTGCCAACAACACCGGTACTTACACCCAGCCGACGCTGACCAGCACCATCGACATCTACAACCCGGCGGCCCAGGCAGAAATGCAGGCCGCGCTCAAGTATTCGACACCGGTCAAACTGGTATTCGGTGCCGCGAGCGGCGGCAGCCAGAGCTACAACATGGTCGATGCCAAAGGCAACTCGATCGGCACCGGCACCATTGTTCCCGGCCAGAGCAACACCCTGAGCCTGAAAGTGGGCATGGTCGACGCCACGGGCGCTCCGGTCATGGACAACAGCGTTGCACCGCCGGTGCAGAAGACCTTCACCGTTGAAACCACAGTCGGTGCCACCCCGGCGTCCGGTGAAAGTTTCACGATCAACCTGACCGGCGCAGCATCCTCGGACAACCGCAACGCTCAAGCGCTGGTGGGGCTGCAAACCAAGCAGACCGTGGACACTGGCAGCGCGAGCAAAGGCATCAGCCTGACCGACGCCTACAGCAAACTGGTGACCAACGTCGGCACCAAGGCGGCCCAGGGCAAATCCGACAGCGAGGCCACCACGGCGATCCTGACCAATGCCAAAGGCGCCCGTGATTCGGTGTCCGGGGTCGACCTGGATGAAGAAACCGGCAACCTCGTCAAATACCAGCAGTACTACACCGCGTCTTCGCAGATCATCAAGGCTGCGCAGGAAATTTTCAGCACGCTGATCAACAGCCTTTAAGGAGTCGTAATTCATGCGCATTTCTACCGCCCAGTATTACGAGATAACCGCTGCCAACTACCAGCGCAACTTCAACAAGGCGATCGCGACCAGCAACGAAGCCAGCAGCCTGGTGCGCATCAACACCGCCGCCGATGATCCGATCGGTGCCGGGCGTTTGCTCAATCTTGGCCAGCAGAGTGCGGCGCTTGATCAGTACAACACCAATATCGACAGCACCAAGAGTGCGTTGAGCTTGCAGGAAACCACCCTGACGGCCATTGGTACGGCTCTGCAACGCGCCAAGGAACTGGCCCTCGCCGCCAGTAACGGCATTGCCACCGACGCGGATCGCAAAGCCTATGCTTCGGAGTTGGGCCAGATCCAGCAACAAGTATTGGGCCTGATGAACACCAAGGACTCGAACGGCAATTACCTGTTTTCCGGTTCGAAAACCGACACGGCGCCTTACTCGCAGAACTCGGACGGCACCTATACCTACAACGGTGACCAGACCAACATCAACCTTGGCATTGGCGATGGCATGTCGGTGGCTACCAACACCACCGGTTGGGATGCCTTCCAGCAGACCATCAATACCAGTCGCACCCAGACCACCATGACCGCTCCGGCGGTGGATGACGGTCGCGTGGTGCTGTCAAACGGTACGGTCGGCACCAGCTCCACCTATAACGCGAAGTTCTCCGGCGGCCAGCCATACACTGTCAACTTCCTCAGCAGTACCCAGTTGCAGATCACCGACGCACTGGGTAACGACGTGACCGCCGAAGCCAGCCAGAACGGCGTCATCAGCAACGCCAACGGTGCCAACCAAACGGTGAGTTTCCGTGGCGTTGACCTGAAGCTGAACATCAACCTTAAAACGGGTGACACCAACCCGGATGCGGTTATCGCCGGTCACAGCTTCACATTGACGGGCACCTCGGACACCTTTAACACCTCCCGTAGTGCCGGCAACCCGTCGACCGCGGTCATCACCGGTTCCAGCGTGACGAACCAGACCGCCTACACCAACGCCTTCCCGGCGGGTGGGGCGGTTCTCAAGTTCACCAGCGCCACCAACTTCGACCTGTATGCAGCACCGATCACCGCCGACAGCAAACCGGTTTCGTCAGGCACCGTGACAGCTGGCAACGCCACCGCCGCGGGTGTGACCTTTGCCTTGGGTGGTGGAACGCCAGCCGCCGGTGACCAGTTCCTGATTCAGTCCAATAATCATCAGACCCAGAACGTGCTCGACACCCTAGGCCAGATGATGACTGCGCTGAATACGCCAATCGATGGCGACTCGGTGGCCAAGCAGAATTTTCTGGGGGCCATGGAGGCCGGCCTCGGTAACATCGACAGCGCTGCCAACCAGATTGGCTCGGCCATCACCTCGATCGGTGCGCGTGGTCAGGCACTGGATAACCAGGCCGCGACCAACGAAAGCCTGGGCCTGGCGAATACCCAGAGTCAGTCGTCGATTCGCGACTCGGACCCGGCGGAAGTCATGACTCGCCTGACCTTGCAGCAGACCATGTTGCAAGCCGCGCAACTGGCGTTCAGCAAGATTTCGCAATTGGGCCTGTTCAACAAGATCTGATGTCGGTCGGGCGCGCAGGCGCCCGATTGCCTTGCCCCTTCAGTATTTATCGTCTTTTTTGCGGTTTCAGAGGGCTCGCTTTTCAGGGCGGGCTCGCGCCGCCTGTGAGCCCGCCGTGAATTCACTCCCTCTTGTCAGCCTGGTCATTCCCGCCTTCAATCCACGCTTTTTTGGCCGAGCCCTGCACACGGCTGTCGGTCAGAGCTACGACAATCTGGAGATCATTGTTTGCGACGACAGTCGTGGCCATGAGATTGAAGACATCGTTGCTTCGGTGAACGAGCAGGGCGAGCGCGTGCGTTATGTGCGCAACGCCCAGACCCTGGGTCTGGTGGGGAATCTGCAAGCTTGCCTGGCAGAGGCGCAAGGCGAGTTCATCAAGTTTCTTTGCGATGATGACCAGTTGTTCTCCGCCTGCATCGAGCATCAGGCACAGGCGCTCATCGAGTGCGCCGACGTCAATCTGGTGGTGGCGCAGCGGTTGCTGTGGGATGCCGATGATATGCCGCTGCCTTCGCGCCTCGAAAACACCCCGCTTTCCCCGGTGGGCGGGGTATTCAAGGGTGAAGATCTGCTGGCGATTTTCGAGAATTTTCCGGTCAATATCCTCGGTGGTTTCAGTAACGCCCTGTTCCGGCGGGCCGATCTGCTCGAACTGTTCCCAGCGTTGACTCAGCCGGGTCATTGCTTTGTTGCGACGCTCGATTTTGCCCTGTACGTCTGCCTGATGCGACGCGGTAATCTGGCAGTGTCCAATCACGTGCTCGGCGTCGAGCGCCTGTACCCGGAGCGTTTGAGCGGCCAGCAGGCGATGAAGGATGCCGCCGAAACCGAGCGGCAATGGCTGTCGCAGATGCTCAAGGCTCGCAGTGGCGAATCGGCGCCGGCTCAGGGTTGGGTTCGTTATATCCCGCTGACCAGGGTCGCCGAGTCGCCGCGGGTTTGGGAAGAGCTGCCGTTGAGCCGCACTCTGGGTACAAAGCAGACCACCCAGGATTTTCATGTGGGTGTTGCCAGCGTCAGCTTCAGCGAACTCTATGCCCAATGGCTGGCGTGCCGCTTGTTGACTGACGGCCAGCGCAACCTGCTGCCGGACACGCTCACCGCTTGGCCGAAGGTGCCGAAAATCGTGCCGGTCATCATTGATGAAGACGGCAGTCGTTCGGCACTGGAACTCACTCTGCAGTCTCTCGCGGCGCAGGATTATCCGCCGGAGCTTACCCTGGTTCTATCGACTTCCTGCACGCAAGCGGAGTTGGATGAACGAGTTTTTCGCCTGCCCCTGCAAGACGACTGGCAGCAGCAGATCAACGATTTGTTGCCGCAACTTCAAGGTGCCGACTGGTTCTACCTGTTGCGCGCCGGCGATCGGTTGGTGGTGCCGGCCTTGTTAGTAATGGCCGAGCGAATCGCTCTCTCGAGTTCGGTGAAATGTTTGTACAGCGACGAAGGCGGGCTGCGTCAGGGCGAACCCGCGGAGCCCGCGTTCAAGCCCGATTTCAACCTGGACCTGATGCGCAGCTATCCCTATGTCGGTCGAGCCCTGGCGTTCGAGCGCGAACGTTTCCTCGCCGTGGGCGGTTTCGATTCGGCGTTCGGCGAACTGGCACCTCACGATGTGCTGTGGCGCATGGTCGAGAATGACGGTACAGGTGCCATCGGCCATATCGCGGAGGTCTTGCTGGAGTCGACACTGGATCTGGCCAAATGGTTGTCCCAGTCGAAAGTGCAGGATACCAACCCGCTTTTGCTGGAAGCGCACCTGCAACGCCTGGGCATCGCCCATGAGATTCGCCCTGGCAGTTCTACCATTCTCAATCGTGTCGATTACCTTCATGTCGACCGTCCGCTGGTGTCGATCGTCATTGTCGGCAAGGACCAGGCCAGTGCTTTGCAGCGCTGCGTCGAGAGCCTTCTGGAGAAGACGGCCTACGGCGAGTACGAATTGCTATTGGTGGACAATGGCAGTGAAGGAGTCGAGGCGCGCGCCTGGTTCGAAGGCATGGCGCAGTTGGGCAGTGAGCGAGTCCGTGTACTGCGCCGCGAGCAGCAGCTGACTGTCGCGCAGGTGCGCAACTTTGCCGTGAGTCAGGCCGCGGGCGACTATGTGCTGATGCTTAACCCGTACGCCGTGATCACCCAAAGTGACTGGCTTGCCGAGTTGCTCAATCACGCGCAGCGCCCGGAAGTTGGCGTCGTCGGGGCCAAGCTGTTCAACCCGGACGGTCGAGTGCTGCATGCCGGCCTGATCCTTGGCTTGCAAGGGCCAGCCGGGGTGCCTTTCTTTGGTGAGTCGTTGCAGGCAGCGGGCTACATGTTCCGGTTGCAGGTGGCTCACGATTTCAGTGCCGTGGGCGGTGATTGCCTGATGGTACGCAAGGCGGTTTTTGATGCCGTGGGCGGTCTGGATGAGCAAGACCTGGCGCAATCTCTCAACGAGGTCGACCTGTGCTTGCGCATCGGTCAGGAAGGTTACCTGGTGGTATGGACCCCATATGCTCAAGTGGCCTTGGGGGCGCAACCGGTCGTGGCCGCGCAAGAAGGTGAGCAGGCTCGCAGCGAGCAGGAACAGGAAGTGTTCTATAAACGCTGGCTGCCGATCGTTGCCCGTGATCCGGCCTACAACACCAACCTGGCGCTGCAAGGCTTGGGCGGGGCAAGTTTCAGTCTTGAGCCAGGTCTGCGTTCCGGATGGAGCCCCTTCTCCAAGGCTCAGTTGCCGAAGGTGCTCGCGTTGCCGGTCAATGCTTCCGCCATCGGCCATTACCGGGTGACTCAGCCGCTGATCGAACTTGAGGTTGCGGGCAGGGCGCAGGGGCGCATTCACTACAACCTGCCGTCCATCATTGAGGTCGAACGTCATTCACCTGACGTGATCATCTTGCAGGGGCGCTATTCCGAAGGGCCGATCAACGAAATTCCGAGCCTGCAAAAATACTCCAGTGCACGACGCATCTACGAGCTGGATGACTACGTCATCAACGTACCTCATCGCAACGCCCACATTCGCAACATGCCCGGCAAGGATGAGATGGAAAAACTGGTCCGTCGCGCCATCGGCATGTGTGATCGCGTGGTGGTGTCCACCGAGCCGCTGGGCAATGCACTGTCGGACATGCATCACGACATTCGCGTAGTGCCGAATATGTTGGCGGCCCATTTGTGGACTGACTTGCGCAGCCAGCGCCGCACCTCAAAAAAACCACGGGTCGGTTGGGGTGGCGGTACCAGCCACCACGGTGATCTGGCGGTCATCGCCGACGTGGTCCGTGAGCTGGCCAATGAAGTCGATTGGGTGTTCTTCGGCATGTGTCCAGATGATTTGCGTCCGTACATGCACGAGTTCCATGGTGTGATCGGGCTGGACGTCTACCCGGCAAAACTGGCCAGTCTGAATCTGGACCTGGCGTTGGCACCCCTGGAGTTCCATATTTTCAACGACTGCAAGAGCAACCTGCGCTTGCTGGAATACGGCGCTTGCGGTTACCCGGTGATTTGCACCGACACCGAGGCCTATCGCGGTTACTTGCCATGCACCCGGGTCAAAACCAACACCACGGACGAATGGCTGCAAGCGATCCGCATGCACCTGGCCGATCCGGATGCCAGCTATCGCATGGGCGATGAGTTGCGCGAGATTGTGTTGCGGGACTATGTGTTGCGTGGTGACAACCTGCGTTATTGGGAAAATGGCTGGCTCGCGGACTGACCGTCAGGCCATTGATGAAGGAGAGGCAGGCGACGTTGAGTCGCCTGCTTTTTTTTTGGAAGTCGATTCATGTTCAGCGTGGGCACTTTCCCTTGAAGGGAGCTGGTTTGCTGGCGATAGCGGTGGATCAGGCATCCTGGGCTGACGTCTTCGCCAGCAAGCCGGCTCCTGCAAGAGCTGGCGCGTTTCCTGCAAGTCCCCTTCATATCGCCATAAAACGAGCACTTCCGGTGGTTGCGGACGTGCGCGGAGCGGCACACAGGTTTTACCCAGATGGCCCGCAAAAGCTTGATACAGCTTGGCTGAGCCCTGTGACGAACAAGAGGGGAAGGGAATGAAGGCAGTAATTTTGGCGGGTGGCCTGGGTACGCGAATCAGCGAGGAGTCGCACCTCAAGCCCAAGCCAATGATTGAGGTCGGTGGCAAGCCAATTCTCTGGCACATCATGAAACAGTACTCCGCACACGGGATACACGATTTCGTGATTTGCCTTGGCTACAAGGGCTACGCGATCAAGGACTTTTTCGCCAACTACTTCCTGCACACCTCTGACGTCACTTTCGACATGCGCAATAACCGCATGGATGTTCACCAGAACTACAGCGAGCCATGGCGTGTCACGTTGATCGATACCGGGGAAGAGACCATGACGGGCGGCCGCTTGCGCCGTGCCCGACGTTATGTCGAAGACGAACAGGCCTTTTGCTTTACCTACGGTGACGGCGTATCGGACCTGAACATTGGTGCGCTGGTCGACTTCCATCTTGCACACGGCAAGTTGGCAACCGTTACGGCCGTCCAGCCACCGGGCCGTTACGGCTCGCTGAGTCGCGACGGCGACCGCGTCCTGGGCTTTACCGAAAAACCGCGCGGCGACGGTGGATGGATCAATGGTGGTTTCTTCGTCCTGTCGCCCAAGGTGTTGCCGCTGATCGATGGCGACGAGACCTCGTGGGAGTCCGGTCCGCTCGATGGCCTTGCTGAACGCGGTGAGCTCATGGCCTACCAGCACGATGGCTTCTGGCAGCCGATGGACACTCTGCGCGACAAGAATCACCTGGAAGCGTTGTGGCAGAGCGGGGAGGCCCCATGGAAGCAATGGGACTGAGCCAGGAATTCTGGCGCGGCAAGCGGGTACTGGTCACCGGTCATACCGGTTTCAAAGGCAGTTGGCTGACGTTGTGGCTGCAAAGCCTGGGCGCACAGGTCAGCGGGTTTTCCCTCGACCCGTCCACCGAGCCGAGCCTGTTCGAACTGGCGCGCGTGCACGAAGGCATCAACGATCAACGCGGTGATTTGCGTGATCTCGGCGCCTTGCTCGAACTGATCGCCGACGCCCAACCGGAAATCGTCCTGCACCTGGCGGCTCAGCCGTTGGTGCGCGAAGGCTATCGCGACCCGTTGGGCACCTACTCCAGCAACGTCATGGGCACGCTCAACCTGCTCGAAGCGATCCGTCAGGTCGGCGGCGTGCGTGCCTGTGTGCTGGTGACCACCGACAAGGTCTACGCCAATCAGGAATGGTTGTGGCCGTACCGCGAAAACGAAGCCTTGGGTGGTCACGATCCGTACAGCAGCAGCAAGGCGTGCTGCGAGTTGCTGGCGCAATCCTACGCCGCCTCATTTTTTGCGCCTGAAAAACATGCCGAGCACGGCTTGGCCCTGGCCACCGCGCGCGCCGGCAATGTGCTGGGCGGTGGCGATTTCGCGCCGGAGCGTTTAATCCCCGATGTGCTCAAAGCCTGGTCGGCGAACGAGCCCGTGACCCTGCGCTACCCGCAAGCCGTGCGCCCGTGGCAGCACGCGCTGGAACCGTTGGCCGGGTATCTGCAGCTGGCCGCCAGTCTGTATGAGCAAGGCCCGCAGTTCGCCGGTGCGTGGAACTTCGGTCCGAGCGAGGCGGACATGTGCAGCGTCGGCGAAGTGGTCGAGTTGCTTGCCCATCGTTGGCCGCAAGCACGCGGCTTGCGCATCGAACCGAGCGAGATGCATGAAGCCGGGCTGTTGCGCCTGGACAGCAGCCGCGCTCGTCAACTGTTGGCTTGGCAGCCGCGCTGGTCGTTGCAGCAATGCCTGACCCAGACGCTGGATTGGCATTTGGCGTGGCAGAACGGCGACGACATGCGCGCTATCACTCTGGGCCAATTGAACCAGTACCGAGGCGCGCTGTGAGTGAATTTCTGTTGAAAGCGTTGCCGCTGGACGGGTTGTTCAGCGTGCAGCACAAACGCTTCGAGGACGAGCGCGGGCACTTCGCCCGGTTGTTTTGCGAAGGCAGCCTGAGCGCTTTCGGCCATGCGTTTCACATTCGTCAGATCAATCATTCCTGCACCCGCGAACGCGGCACCGTGCGCGGCCTGCATTATCAGACTGCTCAGGCACCTGAAGCGAAATTGATTACCTGCCTGCGCGGTGACGTGTGGGATGTGGCAGTGGATTTGCGCCCCGACTCCGAAACCTTTTTGCACTGGCACGCCGAACACCTGCGAGCTGGCGATGGGCGCAGCCTGTTGATCCCTGCCGGTTTCGCCCACGGCTTCCAGACCCTGAGTGCCGATGCCGAGCTGCTTTACCTGCACAGCCACGATTACACACCCGAACACGAAGGTGGGTTGTCGGTGAATGACCCGCGGTTGGCGATTGCCTGGCCGCTGCCTGTCAATAATCTGTCGGCGCGGGATGCCAACCATCCGTCCCTTGATGAATACTTTGCCGGAGTGCGTTTATGAACTGCCGTGGTTGCGCGACTCCACTGGCCTTGCCGCTGATTGACCTCGGCACGTCGCCGCCGTCCAACGCCTACGTGCGCGCCGATCAGTTGGAGCAGGCCGAGCAATGGGTGCCCTTGAAGGTCGCGGTATGTCAGCAGTGCTGGCTGGTGCAGACCGAGGATTACACCCGCGCCGACAGCCTGTTCGATGCCGAGTACGCCTACTTCAGTTCGTTCTCCAGTACCTGGCTGGCCCATGCCGAAAAGTATGTGGCCGAGATGGTCGAGCGCTTCGGCCTGACCGCTGACAGCCGTGTGGTGGAAATTGCCGCCAATGACGGTTACCTGTTGCAGTACGTGGCGGGGCGCGGCATTCCGTGCCTGGGCGTCGAGCCGACCCGCAGCACCGCGCAAGCGGCACGGGAAAAAGGCCTGGATATTCGTGAACTGTTTTTCGGTCGCGACACCGCTGCGCAGTTGATCAGCGAAGGCTGGGGCGCTGACCTGATGGCTGCCAACAACGTGCTGGCCCATGTGCCGGACATCAACGATTTCCTCGGCGGTTTTGCGACCTTGCTCAAACCGGCGGGTGTGGCGACCTTCGAATTTCCGCAATTGCTGACGCTGATGGCCGGGCAGCAGTTCGACACGCTGTATCACGAACACTATTCCTACCTGTCCCTGACTGCCGTGCAGGCCTTGTGCGAACGCAATGGCCTGCAAGTGTTCGACGTCAGCCAGCTCTCGACCCATGGCGGTTCGCTGCGGGTGTTCGTGCAGCGTCTGGATGGCGAGCTTCGTCAAGTGCAGCCGGCGGTACAACAGCAGTTGCAGGCCGAGCTCGCTGCCGGAGTGAAAACGCCCGAGTACTACGCAACCCTCGCGCCAGCTGCTGAACGCATCAAGCACCAACTGTTGCGCTTTCTGCTGCAGGCCAAGGCCGATGGCAAGCGTGTGGTCGGTTATGGCGCCGCCGCCAAAGGCAACACCTTGCTCAACTATGCCGGGGTCAAACCGGACTTGCTGGCCTGGGTCGCCGATGCCAACCCGCACAAACAGGGCAAGTTCTTGCCGGGCAGCCGCATTCCGATCGTATCGCCGGAACGGATCGAAATTGAAAAGCCGGATTACGTGCTGGTGCTGCCATGGAACCTGCTGGATGAGATCACCCAGGCCTTTGCCGGAATCCGGGCGTGGGACGGTCGTTTTGTCATCGCCATTCCTGAGTTGATTATTCGATGAGCCGAATTCATTACACCAAGCCCAGTGTTGGCGAGCTGGAAGCCGAGTACGTACTTGATGCCGTTCGCCATGGTTGGGGCGAACGCTGCTACGAGTACCTCACCCGCTTCGAGAAATCCTTTGCCGAGCACGTGGGCGCGACCTACGCGATTGCCACCTCCAGTTGCACCGGCGCATTGCACATGGGGATGGCAGCCTTGGGCATCGGCGCCGGTGATGAGGTGATCCTGGCCGATACCAACTGGATCGCTTCTGCCGCGCCTGTCACCTATCTGGGCGCGACGCCGGTATTCGTCGACGTGCTGGCGGACAGCTGGTGCCTCGACCCGCAACAGGTTCGTAGGGCGATCACGCCGCGAACCAAGGCGATACTGGCGGTACACCTTTACGGCAATCTCTGCGACATGGATGAGTTGCTCGCCATCGGGCGCGAGTTTGGCTTGCCGATCATCGAAGATGCCGCCGAGGCAATCGGCTCGCAGTGGCGTGGCCGGGCGGCTGGTTCGCTAGGGGCATTCGGGGCGTTTTCCTTCCACGGCACCAAGACCATGACGACCGGCGAGGGCGGAATTTTCGTGACGTCGGACAAGGCCCTGTATGAGCGAGTGCTGACCCTGTCCAACCATGGTCGGGTAGCGGGCAGCAGCAAACAGTTCTGGCCGGATTTCCTCGGCTTTAAATACAAGATGAGCAACCTGCAGGCAGCCGTCGGTTGCGCGCAGGTCGAGCGGATCGACGAGCTGATCCAGCGCAAACGGGCAATCTTCGCCAACTACGCCGAGGCATTGGCCGAGTTGCCGGGCCTGTCCATGAACCCCGAGCCAGAGCACTCGCGCAACGGTTACTGGATGCCCACCGTCGTGTTCGACAACGCGCTGGATATCACCCGGGACACGTTGACCGCAGCCTTTCAGGCCGCCGATATCGACGCGCGGGTGTTCTTCTGGCCTCTGTCTTCCTTGCCGATGTTCAGCGAACTGACGGCTGAAACGCCTGTGGCGTACTCGCTGCCGGAACGCGCGATCAATCTGCCGAGCTACCACGATATGACCGATGACGATCAGCGCCGGGTCATTGAGGTGTTGCGCACGCTGGTGCTCAAAAGGACTGGGCTATGAAGGTGTACTTGCTGGGGGCAGCCAATCCGGAAGCGGTACGGATGATCCTCACGTTGCAACGGAGCCAGCCGGACGTGCAGTTCGCCTTCCTCGATAACGACCCGGCGAAGCAGGGCACGCTGTTTTATGGCGTGCCGGTGGTTGGCGGCAGCGACAAGGTTGCCGAACTGAAAGGCCCCGACACCCGCTTCGTCAATTTGATTACCGGCAGCACGGCGCTGCGTTATCAGACCACCCGCGAGATCGTCGAGGCCGGTGGTACCTTGGGCAATTTCATCCACCCGGGGATCGATCTGACCATGATCACCCTGGGCGTCGGCACTTACCTGCAAGAAGGCGTGATCATGCAGGCGCAAGTCAGCCTGGGTGATAACACCAGCATCAGTGCCGGCAGCGTGGTCGGCCACGAGGGGCAGATCGGCCATTCAGTGTTCATGGCGCCGGGTGTGTGCATTGCCGGTTGTGTCGAGATCGGTGATGGCACCTTTATCGGCACCAACGCAACGATCCTGCCGCGTTTGCGGATCGGCCGCTGGGTCACCATCGGTGCTGGCGCGGTGGTGACCAAAGACGTTCCAGACTATGCGGTTGTGGTGGGCAGTCCCGCCAGGACCATCAAGACCAATCCTGTTTCCTTTCAAGACGGTCGGGTTTTCAACTAACCGCCGCGGCCAATTTCTGGAGTGTTTGTAATGAATCCTCATGAGCAGTTTCGTGAAGAAGTAAAAGAAAACATCGAAGGCCTGCAGCAGGACAAAGCCCTGCAAGCCACGTCACTGGACTGGGTCGGCACGACTGCCCGGCATAAATACACGTACAACTTCAGCTGGATGGGTCGCCCGATCATTCAGTTCCCCCAGGACATGGTCGCGATGCAGGAAATCATTTGGGCGCTGCGGCCGGACATCATTGTCGAGACCGGTATTGCCCACGGCGGCTCCCTGGTGTTTTACGCGTCGATGATGGAACTGATCGGTCACGGTGAAGTGCTGGGCGTCGACATCGACATCCGTCAGCACAACCGTGAGGCGATCGAAGCACACCCGATGAGCAAGCGGATTCAAATGATCCAGGGGTCCAGCATCGATCCGGCGATTGTCGAGCAGGTCCGTCAGCGCGTAGAGGGCAAGAAAGTACTGGTGGTGCTGGACTCCAATCACACTCACGAGCATGTGCTTGAAGAGCTGCGCGCCTATGCGCCGATGACCTCCGTGGGCAGTTACTGCGTAGTGATGGACACCGTGGTTGAAGACATGCCGGAGGATGCGTTTCCGGACCGTCCATGGGGCAAGGGCGACAACCCGAAAACCGCCGTGTGGGCTTACCTGGAAGAAAACCGTGATTTTGAAATCGACCAGGCAATTCACAGCAAATTGCTGATCACCGTTGCACCGGATGGCTATCTGCGCCGCGTGCGGTAATCGACAAGACATCGTTGAGTTTTTTCGGCCACTGGCCGGTTGTGGGGAAATTTATGCAAGGCAAGAACAGTTCTGAACACGGTGCGGCACTTCACGAACAATTGACCGTGGTGCTGATGTCTCACGAACGTCCGGCATTTTTGCGCAGGGCGGTACGTTTTTACAGCGGCTTGCCTTGCAGGATTCTGGTATTGGACTCTTCGACTGAATCTCAGCCGCAAGACATGGCCGGGCCGTTCGCGAATGTGGACTACCAACATGTGCCCCAGTACGGGTACTGGGGGGTTCGCGCGAAGCTGGCCTACGGTGTGGAGCAAGTGACCACGCCGTTTATGGTGTTCGCTGCCGACGATGACTTCCATGTGCATGACGCCTTGCGCGAAGCCGTTGCATTCATGGATGCAAACCCCGATTACGGCCTGTGCCAGGGCTACAGCATGATGTACCTGTCGCTGCCCAACAGCGTCAGCTACTACCGGCGTGACAAGAAGGTCTGCGAAGACTATTCGGCTGAGCAGGCCCAGGATCGTGTACTGGACTATATGCAACAGTACCTCCCGCCTTTCTACGCGGTTCAGCGCACAGACCTGGTACGTGACTGGTTTCATGTCATGCCTCAGGACTCGTCTTTCCAATGGCAGGAAATCGGTCATACCTGGTACATGCTGGCGCGGGCCAAGGCGCGGATTCTTCCTATTCCGTATGTTGTGCGTGAGATGAACTACGGGTACTCCGAGCACAACACCGAGATCTTTCATACGCTGGCTCATAATGACGCCAAGACGATCGCCGAACGTGAAACCTTTGCCACTTTTCTCGCCGGGCTGTCGACTCAGATTCCGGGGCAGGACCTCGAGCAGGGCAAGCAGTTTGCGTTGCAAAGCTTCGAGACTCTGGCCGATAGCTTGCGCACGGGGCGGGCACTGACCACCGAGCTGATTTTCGAGTCCGGCTGGACCAATGTCGAGGCGGGTCCTGTGCGCCGTTTCGGCCCCAAGCAATACGTCGAAATGCCGTTCTACAATCAGGTGTTTTTCGACCACTTGACCGAGATCGAATTCCTGCTGCATGCCATGCCGGCCGGGCGAGTTCAACTGAGCGGCCTGGAAGGCGTCTGGACCCGGCAGCAGAACTTGATGCAGGCGCGTAACAACGACACGCCGGAAAGCGTGGTCGACCGTTTGTGGCAGGCCCACGACATCAACGTATTCAACCGCACGTTGGTCAAGCGCCTGGCGTCCCAGCTTGAACTGCTGGGCGAAGAAGAGGAGGCACAGACCCTGCAAGATTGGGCCGTGCGTCTTGAGGAAGTGTCAGTCGAAGGCAATCGTGCGACGTACGAAAAAATGTTGTCCGGTCGTCTGCTCAAGTGGCTGGAGCCTCGTCAGCCCGATGCCAACGAGGCAGAGTCGATTACCCAATACCTGGTGGCCAACGACGGCGGCCCACAGTTCGGGATCTTCCTGCTCGACCTGGACAACGATATCGACAAGTTGCAGGTCTCGCTGGATAGCCTGCTCGAAGGTCAGAGCAAGGCGTTCAAGATTGTGGTTTTCACCACGGGTGAAGCACCTGCGGCCACGACGGCGCAAAACACCCTGCACTTTGTCCGCGTCACACAAAGCAACTACGTCGACAAATTGAACCTGAGCGCTCGTCAGTCGACCTGCGATTGGCTGCTGCTGGCTGAAGCGGGGGATGAGTTCACCGCCGGCGGCCTGCTGCGTGCCAGCCTGGAATTGCTCTCGGCCGCGGACTGCCGCGCCGTCGCTACCGACGAAATCCAGCGCACCGGCGAAGGCGCGTTAGTAGACGTGTTCCGTCCAGGCTTCAATTTTGATTTGCTGCAAAGCCTGCCGGCCTTGATGGCGCGTCACTGGTTGATCCGTCGGGATGTGTTCATTGAAGTCGGCGGCTACCAGCCCGATTTCAGCAAGGCCCTGGAATTCGACCTTTTGCTGCGCATCATTGAGCAGGGCGGTCTCAACGGGCTGGCCCACCTGGACGAGCCGCTGTTGATTGCCCGGGCTCCGGCACTGGAAGAAAACGCCGATGAGCGCCTGGCATTGATGCGCCACCTGGGCAATCGTGGCTACAAGGCCAAGATCACTTCGGCGCAGCCTGGCACCTACCAGATCGACTACCGCCACGCCGAGCGCCCGCTGGTTTCGATCATCGTGCCGGCGGGAGACGACCTTCCGTCCTTGCAACAGTGCCTGCAAGGCGTCTTGCTGCGCACTCGCTACAACCATTACGAAGTGTTGATTGCGGTCAATCAGAATCAGTCAGCCGAAGTCAATGACTGGCTGGGTACGTACCAGCATCCGAAAGTCAGCATCGTGCGTACCGACAAGTTCATGAACGTTCCGGCGTTGTACAACACGGCGTGTGGCCAGGCGCGTGGCGAATACCTGGTGCTGTTGGCCGCTGACAGTGAAGTGGTCAACCCGAACTGGCTTGAGTCGCTGCTCAATCACGCGCAACGTCCGGAAGTCGGCGTGGTGGGTCCGAAGTTGGTCGACCGTGATGGCAAGATCACCCAGGCCGGCCTGATTCTGGGCATGAATGGTGGTGTGGGCTCGGCCTTTGTCGGTGAGAAACACGACGCCACTGGCTACCTGCATCGCTTGGCTCTGGAGCAGAACTACTCGGCAGTGTCGATGGCGTGCCTGATGGTGCGCAAGGCTTTGTTTGACGACCTGGGCGGCCTGGACAGCGAAGCGTTCGCCGATGGCTTGAGCGACGTTGATCTGTGCCTCCAGGTCGGTCAGGCCGGGTACCTGACCGTGTGGACCCCGTTGGTTCAGGTGATCCATTCGGGTGAAGTGCCACAGCTGCCGAAGGCGCTTGATGCTCTGCGTGAAAAGTGGGCTGCGGCCTTTAGCCAGGACCAGGCCTACAACGCCAATCTGGCCTTGAGCGGCAAAGGGTATTCCCTGGGCGAAAGTGCTCCGGTGAATTGGGCGCAAATGCTCGGGTAAGCCCGGCGAACAGGTATAAGGATTCAAGGCATGTTCAACGGTAAATCGATCTTCATCAGCGGCGGCACCGGCTCGTTCGGGCGTAACTTCATCCGTCGCTTGCTGGAGCAGTACCAACCTAAACGGGTGGTGGTGTTTTCGCGTGATGAGCTCAAGCAATACGAAATGCAGCAAACGTTCAATGCTCCGTGCATGCGTTACTTCCTCGGCGATGTGCGCGATGCCGATCGTTTGCGTCAGGCTATGCGCGGCATTGATTACGTGGTGCACGCTGCGGCCCTCAAGCAGGTGCCAGCGGCGGAGTACAACCCCACCGAATGCATTCGCACCAACGTCAACGGTGCGGAAAACATCATCGCCGCCGCCATCGACAACGGTGTGAAGCAGGTCGTCGCGCTCTCCACCGACAAGGCGGCCAGCCCGATCAACCTGTACGGCGCGACCAAGTTGCTGTCGGACAAACTGTTCGTGGCCGCCAACAACATTGCCGGTGAACAGCAAACCCGTTTTGCCGTGGTTCGCTACGGTAACGTTGCCGGCTCGCGAGGCTCGGTGGTGCCGTTCTTCAGCAAGCTGATCCGCGAAGGGGCGACCGAACTGCCGATCACCGACGAACGCATGACGCGCTTCTGGATCACCCTCGATCACGGTGTGCAATTCGTGCTCGACAGTTTTGCGCGCATGCACGGCGGTGAAGTGTTCGTGCCGAAGATTCCGTCGATTCGCATTGTCGATCTGGCATTGGGCATGGCCGAGCACTTGCCGCACAAGCAGGTGGGCATTCGTCCGGGCGAAAAGCTTCACGAGCTGATGGTGCCGCTGGACGACGCGCGCATGACCCTGGAGTTTGCCGATCACTACACGATCCAGCCGTCGATCCGCTTCACCAGCGTCGACGTGGATTTCGCCGTGGACAAGTTGGGCGAGCGCGGGCATCCGGTCGGGGAAGACTTCGAGTATCGCTCCGACACCAACCCGCACTTCCTGTCGGTGGGCCAGATCGCCGACCTGCACGCGCGGTTGTCGGCATGATTCCCTACGGTCGGCAAAGTCTCGATCAGGCGGACATCGACGCGGTGGTCGCCGTGTTGCAATCCGACTGGCTGACCCAGGGGCCGACCATCGAGCGTTTTGAACGGGCGATGGCCGAACGCTGCGAGGCTGATTTTGCCGTCGCGGTGTGCAACGCCACGGCGGCGTTGCACATTGCTTGCCTGGCGGCCGGGCTCGGGCCGGGTGATCGTCTGTGGACCACGCCAAACACCTTTTTGGCCTCAGCCAATTGCGGTCGTTATTGCGGTGCCGAGGTGGACTTTGTCGACATCGACCCGCTGACCTGGAACCTCGACGCCGACGCGTTGGCCGCCAGACTGGCGCAAGCCGAGCTCGACGGCACGCTGCCAAAAGTGCTGGTGGCGGTGGCCTTCTCCGGTCAGAGCGGCGACATGCGCAGGATCGCCGGTCTGGCCGAGCGTTACGGTTTCACGGTGATCGAGGATGCGTCCCACGCGGTTGGCGCGCGCTACGCCGGGCGCCCGGTGGGGTGTGGTGAGTTCGCGGCGATGACGGTGTTCAGCTTTCATCCGGTGAAGATCATCACCAGTGCCGAAGGCGGCATGGTCCTGACCAATCGCCCGGATCTCGCCGAGCGTTTGCAGCGCCTGCGCAGCCATGGCATGACCCGCGACCCGCAACAGATGACCGAGCCCAGCCACGGACCCTGGTACTACCAGCAAGTCGAGTTGGGCTTCAATTACCGCATCACCGACTTGCAAGCGGCCCTCGGTCTGTCGCAGTTGGGCAAGCTTGATGAATTCGTTGGACGGCGGCGTGAGCTGGCGGCACGTTATGAGCGTTTTTTGGCGGACTTGCCGTTGACCCTGCCAAGCGCTCAGCCGGAGGCTGAGTCGGCGTGGCATCTGTACGTGGTGCGCCTGCAACTCGACCGTATCAAGCTCAGTCATCGGCAAGTGTTCGAAGGATTGCGGGCCGCTGGCGTCGGCGTAAACCTGCACTACATTCCCGTGCATTTGCAGCCGTACTATCGCGAACTGGGATTCGCCACGGGTGACTTCCCGCAAGCCGAACGCTACTACGCCGAAGCCATCAGCCTGCCGCTGTTTCCGTTGCTCAGTGACGAGCAGCAAAACCATGTGGTCGAGCAACTGCGACGGTTGACCGAATAATTGCCGCCATGCGGCGGGTGGAAGATGGGCGATGCGTGAACTGACCGAGCAGGAACAATTCTGGCAGGGTGACTTCGGCAATCAATACGTCGAGCGCAACGTCGGACAACCACTGGTGGCGGCCAATCTGGCGTTGTTTACCAAGGCGTTGACGCGAGCTGGACGCATTGAAAGCCTGATGGAACTGGGCACCAATGCCGGGAACAACTTGCAGGCATTGCATCAGTTGTTGTCGCAGTGCGAATTGTTCGGCGTCGAGATCAACGCCAATGCCTGTGCCAAGGCGCAGGCGTTGGGAATTGCGCAGATTTGGCACGGTTCGCTGTTTGATTTTCCCCGCGAACGCACCTACGACCTGACCCTGAGCAAAGGCGTGCTGATCCACCTGGCACCGGAGCTGCTGCCGGCCGCTTATGCGCAGCTGTATGCGTTGAGCCGGCGTTACATCCTGATCGCCGAGTACTACAACCCGTCGCCGGTCGAAGTCTCGTATCGCGGTAACAGCGACAAGCTGTTCAAGCGTGATTTTGCCGGCGAAATGCTCGATCGTCATGACGACCTGCAACTGGTCGATTATGGTTTTGGCTACCATCGCGACCCGCAATTCCCGCTGGACGATATCACCTGGTTCCTACTGGAAAAACGCCCTTGAACAGCGTCGCAATCATCCCTGCTCGCGGTGGCAGCAAACGCATCCCGCGCAAGAATCTCAAGCCGTTCGATGGCGTGCCGATGATTGTCCGCTCGATTCAAACGGCCATCGACTCAGGACTGTTCTCTCAGGTCGTGGTCAGTACCGACGACGAAGAAATCGCCGAACTGGCGCGCGCGCACGGCGCTCGGGTGCCGTTCTTGCGCCCGGCGGTACTGGCCGACGATTTCACCGGCACTGCCGCAGTGATTGTCCATGCACTTCAATCCCTGCGCGAGCAAGGCGACCTGTTTGATTACGCCTGCTGCATTTATGCTACCGCGCCGCTGTTGCAACCGCGCTTTCTCCGGCAGGGGCTGCAACTGCTGGAACAACATCCGGACAAGTCCTATGCGTTCTCGGTATGCGACTTCGGTTTTCCCGTACAGCGAGCCCTGACCGTTGACGAGCAGGGCGCCCTGACCGCGCTTTACCCGGAGTTTCGCGACACCCGCTCGCAGGATTTACCGACGGCGTTTCAGGACGCGGGACAGTTCTACTGGGGGCGCAGCAGTGCCTGGTCGAGCGGGGAAGTGTTGTACTCACCGGTGAGCCTGCCGGTGGTTCTCCCGCGTTTTCTGGTACAGGACATCGACACGCCTGGAGACTGGAAACGTGCCGAATACCTCTATGCCGCCCTGAAGGCGGGTGGTGAGCTGCAATGAGAGTGCTGATCCGTGTCGATGCTTCGCCCACCATCGGCAGTGGCCACATTGCCCGTTGCCTGACCCTGGCCCGGGTGTTGCGCGAGCAGGGCAGTCACGTCGCCTTCGCCTGTCGTCTGTTGCCGGGGCATCGCCTGGAGGCGTTGCAGGCCGAAGGCTTCGAAACCTTCGCGCTCGCCGGGTGCTATGACGGTGAAGACGCCCGGCAAGCGATCGAATCCCTGCTGCCGTGGCAGGCGGACATTGTGGCTATGGGGCAGGCGCTGGAAAGTCATGCGGCGTTCGACTGGATCATTGTCGACCACTACGGCCTCGATCATCACTGGCAGACCGCAGCCCGCCGTTGGGCATCACGAATCGCGGCGGTGGACGATCTCGCCACCCGCACCTACAGCGTCGATCTGCTGCTTAACCAGAACCTTTCAGGTACAGCAGAGGCTTACGTGTCGCTGGCGCCCGGTTGCCGGATGTTGCTCGGCCCACGGTTTGCACTGCTGCGCGAGGAGTTCAGTGGCCCGGCTATCGAGATCAAGCGTCAGGCCAAACGGGTACTGGTGAATTTCGGTGGTTTCGATGCGGCCATGCAGACCCACCACGCGATGCTGGCGCTGGCGGATTTTCATGAGCTGGAAGTTGATTTTGTTGCCGGTGCGGATAACCCCGCATGGGAACAGATGGAGGCCTTGGCGGCGAGTCGTCCGAATTGGCGGTTGCATCGTTTTGTCAGCGATTTTTACCGGTTGATGAGCGAAGCGGACCTGTTTATCGGTGCGGGTGGCGGTACCAGTTGGGAGCGCGCGGCCCTGGGCCTGCCAACGATTTGTATTGCCGTGTCGAATAACCAGCAGGCCAACGCAGACGTGATGGCCGCGATGGGGGCGCATGTTTTCATGGGCGCCCGCGAGCAGGTCGGCATCGAGCAACTGCGTCTGGCTATCGGCTTTGTCGCCGCCAATCAAGGCCTGCGTCAGAGCCTGGCGGCACGTTCGCGAGAGTTGGTCGATGGCCGTGGTGCACGACGAGTCGCGGCGGCGCTGGCCGGCGCAGTATTGAACCTGCGTGCGGCGACCCTGGCCGATGCCCGATTGTTGTTTGACGGACGCAATGCCGAGTCGGTACGACGCTGGTCGCTGGAGAGCGGCGTGATCGATTGGCCTGCGCATCTGAACTGGCTGACCGCGAGCCTGAGTAACGCCAGGCGGCTGTTGCTGATCGCCGAGGCCGATGAGGGTCCGGTCGGCGTGTTGCGTTATGACGTGCGCGGTTTTGCGGCCGAAGTATCGATTTATCTGTTCGAAGACCGGCTCGGCCTGGGATGGGGCAGGGCGCTGCTGGAGCGGGGCGAAGCCTTGGTAATGGCTCATTGGCCGCAACTGCAATTGCTCAACGCGACGATAATGCCCGGCAACCAGCCATCGCTGAAGGTTTTTCGCGAAGCCGGTTTCACCCAGAGTGCTTGCGCGTTCACGCGCGTATTGAAGGATCACAGAAATGACTAGCTTCAAGATTGGCGAGCGCCTGATCGGTGCCGAAGCGCCGCCGTTCATCATTGCCGAGATGAGTGGCAACCATAATCAATCCCTTGAAGTAGCGCTGCAGATCGTCGAAGCCGCGGCCAGGGCCGGCGCCCATGCCTTGAAGTTGCAAACCTACACCGCCGAGACCATGACTCTGGACATGTCCGACGGAGAGTTTTTTATCAAGGACCCCAACAGCCTCTGGGCGGGTTCTTCGTTGTACGCGTTGTATGAGAAGGCCCATACGCCATGGGAATGGCACGCGCCGATTTTTGCCCGAGCCAAAGAGCTGGGCATGTTGGCGTTTTCGACCCCTTTCGATGACACCGCAGTGGATTTCCTCGAAAGCCTTGACGTGCCGGCGTACAAAATTGCCAGTTTCGAAAACACCGACTTGCCGCTGATTCGGCGGGTTGCCGCGACGGGCAAGCCGCTGATCATCTCCACCGGCATGGCCAGCATCGCCGAGCTCGATGAAACCGTGCGCGCCGCCCGAGAGGCCGGTTGCAAGGCCCTGGTACTGCTCAAGTGCACCAGCACGTATCCAGCGACGCCGGCCAACAGCAATGTGCGGACGATTCCCCATCTGCGCGATATGTTTGGCTGTGAGGTGGGATTGTCTGACCACTCCATGGGCGTCGGGGTTTCCGTTGCAGCGGTGGCGCTGGGCGCCACGGTGATTGAAAAACATTTCACCCTGGATCGTGCCGCTGGTGGTGTAGACGCCAGTTTCTCGCTGGAACCAGCGGAATTGGCCAGCCTGGTAATCGAAACCGAGCGGGCCTGGCAGTCCATGGGGCAGGTGCATTACGGCGTCACCGAGGCCGAGCGCAAGTCCCTGGTGTACCGCCGTTCGCTGTACGTGACTGAGGACATGGCGGCCGGCGAGCCCTTCACTGCCGCCAATCTGCGGGCCATTCGACCAGGCCTGGGACTCGCCCCCAAACACACTGAGACCCTTATGGGCCACCGCGCTCGTCAGGCCATCAAGCGTGGAACGCCGCTGGATTGGTCGATGGTCGAATGACTTGTCGTGGGGCTGATTCGGCAAAATAGCGTGACCTGCGAGTCATAACGCGCATCTTCACTGTATTGTATTAATCGGGAAGGTGGCGCCTGAGGTCTGTCAGACTCAGTGATGGCCTTTTATTCTTCCCGTTGTCGCCGCCTCGGGGTGACGTTTTCTCTGTTTGTCGGCGCCCCTCGATTCCTTGCGAGCGGTGGTATTGGGCTGTTTATTATTGGGAAGCCGTAATGATTGGCATAAAAAGCATTGCGAGCTACGTTCCTGTAGCCGGCGTGGACAATTACGCACAAGGTGCAAAATTCGAAAAGG
>Ga0247818_10000586_pt1 | contig 23033 bp, 27 predicted proteins | sample 13C_Glucose_Day1_FD_192424 | JGI IMG/M metagenome (GOLD analysis project Ga0247818, IMG submission 192424) | Soil microbial communities from agricultural site in Penn Yan, New York, United States - 13C_Glucose_Day1 | ecosystem: Environmental > Terrestrial > Soil > Agricultural land | place... | reverse complement strand
CGTTCTCCGCGTCCTGCTCATCCCGATCTTCATTTTGCTGTTTTACCTGCCTTACCAGTGGAGCTACATGGCCTCCGCCTCGGTATTCGCCTTCGCGGCGGCAACTGACTGGCTGGATGGCTATCTTGCCCGCCGCCTGGAACAAAGCACGCCGTTCGGTGCGTTTCTCGATCCGGTTGCCGACAAGCTGATGGTGGCTGTCGCTTTGGTATTGCTGGTTCAGGAACATGGCAATTTGTGGCTGACACTTCCCGCAGCCGTCATCATCGGCCGCGAGATTGTCGTGTCGGCCTTGCGTGAATGGATGGCCGAACTCGGTGCCCGCGCTCATGTGGCAGTGTCCAATCTCGGCAAGTGGAAAACCGCAGCGCAGATGCTGGCGCTGGTGATCCTGCTGGCCAATCCCCGCGACTTCAGCTTCTGGGTCTTGCTGGGCTACTCCTTGCTGATGATCTCGGCAGGCCTGACATTGTGGTCGATGGTTCAATACCTGCGGGCCGCCTGGCCGCATCTGAAAACCGACGTTGAAAAGAAATAAAACTTTTTTGAATCAAAGGGTTGACGGGGCATCTGAAATCTATAGAATGCGCCACACCAAGCGGGAATAGCTCAGTTGGTAGAGCACGACCTTGCCAAGGTCGGGGTCGCGAGTTCGAGTCTCGTTTCCCGCTCCAGTTTGTACGCGGTTGTTGTTGTGCTACTCAACAGCGATCGTTTGAGGCCGAGTAGCAAAATGGTTATGCAGTGGATTGCAAATCCACCTACGCCGGTTCGATTCCGACCTCGGCCTCCACTATTAAAAACCCCGTAGATCAATGATCTACGGGGTTTTTTTGCTTCCGTATAATGGAGGCGTTCCGCAATTTTTTCGTTGTGTTCCGCAGCTAGGCCATAGCCTGTTGCACGCGATGACGAAATGACTCCAAGCAGGTGGTTTTCAGTCTGGCTTTCTAGCAAGCGGAGCTACAGTGATTAGGACTTAATCGAGTATGAGTCTAGAGTTTATGCTCGGATCATAAAGCTTGCGGAAGTTGACCTTTTTAAATTTTGCTTAGTACTTGGTAGGAGCTTTAAGGATGAAGTTATTCAAGCCACTTGGCGATGCGTTATTTTGGGTTGTGCATAGAAAGCCGGCTTTTTATGCGGCAATTTATTTGATTAATATAGTTTGCTTTGCTTTGATGTACGCATTTGTTTTTTCAGCGGACTTCAAGGAGAAGATAGGTGTAATTGCTTCTTTTTACTTTAGCGTCGTAACAGTGACGACTCTTGGTTTTGGTGATATCATACCGTGCCTGACTAGTACTGGATTGATTTTAGCTATCACTTCTCAGGTGTTGAGTGGTGTGATATTGGTCGGGCTGTTTCTTAATTCGTTATCTCAAAAATTAAGTGATCATAAAGATGCTCAAACATTATTAGCGCAGGAGGCAGAGCGCAGGTCACGCGTTGCAAGCTTAATGGTTATTTTGCAGCCAATTTTAAATATAAATTTAAGGTCTATAGCTGAAATTTATAAAGTTACTAGTTCAGCGGAAAGGGCTGCTTACGAGATACGACCAAGGGATCTGTTTACGGATGATTATTTTGATCAAATATCCTTTCTGGATATGTATTCAAGAAATAATCGCTATGGTGATAATCGTCTTTTGGCTGCGGTTCTAAACGAAGATAATAGTAATTTCAAGACTGCCCTGGATGGTTATATTACAAAATTTTCTTTTGCGCTCCCTGTAGAAATATTGAAGCGTTTAAGTGATTTGTTAGGGCACTCCTATTTGAGTTATCCTGATATGGCGTTAAGGATGCATCAAGTTGGAGTTGAGCGAGACCTTAAAGTTAGCTCCCGATTTATGGCTTTTGAACATGGGTCTAAGCGGGGAAATGATTCGATAAGCTCGCTTAGGGACTATCACTCGATTTTGTTAGCCGTGATTCAGGATATAGAAGATCATGTTCAGGGGCTGGAAGTTAAAGTTAATGTCTTGTTAATGAATCATGTGGCGCCACCTGTTGCTTCTGCAATTGTTCGCGACACGTATTGACTAATTAATAAAACGTTACCTTGTAGGTTTCACTATTTCCCCGACTCGACGATAAACTTCTTTGTCATCTCTTCAGTAGAGTGTCCAAGCATGCGGCTAGCTTCGCCGATGTCTTCGATTTCGCTGCTAGCCTTCGGTCGTATATCCCTGAATTGAAACTTCCGAATTGTGGTGGCCAGTTCACTGTCACCTTTGGTTGCCGCCTTCGTAGCAGCCTTATCTCGGGCCTCGTCCCAGCGATCGCGCAACATGTTGTAGCTCATGCGTAGCCCTGTCTGGTTGGTGATCAGGATCGATGTCCTGGTTCCAGCCTGTACGCGGCTATCAAGCAGGCGATTGATGAAGACGCAAAGGTCTGTCTCCCTGTCACCGTCATAGAGGCGGATCCTCAGGCGCTTTTCCGCCTTACCTTGACCAACCATCAGAAAGCCATTATTCAGATCGGTAATCTAAGCCTTCAGCAAGTCGGCCTGGCGTTGCCCGGTCAGGTATGCCAAGTCCATTGCGTCCCTGAGATCCTCCCCAGCCTGTTCGTTCCCCCGCGACAAAATCGCAGCATGCGCTTCTACTTGGTCAGGTGACTGGGCGGCTACTCGGCGTTCAGGTTGTTACTTCTTCTTGCACCTATACCCGACTTCCGGACTACCTCGTTCATTGTTGAGTGTATCGGTGGAGGTCGAGGTCGAGGTGGGGAGAACGCGGCTGGTGCCGATCAAGTGTCCACCGGTAGCCACCGCGGTGGTGGCGCCTATGCAGAGGGACGTTTTTATTTATCAGATTGTACGTTTTATCAATCAAATTGTTTCAATTTTGAAAACTATCGCGTAGATTTCCCCCATTTTTGGGAGGGGGGAATCATGCGTGATTTTTTTAGCGCGGAGCGTTTAGCTAGTAAATTTGGGGGGCGACCAGATGGCGGGCGCGTGAATCAAGACATTGAAAGGTTAAGAGCTGTTGCTGTGCTTCTTGTTCTAGTGTCGCATGGACAAGTGCTTTTTTCTTGGCTAAAGTTTCAGCAACTAATCACTGGTTATCATTTCCAAATTGGCGTTGATTTGTTCTTTGTGATCAGCGGATATGTAATCGCGATGTCAATTTTTCGCGAGCTCGATAATCGTGATGCAAATGAACCGACGAGATTTTTTCTGTATAGGTTTTGGGTTCGCCGAGCGTTTAGATTGTTACCGGCAGCTATTGTTTGTATCGCTGTGTCCACCGCGCTTTCACACTTGGTCTACGGGGAGAATCTATTTGTAATGTTAAAGGCAGCATTCGCTGCGCTCTTTAATGTATTTAATTTCTATCTTCTTCATGCGCTAGTTAATGGTGTGAGCGTTGGGATGTTGGAGCCGTACTGGAGTCTTTCGCTCGAAGAACAGTTCTATGTAATATTCCCTCTTCTGGTGTTGGTCGTTTCGACAAAACGACGACTTGCAATGATCGCGATTGCTGGCGTAATAGGGATTGAGCTGGCATTTTCCGTGATTCCTAACCTATTTTGGTTTATCCGATTTGACGGGCTTTGCTGTGGCGTGCTGCTGGCATGCGCATCTCCTTATATAAAAAAAATACGCCTTCCAAAAGTTTTTGGGAAGGTAGTAGGGCTCGCATTATTGGCTTTCTTTATTCCGGTCGCGTTGGGGTATCTGTTTCCGGTAGCCGGTTTCTTTGGTGCTCAGACGATCCCGTTGGCGTGCTGCGTGATTCTCGTTATTTTCGCGGTTATGGATAGTGATGTATTCAATTTTCCATTGATTGGCAGGGCTTTGGCTTATCTGGGGTCGCGCTCCTATACGGTATACTTGCTGCATCTGACTTTCTTTTTTGCCATGGGTCGCGTATTACTTGCCACCGGGCAAGAAAATAATACATTGGCAGTTTTGTTGGCAGGTCTCAGCTTGATCACCTTTATGGTATTGGTAGAGCTGATGTTCAGGTTTGTGGAAACTCCATTTAGAGATTATGGTAAGCGCGTGGCTAGTCGAATTAAGCTGAGTAACTCATCCGTAAGCTCTGAGCCTGTAAAAGTCACTTCTAGTTAATGTTTATTGGAGTGGCTGATTTTATAGTGTGCTTCAAGAACTGAGAGTTTACTAAAGGGATGGTTAAGGTCTGGCCTGAAATTGTCCTAATGAATGTTTGTTGATTCATTTCGCTGAAAAAAGCCTGCCGTGAGCAGGTTTTTTTTTGCCAGGAGAAAAGCAATGTCCATCACCCAGCAGCAGTTGCTGCAGATCCTCCCCAACGCCCGCACCCAAGCGGGCGTTTTTGTTTCCGCCATGAACACCGCCACGCAGCATTACCAGATAGTAGGCCCGAAGCGCGCTGCCGCGTTCATTGCAAAGATCGGTCATGAGTCTGGCCAGCTTCACTATGTGCGTGAGATTTAAGGGCCCATCGCTGCTTAGCGTGGATACGAAGGTCGCGAAGATTTGGGCAATACTGAGCCGGGCGGTGGGGGGAAGTATTGCCGGCGCGGCCTGATCCAGATCACCGGACGCGCGAACTACGCTAAATGCGGCGAGGCGCAGGGTCTCGATCTGATCAATCACCCTGAACTGCTGGAGCTGCCATAGGATGCGTCAATGTCGGCGGCTTGGTTCTGGAAACAGGAGGGACTGAACGATCTCGCTGATCGGGATCAGTTCAATACGATCACTCGCCGCATCAATGGCGGATTGAATGGTTTGGATGACCGGTTGGCGCTCGAGCAACGACTGGCTGCCGGTGAACAAACCCACTTCAGGAAAATGACCGATGCCCAACGTGAACAAGATCGCCTGCGCGATCGCCTTGCCACTTCTGATCTACGGCTGTCAGTCCTCCTCGACGCAACCGACGCTGCTAAAGGCTGTGGGGTGCCAACCACCGTCGGCGCCGGCGGCGTGAATCATGCTGCCGTACGAGCCCGACTGACGGTTCTCAGCGTCGCTCCTGTATGCATTCCCTGAGGTTCGCAAGTCGTACAGTTTCCGGCGGATCTTTGCCGTCTCCGCTGCTTTCTCACTAACTGTTGTCATTGCCTCATCACGCTGACGGACTGCTTCGGCGTGCATCTCGAATAGCTTGAAAATACGTTCGCGCTTGACGCAACTGCAGAGTCAGTTTCTCAAACTCGTACTCGTAGAGGTCAAGCTGGTGCCGGCATGTTCGAGCGGCGCCGGACAGCCGAGCCAGTCAAATGAGTTCCGCATCCCAAAACGCGACCCTTGCATTACGTGGCCTGTAGCCTGATAAAAATCAGTAGCTTGCGCAACGCATATAGTGCTAACCTATTGATCTACAGAGACTTATAGGTGGATTGCAATCTACCTGTGCCGGTTCGATTCCGACCTCGGGATCCACTATAAACAAGCTCCGTAGATCCATGATTTACGGAGCTTTTTTATTTTCAGTGCGCTACAAGATTTAGTCTTGAAATCAGCCACTGTGAACTTGCTTCACCGGGACGTGATGTATATATTTCCCGCTCTGCTTCAAAGGCTCAACACAGACAGATTCTATGGTCGGCTGATTTGAGCACTACACAGCGCTACCGCCCGAATGGCGAAACTGGTAGACGCATGGGACTTAAAATCCCCCGCTCGTAAGGGCGTGCCGGTTCGATTCCGGCTTCGGGCACCATGAATATCAAGGGCTTGTATGAGATTTCTCATGCAGGCCCTTACCATTTGTACCCTGCAATTGTTGAGCGCTCTGTGCAACTCACTGGGTCGGAACGATCTTCAAGGGAAGGTGCATGGCGCATCAGAGTGAGAACATGGATAACGCGAAACGCACACAAACTGAAAGCCCGGCTCAGCTCCGGGTTTTTTTGTGCCCGCCATCCGACCAAGCGCACATCTTCCGCAAGACACCGATACCTTGAACTAAAAGCTGACCGGTAAGTCGGGATGATGAGTCGTCCCTTCATACTGAGGTCATCTATGCGCAACTACACGATCCAATATTTGTTCAACGACGCGCCTCGCACGCATCAGCTTCAGTTGAATCAGTCGGAGCTATCGGTCGCTGATGCTGCGATGCATCTGGTGGAGCTACATTTTGGCGATGGTGAGAACAGCTTGGTCATGCCGACTGCGGACTCGACCGCTGAAGAGATTCTCCAGCAAGCGGAAGTGATGGGAATTACTCAGATCGAAGTGGTCACGTGAACAAGGCAGCTCCACCTTTGTGAATAATTTTGTGCTAATTGGCGGACAACAAAAAGCCCGGACGTATCCGGGCCTCTCAGAGCAAACCTCAGCGCGAATTTACTTCTTCCTGAGTCCGGGCCGACGCTTTTTCCCTGCGCCTGCGCAGCCAGCTGAAGAATGCATGTACCGGGTGTAAAAACGCCGCAAGTACGCACAGCAGCAAGATGATGAAAATGGCAATCAGCGGGAGGCTTTCGTGCGAGAACATGGTGGGGTACTCCTGTAGGCACTATGTTGGAACCCGCAGGCTAGACGCTTTGAACCTTGCTTGCGATGAACGTATGTTCATTCTTGGGCGCTTGAACTGTGCTACGGAGGACTCACCGAAATGATCGATTCCAGAGGTGCGCAAGCGCCGGCCTTCAGTTGAGGCCAACGCCGTGCGTGGAGTGATTACGCAGGTGTGTTTTCAACTGCGCTTCGGCAGCTTCCAGTTTGGGCGGATGAAATGGCAGGTGTAGCCATTCGGGATCCGTTCCAGATAGTCCTGATGCTCCGGTTCCGCTTCCCAGAACGGCCCGGCAGGTTCGATTTCGGTGACTACTCGGCCCGGCCAAAGACCGGAGGCGTCAACGTCGGCGGCGGTATCCTCGGCAATGTCGCGTTGCTCGTCGCTGAGGTAATAAATCGCCGAACGATAGCTGGGGCCGAGATCGTTGCCTTGGCGGTTAGTCGTGCTGGGGTCGTGGATCTGGAAGAAGAACTCGAGGAGCTGCCGGTAGCTGATCACCGCCGGGTCGAAAACGATCTCGATGGCTTCGGCGTGGTTGCCGTGGTGGCGGTAGGTGGCATTCGGTACCTCGCCGCCGGTGTAACCGACGCGGGTTTTCAGCACGCCGGGATAACGCCGCAGCAGGTCCTGCATGCCCCAGAAGCAGCCGCCGGCGAGAATCGCGGTTTCGGTTTGTCCGGTCATGATCTTTTTAGCCTCTCGGTGACTGTGGATACGGTTCTGTTTATGAGGGCACGTTGGCTATTTGCAAGCTTGACTAAGGGTTACAGGTTGCTCGAACTGTTTCTTCAACAAAAAGCCCCGACGATAAGGTCAGGGCATTGATGGGTTCGAGCTGTGAATTCGGGACATTTCGCGTCGAGTGATGTACTAAAAACACGACATCAAGCGGTTATACAAACGCTTGCCCGAAAAAGCCCCGTGGCAGGCGCTGCGGCCCGGCCAGCGCGGTCAGGCGTTCGATCCACTCCGAACGCCAGTTCGACGCACCGTGATCAGCCTTGGTGTGGCGCGCTGCGCGGCGTGCGGCATTGCGCTGGGTCTTGCGTGCTTCTTTGTAGGCGTCGGTGTTGCGGCAGCTGCGGCATTTGACGCGATTGAGTTCCAGGCTTGAGGCAAGGTTGTTGCCCTTGTGACCACAAGCCAGATGTCCGTCTGTTTTGAAATGGATAACCATGAACCGTCTCCTGGGTGACGTGTACAGGTTTTGACCTCCCACGACCACAGGCGTTCGCCGGATCGGCCCATTGGTACGCCCGGAAACTGTCGATTACCTCTAGGCAGTCATCTGAAACGTGGCAGTGGCCGCTCGACCGGTTGTAGCGACGACAGGGTGCTGCGGATCAGCGGTGTGTCTTTTTCGATGTCGTTCAGTCGATCGCGGATGCGCAGGGCAGTCGGATGGCCGCCTTGATGATCGACCCAGTCGGCGATTTCCTTGCAGGCCGCAGCCAGGCGAGCCTGACGGGAGTCGAGCAGGGTGAGGAGGGTGGTGATGGACTCTTTTTCGGACATGGAACACCTCCGTTCAGACAAACCGTTGAGAGGCAGCAAAAAGCCCGCGGGCTGCGAGCTCTCTACCGTTGGGGCGCTGGTCCGTCAGCTGCTTTGAGTATAGACCCCGCCTGTCATTGCATCAGCCGGCCGATTGTCGCGCCGACAGCGGCGAGCTGGCCGCATTGAGCCTTCGGCATTCGCGTCGGGCATCTTCCTCAAGATCGTAGCCATCGCCGATGAAACCGCCGGTGCGCGTGTCGTTGATTCGAAACCAACTGCTGGCTTCGGCGGGTTCATGCTGACTTTCCCCGGCGCGGCGGCCGTGAATGATGATCTTGTTGCAGCGCTTCACGACAAAGATGTCTTCCATGGCGTCACCACAGCAAATGGGTGTCAGATCAACTATAGAAGCCTTGGCCAATCGTGCAAAAAATAGCCAGTCAGTTCGTCGGTTGCAGCCGCCATTCTGTGGCATGCCAATCCAGATGATGCGTCGGTTTCAACGCTTGTAGAAACTCAGAGTCGTGGGAAACCGCGACAATTGCTCCGGGAAATGTCTGCAATGCCTGCTCGAAAGCCTGAACCGATGCCAGATCCAGGTGATTGCTCGGCTCATCGAGCAGCAACAATTGCGCAGGTGTCTTGCCCCACAAGGCCACCGCCAGCGCGGCTTTCAAACGTTCTCCACCGCTCAGTGAAGCGCTCGGTCGGGTGACCCGTTGCGAGTCCAGTTGCAGATGAGCCAAATGCCCGCGCAATGCACTTTCACTCAACGGACTCTGCAGAGCGAGCAGTTGCTCGATGACGCTGAGACGGTCATCCAGCAGCTTCAGATGCTGGTCTAGATAAGCCGCAGGAACATGGGTGATGCATTCGCCGCTGGCGGGATGCAGTTGACCTGCGAGCACTCTGAGCAACGTCGATTTGCCGCAGCCATTCGGACCATTGACGGCGACACGCACAGGACCGCTCAGCGTGAGATTGAACGGTTGCGCCGGCAGCCATGGCAGGCACGTATCAATCAACGAGCAGACTCTGCGCGCAGCAGGCACTGCGCTGCCGGGCAGGTTCATCAGCACCGCATCATCCGCGAGCACTTTGGCGCAGGCATCGCGCACCCGTGTATCGAGCGCCGATTTGCGCTGCTGATGACCATGACGCACCTGGCCCATGATCTGCCTCGCAGCACCTTTGAGGCCGGCGCGTTCGAAGCCCGAGACGTTGGCGGTTTTGGCATTGCGCAGTGAGCGGGCGGCATGCCGCTGGATGGTGTCGTGCTCGTTTTGCAAGCGCTGCTGCTCGCGCCGGCGCTCCGTTCGGCTTTGATCCAGCGACGCTTGCGCCGCCGCCTGATGGATCTGTCGTTGCTGCTGATAAGCGGAAAAATTGCCGCCGTACACCGTGACACCCAGCGGCGTCAGTTCGACGATACGTTGCATGCGCTCAAGCAATTGCCGGTCGTGACTGACGACGATCAATCCGCCGCGCCAGCGTTCCAGTTCTTTCATCAGCCAGTCGCGGCCAGGGCCGTCGAGGTGATTGGTCGGTTCATCCAGCACCAACAGGCGCGCCGGACTCAGAAACGCCCTGATCAACGCCAGTCGCGCCTGCTGACCGCCGCTCAGCGGTTGGGTCAGATCCGTGGCGGCAATGTCCGGCAGACCGGCGTTATCCAGCGATTGGCGCAGACGTTCGAGCAGATCCCAGCGCTCGCCAAGGATGTCGAAATCTTCCACCATCGCCTCGCCACACTGCAGCCGTTGCAATGCGCAAAGGGCAGCAGCGGTGCCCGTGGCATCGGCCACGGTCTGCCCCGCATCGGCGGAGAATGCTTGCGCCACATAGGCCAATGGAACCGAGCAGGTGACGCTGCCGGCGGTTGGTTGCAAGTATCCGGCAATCAGCTTGGCCAGCACGCTTTTACCGACGCCATTGCGCCCGACGATGGCTGTGTGGGTGTGATCGAATTGCAGATTCAGGTCGTTGAAAATCGTCTCGCCATTGGCGAACTGAAAAGTCGTTTGATTCAGGGAGACGAGGGCAGGCGTACGCGAGACGTGAGTCATCGGCACCTCCGAAAAATGTCGTGAAGACTGACAGGCGCTATTCAGCGCTTATCGCGATTACATTTTCAGAAGGCTTGATTGTTCACTGTCTGCGGTCGTCCTGAAGGGGGAAAGGTGGCTAGCCTAGATCACCCATCCGCCGCGATCAAGGCGCGTCCATCATTTGCTCGAGAAACATCGCCAGCGCCACCTCCTCGGAGCGCAAACCCTTGCGCACGCGCGGACGAGGCAGTTCAGCCAGCGCACCGAGCAGGAAGCGCTCGACCACCGCCGGATGGATGTAGCACTTGCGGCACACCGCCGGGGTGTTGCCCAGCTGTCTGGACACGCTCTTGACCATCTCCACCACGTGCCGTTTCGCCTCGGCTTCCGACTCCCATTGCAGTTCGCGCAATACCGCCAGGGCCAGTGCGCTGCCGGCCCAGGTGCGGTAATCCTTGGCGGTGAAATCGGCGCCGGTGAGGGTTTGCAGATAGCTGTTGACGTCGTGCGAACTGACGGTGTGCCGCTCACCGTTTTCGTCCAGATACTGAAACAGATTCTGCCCGGGGATTTCCAGGCAGCGCTTGATGATGCGCGCCAGGCGTCGATCCTTGACGGTGATCTGGTGTTCGATGCCGCTCTTGCCGCGAAACTGGAACAAAATCGCGCTGCCGTTGACCTCGACATGCCGGCTGCGCAGGGTGGTCAGGCCATAGGAGCGGTTGTCTCGCGCGTATTGGGTGTTGCCGACACGAATCAATGTGGCGTCGAGCAGCGTGATGACCGTGGCCATGACCTTGTCGCGGTTGAAGCCAGGTGCGTCCAGCAGGGTTTCGAGCTGTTTGCGCAACTTCGGCAGTGCCAGGCCGAACTCACGCAGGCGCGAGTATTTGTCGGCATCGCGCACCTCGCGCCAGCGCGGGTGATAGCGATACTGCTTGCGGCCCCGGGCGTCGCGCCCGGTGGCCTGCAAATGGCCGCGCGGATCGGCGCAGATCCACACGTCGGTGTAGGCCGGCGGCACTGCCAGTGAATTGATCCGTTTGATCTCATCGGGGTCGGTGATGCGCTGCCCGGCCGAATCGAAATAGGCGAACTTGCCGCGCAGTTTTTTACGGGTGAGGCCGGGTTGGGTATCGTCGACGTAGTGCAGGTCGGGCGGTAAGACGTCGGCTATTACGGTGTCGGGCATGGCGGTGTCCTTGGCGAATCGCGCTGTTACAGCGATTGACCGCGCGCCGTGGCCGTCGTGCCAACCAATTCAGGCCAGCACGGCGACGGCCTTGATTTGCGCCCACAAATGCTGGCCCGGGTGGATGCCGAGTTGATCCCGGGAAAATCGCGTGATCCGCGCCAGCAGCGGTGTGCCGCCGGCATCCAGACGAATCAGCACATGCGCCGCATTGTCCGCCGCCAGCTCGCTGACCACGGTCACCGGCAAGCGATTGAGGATGCTGCTGGCTTCGCTGTTGTGCAGAGCCAGGCTGATGTCCCGGGCGTGCACCTTGCAGCGCAGGGCCTGACCGACTGCCATCGGCGCGTGAGTCACACGGATGTTCATGGCGGTGGCGGGCAATTGCAGACTCAGCAACTGGTACTCGGCATCGTAGGCGCTGACCTGGCCTTCGATGATCACCCCGGCGTCATCGCCCAACGCCATTGGCAGGTCCAGCCGGGCGAGAGTCTCGCCAATCGGGCCACTGGCCAGGGCCTTGCCGTCGCTGAGCAACACCAGATGATCGGCCAGTCGGGCCACCTCATCCTGCGCGTGGCTGACGTAAAGCACCGGGATGTCCAGTTCGTCGTGCAGACGTTGCAGGTACGGCAGGATTTCGTTTTTGCGCTGGCTGTCGAGAGCAGCCAATGGCTCATCCATCAGCAGCAGTTTCGGGCTGGTCAACAGCGCGCGGGCGATGCCGACACGCTGGCGTTCGCCGCCGGACAGGTGCTGCGGATGGCGCTCCAGCAGATGGCCGATGCCCAGCAGTTCGGTGGCTTGCGCCATGTCGACCCGGCGCTGGGCCTTGGTGATGCGCTTGAGGCCGAACTGCAGGTTGGCCAGCACCGACAGATGCGGGAACAGACTGGCTTCCTGAAACACATAACCCAGCGCACGTTTGTGCGGCGGGACAAAGATCCGCCGTTCGCTGTCCTGCCAGACTTCGTCGTTGATTTTGATAAAGCCCTGTTCAGCCCGCTCAAGCCCGGCGATACAGCGCAGGCAAGTGGTTTTGCCCGATCCGGAATGGCCATACAGCGCGGTCACGCCACGCCCCGGCAACTGCAGATCGACATCCAGGCGGAAACCCGGATAAGTGATTTTCAGACGTGCATCAATCATCGATCAGCTCCAGCCCGCGCGGGTTTTGCGGCTGGAGTAGAGCACCAGCAACACCAGAAACGAAAACACCAGCATCGCCCCGGCCAGCCAATGGGCCTGGGCATATTCCATCGCCTCGACATGGTCGTAGATCTGCACCGAGACCACCCGGGTCTTGTCGGGAATGTTGCCGCCGATCATCAGCACCACGCCGAACTCACCGACGGTATGCGCGAAACCGAGGATCGCCGCCGTCACGAAGCCGGGGCGGGCCAACGGCAGGATCACGCTGAAAAAAGTGTCCCAGGGATTGGCGCGCAAGGTTGCGGCCACCTCCAGTGGGCGGGTGCCGATGGCCGAGAACGCGTTCTGCAACGGTTGCACCACAAACGGCATGGAGTAAATCACCGAACCGATCACCAGCCCGGTAAAGCTGAAGGTCAGCGTGCCCAGGCCAAGCCATTGCGTGAAGTGGCCGAGAAAGCCGTTGGGCCCCATCGCCAGCAACAGATAGAAGCCGATCACGGTCGGCGGCAGCACGAGGGGCAGGGCGACGATTGCGCCGATGGGGCCGCGCAGCCAGGAACGGCTGCGCGACAACCACAGGGCAATCGGCGTGCCGACGACCAGCAGGATAGCGGTGGTCAGGGACGCCAGTTTCAGGGTCAGCCAGATCGCCGCGAAGTCGGCACTCGTCAGCGACATTTAGAGCTGATAACCGTAAGACTTGATCACCGCAGCGGCTTTCGGGCCTTTGAGGTATTCAACCAGCGCTTTGGCGGCGGCGCTGTCCTTGCCTTTGTTGAGAATCACCGCGTCCTGTTTGATCGGGTCGTGCATGCTCGCTGGAACGATCCACGCCGAACCGCTGGTGACCTTGCCGTCCTTGTAGATCTGCGACAGCGCGACGAAGCCCAGTTCGGCGTTGCCGGTGGACACGAACTGGTAGGCCTGGGTGATGTTCTGGCCTTCGACGATCTTGGCTTTGGTCGCCTCAGTCAGCTTGAGTTTTTCCAACACCTGAGTGGCGGCCAGGCCGTATGGCGCGGCTTTCGGGTTGGCGATGGACAGGTGCTGGTATTCGTTCTTCTTCAGGACTTCACCTTTGGCGTCGACATAACCTTCTTTCGCCGACCACAGGGCCAGGGTGCCGATGGCGTAGGTGAAGCGCGAACCCTTGACGGTGTCGCCTTCTCTTTCCAGTTTTTCCGGCGTGGTGTCGTCCGCCGAGAGGAACACTTCGAACGGCGCGCCGTTTTTGATCTGGGTGTAGAACTGGCCGGTGGCACCGTAGGCGGCGACCAGTTTGTGCCCGGTGTCTTTTTCGAAATCGGCAGCAATCGCCTGGATCGGCGCGGTGAAGTTGGCGGCAACCGCCACCTGCACTTCATCAGCCTGAGCGGAACCGAAGGCGAATATCGAAAGCAGGGTGGCCAGGCATGTCGGGGCAAAACGTGAGGCACGAATGGTCATGTAACGGCTCCGTGAAGGGCGAGTGCAGAGGGCAGTTTATTGTTGGCGGTGGACTGCACCGATGCGAAGGGTGAAACGCTATATAGCGAAATATATAGCGAAATGCCGTTAAACAGGAAGTGCTGGTGAAGACAGGGTGAGGTGTGCCATGCCTCACCCTGCGCCGGATCAGCGGCCGAGCAGTTTTGCCATAGCGCCATCCGCCAGTTGCCGGGTCAACTCGGCGCAGCTGACTTCTTCACCCAATGGGAAGGCCTGACCGGCCCAGAGGTTGCTGAACTGCGCTTCACTTTTGGCACGCAACGGCATCAGCGCCCCGCCGGCCAGCGGGAAGGCCGGGGCTTTCGCTGACATCGGGCCGACTTCGCGCATCACCCGATTGAGAATGCCGCGGGCCGGGCGGCCGGTGAACAGGTTGGTAATCGCGGTTTCGCTTTCCTTGGCGGTGCGCAGCGCCTGGTGATGCGCGGCGCTGACTTTCGCTTCCGGGGTAAACAGATACGCGGTGCCGACTTGCACCGCTGACGCACCGAGCACCAATGCTGCGGCCACACCGCGGGCATCGGCAATGGCGCCGGCAGCGATCACCGGCACCTTCACCGCATCGACGATCTGCGGCACCAAGGCAAATGTACCGACCTGACTGCTCAGGTCGTCGCTGAGAAACATCCCGCGATGACCACCCGCCTCGTAACCCATGGCGATGATCGCGTCGCAACCGTGTTGTTCAAGCCACACCGCTTCATCGACAGTAGTGGCAGAAGAGAGGATTTTCGCACCCGTGGCCTTGACCCGATCCAGCAGGGATTTTTCCGGCAGGCCAAAGTGAAAACTCACTACTTCAGGACGAAACTCTTCGAGCACGGCGCACGCTGCGGCATCGAATGGCGCCCGGTTGGAAACCGGTGTCGGTGCGTCGAAATCGACGCCCAGTTCGCGGTAGTACGGCTCCAGCAGATTCTTCCATTCTTGCGCGCGCTGTTCATCGGCGACCGGTGGCTGGTGGCAGAAGAAATTGACGTTGAACGGTTTGCGGGTGTGCTCGCGAATGGTCTTCAGCTCTTCGCGCAGTTGCTCGATGCTCAGCATCGCCGCAGGCATCGAACCCAAGCCGCCGGCGTTGCACACGGCGATCACCATGGACGAGTTCGTGGCACCGGCCATCGGGGCCTGGATGATCGGTAACTCGATGCCGAGCAGGTCAAGAATGCGAGTGTCAGGCCATTGGCTCATGGAAGCGTTTCTCCGAACGATGAAGCGGGGCAGGGACGGCAGAGCCGGTTTTTTAACAGCAAAACCGGACTCGGGGCCAGCCCGAATTTTCCGCGCACCGACAGTCGTGCGCCGTCAGCGTCGATGAAAACCGCCGCCACCGCCGCCAAATGAACGGTTCATGACTTGCGAGGAGTTGTGAAAGTTGTTGGTGCGCTGGTTTCCGAAGTTGCGCGCGGCAGACTCGCGATTGAGGTTCTGCAGTTGCGCATTGTTGTTGACCGGCGCCGTGCGGGCCGGGCTGCCTTTGACCATCGATTGCCAGCCGTTGTCGGTTTTCTTGTAGACGTTGCCGTCGCGCCCGGCATAGACGTTGTCGCCGACCCGGGCGGCGCCGCCGTTGCGGCCTTTCACGCCGGCGTATTGCGTGGTCTTGTCGGTGTTGGGGTTGTACACCGCGCCACGATTGGCGGTGACCTGGGTGCCATTGCGAGCGTTGCCCGCGGTGACCCGTCCACCGGCGATGGCGCCACCGTTTGGGCCGACCACCTCACCGCTGCGCCCGGCCGCGTAATTGCCGTTGTAGACATTGTGTACGGCACCACGCTGGCCTGCCGCCGCAATGCCGGTGCGCGAGTTGTAGGAAGAACCGACCTGACCGGCCCAGCGATTGCCGGTCCAGGCGTTGTATCCGGCGCCATAACGACTCACCGTCGCGCGATCGCCCCACTGACGATAAATGTTGCCGGTGGTGCCAGCCCAACCACCGGCCCCCCACGCCACGGCACCGCCGCGATAACCATAAGCGGCGCCACCCCAGGCCAGTGGCGCCGGATACAGGCGGGGCCCCCAGGCGTAACCCCAGCCATAATTGCCCCACCATGGATAAGCGCCCCAGCCCCAGCCCATCGCCACGGTGTTGCCGCCCCAGCTCCAGCCGAAGCCGAAACCGAAGGTCCAGCCAGTCCACGGCGTGTAGCGCATGGCGACGCCGAAACCATAGGTCACCGGCGGCCCGTACCAGACGCTGCCGACCCACGGCGTGTACGGATAACCGGTGCCGTAGACCACCACACCGGTGGCCGGATCCAGATTCGACCCCTGATAACCCGGGGTGTAGCCGACCACCACGGTGTCGCCGCTGGATTCATAGACTTTGACGTAGGTGAGGTAATGCATCGGTGAACTCGGCGGGATCGAATAGATCACCGCCGGCACCGAACTGGCCACGGCCCATGGCCCGTTCACCGAGGTAGCGCTGAACCAGATACCGTTTTCCACCGCATACCAACTGTCGTTGTCGACCCGGATGATCGGGGTGGCACTGTTGACCACGTATTGCAGCGACGTGCTGTTGATTGCCTTCAACTGCGGTTCGCCATCGAACTGCGGTGCGGTCATTTTCACTGCGCTTTTCTTGATCGCCGAGGTTTGCGGGATGGTCGCCGCGATCGCGGCTTCCTTGGCCTGTGGCGTGCCGGCGACCGAGGCCTTGACGTTCTCTTTCGGACTGTCGTCGGGGATGTTGGCGAAATCTGCCGGCAGTTTGTCCGCCGGGGTAAACGTCCATGGCCCGCGCATGTCGGCGGCGCGAAACCAGCGGCCGGAGATCAGCACGTAACTGTTCTGGTCACCGATTTCCTTGAAGATGTGCCCGGTGGTGTTGCTCACGTAAAGCAGGCTGGTGCCTTGAATTGGCAGCCACTGCGCTGCGCCGTCGGTGACGATCAGTTCGGTGGGCATGGTGGCGATGAAGATTTTCGGCTGCGGCGGTTTGGCCAGATTTGGGACCTTGTCTTTCGGATCACTTTGCCCGGTCAGCAGATCGACTTGACGGCTTTGAATCGCCGCCTGTTTGGCCTTCTCCAGATCGGCCGGCGGAGTGATCAGGCGGGTGTATTCGCCGCCGAGGCTGTCAGCGGCCATCCAGCCATCGAACACGTGCAGGTAGTGCTTGCCCTCGGCGTCCTTGAGCAATAGCGGACGGGTGTTGATCACCCGCTGCAACGCGGTGCCATCGACCGCACGGTACACGGCGTCGCCATCGATGTAGACGAGCAGGGCCGGGACGTCTGAACTGATGATCGTCGGCGGGGTGTTTTCCAGTGGGGCGCTGTCGGCTTTCTGCTCGGCCGACAGCACGCCGACGGCGGCTTCGAGTTGATCGAGGGGAATGGTTTTCTTGCGACTTTCGGCATCTTTCTGCAGCGCGCCGAGCCAGACGTCGGCCTGGCTGGCATCGGCAGGGAAATCGGCCTTGATGATTTTGTATTGATCCAGCGCGACCCAGCGCGTGGCCTTGTCGACCAGTGTGTGTGCGCTGAACTGGACGATGCCGAAGGTGGGTTTGCCGTCGGCGCCGGTGGCTTCGACGGCAGCCCGGGCATTGAGGGTGTAGCCATCCCAGCTGTCGAGTTGCGGCTGGTACACGGTCAGTTTGGCCTTGCCGCTGCTGATCACTTGCGGCCACGTCGGCGCGCTGGGGGCGGTGTCGGCCGCAGTGGCTTTGGTCCCCGGGGTGGATGCTGCCCAGGCATGGCCAACGGTCAGCAGGCACAGCATCAGTATCGCAAGCAACGAGCGCGGGTAAGACATTGTCAGCTCCATCGACAGGGCCGCTTTCAGCAGGATGGCAGCGAAAGTTCGACCGTCGAAAAAGCATAGCCGCCCGTTTCATAATTACTGGGCGGATTTGCGCATTGGCGCAAAGTCGAGTGGGGCAATGTGTTGCTTTGTGTTATTTCAGGGCACGAGGATTTGAACCCATTGATTGAGAGGCAGCCATGTTCAACGGCATTTTGATCGACAAAGACGACAGCGGATATCGCGCCAGCCTGCAGCAGATCAGCGAAGCGCAGCTACCCGAAGGCGACGTGACGGTGAAGGTCGCCTACAGCACACTGAACTTCAAGGACGGTCTGGCGATTACCGGCAGCAGCCCGGTGGTGCGCAAGTTTCCGATGGTGCCGGGGATTGATCTGGCCGGCACGGTCGAAGTCAGTTCGCATCCCAACTACCAGGCCGGTGACCAGGTGCTGCTCAACGGCTGGGGTGTGGGCGAGAGTCACTGGGGCGGTTTGGCGCAAAAGGCGCGGCTCAATGGCGACTGGCTGATTCCGTTGCCCAAAGCCTTCACTGCGGCGCAAGCCATGGCCATTGGCACCGCCGGCTACACGGCGATGCTGTGCATTCTGGCGCTGGAGCGTAACGGCGTGACTCCGGATCAGGGCGAAGTGCTGGTGACCGGGGCCAATGGCGGAGTGGGCAGTTTCGCCATCGCCTTGCTCAGCCAGCTCGGTTATCGCGTGGTGGCGTCCACCGGCCGGGTGTCCGAGCATGAGTACCTCAAGCAACTGGGCGCCAGCGAGATCATCGACCGCGCAACCTTGTCGGAACCGGGCAAACCGCTGGCCAAGGAACGCTGGGCTGCAGTGATCGATTCGGTCGGCAGTCACACCTTGGCCAACGCCTGTGCCAGCACCCGCGCCGAAGGCACGGTGGCGGCCTGCGGTCTGGCCCAGGGCATGGATTTTCCGGCGTCGGTGGCGCCGTTCATTCTACGCGGCGTGACGTTGGCCGGGATCAACAGCGTGACCCAGCCCAAGGCGCGGCGGATTGAGGCCTGGACGCGTCTGGCCAAGGATCTGGACTTCGCCCTGTTGCCCTTGATCAGCCATGAAATCGCGCTGAGCGAAGCCATCGACGCGGCGCCGAAACTGCTTGCCGGACAGCTGCGCGGCAGGGTTGTGGTCGACGTCAATCGCTGACAGCGCAAGCACCATTGCGACCCGGTGTGGAGCTGGTTTCAGCGAATGGCAAGCCGAGAGCATTCCCGGCAAGATTCGCTAAGGCTGGGTTTCGCGCTCCAGCAACTGGCGCTTGCGCTCCACACCCCAACGATACCCCGAGAGATTGCCATCGCTGCGCACCACGCGATGGCAAGGGATTGCCACGGCCAGACGGTTGGCGCCGCAGGCCTGCGCCACGGCGCGCATGGAGGTCGGTGCGCCAATGCGTTGGGCGATTTCGGCGTAACTGGCGGTGCGGCCCGCCGGGATTTCCCGCAGTGCCTGCCACACCCGTTCCTGAAACGCGGTACCGCGCACATCCAGTGGTAAATCCAGGCCCAGCGCCGGGGCTTCGATGAAACCTACCACCTTGGCAATCAGTTGCTCGAATCCGGCGTCGGCACCAATCAGGTTTGCGTTGCGGAACTGATCCTGCAGGTCGCAGACCAGTTGATGCGGATCGTCACCCATCAGAATCGCGCACACTCCGCGTTCGCTTTGCGCCACCAGAATCGCCCCGAGCGAGCATTGGCCAACGGCAAAATGAATGTCGTTGTTGCGACCGGCAGCTCGGTAGTCACCGGGTTTCATCCCCAGCACCTGGTCGGCCGACTCGTAAAAACGGCTGTTGGAATTGAAGCCCGCGTCGTACAGCGCATCGGTCACCGAGCCGCCATCCGCGAGCCGTTCCCGCACCCGGCGCGAGCGCTGCGCCGCCGCGTAACCCTTGGGCGTCAGGCCGGTTGCGGCCTTGAATATGCGGTGAAAATGGAAAGGACTGAGGCCGGCGGATTCGGCGAGTTCATTGAGCGTGGGCGCAGTTTCGCAAGACTCGATCTGCCGACAGGCGTTTGCCACGGTCGCAGCGTGCTGGCTGGCAACGGCCGTCTGATCCTTGCTTGTACGTTTGCTCGGCCGATACCCGGCAGCTTCGGCAGCTTCCGCGCTATCGAAAAACTCGACGTTCTGCGGCTTGGGCAATCGCGAAAGACTGCTGGGGCGGCAATAGATGCCGGTGGTTTTCACCGCATAGACAAACTGCCCGTCGGCCTGTGGATCGCGCGCAACGACGGCAGCCCAGCGTGGATCGGTTTCGACATTGTGGATGGGCGACAGCTTTTTCATGGCAAGTAGTCCGTTGACCTGTTTGATTCAGGTTAACCAGCGACGATCCTGGCAACACTCCGGGCCTTGCGGTCAAATTTTTCTGATCACCCGGCGACACGCAAGGTCAGGTTGATCCGACGTTCGCCCAGGCGCGGATGTTGGCCTGGCTTGATCGGCAGCACCCCGTGAAAACGCAAGCGATCGACCCCGCCCCAGACCACCATGTCGCCGTGCAGCAGAGGAATGCGCTGGCTCTTGTCGCTGCGGGAAAACCCACCGAACAGGAACATCGCCGGCAGGCCCAGAGACAGCGAGACGATCGGCGCGGCGTAGGCATTTTCGTCTTTGTCCTGATGCAAAGACATCTTCGCGCCGGGGACATATTGGTTGATCAGGCAGGAGTCGGCGTGGAAGTCGGCAAACCCTGCGCGTTGCGCCGCTGCCTGCGCCAGCTCGGACAGCATCTCAGGCATGGCTGGCCAAGGTTTTCCGGTCAGCGGATCCACAGCGCTATAGCGATAACCGCTGCGGTCGGTGATCCAGCCCAGCGCGCCGCAACTGCTGGTGCCCACCGACATGCTGAAGCCACCCGGGGTCATCATGTGGCGTAACGGCGCTGCGGCGAGAATGCCATCCAGCGCTGGCAACAGTTTATCGATCACCGGCAGGGCGAAGCCGCGCAACACCCAGGATTGCTCGCCGATCTGTTCATCGCGGGGCTGTTGTTCGAGGGCGTCGTCGGCAAACAGATCGAGGGTGGTCGGGTGCATGGCGGTCATTGAACCTCGTGACAGACAGTGCCAAGGGTATGCCGTTTCTCCCCGGTTGGCACTTAGAGCGCTTTGCTGACGGCGATATCGCTGATCTCGTCTTGGGTCTGGCCGTGAATGGCGTCCAGTGCGGCCTTGGCCTCTTCGACGGTGCCGTTTTCCAGCTGTGCGAATTCGAAGCGGCGTTCGCCATTGAGCTTGTATTTGATGACGTATTTGGTCGTTTGGGCCACGGTCGTGCTTACCTTTGCGTTAGGGGCGACTCAGCTCAGTTTGGAGCTGGAGCGGCGGATGATCTTGATCGAGTGAGTCAGGGTCGGTTTGCGCGTGACGCTGATGGCGCGGCGGTTGACGGTATCGATGGTGATGTTCCAGAAACCGGTGCTCGGTGCGGTGATGCGCGCGGGAAACGTGTCGAAGGCGCCGCCGTGGTAGGTGTGGCGGCCGCCGTTCTTGAACGCACGGAAGTTGGCGTCGTTCATCAAGCGGATGTTGCAGGTTTGCGAGCATTGGATGACGACGATGTCGTCTTCGTTGAGGTGCTCGCGCTGGTGAATGAATTTCATGGGCGCCTCCAGAAGGGCTTTTTCTACTAAATCAAAACGATAGCATGTGCGATTGGCGCAGTTTATCAGCCCGAACGGGTTATTATCCCGCCGTCGGGCGCTGCTTTGACAATTAAAAACAGTTATTCGCGATTCCATGCGGGTTTAATGGAGTAAGCCTCGGAGAAAAATGGCATTACTGCTGTCCGAGGGTCTTTATGGGAGGTATTTGTATGAAGTGGGGTGTGGTGTGTCTGCCGTTGATGTTGGTCGTGGGTGGTTGCGCGAGTGTTTCCGAAATCAACGAAACGTTGCCCACCATGAGCGTGATTTCCGGCAAGAAACCCCATGAGTATGCTCAGTGCCTGGCCGACAAGCTTGCCAACAGCCGAGGCGCGCTGCAGATGCAGCCGCACAAGGATGGCGTGCGAGTGATTGTTCCCGGGAAATTTTCCACCGGCGCGGCTGCGGTGTTTGATATCGAAGACCGCTCCGGCGGCAGCAGCATCAAGCTGCATGAGCGGATGTCCAATGTGCCGGTTCGTCCCCGTGACGTGCAAAACGCCGCCAATGCGTGTATTTCCGGCTGATAGAATAGCGCTCATCAGCACCGATGCCGTCACAGTCATGCTGTGACGGCATTTTCATTTCTGGAGTCGCGCATGAAGCGAGAGCAAGTACGGGAACGGCATGCAGAGGGCCTTATCTCTGCCACGCATGTGATTCAAAATCCGGCGAACTCGGGTGAGTGGATCGTGTTTTTCAAGAAGAGCGCCGGTCGCAGCTATTTTCTGGTGGACGATAACGACGAAGTCGAATCCTTCGCCCGGCTCGACGACCTGATCGAGATCGTGCGCGGGCTCGGGATCAAGTTCGCCGAGATCCACATGTAGGGTCTATTTGCAGACCACCACCACACTGCGATTCTTGTAGTTGCCGACATCGACCCCCAGGGTCTTGTCGCTTTCCTTGGGCGCCGGCGTGCCGTCGGTACCGACGATGCGATAACCGGTGCCGGCGCAGGAGGCGTCAGCCTTTTCGTAGCAAGTGGCCCAGGAGTTGGCTTCCCCGGAGCAGTCGATGCTCAAGCCCTGTTCGCCGTTGTTCAGGTAGGTGGTTTCCGAGGTGGCACAGCCACCAAGGGCCAATACCGCGATCAGCGGCAGCATTCTGTTCATGTTCATAAGTGTGTCGTCTTCAGCGAGGGAGGGGCTAAACGCTCTGACAGCGCCAGCATGAAATGGTTATAGCGATTGGCCACTTGTTTTCATCGGGCTGCGAGCGGCGACAAAAAAGCCCTGCACAAGGGCAGGGCTCGGCGTGTGTCGCAACCGATCAGTCCTGATCTTTGCCACGGCGTTTGGACGACGCAGGGGTGTCAGTGAACACCGACGCTACATCAGTCGCCAGCTGCTCGCTGTCGAACGGACCGGCGATGTGTTCGCCATTGGTCGTGGTCAGGTTCCACTTGCCGTCTTTCTTGTCGATCACATACCCGTTGATGATTTTTACCGCGGCCATCTATCTGTCTCGTTCGCTGGTTCAAAGGCGCCATGATACCGACAAATCCTCACATTGGGGGATGATGAGCGTATGGTGATGCAGCGCATTTGCGTGTTTGAGCTACTCTGTTTTCGCGGGTCGAAGTCGCCAACGGAACTATCGGCGAGAATATTTCTCTATGTTGGCATCGGTTAGCCAGTGCGGGGCATTGTAAGGTGCACGCCGCCTGATTAGACTGCGCCGAAACTCGTACACACAGCCCTTTCAAGGACTTATATGATCAAGAAATGCTTGTTC
>Ga0247818_10000585_pt1 | contig 23045 bp, 19 predicted proteins | sample 13C_Glucose_Day1_FD_192424 | JGI IMG/M metagenome (GOLD analysis project Ga0247818, IMG submission 192424) | Soil microbial communities from agricultural site in Penn Yan, New York, United States - 13C_Glucose_Day1 | ecosystem: Environmental > Terrestrial > Soil > Agricultural land | place... | reverse complement strand
TCCAAAAAAGACTGCGGTAATGGTTATGAGTAAAGCGGACGCCTTCACACAGGCAGGGAAAACCGCGGTGTTGCAGAACATCCAGGGCACTTTGCAATTCCTTCAGCGCTTCCCGCCTTTCAATCAGATGGAACACGCCCACCTGGCGTACCTGGTTGAGCAATGTCAGCTGCGTTTTTATGCGCCCGGTGAGAGCATCATCAAGCCCACCGATGGCCCGGTTGAACACTTCTACATCGTCAAGCAAGGTCGGGTCGTGGGTGAGCGTCCTCATTCGGCCAAGGGCGGTACGGAAACCACTTTCGAGATCACCACCGGCGAGTGTTTTCCGCTCGCCGCATTGTTGGGTGAACGTGCGACGCGCACGGAACACCTGGCGGCCGAAGACACCTTTTGCCTACAACTGAACAAGCTCGCGTTCATCAAGCTCTTCGCCATTTCCGGCACCTTTCGCGACTTTGCCCTACGTGGAGTAAGCAGCCTGCTGGATCAGGTCAATCAACAGGTCCAGCAAAAAGCCGTGGAAACCCTCGGCACCCAGTACTCGCTCAATACTCGCCTGGGCGAATTGGCCATGCGCCATCCGGTCATGTGCGGTCCGAGCACGCCCCTGCGCGAAGCCGTGACGCTGATGCACGAGCAGCAAGTGGGCAGCATTGTGGTGGTCGATGAACACCAGGCGCCGTTGGGGATTTTCACCCTGCGCGACCTGCGGCACGTGGTGGCCAATGCCGCCGGAGATTTTGCCGAAGCCATCGAACGACACATGACCCCCTCGCCGTTTTACCTGACACCGGACCACAGCGCTTTCGACGCTGCGATTGCCATGACCGAGCGGCATATCGCCCACGTCTGTCTGGTCAAGGATCAACGCCTGTGTGGCGTGGTGTCCGAGCGCGATCTGTTTTCACTGCAACGGGTCGACCTGGTGCACCTGGCGCGGACCATCCGCAATGCGCCGCGCGTGGAAAACCTGGTGGCCATCCGTGGCGAGATCGGCCAACTCGTCGAACGCATGCTTGCCCATGGCGCGTCCTCGACGCAGATCACTCACATCATCACCCTGCTCAACGACCACACCGTGTGCCGGGTGATTGAACTGACTCTCGCCGAGAAGGGTGATCCTGGTGTGGCGTTCAGCTGGCTGTGTTTCGGCAGCGAAGGACGACGCGAGCAAACGCTGCACACCGACCAGGACAACGGCATTCTGTTCGAGGCGCGGGACGCGGCCCATGCCGCCGAGATTCGCGGCAAGTTGCTGCCCATCGCCCATCAGATCAACCTCAGCCTGGCGTTATGTGGCTTCACGCTGTGCAAGGGCAACATCATGGCCGGCAACCCCGAGCTGTGTTTGTCCCGTATTGAATGGGCACGTCGTTTTGCCGCATTTATCCGCGAAGCGACGCCGGAGAATCTGCTGGGTTCGAGCATCTATTTCGACCTGCGCGTGGTCTGGGGCAGCGAGCAAGGGTGCGAGCAGTTGCGTCGCGGGATTCTCGATCAGGTCGCCGACAACCGTTTGTTCCAGCGCATGCTGGCCGAAAACGCGCTGCGCAATCGCCCGCCCGTAGGACGTTTCCGCGAGTTTGTCCTGGCGCGTAAAAATGGCGAGAAAGCCACGCTGGACCTGAAGATCCAGGGCCTGACGCCCTTCGTCGACGGCGCACGGTTACTGGCCCTGGCCCATGGCATCGAAACCAACAACACCCTGGAGCGTTTTCGCCAACTGGTGGACAAAGAGATCATCGAGCCTCTGGACGGTGCGGCGTACGAAGAGGCCTATCACTTCATCCAGCAAACCCGCATGCAACAGCATCAACTGCAAACCCGCGAGAATTTGCCTTACTCCAACCGCGTCGACCCGGACAGCCTGAATCATCTGGACCGGCGAATCCTGCGTGAATCCTTGCGCCAGGCGCAACGTCTGCAAAGCAGCCTGTCCCTGCGGTATCAGCTATGAGTCTGTTTTCATGGCTGCGCCCGGCCGGCCCGAGTCTGAGCGCAGAACTGCAACAACGCCTGCAACGCTTGCCCGCGACAGCCGGATTGAGTGAGTGCAGCCTGCGCGAACAACGCTGGGTGGTGCTCGACCTGGAAACCACTGGGCTGAACCTGAACAAGGATCGGGTGTTGTCCATCGGCGCGGTGGTGATCGAGGACGGCGCGATCGACTTCAGCCAGCAGTTCGAACGCACCCTGCAATGCGCCGACGCCAAACTCGGACCCAGCGTGTTGATTCACGGCCTCGGCCCCAGCGCCATCGCCGCCGGCAGCGATCCGGCCCAGGCGCTGCTCGATTTCATGGAGTTCGTCGGCGACAGTCCGTTGCTGGCCTTTCATGCGCCCTTCGATCAGCACATGCTCGGCCGCGCACTGAAAGAGCATCTGGGCTACAAGTTGCAGCACAGCTTTATGGATGTGGCGGACATTGCCCCGCTGGTCTGTCCACAAGCGCACATTCGCGAGGCCGGGTTGGACGAGTGGATCGACTGGTTCAAGCTGGAAGTGTTCGAGCGCCATAATGCCAGTGCCGATGCATTGGCCACCGCTGAACTGGCGTTGATCCTGTTCAGCCGAGCCCGACAGCAGCAGATTCACAGCCCGCTGAATTTGCAGCAGCGGTTGAGTCAGTGGAAGCGGCGCCAGCAGACGCCTTCCTTCTAATAGCGATGATGCCTACGTAGGAGCTGCCGAAGGCTGCGATCTTTGGATCTTGAAAACCAAAGTCAAAAGATCGCAGCCTTCGGCAGCTCCTACAGGGTTTTGTGCCAAGTCAAAACACCCGACCAACGCCAATTGCTTTACCTCCCTCGCCTCTGACACAATCGCGAACTATTCTCGTTAGTTAACACTTCCCAAACGGTGATGCTGCGTGTCGTCAGTCCCAAGCCCTCAAAGTGAGCTCGTCGGTGCGCTTTATCGCGACCATCGCGGTTGGCTATTGAATTGGCTACGTCGCAACGTCGCTTGCCCGCAGCGGGCCGAGGACTTGAGCCAGGACACGTTCGTGCGCTTGCTGGGCCGTGAAGAACTCAAGGAGCCGCGCGAGCCCCGGGCCTTTCTGGTGGCGATTGCCAAGGGCCTGCTGTTTGATTACTTCCGCCGCGCTGCGCTGGAACAGGCTTACCTCACCGAACTGATGCTGATTCCCGAAGCCGAGCAACCGTCGGTGGAAGAACAGCAAATGATCCTCGAAGATCTGAAAAACATCGACCGCCTGCTCGGCAAGCTCTCAAGCAAAGCGCGGGCGGCGTTTCTCTACAACCGTCTCGATGGCCTTGGCCACGCGGAAATTGCCGAACGGCTCGGTGTATCGGTGCCGCGCGTGCGCCAGTACCTGGCCCAAGGCGTCCGCCAGTGCTACATCGCGTTGTACGGTGAGCCGACATGAGTCCGCTCAGTTCCAAGCCGGTGTCGGCACAAGTGCTCGACGCCGCCATTGCCTGGCAATTGTCGCTCGACTCCGGCAACCCGGTGGAGCGCGAAGAGTTCGCCAAATGGCACGCGGCCCACGAAGAGCACGCCCGCGCCTGGCGTCAGCTGGGCATGCTCGACCAACGTTTCAGCGTCGCCAGCGGCCCGGCCCGTACAGCCTTGCTGCAATCGCGTGAAGGCATTCGTCGCCGAGTGCGCAAGCTCGGCAGCGGCGTGGCCAGCGTCGTTGCGGTGCTCGGCTTGGCGCTGTTTGCCGGTGAGCATTACCTGCCGGTCGACTACTGGTTGGCCGACCAACGCACTGCCACTGGCGAACAGCGCAGCATTCGACTGGCCGACGGCACGTTGATCAACCTCAACACCCACAGCGCGGTGGACGTGCGCTTCGATGCAAAGCAGCGCCTGGTGATCCTGCAGGAAGGGGAAATTCTCGTCGAAACCGGTCATGGCGATGCCCGGCCCTTTATCGTCGAAACTCGCGAAGGCAGCATGCGGGCCTTGGGTACGCGGTTCCTGGTCAAGCGTGAAGAAGAAGGTACGCGCCTGAGCGTATTGAAATCGGCGGTGGCGGCCCATCCGCAATCGAACACCGACGAACAGATTCTGAGTGAAGGCCAGCAAGTGCTGATCCGCAATGACGGCCTGGGGCCAGTGGCGGCGCTCAATCTCGGCGCGGATGCCTGGACCCGCGGCATGCTGGTGGTGGACAACGCGCGGCTGGAGGATCTGGTGCACGAACTCGGGCGCTATCGGCGCGGGCATCTGGGCGTGGCACCGCAAGTGGCGGACCTGCGGATCACCGGCAGTTTCCCGTTGCATGACACCGACCTGGCCCTGAATGCGCTGCTTCCGACTTTGCCGGTGCAGATTGAACAGCACACCCAATGGTGGGTGACGGTGGCGGCCAAGAGCGATGCCAAGCCCTGACGCGGTGTCGAGTGCCCGCTCGCGATCAGGCTTCAACCTCGCTACGAATTGCTGAATCTAAATTATTTTCATCCAGCCCTATCACTTTTCGAGTTTCGTTCGGCACCTAGGCAATTGAGAAGTATTCCCTTTCAGGAGCCGCTGTATGTCCCGTTCGCTAGACACCTTGTTGCGCCCCAGTTTGCTGGCGGTTGCCATTGCTCTTTGCACCCCTTTGGCCAGCAGCCAACTGATCGCCGCTGAACAGGCATCCAGCGTTCGCGCTTACAACCTGCCGGCCGCGCCATTGGCCAGCACCTTGAACCAGATCGCCAGCCAGGCCGGCATCGCGCTGTCGCTGAACCCATCGTTGGCTGCGGGCAAGACCTCGGCCCCGGTCAACGGCCAGTTCGATGCCGACAGCGCTTTGCGTGAAGCGTTGCGGGGGACCGGGTTGCAACTGGAACAAAGCGCTACCGGCAGCTACACCTTGGTGGCGGTGCCTGAAGGCGCTATGGCTTTGCCAGCAACCAGCGTGATTGGCGTGGAAGACACGGAAAGCGCCTGGGGTCCAGTACAAGGTTATCTGGCAAAACGTACGGCAGCCGGTACTAAAACCGACACCGCACTGGCCGAGATACCACGCTCAATTTCCATTGCCACCCGTGAGCAAATGCAGGACCGCGCCGTACAGAATCTGGATGACGCCGTTCGTTACATGCCCGGTGTCGTGGCCAGCAGCTACGGCAGTGATAGCCGGGCCGAGTGGTTGAAGGTTCGTGGATTTGAACCTACCCAGTTCCTCGATGGTTTGCCGCTGCCTAAAGGCACTTACGCCATGCCGAAGATGGAAACCTGGGACCTTGAACGAGTAGCCCTGCTGCGTGGACCTGCGTCCTCGGTGTACGGCCAGACGCCTCCAGGCGGTTTGATCGATATGGTCAGCCGTCGTCCTGATGCACTTGCCAGCAACGAAGTGCAATTGCAGGTCGGGAGCTATGAGCGCAAGCAAATCAGCTTCGACAGCACCGGCCCGATCGATGACGAAGGGCGCTTTCTATATCGTGTCAGCGGTGTGGTGCGCGATAGCAACACCACCATCGATCACATCGACGACAAGCGTTACAACATCGCTCCCAGCCTGACTTGGAATATTGATCCGGATACCACGCTGACTTTCCTCAGCCAGTACAACCGCGACGACACCGGCATCACTAGCCAATTCCTTCCGTTGCAAGGCACCAAACTGGCCACGCCTGCGGGCAAGGTTAAGTTCCATGAGAACCTCGGGGATCCGGACTGGGAATTCTACGACAAGACCTATTACGCTCTGGGATATGCCTTTGAACACCGGATGAACGATGTTTGGCAGTTCCGCCAAAACCTGCGTTACACCAAGAGCGATTTGTCCTTCCAAGGCATTACTGCAGGCGGGTTCTTTGGTTCGGTTAGCGACGACGGCACACTTTCCCGTGGCGCGAACGTGGTGAATGAAGACATCAGCCAGTTCGCCGTGGATAACAATTTCCAAGCCGATTTTGACACCGGTGAGATCAAGCACACTCTGCTGCTGGGGTTGGACCATCAGCGCGTCAACACCAATTACAAATGGCTGTTTGGCAGTGCACCGACCAGCAACATCATTACTCCGATCTACGGTCAGGATTTCAGCAACGTCAGCTACACGGCGTTCAATGACTACAACCAGAAGACCCATGACACAGGCCTATACGTCCAGGACCAAATGGCCCTCGATAACTGGCGCCTGACTTTGGGCGGTCGTCAGGATTGGCTGCACACTGACTCGACCTTCTACAACATGAACAATGCCAAGGATACTCGCGACGACACCGCCTTTACCGGCAACGCGGCCCTTAGTTATGTGTTCGACTCTGGCTTCACACCTTACGTTTCCTATGCCGAATCCTTCCAGGCAGAAGCGGGTGGCGCAAATGGCGAGGCCTACAAGCCAGGTACTGGCAAGCAATATGAAGTGGGTATCAAGTACCAACCGCCGGGCACCAGCATGCTGTTCTCCGCCGCAGCCTATGACCTGACCCGCAAGGACATCGTACTCAGCGATACTCTGGGTGTGTCTCGTCCACTGGGTGAAGCCAAGGTACGGGGCTTCGAGCTGGAAGCGACCGGTGACGTCAACGAGAACTTGAAGCTTACCGCCGCGTACACCTATGCCAACAGCAAGATGACAAAAGTCACTGATCCGCTGGACAAGAACCGCCCCCTGCCACTGACTCCAGAGAATCAGGCCTCTGCCTGGGCTGATTACACGTGGCACACCGGTGTTCTGGATGGTTTCGGTATCGGGTTCGGCGTGCGCTATATCGGCGAAACCGACAACATCGCCATTGGCAGCATGGGTTTTGTCCGCGACCCATCGGATGGTCATAGCAGTTCGTATACCGTTTATGACGCAGCCGTCCATTACGACTTGGGACGCCTGAACAATGTGCTCAAAGGCGTCAGTGTCAGCGTGAATGCCAATAACGTATTCGATAAGGAATACATTTCAACTTGTGACGGCTTCTACTGCTATTACGGCGACCGTCGCAATGTAATGGCCAGCCTCGATTACAAGTGGTAACCGCTTGACCTCACATGCCCTATGACCAGGCCGTCCTTCGTGGGCGGCTTTGGTTTTTCTGAAGGCTATGAAATGAAAAGTAAAACAATTCGCCGCTGGTCCTTCGTCCACACCTGGTCCAGCCTGATCTGCACCGTGTTTCTGCTGATGCTGGCATTGACCGGCCTGCCGTTGATCTTCCACCACGAGATCGACCACCTGCTAGGCGATGCCGCCGAGTTGAAGGTCATGCCGGCGGACACCCCGCAGCTGAATTTGCAGCAACTTGTACAAGCGGCTGAAAAACATCGGCCCGGTGAAGTCATGCAGTACTTCGGCTTCGAGGAAGACGAGCCCAATGCCGCCATCGCCATCATGGCGGCCACGGCGGGCACCGAGCCGAACTCGTCGCACACCTTCATGCTCGACGCCCGCACCGGCGAAGCGCTGGAGATGCCATCGGCCAATGGCGGCTTCATGATGATCATGTTGCGCCTGCACGTGGACATGTTTGCGGGGTTGCCAGGCAAGTTGTTGCTGGCGTTCATGGGTTTGCTGTTCGTGGTCGCGATTGTGTCGGGCACGGTGCTGTACCTGCCGTTCATGCGTCGCTTGAAATTCGCCACGGTGCGCCAGGACAAATCCACTCGCCTGCGCTGGCTCGACCTGCATAACCTGATCGGCGTGGTGACGTTGACCTGGGCGTTGGTGGTGGGCGTGACCGGCGTGATCAGCGCTTGTGCCGACCTGCTGATCGCCGCGTGGCGTAACGACAGCCTGAGCGCGATGGTCGCGCCATACCGCGACGCGCCGCCGCTGACGCAACTGGCACCGGCCACGCGGCTGCTCGACATCGCCAAAGAGGCCGCGCCGGGCATGCAGCCCGACTTCATCGCCTTCCCCGGCACGCGGTTCTCCAGCGAGCACCATTACGCGGTGTTCATGAAAGGCAGCACGCATTTGACTTCGCACCTGCTGACGCCGGTGTTGATCGACGCCAGCACCCTGCAAGTCACCGCCGTGGCCGAACGTCCGTGGTACATGGACGCCATGGGCATGTCGCAGCCGCTGCACTTCGGTGACTACGGCGGTATGCCGATGCAAATTCTGTGGGCGACGCTGGATGTGCTGACCATCATCGTCCTCGGCAGCGGGGTTTACCTGTGGGTGGTGCGGCGCAAGGCCGCCAAACCGGTGCTGGAAAAAGCGGAGCGCGTGGCATGAAGCCTCGGCAGTCAAGTTTCTGGAAGGTGTTTTCCGCGCCCACCGTTATCGCTTTGCTCAGCGCGACAGGGTTGTTTGCCGCGTTGCTGGGCGATGGCTTCTGGGACTCCCTCAGTTGGCTGGGTCTGGGCATCCCGGCACTTCTTGGCCTGCGCGGCCTCCTACGACGCCGCTGACACCTGTAGGAGCTGCCGAAGGCTGCGATCTTTTGACTTTGGGTTTTCAAGATCAAAAGATCGCAGCCTTCGGCAGCTCCTACAGGGTTATCAAAACTCGACGTCATACGACGACCAAATCTCTCCTCCCGTCGATTCACCACGCAAATCCTCTGACATATTTGTTGACACTTTAACCCTTGCACTTCTATAAAGGCGTACGTTGTACGACAACTTACAACAACGGCAGCACCCACAATAAATCCAAAAAAAGACGGTGAAGTGATGAAAGTCAAAGGTATCCGCTGGTGGATGGTCGGCCTGGTGACGGCCGGCCTGATGGTCAACTACCTGGCTCGCAATACCCTCTCGGTGGCCGCTCCCACCCTGATGAGCGAAATGAACATCAGCACCGAGCAGTATTCGCACATCGTCGTCGCGTGGCAGGTTTGCTACGCGCTGATGCAACCGGTGGCGGGCTACATCATCGATGCCATCGGCACCAAAATGGGCTTCGCGATTTTTGCCTTTGCCTGGTCGGTTGCCTGCGCAATGGCGGCCATGGCCAGCGGCTGGCAAGGGCTGGCATTTTTCCGGGGCCTGCTCGGGCTGACGGAGGCGGCGGGCTTGCCGGCCGCGGTCAAGACGTCCACCGAATGGTTCCCGGCCAAAGAGCGCTCGGTGGCCATCGGCTGGTTCAACATCGGTTCGTCGATTGGTGCCGTGCTCGCACCGCCACTGGTGGTCTGGGCGATTTTGCACAGCGGCTGGGAACTGGCGTTCCTGATCGTTGGCGGTCTGGGTGTGGCCTGGACGTTCTTGTGGATGGTGCTCTACAAACACCCGCGCAATCAGAAGCTGCTGGGTGATGAAGAGCGCGAGTACATCCTCAGCGGCCAGGAAGATCACTTCAAAGACCCGGCTACCAAGAAAGGCAGCTGGAAGAAAATCATCGGCAGCCGCAACTTCTACGCCATCGCCAGTGCGCGGATTCTCTCCGAGCCGGCCTGGCAGACGTTCAACGCGTGGATTCCGCTGTACCTGATGACCGAGCGGCACATGAACATCAAAGAGATTGCGATGTTCGCCTGGTTGCCATTCCTCGCTGCCGACCTTGGCTGCGTGCTCGGCGGCTACCTGAGCCCGTTCTTCCACAAGTACTGCAAAGTGTCGTTGTTCACCTCGCGCAAAATGGTCCTGCTGTTCGGCGCGTCCTGCATGATCGGCCCTGCCTGCATCGGCTTGGTCGCCAGCCCGTACACCGCGATTGCGCTGCTGTGCATTGGCGGCTTCGCCCACCAGACCTTGTCCGGCGCGCTGTATGCGATCACCTCGGACTCGTTCGGTAAAAACGAAGTGGCCACCGCCACCGGCATGGGCGGCATGTTCGGTTACCTCGGCGCCGCAGCATTTACTTTGGTGTTTGGCGTGATGGTGACCAAGATCGGCTACAGCCCGCTGTTCGTGGTGCTGGCGATCTTCGACATCATCGCCGCGTTCATCGTCTGGACGGTTGCCCGTGAGCTCAAACCTCAACAGGCCGGCCCAAATCTTCAAGCTGCAATTCCAGCCAGCTAAACCACAACCCCTGTAGGAGCGAGCTGCTCACTCCTACAGGGGAGTTTGTGGTGTTGAGCTATCGGCTCAACACGCTATGCTGCCCGACATTGCCACCGATCGAGACGTTGCCATGTCCGCCCCGAGCATGACCCTGTACCACAACACCCTTTCACCCTTCGTTCGTAAAGTCATGGTGCTGCTGCACGAAACCGGTCAACTGGACCGCGTAGCCCTGCGCAACTGCGTGCTCACTCCGGTCGACCCGGACCTGACGCTGATCGACGACAACCCCCTGAGCAAAATCCCCGCCCTGCGCCTGGCCGACGGCAACATCATTCACGACAGCCGGGTGATCCTCGATTACCTCGACCACCAGCACGTCGGCAACCCGCTGATCCCCCGCGAAGGTTCGGCCCGCTGGCGGCGCCTGACCCTGGCCTCGCTGGCCGACGGCATCATGGACGCGGCCGTATTGGTGCGCTACGAAGTCGTCCTGCGCGCTCCGGAAAAACACTGGGATGCGTACCTCGACGGCCAGCGCGACAAAATCCGTCGCGCCCTGGCGTTGCTGGAAAAAGACGCCATCGCCGAGCTGACCAGCCACTTTGACGTGGCCGCGATCAGCGTGGCATGTGCCTTGGGTTACGTGGACTTGCGCCATCCGGACCTGGACTGGCGCGCGGCGAACCCGCAATTGGCGGCGTGGTATTTCGAGGTGAGCCAGCGGCCGTCGATGATTGCGACGATGCCCAAGGTTTAAATTTTCGCGGATTGTCCCGGCCTTATCGCGAGCAGGCTCGCTCCCACTTTTGACTGCGATCTCATGTGGGAGGGAGCTTGCTCGCGATGGCACCACAACGAATCTAACGGAAACAATCCGGCAATCAGCATCGCCAATACCCTTCCCTCCCGCTGGTCTTCGCGCAACCCCAGCGACCGGCTCATTGCATCGCTCCAATATCAAACTCCAATGGCTTGGCCGCTTTCTGCCCCACCCCATACCAATCGAGTTTTCGCGTCAGCACCATGAACACGCCGAGCAACCCGAACAGCAGCAGCGAGCCCATCAACAGCGCGTAATCCTCAGCACTCAACAAGCCATAAAGCAGCCCATACAACGCCGCCAATCCCGCCGAAAAACTCAGCCCGTGTCGCACGCTGCGCAGCACGTGACAAACGTAAAACCCGATCAACAACACGCAACCGCTGGCCGACAACAGATACGCCAAGGCAAAGCCGATGTGCTCGGACAACGACAACAACAGCAAATAGAAGAACGCCAGCGCTACCCCCACCAACGCGTACTGCACCGGGTGCACCGCGAGGCTTTTCAGCACTTCAAAAAGGAAGAAACCAGCGAAGGTCAGGACGATGAACAGCAACGCGTATTTGATCGCCCGATCACTCTTCAAATACTGATCCACCGGATCGATAAAGCTCACGCCGAAACTGCGGCTGCTCAGCGATTCGCAACCGCCCCGGGAGACACAGCTGTTCAAAATTTCTTGCAGGTTGGTGGAGAAAAACGATGTCTGCCAGTTGGCGGTGAAGCCCTGATCGGTGATTTCGCGCTGCGCGGGCAAGTAGTTGCCGATGAAGCTCGGATGCGGCCAGTTGGCACTCAGCGAAACCTTGCTGGTCTTGCCCACCGGCAAGATCTGTAATTGGCCGGTGCCTTGCAGTTTCAAGTCGAAACCGAAGGCCAGTTCAGTGACTTGCTTCGGGTCCACTACCGGCAGGATCACGTGGACGCCCTCGCCCAACCAGCCAACCTGACTGCCGGGAACGAAGTCCAGGCTCTGGCCGTTGAGTTCGAGTTTCAACGCGTTTTCGATGCCGCGAATGTCGCTGATACCGACGGCCAAAAACGGCTGGTCGAATTGGTAATCGGCGAAGTCTTCCTTGATGCCCAGTTGGGCTGGCAGTGAAAAATGCCCGCTGATGCGGTTGTCGGCATGGAACAATCGCGCCTGATAGATGCCCCGCGAGCGCAATTCCGTCTGCACGGCGCCGTCGAGTTCGAAGCGCTCCGGCAGAAAGTACAGGCGCCCGCGCTCCTCGCCGATTTCCTGATATCGCTTGTTGGTTTTTTCGTGGGTTTTCCAGGTGCGCACGACTTTACGATACGGCACCACCATCAGCGGCCCACTCAATTGCTGGCTGTAACTGGAACTGCGGGCGATGTCTTCGAGCACGCCGTCGCGCAGTTGCTGCCGGTCCTGGATTACCCCGTTGATCATCAGCAACGGGATCAGCAACAACAGAATCAGCAGGGCGATCGCCCCTAGTTTGAGGGTAAGGCTGCGGTTCATGGGACTCTCCCTGTTTTCGATGGGGAAAGTCTGATGGGGCCGTGTGGGGGATTTGTGGAGAGAATGTGGAGAGTGTGTGGAGTTCGGAAAAGATCGCAGCCTTCGGCAGCGCCTACTGGGATCGATGTGCACCTGTAGGAGCTGCCGAAGGCTGCGATCTTTAGCGCATTGAAGGCAAACGCAAACTGACCTGCACACCGCCAACTACATTACCGACCGTAAGACTCCCACCATGCAACTTGACCACTTCCTCGACAAAATTTAGCCCAAGCCCTGTGCTTTTGCGCCCACTGTCGGGTCGTGGCAAAGAGTAGAAACGTTCGCTCAAACGCGGCAATGCATAGTCGGGAATCGGCTCGGCCTGGTTGAACAGTTTGAACTCGACTTGCTCACCGATCCGCTCAGCGGTGAAACGCAGCACGCCTTGAACCGGCGTGAAATCCAGCGCGTTGTCCAGCAGATTGCCCAGCGCCTGACGCAACAGAAACGGTTCGCCGATCAACGCCAGTTCCGATGCAATTGTTTGCTCTACCCGCAACTGTTTGCCTTCAATCCGCGCCGCTTGTGCGTTCAACAGGCCGTCCACCAAAACCGCCAATGGCACCGCTACCCGCTCCTCAAGCCCTTGGCGCTGCTCAACCTGTGCCAGATTCAGCAACCGCTCGATCAACTGCTGCATGCGCGCACTTTCGCTGTCGATGTTGCCGACAAACCGCTGCCGCTGCGCCAACGGCATTTCGCTTTGCAGCAACTCCGCCGCACCGCGAATCGCCGCCAACGGACTTTTCAGTTCATGGGTCAAGGTGTGCACGTAACGCTCGACGTAGGCCTTGCCTTCAAGCTGCGTGCGCATCTGTTCCACCGCCGTCGCCAATTGCTCCAGCTCGCCGCCACGGTAATGCGGCACTTCGACCCGTCGGCCCTCGCTCACGGCTTGGGCATAAGCGGTCAACCGTCGCAATGCCCGGCTCAACCACCACGACAACAGTGCGCCGAACAATAAGCCGAGGCCGATCAGCCCGGCGCCGTATGCGAGCAACCGGCGTTCCGTGCGATCCACATAAGGCTGCAACGAGCTGTTGGGCTTGGCCACGGTCACCACGCCGATGATTCGCCCGTTGTCGCGAATCGGCGCGCCGACGTGCATCACTGAGGACGTCGCGTCGTCGGGATCACTGCGTGTCGAACGCGCGCCATATTCGCCGCGCAAGGTCAGGTAAACGTCGTTCCAGCGCGAATAATCCTGCCCCACCGCTGCGTCGCTGGAGTCCAGCACCACCACGCCTTTGGCATCGGTGACATAGATGCGGTGGTTGACCTGATTCTTCGGCAAGCCCCAGATGTTCGCCGCCGGTTGTCGCTCACCGTAGGCCCGGAGCAGTTCGGGCCAGCGGTTCTGATTCAGGGTGCCAGCCTTGAAATCATCACGCAGGATTTCCGCCATCAGGTTGGCGGTGTCGACCAGGGTTTCCTCGGTGGACTGACGCACGCCCGGGCGAATTTCTTCCATCACCGTGTTGAGCACGAAGTAGCCGGTCAGGCCGATGAACAGCACGTAGACCAGAAAAATCCGTATCCCCAACGGCATCAGCTGTGTCCCGGGCTGTAGCTGTAACCAAGGCCGCGATGGGTCTGGATTGGCTCGGCGTCGGCCTTCACCCGACGCAACTTGGCGCGCACGCTCTTGATGTGGCTGTCGACGCTGCGCTCGTACCCGGCATCGGCGGCCACGCCCAGCGCGTCGAGTAACTGTTCGCGGCTGAAGACGCGTTCGGGCTGATCGAGCAAACATTGCAACAAGCGGAATTCGTGACGGGTCAGGCTCAGCGGCTCGCCGCGATAGCTGATTTGCACTCTTTCATTGTCGATGCGAAACAGCGCAGACGCCGGCTCGGCGACAGCCCGCGGCACCATGCGTTTGAGAATCGCCCGGACCCGCGCTGCTACTTCACGAGGGCTGAAGGGCTTGACCACGTAATCATCGGCACCGATCTCCAGGCCCACCACACGATCGACTTCGCCATCCCGCGCACTGAGGAACATCACCGGTACTTCGCTGAAACGCCGCAACTGCTTGCAGGTTTCAAAGCCGCTGATATCCGGCAGACCGATGTCCAGGATGATCAGGTCCGCCGGGGTCTGCCGCTGATGCTCCAGCGCCGCCGCGCCGAGGGTCAGCCACGTGGTGGTGAAGCCCTCGCCCTGCAAAGCGAAAATCAGGGTGTCGGCAATCGCCGCTTCGTCTTCGACAATCAGGATATGAGGCATGGCGTCCGGGCGTGGGGGTTGAGTGGGCGAACGGTGACTCAAGGGAGAATCGGCGTCAATCCAGCTGAGCAGATGAATGGTCCGGTCTGTAGTACCTAGCAGTTCTGATAGTAGGCAATGGCTGAAAACGGGTTGATGCTGTTAATCCGCCCTTTCGGAACTGATACGGAGATTGGTCAATGTCTACACACTCGCGCACAACGATACTGTTGGTAACCGATCATCAGCACTCAGTAATAAGTGCCTTGGCCGCAACGCGTCCTCAGTACATCGCCTATACACCCTATGGTCATCGTCCGACGGAAAATGGCTTGATGAGTCTGCTTGGGTTTAACGGTGAACAACCAGATCCGCTGACCGGACATTATCATTTGGGGAACGGTTATCGGCAGTTCAATCCGGTTTTGATGCGGTTTAATAGTCCGGATAGTTGGAGTCCGTTTGGGGACGGAGGGATTAATTCTTACGCTTACTGCGAGGGTGACCCTAGAAATCGCAGTGACCCAACAGGACATGTAAACGTATTTAACGCCTTAAAAAAACCATTATCCAGAATATCCAATCAGTCAAAAACCATTTCACGAAGGGACCTTAACCGTGAGCGTGCTGGTCATTCCTCCTCTCCAATCACAGCAAGCGCTTCTACAACGAAAAAAAATACAACGACAGCATCATCGAAATTAAATATCAACGATATAAATACCGCCGTTTCGAAAATTCACCATAGCGAGCCAATTGCTCAAGTCATCGGTAGCTACACGGACAAACTCAATATTGGAAATCTTAAAGAAAGCACACTTCTTTACACTAACGCACTGAAAGAATATCCGTTCACGCCCCTCCGTAAAACACCGAAGATATTTGTACCTGATGTAGCGACTCCTATATGGGCAGCCAATGGGCAGCTGGATGTCCGTCACTTCGATGTATCGATATCAATTTTTAGGAATATGGTGTCCGTCCATCCTGAAGGTCACAGGTTTTCAGTTCTCGCAGATATACAAGAAATCAGACGAGCTAACTATATTCGGCAAAATACAGGTATAGATCTCCTTAAATAGCTCGTGTAGGCGTCCTTGAAAAATCAACAATCCGGCTTATCCGCCGTAAACCTTCTCGCCGGGTTCACCGCCGCGCCAAACTCACGCAGGGCTTTGGCGCCGATCAACAGTGGGTAGTTAAAGCTGCTGCGGTCAGTCAGGTTGACCTCGACGGTGCGTTTCACATTGCCCAGGCACAATTCCAGATCGACCACCGGACGCTTGGTGGGCGCGGCGGTGTCTTCATCTTCGTCTTCTTCGGAGCGGGTCTTGATCTTGCTGATCCGCGCGACCTTGTGCTCGTAAACCTTATTGCTCGCATCTTTGGTGGCGAGGCGGAAACGCACCCAGTCTTCGCCGTCGCGGGTGAAGGTTTCAATGTCTTTGGCCGACAGCGACGCGGTCAGCGCGCCGGTGTCCATTTTGGCCTTGAGCACTTCACCGCCGATTTCCGGCAGCGCAATGTATTCGTAACGCCCGTACAGGGTCGGCTCGGCGGCCATGACCGGCAGGGCGATGAGGGAAAGCAGTGCGAGTAGGGATTTCACGTAATGGGTTTCCATGAGAAGTGAGCAGCGGGATTTTAGACCGTTGTGCACATGATCGTTCCCACAAGCTTAACGGCACGGAAGTGAAACATTCGTCAGCACCGATTTGGCCTGCCGCCCGAAGCTGCTTATCATGGCGCGCCCAAACGCTTTCAAGAGTTGCCTATGCGCCGCCTGCTCACCGGCTGTTTCGTTACCCTGCTGCTATTGCTCAACACCTTGGTCCTGATCGGCCCGTTGATGGTGTTTGCCCTGCTCAAACTGGTCCTGCCCGGACGCTTTCGTGATTACGCCTCGTGGTCGGTGATGTGGATCGCCGAGACCTGGTCGGAAATCGACAAACTGATCTTCCGCTTCTGCATTCCTACCCAATGGGACATTCGCGGTGGCGACGACCTGCGGCGCGACACCTCGTATCTGGTGATCAGTAACCATCAATCCTGGGTCGATATCCCGGCACTGATCCAGACGCTGAACCGGCGCACGCCGTTTTTCAAATTCTTCCTCAAGAAAGAACTGATCTGGGTGCCCTTCCTGGGCCTGGCCTGGTGGGCGCTGGATTACCCGTTCATGAAGCGCTACACCAAGGCCTTCCTGGCGAAGCATCCGGAATTGGCCGGCAAGGATCTGGAGATTACCAAACAGGCCTGCGAGCTGTTCAAGCGGCAGCCGGTGACCGTGGTCAATTATCTGGAAGGCACGCGTTTCACCGCCGCGAAATGTGCCCAACAGCAATCACCGTTCCGCCATCTGCTCAGGCCAAAGGCTGGCGGCGTGGCGTTTGTGCTGGCGGCAATGGGCGAACAGCTGGATGCGATTCTCGATGTGACGGTGGTTTACCCGCAGCAGACAATTCCGAGATTCTGGGACCTGATCAGTGGCAACGTGCCGAGAATCATCATCGACATCAAGACCCGCGAACTCGACCCGGCGCTGTGGCAGGGCGACTACGAAAACGATCCGCAGTTTCGTGAAACGGTCCAGAACTGGGTCAACCTGCTCTGGACCGAGAAGGACCAACGCATCGACGCCTTGCGCGCCGAAAGCCGCTGATCAGCTACCCGTAACGCCAGTGCCCCAGATCCCGCCCAGGCTTTGCAGCAGCGAACCGCCAACGCCTTGCTGACCGAGGTATTGCAGGATCACCGGGGCAAACTGGCCGATCATGCCGCTGTCCATGCCCAAGGCGCTGAAGGCGTTGTTCAGGTCAGTGGTGTCCTTGACGTTGCCCAAGGCGTTGTCCAGCCCGGCGGCCTTGCCGCTGGAGCCAAGTAAACCGGCCAGCGCCCCCAACTCGCCGCCACCCGAGAGTATGTCGATGCCCGGCACGCTTTTCGCCAGTTCCGAATAGTCGGTCGAGCTCAACTGATTCTTCGCCAACCCCAACATGGCTCCGGTGCCCCCGACGGCTTGTTGCGGGGTAATGTTCAATTGGCTGAGTGCACCCAACAGGTCCGCCGTTTCCGGAGTAGGCGCCGCGTCAGTCGCCGCGTTTTCGCCTTTCATCCCCGCAATGGCATTGGCTGCATCGCCCAGGCTGAACTGTGCGAAGACCGGGCTGGCTGCCAGGGTCATGAGTGATGCCAATGCAAAACCGCGTGAAATCTTCATTCCGACATCCTCTTGCGTCATGAAAACGCCCGGCTGACGGGCGCAAAGCTGCCGGTTTGACCGGGAAAGCGTGGGCGTGTTCCTCAGGTCAGCGTGCATTTCCCAGCCGCTCGTCACAAAGCAGTTCTGATGCCGGCGACCCTATCAGATCTGCTAGTAGGCAAGGCTGGTCGATTGAGCCACAGTAAAACCCTGGATAGATGAATCATTCAGGAAGACAGTCCATGCTGCTCGACCGCGAAACGTTGCTCTGTCGTTACCACTACGACCCTCTGGATCGATTGGTTGATTGCACGCGCTCGGCGCAGACAATCACCCGGCGTTTTTATCTTAAAGATCGGCTGGCCACGGAGATTCAAGGTGCGGTGCAGCGTTCGATCATGCAGCACGATGATCGACTGCTGGCTCAGCAGCAGCGTCAGAGCGGTGTGGCGGACACGCGTTTGCTTGCCACTGATCAACAGCGTTCGGTTTTGTATGTACTTGATGTCTCTCGGCCACATCCCATTGCCTACTCGCCTTATGGTCATCGCCCGGCAGAGAGCGGTTTGCTCAGCCTGCTCGGCTTCAACGGCGAACGACCGGATCCGGTGACGGGGTGTTATTTGTTGGGGAATGGTTATCGGGCGTTTAACCCGGTGCTGATGAGGTTTAACAGCCCGGACAGTTGGAGTCCGTTTGGGAAGGGGGGGTTGAATGCTTATGCGTATTGTGTGGGGGATCCTGTTAATCACGTGGACAAAAACGGGCACGTTCCAAACTTTTTTAAGCCGGCACTTAGACACTTTGGATGGATTAAAAAATCAAAACCTTCCATTGAAACTTTAGTACCACCTATTCGCATAGATATCAAAGACGACGAATATACACTTATTGGATTCCATGGAACTTCAGAGAAGTTTGCAAAAGAAATGCAACGCACCGGTCCCAAACCAGAATTTGGTACAGCTCCAAACCTTTCCTATGGGCCTGGATTTTATACAACACCGGATGTTTCGAAAGCACAACGTTATGCCAACTTTAACTCTAAAAAAATGTTCGACCGCAATACTGATGGATTACTAGCAGCATATCTTAAGAACCCTTCCGAAAAAACACTTGGCAAGGACTATGAATTCATACCAGAACACAAAGAGCTGGTTTTACGTAAACACATTTATGACGACGTAATCCTCATCAGATTCAACGATGATAATTACACACAGAATCCGGACATAAATAAAATATTCAACATTCAGCAGTAAGTAAACTCAAAACACGCTCACAAAAAAGGGCGACATCAAGTCGCCCTTTTTTACCCACCCTTACGCCGCACTAAACAACTCATGCGGATCAATCACAAACTTTTCGGTACGCTCGCATCAGACTCGCCATAACCTTCCGGCGCCTGATCCAAGCTGATGACCTGCACGCCCACTACTTCGGCGCTGTTGATGCGATCCCACTCATCGCCTGCAACAGCTGGCGGTTGTACTTCATGACCGGGGTCTGGCTGGTGTTGAAGAGGTTGGGACCCTATCAGATCTGCTAGTAGGCAGGACTGGCCGATTGCATCACAGTAAAACCCTGGATCGATGAATCATTCAGGAAGACAATCCATGCTGCCCAATCGTGAAACGTTGCTCTGCCGGTACCACTACGACCCACTGGATCGACTGGTTGGTTGCACGCCCTCGGCACAGGCAGTCACCCGGCGTTTTTATCTGAAAGATCGGCTGGCCACGGAGATTCAAGGCGCGGTGCAGCGTTCGATCATGCAGCACGATGATCTACTGCTGGCTCAGCAGCAACGTCAGAACCGCGCCGTGGAAGCGCACTTGTTTGCCACTGACCAACAGCGCTCAGTATTGAACGTACTCGACGCGACTCGTCTTAACCCTCTCGCCTACTCACCCTATGGCCATCGCCCGGCGGAGAACGGCTTGCTCAGCCTGCTTGGCTTCAACGGCGAACGACCGGATCCAGTGACGGGGTGCTATTTGTTGGGGAATGGTTATCGGGCTTTTAATCCGGTGTTGATGCGGTTTAACAGCCCGGACAGTTGGAGTCCGTTTGGGGAAGGTGGGTTGAATGCTTATGCATACTGTGAGGGAGATCCAATTAATCATGATGATCAAACGGGTCACATGCTTCGAGTGAAGTCTTATTTTGGTATAAAAACAAGCACTACTCAAAATACGAAAAATCACGCACCAGCCCTCCCTGAGAAAAAACCCTCGCACTCCCAAATGAGAAACATAAGTAAATTAGGGGAAGGCGCCTATTCGTTTGAAAGCATCCACAAAGGCGGCTCACGCATCAACATCAGTGCACACGGCAGTAAAAAGCACCCCGGGAAAATAAAAGTAGGAGAAGCACTTTGGGGGGCAGACGAAATAATAAACAATTTAAGCTTGGACAACTTCGACAGCATCAGAGTACTGGCTTGTTATTCTGATGAACTAGGTGCGACCCTTGCAATGAAAACTGGCAAGCCAGTAAAAGCTTATATTGGCCCAGTGACAACCACTCACGGCCCCACTGTCATGATGGAAGTTTTCAAGAAAACGAGAAGCTCTCACCTACCTGATATGGGCAAATACAATAGCGACTTCAGGGTAACCAAAGTAAATCCATTTGATCCAGAAAAACAAAAAACAGAGCACCTCGAGTTCAACTACCACTCAGTAAGATTCAAACCTTAGAATTTAAAGCAAACAAAATTTTCGTCAAATAAAAAGGCGACTCACGTCGCCCTCTTATTCTCGCCTTTATCTATTAAGCCGCACTACACAACTTATGCGGATCAATCACAAATTTCTTCGGCACGCCTGCATCGAACTCGCCGTTACCTTCCGGCGCCTGATCCAGGCTGATGACCTGCACGCCCAGCACTTCGGCAATGTTGATGCGGGCCTACATGATCGCCCACATCAACTGACGGTTGTACTTCATGTCTGGGGGTCTGGCTGGTGTTGAAGCACTGAGGTTGGGACCCTATCAGATCTGCTAGTAGGCAGGACTGGCCGATTGCATCACAGTAAAACCCTGGATCGATGAATCATTCAGGAAGACAGTCCATGTTGCCCAATCGCGAAACGTTGCTCTGTCGTTACCACTACGACCCGCTGGATCGATTGGTTGATTGCACGCCCTCGGCGCAAGCAGTCACCCGGCGTTTTTATCTGAAAGATCGACTGGCCACCGAGATTGAAAGCGCGGTGCAGCGTTCGATAATGCAGCACGATGATCGATTGCTGGCTCAGCAGCAGCGTCAGAGCGGTGTGAAGGACACGCGTTTGCTTGCCACTGATCAACAGCGTTCGGTTTTGTATGTACTTGATGTCTCTCAGCCACATCCCATTGCCTACACGCCTTATGGCCATCACCCGGCAGAGAGCGGTTTGCTCAGCCTGCTTGGCTTCAACGGCGAACGACCGGATCCGGTGACGGGGTGTTACTTGTTGGGGAATGGTTATAGGGCTTTTAACCCGGTGTTGATGCGGTTTAATAGCCCGGACAGTTGGAGTCCGTTTGGGAGGGGCGGGTTGAATGGGTATGCATATTGTGTGGGGGACCCGATTAATAAGGCAGACCCGACTGGACACTTTTCCGGCTGGGCGCTAGTCCGAAACAATATCTCTCGCATAGTAAAAATGGGAGCAGCATCCAAACTGCATGAACCAGCTTGGGGGAATGCCATACCAGGCGTGGCAAAAAGAGTCAGCCCAACGCTTCCGCCTATGAAGAGGCTGAACGATATGCCCGATGAAATGCTGGCAAAGGTGTTCGGTCATCTTGAGGGCAAATATCTTGCCAGTGTTTCCCTCACTTCAAAACGAATGAAGAATTCTGTTAGCGCACTCTCCGAGATCAATATGAAAAAACTTTTGAGTGCTGGTCAACCAGAAACCCGACTGCCAAAAATCGATAGTGTAGGGTTTGGAGAAGTCAGAGGGATAGCCCCCTCAGCAGCCGTCAATACTGGAGTAACTCTCGCGCAAGCCCAGCAGGACTTTCCTTATGCAATGACCCGACTAGTTGGCCCCAACAACAAGAGCTTGCATTACGGTCCAAGGTCTTACCTACCTCCCCAAGTTGACCAACCAAATACTGTTGCTGCGCAAATTAGAGCAATGAACGGAGATATGTTTTTTTGAATTCAGCATCCTAACGATAAAAAGGGCGACATTAAGTCGCCCTCTTCTTTCGCCTAAACCCCTTACGCCGCACTAAACAACTTATGCGGATCAATCACAAACTTCTTCGGCACGCCCGCATCGAACTCGCCGTAACCTTCCGGCGCCTGATCCAGGCTGATGACCTGCACGCCCACTACTTCGGCGATGTTGATGCGGTCCCACATGATCGCCTGCATCAGCTGGCGGTTGTACTTCATCACCGGGGTCTGGCCGGTGTGGAAGCTGTGGGATTTGGCCCAGCCCAGGCCGAAGCGAATGCTCAGGCTGCCCATTTTCGCAGCAGCGTCGACGGCACCCGGATCTTCAGTCACGTAGAGGCCAGGGATGCCGATTTTGCCGGCTACGCGCACCACACCCATCAGCGAGTTGAGTACGGTGGCCGGTGCTTCGTGTTTCACACCGTCATGGCCGTGGCCGCGGGCTTCAAAGCCGACGGCGTCGATGGCGCAATCCACTTCGGGTTCGCCCAACAACGCGGCGATTTGTTCGTGTAGCGGGGTGTCGAGGGACAGGTCGGCGATTTCGAAACCCTGGGCCTTGGCGTGTGCCAGGCGTACGGTGTTGACGTCACCGACGATCACCACCGCTGCGCCCAGCAGGCGAGCGGAAGCGGCAGCCGCCAGACCTACCGGGCCGGCACCTGCGATGTAAACAGTGCTGCCCGGGCCGACGCCAGCGGTCACGGCACCGTGGTAGCCGGTTGGCAGGATGTCCGAGAGGCAGGTCAGGTCACGGATTTTTTCCATGGCGCGATCGCGATCCGGCAGTTTCAGCAAGTTGAAGTCGGCGTACGGCACCAGCGCGTATTCAGCCTGACCACCGGTCCAGTCGCCCATGTCGACGTAACCGTAGGCACCGCCGGGACGTGCCGGGTTGACGCTCAGGCACACGCCGGTGTGCATTTCCTTGCAGGAACGGCAGCGCCCGCAAGCCACGTTGAACGGTACGGAGACCAGATCGCCGATTTGCAGGTTTTCGACGTCGCGGCCCTTCTCGATGACTTCACCGGTAATTTCGTGACCCAGGACCAGACCGGTTTGAGCGGTGGTACGACCGCGCACCATGTGTTGGTCGGAACCACAGATGTTGGTGGAGACCACACGCAGGATGACGGCGTGCTCGATCTTCCTGCCGCGCGGGTCCTGCATTTTCGGATAGTCGATTTTCTGTACTTCGACCTTGCCAGCGCCGAGATACACCACACCACGATTGCCAGACATGCTT
>Ga0247818_10000584_pt1 | contig 23049 bp, 21 predicted proteins | sample 13C_Glucose_Day1_FD_192424 | JGI IMG/M metagenome (GOLD analysis project Ga0247818, IMG submission 192424) | Soil microbial communities from agricultural site in Penn Yan, New York, United States - 13C_Glucose_Day1 | ecosystem: Environmental > Terrestrial > Soil > Agricultural land | place... | reverse complement strand
CGACGGCCCGCAGTCCCTCGATGTCACCGAGCGTCTCGAGGTAGGCGAGCACGCCGCGGCAGCCGGGTTCGCGGGTCAGTGCGCCCATGACCTCGACAGCAGAGACGTCGGCCTCGTTGCCGGTGTTGACCACCCACCCGAGGCCGAGGCCGCGCTCGAAGGCCAGCGACACGGCGCCGTAGCCCAGCGCCCCGCTCTGGCTCACGAAGCCGACGGGGCCGGGCAGCAGCTGTGTGCGCTCGCCGGAGAACAGCGGCGAGAAGGAGCTGACCTGTCCGGTCGCCACCCCGACGCTGCCGATGCAGTTGGGGCCGAGGAGCCGCACGCCGCCCGCGCGGGCGGCCCGGACCACCTCGGCCTGCAGCGCGGCGCCCTCCTCACCGGTCTCGGCGAACCCGCTCGTGCAGATCACCGCGACGGGCACGCCCGCGTCAGCGCAGTCCTGGACGGCCGCCAGCACACGCGGCGCGGCCACCATCACCATGGCGAGGTCGACCGGCCCGTGCGCCTGACGGCACTCGCGCAGCGAGGAGTAGGAGCGCAGGCCGGCCACGGGCGCACCGTCGGGGCGCACCGGGAGGATGCGCCCGGCATACCCGTAGCGCTGGAGGAACTCGACCGGCAGCCGGCCCAGCGAGCCGGGGCGGTCGCTGGCTCCGACGACAGCGACGCTGCGCGCAGCCCAGAGGGCGGCGAGCGCGCTGGTGGGCTCAGGCGTCATGCGGACGCCACCTGGCGTGACGGGTGCCCGTCACACCCTCCCGGACCAGCTGCAGCCTCGGCTTCGGCCCGTCGCTGCGGCCGGTCTGGGGCTTGCGCCGGCCCGCGCGCCACGGCATCGGCCACTGGGCTCCGGGACCGTCGTAGTCCTGCTCGACGGCGGCGTGCAGGGTCCAGCTCGGGTCGTAGAGGTGGGCCCGGCCGACGGCGCACAGGTCGGCGCGGCCCGCGAGGACGATGGAGTTCACGTCGTCCCACGAGGAGATGATGCCGACGGCGATGGTGGGGATGCCGACCCGGTTGCGGATCGCGTCGGCGAAGGGCGTCTGGTACGACCGGCCGAACGCGGGCGTCTCGTCGGGGCTGACCTGCCCGCTGGACACGTCGATGGCGTCGGCGCCGGCCGCGTGGAACGCCTGGGCGATCGCGACCGCGTCGTCGACGTCGATGCCGCCCTCGACCCAGTCGGTGGCCGAGATGCGGGCCGTCATCGGCTTGTGCGACGGCCACACCGCGCGCATCGCGCGGAAGACCTCGAGCGGGTAGCGCAGCCGGTTCTCGAGGCCGCCGCCGTACTCGTCCTGCCGCTCGTTGGTCAGCGGCGAGATGAACGAGGACAGCAGGTAGCCGTGGGCACAGTGCAGCTCGACGAGGTCGAACCCGGCGGCATCGGCACGCAGCGCGGCGTCGACGAACTCGGCCTTGACCTGCGCCATGTCGGCTTGGGTCATCTCGCGTGGCACCTGGTTGACGCCCGGCTGGTAGGGCAGCGGGGAGGGCGCGACGACCTCCCAGTTGCCGTCGTCGAGCGGCTGGTCGATGCCCTCCCACATGAGCTTGGTCGAGCCCTTGCGGCCGGAGTGGCCGAGCTGCATGCCGATCTTGCCGGCGCTCTCGGCGTGCACGAAGTCGGCGATGCCCGCCCACGCCTGCTGCTGCTCGTCGTTCCAGATCCCGGTGCAGCCCGGGGTGATCCGGCCCTCCGGGGAGACGCAGACCATCTCGGTCATGACGAGGCCGGCTCCACCCAGCGCCTTGCCGCCGAGGTGGGCGAAGTGGAAGTCGGTCGGCATGCCGTCGCCCCTGGCGGCGTACATGTCCATGGGGGAGACCACCACCCGGTTGGCGAGCTCGAGGCCGCCGAGGCGGAACGGCTGGAACATCGGCGGCGCGTCCGGCCGGCCACCCTCGGCCTGCGCCGCGAACCAGTCGTCGATGCCGGCGACGAACTCGGGGTCGCGCACCCTGAGGTTGTCGTGGGTGACCCTGCGGCTGCGCGTCATGATGTTGAACGCGAACTGCGCCGGCTCCTGGTGGGTGTACTGGCCGAGGTTCTCGAACCACTCGAGGCTGGCCTGGGCGGCGCGCTGGGTGGACTGCACCACCGGCTTGCGCTCGAGCTCGTAGGCCGTCAGTGCCTCGTCGAGGGTGTCGTGCTCGTGCAGGCAGGCAGCGAGGGCGAGGGCGTCCTCCATGGCGAGCTTGGTGCCGGACCCGATGGAGAAGTGCGCGGTGTGGGCCGCGTCGCCGAGGATGACGACGTTGTCGTGGCGCCACTGCTCGTTGCGGATGGTCGTGAACGAGATCCAGCGCGAGTTGTTCGCCATGACCTCGTGGCCGTCGAGGATGTCGGCGCAGATCTCCTTCACCTGCTCGATGGACTTCTCGTCGGAGTCGCCCGGCCGCCAGTCGCGGTCGGCGAAGGCGTCGAAACCCGCTGCGCGCCAGACGTCCTCGTGCATCTCGAGGATGAAGGTGGAGCCCTTGTCGTCGAAGGGGTAGCCGTGCACCTGCATGACGCCGTGCGGGGTGTCGAGGATGTGGAACGTGAAGGCGTCGAACACCTTGGAGGTGCCGAGCCACATGTACTTGCACTTCCGCACGTCGAGGGTCGGGCGGAAGGTGTCCTCATAGCGGCGCCGGACCGCGGAGTTGAGGCCGTCGGAGGCCAGCACGAGGTCGTGGGTCCGGGCGAGCTCGTCCACATCCGGTGCCTCGGTCAGGAAGTGCAGGGTGACGCCGAGGTCGAGGCAGCGCTGCTGCAGGATCTCGAGCAGCCGCTTGCGGCTCATCGCGGCGAACCCGTGGCCGCCGCTCGTGAAGACCTCGCCGCGGTAGTGCACGTCGATGTCGTCCCACCGCGCGAACTCCCGCTGCATCGCGGCATACACGGCCTGGTCGGCGTGCTCGATGCCGCCCAGGGTCTCGTCGGAGAACACCACCCCGAAGCCGAAGGTGTCGTCGGGCGCGTTGCGCTCCCAGACGGTGATCTCGTGGTGCGGGCCGAGCTGCTTGGCCAGGGCCGAGAAGTACAGGCCTCCCGGGCCCCCACCGATCACGGCGATCTTCACTGGCACTCCCCGTTGTCGAGCGGTCGACCGTCAGAGTATGTTGCCTCTCGGACGATCGTCAACAGAACGGTATGACCATGAACCACCGCCAGGACCGTTTCGCAGGCCGAGTGGCCGTCGTCACCGGTGGCTCGGGCGGGATCGGCCGCGCCGTGTCCCAGGGGTTCGCCGCGCAAGGGGCGGACGTGGCCGTCGTGGACCTCGATCCGGCGGCCTGCGCGGCGACCGCGGAGGCCCTGCCGGTGGGCGCCGGGGCACAGGCCCGCGGGTATGCCGTCGACGTCCGGGACCGCGCCGCCGTTGTCGACCTGATGGCCCAGGTCGAGAAGGACCTGGGGGGCCTCGACGTCCTCGTGACCCTGGCCGGCGGCTCGCTGGGCACGCCCAAGGCGGTCGAGGAGATCGAGCCCGAGGACGTCGACCTCGTGGTCGACGTCAACGTCAAGGGCACCTTCTACTGCGCGCAGGCCGCGGTGGCGCGCATGCGCGAGGGCGGGGCCATCGTGACCGTGTCCTCCATCGGCGGGCGCCAGCCGTCGCCGGTCACCGGTGTGCCGTATGCCGCGTCCAAGGCGGCCGTGCTCGGGCTCACCCGCCGGCTCGCCCGCGAGGTGGGGCCCCGGGGGATCCGCGTCAACGCCGTCGCCCCGGGTCTGTTCCTCACGGGTCGCCTGCGGCAGATGTACGACGAGATGCCGGCGGCCGAGCGTGACGAGGTGCTCGGCGCCATCCCCCTGAGCCGCTTCCCCGAGCTGCGCGAGATCGTCGACCCCACGCTGTTCCTCGCCTCCGAGGAGGCGTCCTACATCACCGGCGTCGTGCTCGACGTCAACGGCGGGCGGTTCATGCCCCTCTGACGTCGGCGGGTATCTCGGCGTCCGCTGACTCGCGGGGCCCTGCTTCGCCACGCAGGATGGCGGCCACGTCGTCGGGCCAGGCCTGCGCACCCCGCCCGGCGGGATCGGACCGCACGCACACGAGGCGGCCGCGGGCGGCGGGCGCCTCGCCGCGGCATACCTCGAAGTCGTAGGTGAGGGAGGTGCGCCCCACCTCGGCGACCCGCAGCTCGATGCTGACCCGGTCGCGGAACCAGAGCCGCTCGAGGTAGTCGACCTCGTAGTGCACGCGGGGCACGTGGCCGAAGAGCTCCGGCAGGCCCAGCGCGAGGTGCAGCTCCGACTCCGCCGCCTCGACCCAGCGGATGACGCTGGAGTGGTGGTAGTGGCCCGCGGCGTCGGTGTCTGGCCACTCGACGACGCGCTCGACACGGATCGCGGGACCGCTCACAGGGCTGGCTCGCCCGCCTTCTGCCGCTCGAGCTGGCGCAGCTTGAACCGCTGCACCTTCCCGGACGACGTGCGGGGGAGCGCGTCGGTGAACTCGATGACCCGCGGGTACTTGTAGGGGGCGATCGTGGCCTTGACGTGGTCCTGCAGCTCCTTGGCGCGGGCGGCGCGCGTCGCCTCGTCCGGCAACGAGTCCAGGCCGCCGGCCGGGACCACGAACGCCTTGACCACGTGACCGCGCGCCTCGTCGGGAGCGGCCACGACGGCGCACTCCATGACGTCGTCGCGCGACATCAGCGCCTCCTCCACCTCGGGTGCGGAGATGTTGTAGCCGGAGGAGACGATCATGTCGTCGCTGCGCGCCTGGTACCAGAAGTACCCGTCGGCGTCGCGGGTGAAGGTGTCGCCGGTGATGTTCCAGCCGTCCTGCACGTACACCAGCTGCCGCTCGTCGGCGAGGTAGCGACAGCCCGTCGGGCCCTGCACCGCCAGTCGCCCCGGCTCGCCGTCCGGCACGTCACGACCGTCGAGGTCCACGACCTTCGCCACGAAGCCGGGGACCGGCTTGCCGGTGGCGCCGGGGCGGATGTCGTCGTCGGCCGCGGAGATGAAGATGTGCAGCATCTCGGTCGAGCCGATGCCGTCGATGAGGCGGACGCCGGTGGCCCGGCGGAAGGCCTCCCAGGTGGCGCGGGGCAGGTGCTCGCCGGCGGAGACCGCGCGGCGCAGCGTGGCCAGCCGGCTCGCCTGGCCGCTGGCGATCATGGCCTTGTAGGCCGTCGGCGCCGTGAAGCAGACCGTCACGCCGTGCCCTTCGATGAGCTGTGCGAGCTGGTCGGGGGTGGCCCGCTCCACGAGGAGGCTGGCGGCGCCGACGCGCATCGGGAAGACCACCAGCCCTCCCAGGCCGAAGGTGAACGCGATGGGCGGGGTGCCGGTGAAGACGTCGTCGGCCTCGGGGCGCAGCACGTAGTGCGAGAAGGTGTCGGCATTGGCCAGGACGTCGCGGTGGAAGTGCATCGTCGCCTTCGGCCGGCCCGTGGTGCCGGAGGTGAAGGCCAGCATGGAGACGTCGTCCGCGGCGGTGTCGACGTTCTGGAAGTCGGCGGGCTTGCCCTGGGCGAGGGCGTCGAGCTCGCCTCCGGTGCCGGTCGGGCCGTAGGTCATGAGGGTGAGGCTCGGGATCCCTGCTGCTTCGAGGTCCTCGGTGAAGCGGTGGTCGCACAGGGCGAGCTGGAACTGGCCGATCTCGCCGATGGTGGCCAGCTCCCCGGCGCGCAGCATCGGCATGGTCGGGACCACGACGCCGCCGGCCTTGAGGACGGCGAACCAGGCGGCGACCAGCCCGGGGTTGTTGGGGCCGCGGAGGAGGATGCGGTTGCCCGGGACCAGGCCGAGGTCGTCGACGAGGACGTGGGCCAGGCGGTTGGCCCGGTCGAGCAGGTCTCCGTAGGTCCAGCGGGTGCCGTCGGGGGCGAGGAGGCAGACGCGGTCGCGGCCGCGCTCGGCCACCACGGCGTCGAGCAGCTCGACGGCGCAGTTGAGGCGCTCGGGGTACTGCACCTCGGGGACGTCGAAGCGCAGCTCCGGCCACTGTTCCTGGGGCGGCAGGTTGTCGCGGCAGAACGTGTCGAGGTGGGCGGACGGGCTGAGCTGCATCAGGAGCCTCTCGTGACGAGCGCCGACGTCGTTGTCGGCGCTGCACTACTGGTGCACCGGTCGGGCTGCACTCCGGTGCACCAGTATGTCCGTGCAGTGACGACAGTCAAGAGAACTGCATGAATCGTCGGATCGCTGCTCCGTGGCACGGTGCTGGCGGGGTAGTGTCCTGCCGTGTCCCACACCGACCTGGCGGAGGAGCTCACCGCATCCCCCGGGGAGACACGTCCACGCGCCCTGATCGTGACGATCTACGGCCTCTACGCCCGCGAGATGGGCGGCTGGCTCAGCATCAGCGCCCTGATCCGGCTGCTCGAGCGGCTCGGCGTAGACGAGCCTGCCGTGCGCTCCTCCATCTCCCGGCTCAAGCGCCGAGGCATCCTCGAGGCGGAGCGGGTCGACGGCCGGGCGGGGTACGCCCTGTCGTCACGGGCGCGCGAGATCCTCGACGAGGGCGACCGCCGGATCTTCGACCGCAGCCGGGCCAGCCTCCGGGACGGCTGGGTGCTCGCGGTCTTCAGCGTGCCGGAGTCGGAGCGGCAGAAGCGGCACACCCTGCGGTCGCGGCTGACGTGGCTGGGTTTCGGCACGGTCGGCCCCGGCGTGTGGATCGCCCCGGGACACCTCGAGGCAGAGACCAGGGACGTGCTGGAGCGCCAAGGCCTCTCCGACTACGTCGACCTGTTCCACGCGGACTTCCTGGGCTTCGGCAGCGTCGAGGACGAGGCCGCCACGTGGTGGGACCTCGAGAGCCTCGACGCGCTGTACCGGGAGTTCCTCGACGGCTTCCAGTCAGTGCTCGCGGGGTGGAAGGCTCGGCGCAGCCGGGACGACGAGGGCGAGGCGTTCGCCGACTACGTCAGGGTGCTCACGGCCTGGCGGCGGCTGCCCTACCTCGACCCCGGTCTGGCGCCAGAGCTGTTGCCGCGCAAGTGGTCCGGCGCCACGGCCGCCGACCTCTTCTTCGCCCTGCAGCGACGGCTGGAGGCCCCTGCGCACCGTTTCGTCGAGGCTGTCCGCACCAGCTGACCCGGGAGGTGGCGCCAGGGCCAGGAGGCCTCAGGCGACGCCGAGCAGGCCCTTGGCGCGGGCAGGATCTGACCGGAAGTCCTCGAGCGTGGTGTCGAGCCGCACGGCTCCCTTCTCCAGCACGACGACGCGGTCGGCCACGGAGAAGGCCAGGCGCAGGTCCTGCTCGACGAGGAGGACCGACATGCCCGTGCTGCACAGCTCGCGCACGACGTCGCCGACCTGGTGAACCACGGCCGGGGCGAGGCCGTCGGAGGGCTCGTCGAGGAGCATGAGCCGGGGGTTGGTGAGCAGGGCCCGCCCGATGGCCAGCATCTGCTGTTCGCCTCCGGAGAGCTGGTCCCCGCGGTTCCCGAGCCGCTCCCCGAGCCGGGGGAGCAGGCCGATGACCCGGTCGCGGGTCCAGTCGCCGCGGCGTCCGGCGCGCTCGGCGACCGCGAGGTGCTCCTCCACGGTCAGCGGCGCGAACACGCGGCGCCCCTGCGGCACGAACCCCACACCGAGCCGGGCGATCGCGTCCGGGCGTCGGCCGGCGACCTCGTGCCCGTCGATGGTCACCGAGCCACGCGTGGCGCGGACCAGGCCCATGACGGTGTTGACGAGGGTCGACTTGCCCACCCCGTTGCGTCCGAGCAGGGCGATGACCTGGCCGTGGTCGAGGTCGAGGTCGACGCCGTTCAGCACGGTGCTGCCCGCGTAGCCGGACTCCAGACCGCGCACCCTCAGGACCCGGCCCGCGGCCCCCTGGGTCGTGGAGAAATCGCTCGTGGACGCGTGCTTCATGGACGTCTCGTTGGTGGACGCCTGGCTCATCGGGCCTCCTGGGGAAACAGGTCGCTGGTGTCCTCGGCGCCGAGGTAGGCCTGCTGGACGTCCTCGCTCGCCCGCACCTCCGAGGGCGTCCCGGTGAGGAGGTGCTGCCCGAGGTGCATGACCGTCACCTGCTCGGCGAGGCCGAAGACGAGGTCGAGGTCGTGCTCGACCAGCATGACCGTGATCTCGCGCGGCAGCTCGAGCACCATCTGCTTGAACCGCGCCGTCTCCGCCGCGGACATGCCGGCGGCGGGCTCGTCGAGCAGGAGGACGGAGGGGTCGGTCCCGAGCGCCACAGCGACCTCGAGCTGTCGGCGCTCGCCGTGCGACAGCGCGCCTGCAAGAGCCTCCGACCGGTCGGCCAGGCCGATGCCCTCGAGCAGCTCGTGGGAGCGCTCCAGGACAGCCCTCCTCCGGCGCAGCGGGCGGACCATCGACCACTGGGTGCCCTGCTGCCGCTGGACGGCGAGGGCGACGTTCTCGAGCGCCGTGCACCGCAGGAACAGCGACGAGTGCTGGAACGTGCGCACCAGGCCCTGCATCGCCCGCCGGTGCTCGGGCATGGCGGTGACGTCCTCGCCGTGCAGTGCCACCCGGCCGGCGGTCGCGGGCAGGGTGCCGGCGATCATCGCGAAGAGGGTGGACTTGCCGGCACCGTTGGGCCCGATGACGGCGTGCCGGCTGCCCTGCTGGACGGCGAGGCTGACGCCGTCGACGGCGCGCAGGCTACCGAAGTGCCGTGTCAGCCCGTCGAGCTCGATGGCGGCAGCAGACGGGGACAGGTCCCGGGTCGCGGGCGCGGTCATGCCGCCACCTCCCGCTTCGCGCCGGGTCGGCGCCACTGTCGCACGCCGCCGGAGATCCCGCGGGGCAGGAGGTAGACCGCCAGCACGAACAGCACACCGAGGAGCAGCGGCCCGTGGCCGGACAGGTTCCCGCCGATGTAGTCGCGGGTGAGGATGACGACGGCCGCGCCCAGGCAGGCCCCCCACATCGAGCCGACACCGCCGATGATGACGGCCAGCAGGGCCAGCGCCGCCACCTCGAAGCCGAGGTCACCGGGGGCGACGAAGCGCTGGGCCGACGCCCACAGGGAGCCCGCCGCCCCGGCGATGGCACCGGCGATGACGTATGCCGCGAGCGCGTACCTCGTCGTGTGGTAGCCCACGGCCGTGAGGCGGGCCTCGTTGTCGCGCAGGCCCCGCAGGGTCAGCCCGAGGGGTGAGCGCAGCAGCAGTGCGATCACCGCGAAGAGCACGAGGAAGACGGCGAGGACGTAGTAGTAGACCAGTCCCTCGTTCACGGTCGGCGCCAGCCCGGGAGCCGCCACCACCGGCGGGATGCCGGAGAGACCGTCGGTGCCACGGGTGATGGTGTCGAGCCGGCCGGCGGCGCTGTAGGCGATCTCACCGATCGCCAGCGTGATCATGAGGAACGGCACCCCGCGCGCCCGCACGGCGACGGGACCGGTGAGCGCCGCCGCGACGGCGCCGGCGAGGGCGGCGATGACGACCTGTGCCGGGCCGAGGTCGGTGAGGTGGATCGCCGTGAGCGCGCCGGTGTACGCGCCGACGCCGAAGTAGGCCGACTGCCCCAGTGTGGGCAGCCCCGTGATCCCGGTGAGCAGGTTGACGCTCATGGCCAGCACCGCGAAGACGAGGATCCGCGAAACGGTTGCCACGGCATACGGCCCGATGACCCACGGCACGGCGAGCAGCGCGGCGAGGGCGAGGGCGTAGCCGACCTGGCGCCTCATGACCGCGACACCAGCGAGGAGAGGCCTTGGGGCCGCCAGGCGAGGACGACGAGCATCGCGCCGAAGAGCAGGAACGGCGCGTACGTCGGGAGCAGGGCCACGCCGAGGGTCTGCACCTGGCCGATGACGAGGGCGCCGAGCAGTGCCCCCTGCACGGAGCCGAGCCCGCCGATGACGACCACGACGAGGGAGAGGACCAGGACGTTCTCGTCGACGCCTGGCCCCGGCGCCAGGATCGGGGCGCCCAGCGCACCCCCGAGGGCCGCCAGCCCGGCGCCGAAGGCGAACACGCCGAACAGCACCTTGCGCGTGTCGACCCCCATGGCCCGCACCATGTCCCGGTCGGCGACCGTGGCGCGCACCAGTGCCCCCAGTGACGACCGCTCGAAGGCGAGGTACACCGCCGCAGCCAGCAGGCCGGCGACTCCGATGAACACGAGCCGGTAGACGGGGTAGCGGTGGCCGAGGATCGAGGCCGAGCCGCCGAGGGCGTCCGGCGGCTGGGTCGGCAGGACCTCGGCCCCGAAGACCATGACCATCAGCTCGGCGGCAATGAGCGAGACGCCGAGGGTCAGGGCGGCCTGGTCCAGGTGGCCCCGCGTGGAGAGCGGCGCCGTCATGGCCGCCAGGACCCCTCCACCGAGCACCCCGGCGGCCACGCCGACGGCGAGCGCGAGGGCGAACCCCAGCCAGCTGCCGTCGGAGAGGGCGTAGGCGGCGAACGCCCCGACCAGGTACAGCGATCCGTGCGCCAGGTTGAGGACGTCCATCATCCCGAAGACGAGGGAGAGGCCCACGGCGAGCGTGAACAGCAGCAGGCCGTAGGCCACTCCGTCGACCATGCTGACGAGGTTGGTGTCGAACCAGTCGAGCACGTCCAGCCCTGTCTGTGTGTGGAGGTCGGTCTGTGTGGTGAGTCGGTCGTCGAGCGTGCCGGCGGTCAGCCCAGCTCGCCGAGCTCCTCGATCACGACGTTGGCGAACTTGCCGTCCTGCTCCTTGACCTCGCGCAGGTACCACATCTGCTTCGGGGTGCCGTTGTCGTTGAACGACCAGGTGCCGCGGGGGCTCTCGATGTCGCCGAGCTCGCCGATGGCGGCGTTGATCGACTTCGAGTCGGTCTTGCCGGCCTTCGTGATGGCCATGTCGATCACGCGGGCGGCGTCGTATGAGGCCATCGCGTACGTGGTCGGCAGCTTGCCGGTCGCGGACTTGTAGGCCGCGACGAACTTCACGTTCACCGGGTTGTCGAGGTCTGCGGAGTAGTTCATGGCCGTGCGCGTGCCGAGGGCGGACTTGCCCTGGGCCGTCAGGACGCCACCCTCGGTGAGGAACCCTGCGGAGTAGTGCGTGACCTTGCCCGCGAGGCCGAACTGGTCGTACTGCTTGACGAAGTCCACGGCCGCGCCGCCGGCGTAGAACGTGAACACGGACTTCGCGCCGGACTTCTGGAGGTTGGCCAGGAACGGCTGGAAGTTCTTGGTGCCGGGAAACGGCGTGTAGACCTCGTCGGCGACCTTGCCACCGGCAGGAGTGAAGGACTCCTTGAACCCGCCGGTCTCGTCCTTGCCAGCCTGGTAGTCGGCGGCGAGGAGGTAGACCGGGCCGGTCTCCTGCTTGGCGACGTAGGCGCCGAGGGCCTTGCCGGGCTCGTCGTTGACGTACGAGGTGCGCCAGATGAACTTCTTGCCCGTCAGGGTCGTGGGCGACGCGTTCGAGCCGACGAGCGGGATCTGCGAGGTCTCGAAGAGGTCGACGATGCCGTTCATGGTCGCGGAGCTGACGACGCCCGTGACGACCGCGGCCTTGTCCTGCTTCACCAGCTTGTCGGCGGCGGCCTTGCCGGTGTCGGCGGTCTCGCCCTCGTCGGCGGTGACGACCTTGACCTCCTGGCCGCCGAGCTTGTTCCCCTTCTCCTTGAGGTAGACCTCGAAGCCGGCCGCCATGTCGTCGCCCAGCGACTTGTAGACGCCGGACTGCGGGACGAGCAGGCCGATGGTGACGGGACCCGAGGCCTGCTCGGAGGACGCGCCGAGCGTCCCGCCCCCGCAGGCGGCCAGGCCGAGCGTGGCGCCGAGTGCGCCGAAGGCGAGAGTGAGTCGAGTGGTGCGTCGCGGCGTCATGGCCTTCCCTCCCTTGGGGCGGCCGTCCGGCCGCTTCAGTGGGACCAGACCATATGGCGTCTTTGTGTCGTTCGTCTAGAGAACGACACATCGCAATGCCATCACGGCCCGGCTCGAGGGCAGGGGCCAGGGGAGGACGGCGAAGCGGTCAGGGGAGGACGGCGAAGCGATCAGGGGAGGACGGCGAAGCCCTGCACCTCGACCAGCGCCTCCGCGTCCCACAGCCGCGAGATGCCGATGCCCGCCATGGCGGGGTAGTCGCGGCCGACGAGGCGCTTCCACACCCGTCCGATCTCGGCGGCGTGCGCGCGGTAGTCGTCCATGTCGACGATGTAGACGGTCAGGCTCGCAAGGTGCTCGGGCTCGCCGCCTGCCGCCCGGAGAGCCGCGAGCAGGTTGCCCAGCGCCAGCTCGAACTGGGCGACGACGCCCTCGCCCACGACCTGCCCCGAGGCGTCGAGCGCGGTCTGGCCGGCCAGGAAGACGGTGCGCCCCTCGCCGACAACGGCGTGGCTGAAGCCGCTCGGCCGACCCAGCTCAGGAGGGTTGACGCGCTGCAGGGCCATGGTCGGTCCTCTCGTGGTTCGCTGCGGTTCACCCGGCGGTATGCCGGGTGGCGGGGTCGGCGTGCCGCCTCAGGATTGCAGGGCGCCACCGTCGACGTTGATGCCCTGCCCGGTGATGGCGCCGTTGGTGACGCAGGCCATGACCGCCTCGGCCACCTCGTCGGGGCTGATGAGCCGGCCGATGGGCTGCTTGGCCTCGAGCGCGGCACGGGCCTGCTCCGGGGTCCGGCCGGTCTTGGCCACGATGCCCTCGACCGTGGCGTCGGTCATGGGCGTGTCGACGTAGCCCGGGCAGACTGCGTTGACGGTCACGCCGGTGCGGGCGAGCTCGGCAGCGGCCGACCGCACCAGGCCGAGGACCCCGTGCTTGCTGGCCGTGTAGGCGCTGATGTAGGGCTCGCCGACCTTGGCGGCGACGGAGGCAAGGACGACGATGCGCCCGTGCCCGCGCTCGACCATGGCGGGGACCGCCCGGCGCAGGCAGCGGAAGGGTGCGGTGAGGTTGAGGTCGAGCATCCGCTGCCACTGCTCGTCCGTGGTCGTGGCGAGCGGTGCGGACACGCCGGCACCGGCGTTGGCGACGAGGACGTCGACGGGGCCGAACTCGCTCTCCACCCGGGCGAACAGGGACTCGACGGCGGCGGCATCGGTGATGTCGCAGGGAGCGACGAGAGCGGGCCCGCCGCAGGCCGCTGCCGTGGCCTCGAGCTCGTCGGTGCTGCGGGACGTCAGGGCGACGCGGTACCCGGCCTCGCTGAGCCGAACGGCGACCGCTCGGCCGATGCCGCGTCCCGCCCCGGTGACGAGCGCGACCGGCATACTCTCCGTGGTGGTCACGCGTGGGACCTTGCCATTTATCTGTTACGACCGTCAAGATTGCGACATATGACTGAGCTTCGCGACGCCTACCTCATCGACGCCGTCCGCACGCCGTTCGGCCGCAACCGGGGGGCGCTCTCCACGATTCGCACCGACGACCTCGCGGCCCTGCCCATCGCCGAGCTCGTCGCGCGCCACCCCGGGCTCGACCCGGCGGAGGTCGAGGACGTCTACTTCGGCAACACCAACGGCGCCGGCGAGGAGAACCGCAACGTCGCCCGCATGGCGGCGCTGCTGGCCGGGCTCCCGGTGAGCGTGCCGGGCGTCACCGTCAACAGGCTCTGCGCCTCCGGCGGCGAGGCCGTCGTCCAGGCGGCCCGTGCCGTTGCCACAGGCGATGCCGACCTCGTCATCGCCGGCGGCGTCGAGGGCATGAGCCGCGCGCCCTACGTGCTGCCCAAGCCCGACGAGGCGCTGCCGCGCAGCATGCAGCTGCACCAGACCACGGTCGGATGGCGGATGGCCAACCCGCGCTTCCCCGAGCACTGGACCGACTCCCTGGGGGCGTGCGCCGAGCGGGTCGCCACCGAGCTCGGCATCGACCGTGACGCCCAGGACGAGTGGGCGCTGCGCTCGCACCAGCGCGTGGCCGCCGCCTACGACGAGGGCAGGCACAAGGGCTTCGTCATGGAGGTGGAGGGGCTCACGCGCGACGAGTCGCTGCGGGCGGACTCCACCAGGGAGTCGCTGGCCGCGCTCAAGCCGGCCTTCACCCGTGACGGCACCGTCACCGCCGCGAACTCGAGCCCCATCAACGACGGCGCCCTCGCGGCCTTCGTCGGCACCGCGAAGACGGCCGAGCGCCTCGGCGTGGAGCCCCTGGGCCGGCTCGTGGCGTCCCGGACCGTGGCCGTCGAGCCCGACCGCTTCAGCGTGGCGCCTGTCCCAGCCATCGAGCATGCGCTGGCCCGGGCGGGTCTGCGTGTCGAGGACATCGACCTGTGGGAGATCAACGAGGCCTTCGCCGCGATGGTCCTCTCGACGTTGCACCACCTGCCGCAGGTCGACCGCGAGATCGTCAACGTCAACGGCGGCGCCATCGCCATCGGCCACCCCCTCGGCGCGTCCGCGCCGCGGGTGCTCGTCGACCTGTGCCGCGAGCTGCGCCGGCGCGGCGGCGGCACCGGGGTCGCGGCCGCCTGCATCGGCGTGGGCCTCGGCCAGGCCGTCATCGTCCACGTCGACTGACCCCACCGGGCGGCAACGAGCCGCAGACCACAGACGCACACCGCAGACCCGATCGCACACCGCAGACCAGACCGCACACCGCAGACCAGACCGCACACCGCACGCCGCAGCCCCGTTGTCGTCCGGCCCCGGCCGTCGACAGACACCCCACCACTGAGGAGCCGAGCATGATCCCCCCGGAGGACTACACCGACGTCACCTACGCCGTGGAGGAGGACGCGTTCGCGGTCATCACGATCAACCGCCCGGACCGGATGAACTCCTTCCGCGGCCGGACCGTCGACGAGCTCATCTCCGCCTTCAAGCACGCCTGGGCGGACCGGCGGGTCGCCGCGGTGATCCTGACGGGCGCGGGCGAGCGGGCGTTCTGTGCGGGCGGCGACGTCAAGGAGCGCGCCGAGACCGGCAGCTACGGCGAGACGGAGTGGGGGATGTTCGACATCCAGGGCCTGCACCGGATCATGCGGGACATCCCCAAGCCGGTCATCGCCGCGGTCAACGGCGTGGCGGTCGGCGGCGGCCATGTGCTGCACGTCATCTGCGACCTGTCGATCGCCTCGGAGACGGCCCGCTTCGGCCAAGCCGGGCCGCGGGTCGGCTCGTTCGACGCCGGCCTCGGCTCGACCTACCTCGCCCGGGTCGTCGGCGAGAAGCGCGCGCGCCAGATCTGGTTCCTGCTCGACCTCTACGACGCCCACACGGCTGAGCGCTGGAACCTCGTGAACGACGTCGTGCCACCGGAGCAGCTCATGGACAAGGCGCGCGAGTACGCCCGCAAGATCGCGTCGTACTCGCCGACCGCCCTCCGCTTCCTCAAACACTCCTTCAACGCCGACACCGAGCACATCACCGGGATCGGCAACGTCGCGTTCGACGGCCTCGACTTCTTCGTGAAGTCGGAGGAGGGCATGGAGGGCGCCAACGCGTTCGCCGAGAAGCGCCAGCCGGACTTCTCCCCCTACCGCTGAGCGGGCGGCCCGGACCGCGCGGCCGGACGAGGGACGGGCGGAATAGCGGGGTGGCCGCAGCGGGTTGGACCCAGAATGCGTGCCATCACCTATGACCAGTACGGCGACCCCGACGTCCTCACCCTCATCGATCTCCCCGAGCCCAAGGTGGGCCCCGCCGAGGTGCTCGTGCGGGTCCGCAGCGCCGCGGTCAACCCCGTCGACTGGAAGGTCGCGGCCGGGGGCCTCGACGGCATGATGAACACGGTGTTTCCCGCCATCCCCGGCTGGGACGTGGCGGGCGTGGTCGAGCGGGTGGGCCTCGACACCCCCGAGTTCGCGCCCGGTGACGAGGTCATCGCCTATGCCCGCAAGGACTACGTCCAGGGCGGGACGTTCGCGGAGTTCGTCACGGTCCCCGTGCGCGCCGTGGCGCGCAAGCCCGCGTTGCTGGACTGGGACCAGGCTGCCGGCCTCCCGCTGGCCGGCCTCACGGCATACCAGCTGCTCAGCCGGCTCGGCCTGCGCGAGGGCGAGACCGTCCTGGTCCATGCCGCCGCCGGAGGGGTGGGGATCCTGGCCGTGCAGATCGCGCGGGCCACGGGGGCCGAGGTCATCGGCACGGCGTCCGAGGCCAACCACGAGGTGCTCCGCAGCTTCGGCGCAGAGCCTGTCGAGTACGGCGACGGCCTGGCCGACCGGGTCCGCGAGATCGCGCCCGACGGCGTGGACGTCGTCGTCGACTTCATCGGCGGGGTGCTCGACACCACGCTGGCCGTCCTCAAGGACGGCGGCAGGCACGGGTCCATCGTCGAGGGCGAGGCGGCGGCGCACGGCGGGCTCTACGCCTGGGTGCGACCCAACGCCGCGGACCTGCAGACCCTGTCCGACCTCGCCGACCAGGGGCGCCTGACGGTTCCCGTGGCGCAGGTCTTCCCGCTGGAGAAGGCTGCCGACGCCTTCCGCCTCAGCCAGGGCGGCCACGTGCGCGGCAAGATCGCCGTCGAGGTCAGCCGCTGACGGTGTGCCGGGTGCGCAGTCGCGCACCCGGCATGCCACCGCGGCATGCGCACAGGCAAGCGAAAGGGCGCCGCTCCAAGTGGAGCGGCGCCCTTTCATGCGAAGCGACCCCGACGGGACTCGAACCCGCGACCTCCGCCGTGACAGGGCGGCGCGCTAACCAACTGCGCTACGGGGCCTTGGTGTAAGGCACTGTGCAATGCGTATCCCCAACGGGATTCGAACCCGTGCTACCGCCGTGAAAGGGCGGGGTCCTAGGCCGCTAGACGATGGGGACCGGCTCTCGCCAGACCCTCGCCGCCAGCGAGCAGGGCTCGGATCCGTCGAGGACTCGGAAAGCATACGGGTCGATGGCGGAATCCACCAAAACGACCCCGGAGTGGCGTCGAGGGCCGAGCTCAGGTGCCGCCTTCGACGAGCCGCTCGTGCCGCACGCGACGGGTGGTGCGGACCGCAGAGCAGCGGTGGCTGCCTCGGGCCCTCAGCGGCGTGCTTGGCGCAGCGCGGCGCGGACCAGGTCGATGGCGGCCGACTCGCTCAGGCCCGCCAGCAGCGCCCGCTCTGCGTACGCCCTCGCACTGCGTGACAGGGCGACGTCGGTGCTCTGCGAACCAGGGGCAACGACCGTCCCGGCCCGGCGGCGCGTCGTGACCAGTCCCTCGGCCTCCAGCTCCTTGTAGGCGCGAGCCACGGTGTTCGCGGCCAGGCCGAGGTCGGCGGCCAGCGCTCGCACGGTGGGGAGGCGGTCCCCCTCGCCGAGCCGGCCCGTGGCGATCAGGCCGGCGATCTGCGTGCGCACCTGCTCGTAGGGCGGCTCTGCCGCTCCGAGGTCGACGGTGATCTGGAGGTCCGTCATGCCACAGCGGCATCGCTGAGGGGTCCCGGCTCGGCCTGGACCCAGGGGCTGGGCCAGAACGCGGCCCGGTCCACCTCGACCATGTCGGCCCCGAGGGACGGGCGCGCCTCGACGCGGCGCAGCGCCCAGATGGTGGCGGCCATCCCGGCGAGGGCGGTGAGCGCCGTGGCGACCACCGAACGCCGCCTGGCGCCCTTCGCCGTGCCCTCGAGGTGTGCGGCGGCTGCCGCCCGGCCGGACACGGTGAGCACGAGCAGCAGCCCCACGGGAACCAACGCCACCAGCAGCAGTCGCCCTGCCATCGCCCCTCCTAATGTCGCAATGAATTAACGCAATAAGACATTGAAGAAGGTGGCGGTGTCAAGGCCTCAGCTCCCACGAGCCCAGTCGACGAGACGGTCGGCGTCCCAGGTGTTGATGACGCGCTCGGTCGGAACCCCGAGGCGCTCGGCCCGCTCGCAGCCGAGGGCCTTGAAGTCGAGCTGGCCGGGGGCGTGGGCGTCGGAGTCGATGGAGAAGAGGCAGCCGGCCTCGAGCGCGAGCCGGATCAGCTCGTCCGGAGGGTCCGAGCGCTCCGGGCGGCTGTTGATCTCGACGGCGACGTCGTTCTCGGCGCAGGCCTCGAAGACCGCTGCGGCGTCGAACTCCGACTGGGGCCGCTGGCCGCGGGACCCGGTGACCAGGCGTCCGGTGCAGTGCCCCAGGACGTTCACGCGGGGGTTCTGCACGGCGGCCACCATGCGGCGGGTCATGGGCCCGGCGTTCATGCGCAGCTTGGAGTGGACGCTGGCCACGACGACATCGAGCCGGTCCAGCATCTCCTCGCTCTGGTCGAGGGAGCCGTCGTCGAGGATGTCGACCTCGATGCCCTTGAGCAGGCGGAACTGCCCACCCAGCGAGTCGTTGACCTGCTCCACGACGCGGAGCTGCTTCGTGAGGCGCTCGGGGGAGAGCCCGTTGGCGACCTTGAGTCGCGGGGAGTGGTCGGTGAGCACGAGGTAGTCGTGGCCGAGCTCGGCGGCGGTGAGGACCATCTCGTCGATCGGGCTGCCGCCGTCGGACCAGTCCGAGTGGGAGTGGCAGTCGCCCTTGAGGGCGGCGCGCATGTCCTCGCCGCCCTCGGCCAGCGCCTCGCTCGCCTTGTCCTGCAGCGTGTTCAGGTATGCCGGGAGGTCGCCCTCCAGCGCCTCCGCGATGACGCCGGCCGTGGACTTCCCGATGCCATGCAGCTCCTGCAGGGTGCCCGCCTCCACCCGGGCCGCCAGCTCCGCCGGCTCGGTCGAGCGCACGACCCCCACCGCCCGCCGGAACGCCTCCACCCGGTAGGTGCCAGCGCGGTCTCGCTCGAGCAGGAAGGCGATGCGCCGCAGTGCCTCCGCGGGTTCAACAGGCGCGGACAGCGGGAGGATCGGGGTGACCACGGACAGGGCTCAGTGCTTGAACTGCTGCCGGACGATGGCGTCCCAGACGCGGTCGCCGCCGATGGTGCGGGCCGCCACCATCGCCCTGGCGGCCGGGGTCACGATGTACCGGGTACGCGGGCGCCCGGCCTCGACGGCCTTGAGGATGACGTGCGCCACGCTCTCCGGGGAGGCGGCGAGGAGCGGGTTGGCGTAGCCGCCGGAGGTGTTCGCGGCGTTCTGCGCCAGCAACGCGGCATACGGTGAATCTCCTTGTCCACCAGCGCCGCCCGCGACCGAGGCATGCACTGTGTCCTCGAACCTCGTGCGGATCAGCCCGGGCTCGACGACCACGACGTCGATCCCGAAGGGTCGGACCTCGTTGCGCAGCGCGTCGCTGATGGCCTCCACCGCGTACTTCGTGGCGTGGTAGTACCCGCCGACGGGGAAGGTGATCCGCCCACCCATGGAGCTGACGTTGACCACCCGCCCGCGCTGTGCCCGGCGCATCCCCGGCAGCACCAGCTGGGTGAGCCGGGCGAGACCGAAGACGTTGGTCTCGAACATGGCTCGCACCCGGTCGAGGTCGGCTTCCTCGATGGTGCCGTACTCGCCGTAGCCGGCGTTGTTGACCAGCGTCCCGACGCGGCCGTGCTCGTCCTCGATCCGCTTGACCGCCGCTGTCATCGACTCCTCGGACGTGACGTCGAGCGCGAGCGTCCGGGCGCCGGCCGACTCGAGGTCGGCGAGGGTCTCGGTGCGGCGTGCCGTGGCGTAGACGGTGTGGCCGGCCTTGACGAGCAGGTCGGCCGTCGCGGCGCCGATGCCCGAGGAGCATCCGGTGATGAGGACTGGGTCGAGAGACGTCGCAGGCATGCCGCAAGTCTCGCGCATCGCGGCAGGGGCCGCGCGCAACGACGTCGCGTCACCCACGGCCGAGTGCCTGCCACCGCCGTACCGGGTGTCGCCGAGCGTATGGCACTCAGCACCACCCCGATGCCCCGGCAGCTCGGCGGTCAGAGGAGCTCGGCGCTCTCGGCCCGCTCCTTGATCCCGAGAAGCATGCGCCGCTCCATGATCCCGTGCGGCAGCTCGATGAGGAGGAAGTACGCGAGCGCAGCGGCGCCGCGGTCGACATGGGAGCGTGCGATCACGCGACAGTGCAGGCTGTCGATGGGCTCGACGACGTAGGACCCCCAGTTCTTGATGACGAGGGCGTGGCCGGGCTCCACCGCCTCGACCTCCGTCGACAGCTCGGGAGTCATGCCGATGGGGTCCCCCGCCTTGACCTGTTGCCACTCCGGGTGGATCCGGTCGGCGCTGTGCAGGTGGCAGCCGGCGAGGTTCTCGAGGACGTCATAGCTGTAGAACCCCCCTCGCTCCTGCCCGATCTGGGCGATCCAGCGCCAGACGTGCTCGGCCGGAGCATTCACGGTGACCGCCCGTGTGCTCCTTGACAGCGGCCGCGGTCCGGAGGTCTCGTCCCCCGGGTAGCGGGACGCGCGCTCCTCGGCCGTCGAACCCCAGCGCTGCAGCCATGGCCGCAGCCCCAGGGTGTACACCGCGGGAAAGGCCAGGCTCGCCGCGGTCGCGGTCCAGGCCACCCGCCGTGCGAGTGGGGCTTCGATCCGTGACGGGATCCTGCGTGCAGCCACCACGGGGGCGGCGGCGCTGGCCACTGCCAGAAGGGCGGGTCCGCCCGAGGTCACGGCCGCCGAGCGGGCCACCCGCAATCTGGTGACCACGGGGCGCGGCTTCTGGGGCCGATCGGACGTGCTGGCCGGGTGCGTGGGGGCTCGGCGCGGGCCGTTCTGGAGCGCGCCGTTGTGGTGCAGGGTGTTCTTCGGCATGTCGGTCTCCTCCCCTTCACCGCCAGCCTGCACCCGGGGGCGGTCACGTTCGCGGGCCGAAGGTCCCCAGTCCCCTGGGCCGAGGGGAAGGGTCAGGGGAGTGCGGTCACGTGCGAGGGGTCAGGTGCCGACGACGTCGCCGAGCGCCTCGAGGAGCCGGTCGACGTCCTCGTCGTTGTTGTAGGGAGCAAGCCCGATGCGCAGGGCGCCCTCGTCGCCCAGACCGAGGACGCGGGAGGCCTCGATCGCGTAGAAGCAGGCGGCCGGAGCGTTGATGTCGCGCTCGGCCAGGGCGGTCCGCACCTTCTGCGAGTCGTGGCCCTCGAACCTCACCAGCAGAGTCGGGGTCCGCTCGGCGGCCCGCGAGTAGACGACGGCGCCGGGAAGGGCCGTGAGACCCCGCTCGATCCGGACCCGGAGTCGGTCCTCGTGCTCCTCCACCGCGGCCATGGCGCTCAGCAGACGGTTGCGTCGGTCCCCCGAGCCGCCGAGGGGGGAGAGTGCCGCGATGAAGTCCACTGCAGCCGTGGTGCCCGCGAGCAGCTCGTACGGCAGGGTGCCGAGCTCGAAGCGCTCCGGGACGGCGTTGCTGGAGGGGAGCAGCTTGTCGGGCTCCAAGGTCTCGAGGAGCTCCGGTGCCGCCGCCAGCACGCCGCAGTGGGGTCCCATGAACTTGTACGGCGAGCAGGTGAACAGGTCGGCACCCAGGGCGCGCATGTCGACACCCACGTGCGCGGTGTGGTGCACCCCGTCGACGAAGAGCAGGGCGGGCGTCCCGTGGACGAGGTCGGCGATCGCGGGCAGGTCCGGGCGGGTCCCGATGAGGTTGGAGGCGGCGGTGACGGCGACGAGGCGCGTGCGGTCGGTGAGCAGCCCGCCGACGGCGTGCGGGTCGAGCTCGCCGGTCTCGGGGTCGAAGTCGGCCCAGCGGACGGTGACACCCGCCCGCTCCGCGCACTGCACCCACGGCCGGATGTTCGCGTCGTGGTCCAGCCGGGTGACGACCACCTCGTCGCCCCGGGACCAGGTCCGGGAGAGCGTGCGCGCCATGTCGTAGGTCAGCGCCGTCATGCTCCGCCCGAACACCACGCCCCGCGGGTCTGCCCCGAGCAGGTCGGCCATCGCCTGGCGCGCGTCGAGCACGACCTGCTCGGCGTGGCGCTCGGCCCTTGTCACCGTGCCCCGGTTGGCGATGGCCGAGGTGAGGGTCGAGGCGACCGCCGCACCGACGACGTCCGGCACCTGCGAGCCGCCGGGCCCGTCGAAATGGGCGGCGCCCTCGGCAAGGGCGGGGAAGCGGTCTCGGAGCGCGGCGATGTCGAGGCTCATGAACGGATCCTGTCAGGTGGGGTCAAGGGCATAGCGCACGACCCGGTCTCCCTCGCGCACGACGACCGCGTCGCGCTCGAGACGCAGCAGGGCGATGTCGTGACGGGCGACGAGGCGCGCCACCGTCGTGCCGCCTGACGCCTCCGTCAGCCGTAGGCCCGACGCTGGCCTGCTTCCGCGGAAGGGGTTGACGCCCAACGGGATCCGCGCCTGCACGCTCGCGAGCCGTCCGTCCAGGACCAGCCCTCGCCGGGCGGCGTCGATGGGCACCTCCGCGCCGGCGTCAGGTCTCCCGTCCTCGAGGGACACCCGTGTCCACCGCCCCTCCCGCTGCACCCACAGCACGCCGCCGGCAGCGAACCAGTCCTGGGGGCGGGCGCTCGAGCAGGCCCCGTCGGCGACCCGGGTCCACACGGCGCGCGGCGCGGCATACAGGCTGGTGACGCAGCGACCGCCGCTGACGTGGACGACCGCGAGCGAGCCGTCCGGGACCGGCAGTGCACTCTGGCCAGGGACGAGCGTGCGCTGGCCCGTGGGCGGGTCGACGAGGAAGAGTCCGGCGTCCGCGCCCGGCGCCACGAGGGCAGCGACCCGGGGCAGCGAGCCCGCCGGCCCGGTGAGCGGCCGGGTGTCGGCGCTCTGGCCGGGGGCATCCGTGGTCCAGGCCTGCCGGCCCCGGGGATCAAGGCCCACGAGGCGGCAGGGCGCACCACGCTGCACGCCGCAGAGCCGCAGCACGGTCATGCCCTCGTCCGCGGCCAGCGGCGTCAGCGAGCCAGGGCTCGTGCTCCGCCACGTCCACCGCTCGGTCGCGTCCAGGCGGACCGAGTCGACGCGGCCCGTGGTCACGACGATCATCCGGTCGTCGCCGACGAAGCGGTCGCCGCCCGTGACCGACCCGAGCCGGACGGTCTTGCCCGTGACCAGGTCGACGGAGCTGTTGTCGTCACCGACCAGGGCACGGCCGCCCAGGACCTGGCCGTCGATGGCGGCGGCCGCCCAGTCCCCGCTGAGGCCCTCGGTGCCCGGCCGTGCGAGTGCCGGCCCTCCCAGGGCGAGGGCGGCGGCCACCGGGACCAGGACTGCCACCCAGCGACGGGTTCTCGCGCCCAGCGCCAAGCACGCTGCGCCGGCACAGAGCAGCACGCCGATGACGTATGCCGCGGCGCTGGGGAGCGCGGTGCCGAGGACGACCAGGGCCAGCCCGGCAAGGGCAGCGAGCGTCGTCGTGCGGCCGCCCCTCACGCGGTGGGGGCGGTCGGGGGCGGGGGGTTCTGC
>Ga0247818_10000582_pt1 | contig 23081 bp, 19 predicted proteins | sample 13C_Glucose_Day1_FD_192424 | JGI IMG/M metagenome (GOLD analysis project Ga0247818, IMG submission 192424) | Soil microbial communities from agricultural site in Penn Yan, New York, United States - 13C_Glucose_Day1 | ecosystem: Environmental > Terrestrial > Soil > Agricultural land | place... | reverse complement strand
CTACAGATGCGCGTCATGGAAGCAGCGAAGGACGCGCCCAATCTTGCCTCTGCGGTGAACATTGGCGCCTTCAATTTTGGCAACGCGATTGGCGCAGCACTGGGCGGAGCGGTGATCAACGCCGGTCTGGGTTATCCGGCGATTTCCCTGGCCGGAGCGGCGATGGCTGCTCTGGGGCTGCTGATGGTGTTGGCTTATGCCTGGCGTTCCAGAACGATTGAAGCGGCAGTGGTGTGACGAAGATGAGGGGGAGTGGTTCGTTACGATCGATGAGTGGCGGCAATCGGTCAATTTTAGCCTTTGCTGACCGGCAGCTTTGGGTCGTTTTCTGCCGGTCACCACTGGCAGAGAACGGCCAGGAGCAGGCAGTGACGTATAACCATGAAACCAGTAACGTTCCACTCAGTTTCAATAACAGCTCTCAGACCAACAAATCGACGGTCTGCAACATGCGCCGATAAGGAGATTGCGTATGCCCCATCTCCAGGTGAATGGTTTCGATCAGACACTCCAGAAACCGCTCGGCCGCCGGCCGCAGGGGCTGCCCGCTTCGGCTGATGGCGCCCACCGAGGCACTGCCGACCGGCTCGCGCAGAGGCAAGGTGCACAAGCCTTCGCGCTGAGCACATATCTCCACCAGCGGCCAGGGAAAGATGCTTAACATGTCGGTTTCACGCAGCAAGCTCAAGATGATCGAGAGCGAATGGGCGAAATGCACATGCCCCTGCGTCGAAATCGTTCCATCTTGTTGCGAGGCCAGTATCCAGTCAGCCGACGCCAGGTCCTCCATGGTCCTGCTGTTCGACAGCGGGTGTTGGTGACGGGCGACCACCGCACAATCGGCCGTGAACAGCGGCAGATAGGTCAGGTCGGTGCTGGAAGACCGGGTATCAAGCCGTCCGATAAACAGATCGACGCTCGCATCCCGGAGCAACGGACACGCGACTGATGAAAGCCCCTCATGCAATTCAAGTTGTACCTTTGGAAACAGCTGGCGAAAACGCACGACGGCTTTTGGCATGAGCGTCATCGCCAACCAGGGTGTCACGGCGACCGACAAGCACCCCACCAGTTCCCCCTTGCAATCAGGCAATACCTGACGGGCACAGACCATCTGTGCCACCAGCAGACGTGCCTGAATCAACAGCTTCTTGCCGAGCTCGGTAAACACAATCCCTGAGGTATTGCGGATCAGCAATTGTGTGGCGGTGTCTGCCTCCAGCTTCTGGATGGCCTTGGTGACCGCTGCCGGCGAAGTGTCGAGTCTTTTTGCAGCGCCGCGGATACTGCCCGCGTCGGCTACCGCCACGAGTGCATTGAGTTGATAGAACTTCATAGTGTCCGCCGGTGTTAACCCAGGGTTGCCTTGTTAACTTTCGATTGCCTGTCAGCTGCTGCCTTGGCCCACTACTCTCGGACCAACACCAACTGAGCTTCGAACCTCAGCAAAAGACCGTACCAGAAAAAGCCCAGGCACTTTGATGAAACGCATGATGCCGTAAGCCATCGTCGATTGTGGCCCTTGCGACAGATTGGTTTCTCCTCTTGATCACCAAGGAAAAACACTGCCAATGACACAATCCATCACGCTGTTAAAAGAGATTGAGCAGGAAATGCGCGAACTGCGCCACCAGATCCATGCCAACCCTGAACTCGGTTATCAGGAGGTCGAGACGAGTGAGCTGGTAGCCGAACGTTTGATCAAGTGGGGTTATGACGTGACGCGCGGCTTCGCCGAAACCGCGGTCATCGCCACGCTGAAAAAAGGCACCGGTTCGCGTGTGATCGGCATACGGGCTGACATGGACGCACTGCCTATTCTGGAAAAGACCGGGCTGCCCTATGCCAGCCGGATACCGGGCAAGATGCACGCGTGTGGCCATGACGGGCATACGGTCATGCTCCTCGCCGCCGCCTACGCCCTCGCCCATGGCCATCCGTTCGATGGCACCATCCGCCTGATTTTCCAGCCGGCCGAAGAAGGTCTGGCCGGCGCCCGACGAATGATTCAGGAAGGCGTGTTGCAACAGTTCCCCTGCGATGCAGTGTTCGCTGCACACAACATGCCTGGCTACCCAGTCGGAAAACTCGGGTTCCGGGCCGGCCCCTTCATGGCCTCTGCCGATCAGGTCAATGTCACGATTCACGGAAAAGGCGGTCATGGCGCGATGCCGCATCTGAGCGTCGACCCCGTGGTGGTCTGCGCAAGCATCATCATGGCTTTGCAGACAATCGTCTCGCGTAACATTTCACCTCAGGAAATGAGCGTTATCACAGTCGGGTCCATTAACGCAGGCAAGGCGTCCAACGTGATCCCGGACAGCGCGCACATGCTGATTTCCGTCCGCTCACTGAACAACGCCGTCCGGGACCGCCTGGAGAGCCAGATAAAACACCTCATTCACGCCCAGGCGCAGGCATTCGGCGCGACCGCCGACATCGACTACAGTGCCGATTACCCTCTGCTGGTAAATGACGAAGAAATGACCCGGTTTGCCAGTCAGGTGGCCATCGACTGGCTCGGTGAGGACGAGGTGATGAACGACATCGTGCCCTTCAATGGCAGCGAGGATTTCGCCTACTTCCTGCAGCAATGCCCTGGCAGCTATCTGATCATCGGCAATGGCGACGGTGAAAAGAGCTGCATGGCTCACGACCCTCGCTACGACTTCAATGACGACATCCTGATTCGGGGCGCTGGCTATTGGGTCAAGTTGACTGAGGCCTTCTTGCCACTCAACGCTTGAGCAAAGACCTGTCAGAACGAGAAAACCAATAAAAACGAGGTCATCATGCAACTACGCAAACTTCAATACATCACCCTGCTGTTCGGGCTGATCATCACCCCGTTATCTCAGGCAGAACCGGTAATCAAGTTCGGCGTCGACCCTAGCTACCCGCCTTTCGAGCAAAAGCAGCCAGATGGCTCATTGAGTGGTTTCGATATCGATCTGGGCAATGCCCTTTGTGCCGAGTTGCGGGTCAAGTGTGTTTGGGTCGAGCAGCCCTTCGATAGCATGATCCCGGCGTTGAAGGCGAAAAAATTTGACGCCATCCTGTCTGCATTCAGCGCCACCGAGCCACGTCGCCAGCAGGTCGATTTCAGCCATAAGATCTACACCGCGCCGTCTTCTCTCGTTGCCAGAAAAGACTCCGGATTGCTGCCGACGGCAGAATCATTGAAGGGCAAGTCGGTCGGGGTGGTTCAAGGCTCGCTGCACGAAAGTTATGCCAAGTCGCAATGGGGCCGCCAAGGCATCAATATCCTTTCCTACCAAACCCAGGACCAGGTGTTTTCAGACCTCATCAACGGACGCCTGGATGCATCGTTCCAGGCCTCGGTACAAGCCGACATCGGATTACTGCAAAAGCCTCAGGGCCAGGGCTTTGCCTTCGCCGGTGAGCCCATCACCGACAAAAGCATCATTGGCGATGGCGTCGCTATCGGTGTCCGAAAAAACGAGCCTGATCTCAGAGAGCAGTTGAACACGGCCATTGCCAGAATTCGCCAATCAGGCCAATACGACCAGATCGCGAAGCAGTACTTCAACTTCGATATTTACGGCGATTGAGGCAATCCCCATGAACGAAATGACACAACGCGGTGAATCTCGTTTTGCCATCCCCGTCAGCGACGAGACTGTACGTGCCTTTCAAACTGATGGTGCGGTGTGCATCCGTAATGCGTTTACTGCGCAGCAAATCAGCGAACTGACGCTAGGTATCGAGCGCAACCTTGCCCATCCCAGCCCTCGCGCAAAAGTGGCGAGCAGCCCTACGGATCCGGGATGGTTCTTCGAGGACTTTTGTAACTGGCAAGAGAATGCATACTATCGCGACTTCATCTTCAACTCCGCCATCGCCCCCATCGCGGCCACCCTGCTGAACAGCCTACAGGTGCGCCTGCACCATGATCACTTGCTGGTGAAAGAGCCCAATACGCGCCAACGCACACCTTGGCACCAGGACCAGCCTTACTACAACATCACGGGTTCGGACACCGTGAGTTTCTGGATTCCTGTTGACCCCGTGCCCAGGGAATCGACCCTCGAATTCATCGCCGGCTCACACAAAGGCCCCTGGTTGATGCCCCGGTCCTTCATGGACAGCCAGGCCAAATGGTTTTCCGAGGGAACACTGGGCGAGCTACCGGATATTGAAAGCCATCGCGAGGACTTTCCCATTCTGGGATGGACGTTGTCGCCAGGGGACATGGTGTGTTTCAACATGTTGACCTTGCATGCCTCTGCTGGCGTGGGCGGGCATAACCGTCGTCGCGCGTTTTCAGTGAGGGTCATAGGCGATGATGTGCGGCATGCGCCGAGACCTTGGGCCACCTCACCCGACTTTCCTGGGCTTAAAGATGCTCTGGCATCAGGTGAACCTATGGAACACGAGCTTTTTCCGACACTCTGGCATCGAGAAAGCAGAATGTCCGAGTGATAGATTGACGATGCAGGATGGCTCAGAAAAAGCAGATGATGGGTACGGGTCAGTTGTTTCACGGAACGGGAAAACCGGGTCATGTGCCCGGTTAACCAAGGTATGTGGTTTCCTCTTACAATCTCGACATCTTGCGATATGTTTTGGATGCCTGGATCGCTACCATTTCAAAGGAAGACACTTCTGACCGTCTGCAATGGGTCGATTCTGTTGAAAACAGTCGACCCGCCCCGGCTAGCCATGCATCGAGCGGTGAAAGCGCATTTTTTGCACGCAGCTACGTCAAATCTGAATCTTGGACCTTCTGCGCAAAACACAGATTTCAATCTCAGACGCGCACTTTCCTGCAATGGAAACCGAAGCCGACTTTTTCAACAGAATCGATCAAGAGCAGTCATTCGTGTGTTCACGCATGGCCAGCGTGCATTTTGTATTCAACGGTTCTTTTCCCATTGGTCATTACTCATCGCCAAGCGAAAGCCGAGATGCGACATAGAGTTCATAGGGTCTGCGCCCTGCCGGGCACTGGTTCTAAAACTCGTGCAGTAGCTGTCGCTACAAAGAAAAGATCCGCCTCGGATTACACGCTGCGGTGCATTGGCCGTCACCCCAAGTTCGGGGTCATAGCTGTCGGATGGCCCCACCGGGTTTACAGCCGCTTCACCCGCCGGTTGACGCTTGAGCCCAACTCTAAACGCGTCGGCACGATACCAATCGGCGACCCATTGCCAAACATTCCCGGACATATCGTAGAGCCCGTAGGCGTTAGGTCGGTAACTGCCTACCGGCTTGGTGCCAATTTTGAATTTGTTACTGGCTCCGGTCACGGGAAACGGCTGTACCTCATCCCAGGTATTCGCCATCTTTTCCCCTCCGGGCGAGAAGTCATTCCCCCACGCATAATTCGCTTGTTCCAGTCCGCCTCTTGCGGCGTATTCCCATTCAGCCTCGGTCAGTAGGCGCTTGTGCGCCCATGCTGCGTACGCCTGCACATCTTCACGTGAAACCTGAACAACAGGATGGGTTTCCTTGCCCTCGATGGTACTGTCTGGCCCCAGCGGGTGACGCCAGTCAGCCCCCGGTACAAATGCCCACCACTGGCTGAAATCATTGAGCGGGATTGGTCTGTCTGTGCCGACAAAAACCAATGCGCCAGGCACCAAGTCGCTGTCATCCGGCTCAGGAGTCCCTGGCGGCAGTTGGACTTTCAGATCTTCCCATTTGGGTTTGCGTTCGGCGGTGGTGACGTAATGTGTTTCAGAAATGAAACGGGCGAAATCGGCATTGGTGACGTCGTAGCGGTCGATCCAATACCCGTCGAGTCGAACCTTGTGCGCCGGCCCCTCGTTTGGACGAGCCTGCTTATGATCGCTCCCCATCAAAAATTCTCCGGCAGGAAGCCAGACCATTTCCAGGGGGCCATTTTTTCCATCACCCAGCGTCAAAGGCATAGGGCCACGAATGTGCTGATACACCACAAACGCCAGGCAAACCGACACGATCCCGGCGCAGACGATGGCGATACCTAAACGCCGTTTCCGGATAAGCATTTGCGTTCCTCTTGATTTCAGTCTGCGGCCATTGCTGACCCCTGCCTGGTATCAAGATCAGGTATAGACACCACTCCTCCAAAGTCAACGACCACTCGGGTTAACGTTGAGATGGGCTGGCGAGAGAAGAAAACGGTTCTACACTCCGAACTTGGGGTTTCGGGGGTTTACAGGAGCTGGCCATGGCCACTGCACACTGGAATAAACCTTTATCGTTGCGCCAGCGCATCAGTTCCGGACTGGCAGTTGCCTTGCTTGCGCTCTCTTGCGCCAATGCAGCGACACAGGAAGTCAACGGCACGCCCGGTTCACCCAGTGCGACCACGACCATTGACGGGAATTATCTGCCCGCGCCACCAGCACCGTTCGGCGGCGTCATCAATATGGACGTCAAGGAGTCCAAGCCCTATTGGCCACCAACCGTGGTGCCGCCCAAGGGCGCGCCCAACGTGCTGCTGATCATGACCGATGACCAGGGTTATGGCGTTACAGGCACCTTTGGCGGCGTCATCCCCACGCCGGCCATGGACCGGATCGCGAAGGCCGGGTTACGCTTCACGCAGTTCCACTCCACCGCACTTTGCTCGCCGACGCGGGCAGCGCTTATCACCGGACGCAACCATCACTCCGTGGGCTTTGGTGTGATCACCGAGCAGTCCACCGGATTCCCGGGCTACGACTCGATCATTGACAAGAACAGTGCCACGATCGGTAAGATCCTGAAGGAAAACGGATATTCCACATCGTGGTTTGGCAAGAATCACAACACCCCCAGCTACCAATACAGCCTGGCTGGCCCCTATGACCAATGGCCGAGCGGGATGGGCTTCGATTATTTCTACGGATTCGTGGGCGGCGAGTCCGACCAGTGGAAGCCTTTTCTCTTCCGCGATCATACCCAGATCGAACCGTGGGTCGGGAAGCCTGACTACAACCTCATCACCGACATGGCGGACGAAGCCATCAAGTACATGGATGGATTGAATGCGGCCGCGCCTGACAAGCCGTTTTTCGTCTATTACGTGCCCGGTGGCACGCATGCACCGCATCAACCGACACCGGAATGGATCGAGAAGTACAAGGGCAAGTTCGACATGGGCTGGAATGCTCTGCGCGATCAGATTTTCGCAAACCAGCAGCGGCTCGGCGTGATTCCGGTGAATACCGAACTCACCCCCTGGCCGGATGATCTGCCGAAGTGGGACACGCTCAACGCCGATGAAAAGAAAATGTTTGCCCGCCAGGCAGAAGTGTTTGCCGCTTACGTGGCTTATACCGATCATGAGATCGGCCGTGTTATCCAGGCCGTGGAGGACATGGGCAAGCTCGACAACACACTGATCATTTACATCAACGGCGACAACGGCACCAGCGCCGAAGGTTCCACCATCGGCACCCCGTTCGATATGGCCGCAATTCAAGGCATCAATGTTCCGGTCGCGGAGCAATTGAAATTCTACGACATTTGGGGCTCGGACAAGACTATGCCGCATATGTCGGTGGCCTGGTCCTGGGCCTTCGATACACCATTCAAATGGACCAAACAGGTGGCGTCGCACTTCGGTGGAACCCGGCAAGGCATGGTCATGTCATGGCCTGACCGTATCAAGGACGCCGGTGGCATCCGCACACAGTTCCATCACGTGATCGACATCGTTCCAACGATCCTGGAAGCCACGCACATCCCGGCACCGGTGATGGTGGATGGTATCGCTCAGAAGCCCATCGAAGGTGTGAGCATGGCCTACACCTGGGACAAGGTGAACGCGAACGTCCCGTCCACGCGCACCACTCAGTACTTTGAAATGCTTGCCAACCGCGCCATCTACCACGACGGCTGGATCGCCTCCACGACCCCGCCTCTGGCGCCCTGGCTTCTCGGCTTGGGCAAGATGCCCGACGTTGTCAACGGATACAATTGGGAGCTTTACAACATCGCGGAGGATTTTTCGCAGAACAATGACCTCGCCGCGAAGATGCCCGACAAGCTGCGCGACATGAAGGAGCTTTTCCTGATCGAGGCGGCGAAATATAACGTGTTCCCGCTGGATAACGACTTACTCCAGCGCGCCACCACGCCGCGACCAAACGCGACCGCCGGCCGGACTGTCTTTACGTACTCGAGTGAATTGTCCGGGCTGCCCGAAAGCAGCGCCCCCAACACCCTCAACAAGTCCTACTCCATCACGGCCGAGGTGGAAATCCCACCGGGCGGCGCCGAGGGGATGCTCAACACACTCGGTGGGCGCTTCGGTGGCTATGGCTTCTACTTGGTGAAGGGCAAGCCTGTCTTTGCCTACAACCTTCTGGCCGTTGAACACTTCCGCTGGGAAGGCCAGGATGCGCTCACGCCCGGCAAGCACACCGTTGTGTTTGACTTCACATACGACGGGCACGGTTTCGGCAAGGGTGGCACCGGTGTCCTGTCGGTGGACGGCAAGGAAGTCGACCGCAAATCGATCCCGCACACCATCCCGTTCCTCGTGACGGTCGACGAAACCTTCGACGTCGGGGTGGATACCCGCATGGGGGTGGACGACAACGACTATCTACCGCCATTCCGTTTCACCGGCAAACTCGACAAGCTGACCATCAAGTTGGAGAAACCGAAGCTGACTGCCGAGGAGCAGAAGCTTCTCGATCAAAAGACGCAGGAGGCCAAGAACAAAGCACAGTAATCCCTTCATTTACGAAACATGCGGGCTGCCCCAGCGAGCAGCCCGCGAATTCACCAGATTCCGGGCTCGGTTTTGGTGCCGGCGACTCAGGTACTTGAGATAAGAGGGCGAACGTCCGCTTTCAAGAAATCTGGCCGTCCGCAATGGGTCGTTCACTACCGTTCATGGCCACGATACATGGCGGTTAAATCTGGCGTAAATGGCTGGTCAGTTCGATTGCAAACGGGAGGGTAAACCTATGCAATCACCACATGGGTCTGAGCTACGGTATTGTTAGTTTCTTTATTATGGATTTGCCATTACGGACAAGCATGACATCGACCGTCTTTCCTTGGCGCGCGCGTACAAAATCGGCAGCGTTAGGGATTTGGCCAACGGAAAGATTATCAGCTTTAAGAATTGTATCTCCAGGAAGTAGATCCGCTTGATAAGCAGCAGAACCGCGCACAATGGAGGTAATCACAACAGCACGCTGTGTGCCAAGAGCTTGAGCTTCCGCAGTAGTAGGTGCGCGGAAATGCAGTCCTAAGGGCTGGTTGGTCCTGACGTAGTACGTGGCGGTCTGAAAATAGCTATCCCGACTAACTTGGATCGCAGTCCATTGTTGCCCAGAAACAGTTGCATACGAGGAGCCATATGCAGTGGCTGATCCTCCATAGTTATTGTAAGCAGTCGCTTGCCCATAACTAGTCACAGTTTGCTGAGTAGGAAGTGATACCGGTACAGCTTGGGTGTTGGTGCGCTGGTAAATGGGTTCGTAGTAGACCACCAGATCAGCACCAACTTTCCGACCTTGCTCAATTGCTTTCTGCTGTGTCGATAATTCGTCGCTGAACATACTAAACCCAAGTGCTTCAAAGCTATTTTCATAGTACGTCTGAACGTCTTGGACCGGGTTTGTGCCGAGCGCCAGGGTCGGCTCCGCAGGAGCGGGAGCGGCTCGATAGGCGGCGATATATTCCGGATCAGAAAGTGACTTGTAGCTTTTGGCGTAGGGGTTTGCGCAACCAGCTAAAGCGAGGAAGCCAACGATCATCAGTACGTTCTTGATCACAGCCATTTTCCCTATGAGCTATTTGATAGATGCCGCATGTTCGAGAGCAGACCGAGCCTAGAGCGTCGTATAGCTCGGTGGCAAGGAAGTCCTCTAAAAAATCAAAAGCTGTGCAGCTATGAGGCTTTTGTGGGTGAACCGTTACGGTGGTAGTTGTAGACCGTGGAATTAAATGTAGACCCGAGCAGCTGCTTCTGGCTGTTTTTGACTATCGCCACCGACAGCAATGGGTCGAAAGTGACCACTCTGCGACAGGGAGTCTCCCGGGCCATCAAGCTACAAAATCAAGTGCGATTCAGATAGCCCTGGCGGGATTGGAAATTCTTTTTTGCACCTGCGTCCTGGACAGGTTTTGCTCGATGATGGTCAAGATGACCGCGCAGCAGATGAGCTAATGCGCGCATACATGGGAGCTGGCCCAGAGATTTTCGCTGCGGAAGACGCCCGCTACCTGACTTTTCGCAAAACACGTGCTGATCTTGACGCACCATAACTATTAGCCCACCTGTTTTACGTCCAGGGTCCCTAGACACCCTGACGTGAGCGCCATGGGACGAATGCGGCCATCCGGCAAACGGTCATTCAACGTAGACAAAACCAGGGGCGATTCAGAAGATGTCCCGACCAACCTCGCTCACCCCGCAGCCCTGCCATACTGTTCAACATGACCAGTGCAACTTTCCGCTTCTTTGATGAGCTCAACGATTTCCTGCCGGCCGAACGGCGGCGGCAACCCTTCACCTGCCAGTGCGCGCAAGGGGCGACGGTCAAGCACATGATCGAGGCGCTCGGGGTGCCGCACACCGAGGTCGAACTGGTGCTGCTCAACGGCGAGTCGGTGGGCCTGGAGCGGGTGATCCTCGACAGTGACCGGCTGGCGGTGTATCCCAAGTTCGAAGCGCTGGACATCAGCCCCCTGCTGAAAATTCGTGCGCAACCTTTAAGGGTGCTGCGTTTCGTCGCGGATGCGCACCTTGGCGGGCTGGCCAGCCTGCTGCGCATGAGCGGCTTCGACACCCTCTACGACAATGGCTTCGAGGATGGCGAGATCGCCGAGATCGCTGCGCAGCAAGGACGCATCGTGCTGACCCGCGACCGCGAACTGCTCAAGCGGCGAATCATCAGCCACGGCTGTTATGTGCATGCCCTGAAACCCTCGCTGCAGTTGCGCGAATTGTACGAGCGCCTCGACCTGGCGCGTAGTGCGCGGCCATTCAGCCTGTGCCTTCATTGCAACCTGCCGCTGCACGAGATCAGCCTGGAACTGGCCCGGACGCAGGTGCCGCCACGCATCGGCGCCCTCTATTCGCACTTCCTGCGCTGCGACGCCTGCCAGCGGGTTTACTGGGAGGGTTCGCACTGGCGCGGTATGTGTGCATTGCTGGCACCGCTGCTGAACCGATAGCCGCCAGCCCTTGGCGGAAAAAAAATAACAAAATTGCCATGTGCTCCCTTCGTACCTTCTTGCGTCGCACTGTTCATTGCCCGTTCCCGTACGTCTGGAGTTTTCCCAATGCCCTCGCCTCATTCCTTGCCCGCTGCGCTGCTGGGCCTGGCCCTTGTTTGTCCGGCCATGACCGAGGCGCAGGGCCTGGAGCTGGGCCAAGTGCTGATTGGCGCCGAGGACCAGAGCGATGAAGACCTGGGAATCGAGGACGCCAGGGCCCGGCTGGCCCAGGTGCCCGGAGGCACCAACGTGGTCGACATGCGCCGTCCGTTGCAGGGCCGCGTGGCCAGCAACCAGGATGTGCTGGCTTACCAGCCGGGGATCTATGCCCAGTCGGCGGGTAACGAAGGGGTGAAGATCTCCATCCGCGGGTCGGGCATCAACCGTGCCCCGGGCGCCCACGCCTCGGGGCTGTACACCCTGCTCGACGGTCTGCCGCTGACCGGTCCCGGCGGCACGCCCTATGAATTGCTGGAACCGCTGTGGCTCGACCATGTGGAAGTGCTGCGCGGCGCCAACGGGTTCGACCGGGGCGCCCTGGCCCTGGGCGGGGCCATCGATTATGTCAGCCATACCGGCTACGACGCGCCGAAGTTGCAGGTACGCTACGCAACGGGCAGTCACGGCTATCAGCAGCGTCAGGTCAGCTCCGGACAGGTGCTGGGTGACTTCGATTACTACGTGGCCATGACCGACGCCAACGCCGACGGCTACCAGGACCACACGGCCAGCGAGAGCCAGGGGGTCATCGCCAACTTCGGTTACCGCTTCAACCCCAACCTGCAAACGCGCTTCTACCTGCGCCACCGCCAGACCGACAACGACCTCGCGGGACGGGTGACCAAGCACTCCATCGAACACGACCCACGGGCGGCCAACCCGGCCTACGTGGCGCGGGATGACCGCCGCGACGAGCCGGGCAGCACCTTTATCGGCAACAAGACCACTTGGTACATCGATGACGATTCGAGTATCCAGACCGGCCTTGTCTACCACGACTACCCCATGGACTTGCGCGAGGGCCCCAACCGCCTGAAGGTGGCATACACCGATGTCAGCGGCACGTTCGACTACAAGCGTCGCGACACGCTCTGGGGGCTGGAAAGCCAAAGCACCCTGGGCCTGCGAATGACCAAACACCTGCCCAACGCCGGTGCCAGCGAGTTCGTGCGCATCCCCACCGGCAACACCGCCGGTTATGCACCAGGCACACTGATTCGCAACTTCACCTACCAGGGCTCGGACACGGTCCTGCATGCCGGCAATGACCTGGAGATCGCCGACGACCTGTGGCTGACCACCGGCCTCGCCGCGATCTACACCCGCCGTGAAAGCGATGTCACCTACCCGCCGGAAGGTGGCAAGACCAGCCTGCACGACTGGGACTACGCCCCACGCGTGGGCCTGCGCTACCAACTGACACCGGACCTGCAACTGTTCGGCAATCTCAGCCGCTCGGTCGAGGCACCGCACCCGTGGTCGCTGATCTATAGCTCGAACATCCGATTCCCCGCAGGCAGCGGCGTCGCCACGGGCGCCCAGCGCCAACCGGTCACGCTGCAAAACCAGACCGCCACCACCCTGGAAATCGGCGGTCGCGGGGACAGCACGCTGGGACAATGGAGCCTGGCCTGGTACTACGCCCAGGTGCGCCACGAACTTCTTTCGGTGCTGCCGGACGCCAACGCCACCACGCCCTACGAACTCAACGCCAGCCCCACCGTGCACCAGGGTGTGGAAGCCAGCCTGCTGAGCCCCCTCTGGTCGCCCGACGATGGCGGCCAGTTGAGCCTGCGCCAGAGCTATACCTTCAGTGACTTCCACTACCGCGACGATGAACGCTTCGGCGACAACCGCCTGCCGGGCCTGCCGATGCACTATTACCAGGGCGAACTGCGCTACGACTGGCCACAAGGCTTTTTCGCCACGGTCAACACGCAATGGGTGTCCAAAGTGGCAGTCGATTACGCCAACAGCTACTACGCCGATCCCTACGCCCTATTCGGCGCGACGCTGGGCTACAACGCACCCAAGGGTGACTGGCAGACCTGGCTGGACCTGCGCAACCTGACCGACAAGCACTATGCCGCCACGGTCACGCCGGGCTACGACGACAAAGGGCTGGACGCGGCACGCTCCACCCCGGGGGAAGGCATGGCGATGTACCTCGGGGTGTCGTGGAGCCTGCTCTGAGGCCGCTTGCCTGTCTTCGCAAACGTACGCAACCGCACGCGACGACTAAGCTTTTGTAACGCCACTTCGTCTCTCAAGGAGCTATCCATGAGCGCCGCCGCCCTGCCCGAACTCGATGCCGCCCTGCCCGGCCTGACCCGCAAGATCCGCGTGCTGGATGCCCTGTCCTGGCCGGACGGCGTCGAGGAAGACTTCCTGGCGAAATGGCGCGGCGGGCGGGCCGAGTTACCCAGGGTCGAGTTGCAGCCCCGCGACCACAGCGCCGACATCGCCGCCCTGGAAACTTTTATCGGCCATTGCGATGTGGGGCATCCGGCCGGGAATTACCTGGCCATGACCGCCCGTAGCTATGCCACGGCCGGGCACATGCTGGGGGCCATTGGCACTCCCGCCTTTACCCAATATTCGTCAGCGCTGTACCGGCGTCCGGACTTCTATTACACACGCCTGCAACTGAGCATGCTCGACGCGGCCCGGTTCTTCCTCAAGACCACCGACGCCCTGCTGGGCGGTGCGCGGATTCCACCCTGCCCGGCCGAGATCCCGGCCAAGGCGTTCGCCGCCTGGATTCAACCGGAGCTTGACCGCTTCTTCGGCGCCGGACAGATCACAGTCGTGCTCGATCCGAACCTGGCCGCCAAGGCTATCGCCGGATCGAGCCGCATCCGCCTGAGGGCCAGCGCGCTGTTCTCGGAACTGGACAAGCATCAGCTGTTGCAACACGAAGCCTTCGTGCATGTCGCCACGGCACAGAACGGCGCGCGCCAGCCCAACCTCACAAGCCTGGGCCTGGGAGCGCCCCGCACCACCCAGACCCAGGAAGGCATTGCCACCCTGGCCGAACTGTTCACCGGCAGCATGGACATCAACCGCCTGCGTCGCCTGGCCCTGCGCGTGCTCGCCGTCCAGCAGGCACTGGAGGGTGCCGACTTCATCCAGGTGTTCGAAGGTTTTCTGGCGGCCGGGCAGACAGAAGAGGAATCCTTCCGCTCGACCCAAAGGGTATTGCGCGGCACCGACCTGCGGGGTGGTTCGGCGTTCACCAAGGATGCCGCTTACCTGACCGGCTTGCTCGGTGTCCACACCCTGCTGCGTATCGCAATTCGCGATAACCGGCCGGAACTGGTGGGGCATCTGTTTGCCGGGCGCCTCAGCCTGGGTGACACCGTGCGCCTGGCGCCCCTGTTCGATTCCGGCTGGCTCAAGGGGCCGGTCTATCTTCCTGCCTGGGCCACCGACCTGCGCCTGCTGGCCGCCAACCTGGCCTTCTCGGCGTTCATCGCCCAGATCAAGCTGGATGTGCTGGACCTGGATGTGTTCATGGCATTCGCCGAAGAACACGAAAGCGATGCCAGCGCCCAGTGATCGACGCGCAATTTTACAGGCAGCCTTGACTCTCCAAATCAACTGCTACCATTAGGAAGCGGTGTCGAGGCCAGGCTCTGTGGCTTGCAAAGTCGGCTTCACCTGCCAGGGATTGGTCCACCCACTTCAAGCCTGCCTGACCCCATGGGGGGTGCAATGCACAATCCATTACTTTACGCGTTGTCGGCTGTACTGTTCTTGAGCGGATCGTCCTGCCTGGCACTGGATACGAATGGGACCGCCGCCACACCGACAGCCGCCGCTGCCCCCGCTCCGGCAAGCGCGACCACGGCAGCGCCCGCCGCCCCGGTGGCCAAGGATCCGGTGTTTACCCAGGAACAGCTGGATCAGATGCTGGCGCCCATTGCGCTTTACCCGGACCCACTGTTTGCACAGGTGCTGATGGCCTCCACCTACCCCGGGGAAGTCGGCGAGGCGGTCAGTTGGTCCAAGGCGCACCCCGACGCCAAGGGTGACGATGCGGTCAGACAGGTGGCGAACCAGCCCTGGGATCCGAGCGTGCAGGCGCTGGTCGCCTTCCCGCAGGTTCTGGTAATGCTGGGGCAGGACCCCGTCTGGGTCCAGCGCCTGGGTGATGCCTTCCTGGCGCAGCCCGACGATCTCATGGAAAGCGCCCAACGCTTGCGTCGCCAGGCACAGGCCGCCGGCAATCTGCAGAGCAACCAGTATCAGAACGTGACGATCCAGAATGTCGCGCCGTCGGCACCGGCGACCACGAACGCGGCACCGGCCCCTGAAGCGGCCCCGGCCAGCAACTCCACCATCATCATTCAGCCTGCCGATCCGCAGGTGGTGTACGTCCCCACCTATAACCCGACAACCACCTACGGCACCTGGGCCTACCCGGCATCGCCGCCCGCGTACTATCCACCGCCACCGGCCTATTACCCCGGTCAGGCGCTGATGGCCGGACTCGCGTTTGGCGCCGGTGTGGCGATCGTTGGATCCTTGTGGGGTGAATGTGACTGGGGCAATAACGACGTCGACATCGACGTCAATCGCTACAACAACATCAATGCCAACAACCGGATCAACAACAACAAATGGCAGCACAACCCGGTGCATCGCAATGGCGTGCCCTATCGGGACAATGCGAGCCGCGCACAGTACGGTCGCCAACTCAATGGTGCCAATCAGCGGGAAGCCTATCGCGGAGACAATGCCCAACGCGCCCAGGCCCGTGAAAATGCCCGCACCTCAATGGACAAGCACGGTATCGAACGACCTGCCACCAGCAACCGCGAAGCCCGTGATCAAACGCGCAAACTCCAGTCCGCAACTGCGGGCGGCGATCGACGGCAGGCCGGTGCAGACAGGCCCAAGGCAGCGGACAGAAGCCAGGGCACGACCAGAAACACCCGGGAGAACCAGCAGCCCAGGAGAGAGACCCAGCAGGCCAGGAACCAGAGTTCCCAGTTGAATCAGCGCCGGGAAGGCTCCGCGCAGACGCGGCAAGCGACGAACAAACGGCCCGCCGCCAGTGCCGGCAGTGCCCGCAACAATGCGTTCGCCGGCGCACGGTCACCGTCCCAGGCCAACGTCCAGGCCAATCGAGGCCGGGCCAGCCAGGCATCCGCCCAACGCCCCAGTGCCTCGCGATCAGCCGGTCACCAGGTCAGCCGGCCGTCCAATCCACCAGCGCGTCAAAGGGGGGGCCGCCGTTGAAAAACCATCCTCGATTGAAGGGACTCACGGGCTTGCTCCCTCATGTCCTGGTTATAGCCGCCGGCTTGTTGTGGTCGTGCATGGCGACGGCACAGCAGGCCTTTCCAACCCCGGAAAAGGCCGCCGAAGCCTTCGTCGAGGCACTGGGCACGGAGCACTCCGACCAGGTACGCCTGACCGAACTGCTAGGCAGCGACTGGCACAGCTACATCCCCCGCGAAGGCGTGCAGCGCGAAGATGTGGATGCATTTTTGCAGCAATACCGCGAGCAACACCACATTGAAAACACCAGCGACCGCAAGGCCATCCTGACGGTTGGCAGCAACAACTGGACACTGCCCATCCCCATGACCAAAGCCGCGGACGGTTGGCGCTTCGACATGAAGGCCGGCAGTGCCGAGATCCGTGCACGTCAAATCGGCCGCAATGAACTTGCCGCGGTGCAATCGGTGCTGGCCTATCACGATGCCCAGATGGACTATGCGTCAGTGGATCGGGACCATGACGGCGCACTCGAGTATGCGCAGAAAATCTTCAGCACCCCCGGCAAGCACGACGGACTCTATTGGGCCGAAGACGACAGCGACCAGATCAGCCCGTTGGGGCCATCGTTCGGCAAAGCCATTGCCGATGAAGAGTGGCACGGCTACCGCTTCCGCATCCTTAATGGCCAGGGTCCTTCGGCACCTGGCGGCGCCTACAGTTACCTCATCGGTGACAAGATGAGCCGGGGCTTTGCGCTGATCGCCTGGCCGGTGAAGTACAACGACACCGGCGTGATGAGTTTCATGATCAGTCATGAAGGCCAGGTGTTCGAGAAAGACCTGGGGCCCGAGAGTGAAAAACTGGCTCTGGCGATGAAGCGCTTTGATCCGGATGACAGCTGGAAAGAGGTGGCTGAGGACCAGGAGTAGCAGGCGCGACCTGCTGCAAGCCTTCAGAACGGCTCAAGGCTGTTATCTGATCGACAGGACGAATCGGTCTTCGCCCCCCGTGTTGTCATTACAGGAGGGTTGCTCAAGCTTGAATCCGCACCGATCCAGAACTTTTCTGGAACCGGCATTCTCCCTGAAAGCATACGCAACCAGTTGCACCAGTCCCCAGCGCATCCGTGCCTCCTGGATCAGGTGTCTCAACGCCAGTGTTGCCAGCCCCTGGCCGCATACGCGCTGAGCAATCCGATAGCCCACCTGCGCAGAACCCGTCGATGAATCGATGCTTTTCAGATTGGCTCGACCGACGATTCTCTGACTACAATCCTCGATGACAAAGGGGTGCCAGGCACCGATGGCGAAATCGGACAAATAGCTTTCGATATGATCGGCGACACCCTGCAACGAGTAAAAAGCAGGATCGCGCGCATCGATATGGGATTCGAACCATTCACGGTTGTGGATTTCGAAAGCCAGCAACGCTTGAGCGTCAGTCATTTTCAGCTCGCGTACGCTAAACGATTCCATTCATTACCTCTCCTGTGTCTTGTGCCGAATTGGCTCGAGTCTATCCCATACCTGAACATCCTGGCCGGACCGAGCCTTACCTTCTCAGTCAGAGCGGTTTGCACAAAACATATGGAAAATCGTATATTCGAATAACCATATGTATCGAGCCACGCCAATGCTCAATCCTGCCACCGTATTCAAATGCCTGTCCGACGAAACCCGCGCCCGGGCCACCTTGCTCATCACCCGTGAAGGCGAGTTATGCGTGTGTGAACTGGTCTGCGCCCTGGACGACAGCCAGCCCAAGATTTCCCGCCATCTTGCCCAGCTTCGCGGCTGCGGCCTGCTTCTCGACCGCCGCCAGGGACAGTGGGTTTATTACCGACTGAACCCCGAACTGCCCGCGTGGGTTCGCGACGTTCTCGAGACAACCTTGCTGGCAAACGCCGACTGGCTTGCGAACGACAGTACTCGCCTTGCCGCGATGGGCGACCGTCCGCTCAACACTTCCGCCTGCTGCTAACCCTTCATTCATCGAGACTGTGCATGTTTACTGCGTTTACCATTTTCCTGCTCACCATGGTGTTAGTCATCTGGCAACCCAAGGGCCTGGGCGTCGGCTGGAGCGCCTCCCTGGGGGCCGTCCTGGCCCTGCTGGCAGGCGTCGTGACGCTGGGCGATATCCCACTGGTGTGGGGCATTGTCTGGAACGCCACCGCGACCTTCATCTCGCTCATCATCATCAGTCTGCTGCTCGATGAGGCCGGGTTTTTCCAGTGGGCGGCACTGCATGTGGCGCGCTGGGCCAAGGGTGACGGGCGGCGCCTGTTCGTCTTCACGATACTGCTGGGGGCCGGTGTATCCGCCCTGTTTGCCAACGACGGTGCCGCCCTGATCCTGACCCCCATCGTCGTTTCAATACTGCTCGCACTGCGCTTTTCGCCAGCCTCTACCCTGGCGTTCGTCATGGCGGCCGGTTTCATTGCCGACACGGCGAGCTTGCCCCTGGTGGTGTCCAACCTCGTCAACATCGTTTCGGCCGACTACTTCAACCTGGGCTTCAGCGAATACGCCGCCATCATGGTGCCGGTCAACTTCGTTGCCGTGGCGACCACGCTCGTGGTGCTGTACTGGTTTTTCCGGCGTGACATTCCCAGGCACTACGCTCTCGATGACGTGATGGATCCGCGACGCGCCGTGCGTGATCCCCTGACCTTCCGCGTCGGCTGGATTGTCCTGGCGCTGCTGCTGATCGGGCTGTTTGCCCTGGAACCCTTGGGCATTCCCATCAGCGCCATCTCAGCGGTCTGTGCCGCGATGCTGTTCGCCGTGGCGGCGCGTGGGCATGTGATTTCAACGCGACGGGTACTGCGTGAAGCGCCCTGGCAGGTCGTGATCTTTTCACTGGGCATGTACCTGGTGGTGTACGGGCTGAAAAACGCCGGACTGACCACCTACATGACCATGGCCCTGAACTACTTGGCCGAATTCGGTATCTGGGGCGCAGCGCTCGGCACTGGCCTGCTCACGGCCTTGCTGTCATCGGGCATGAACAACATGCCCACGGTGCTGGTGGGTGCCCTGTCGATCCAGGCCAGCGACGCCACCGGTGTGGTGCGCGAGGCCATGATCTACGCCAATGTCATCGGTTCCGACCTGGGCCCCAAGATCACCCCTATCGGCAGCCTGGCCACCCTGCTCTGGCTGCATGTCCTGGAGCGCAAGGGCATCCGCATTACCTGGGGTTACTACTTCAAGGTCGGCGTGGTCCTGACCCTGCCGATCCTGTTCATCACCTTGTCTGCCCTGGCCCTGCGCCTGAGCGTCTAGCCCTGTGCGACTGCAAAGAGGAATCACCATGCGCGTTCTGTTTATGTGTACCGCCAATAGCTGTCGCAGCATCCTGTCCGAAGCCATGTTCAACCATCTCGCCCCCGAAGGTTTTGAGGCGGTCAGTGCCGGCAGCTTCCCCAAGGGCCAGGTGTTGCCCCGCAGCCTGAGCACGTTGCAAGAGGCCGGCATCGCCATCGACGGTTTGAGCAGCAAAGGCAATGAGGCGTTCGAAGCCAACCCGCCGGACATCGTCATCACGGTCTGCGACAAGGCCGCCGGTGAGGCGTGCCCCGTGTACTTCGGGCCGGCGCTGAAAGCTCATTGGGGCCTGGAAGACCCATCGGACATCAAGGGCGATGAAGCGACGGTATCGGCGGCGTTCCACTCAACCCTGGCGCACATCGAAACGCGTTGCCGGGCATTGCTCGACCTGCCTTTTGCACAACTTGACCGCGATGCGCTGAAGCGGGAACTCGACCGCATCGGCACGCTTTGACCGGAGCCCCCATGACCCATCCCCTGCCCAATCTCGACACGTCACTGACCCAGCCCATCGCCGGACGCGACGACCAGCACAAGCCACGCATCCTGCTGCTGTACGGCTCGACTCGTGCACGGTCGTTCAGTCGCCTGCTGGTCGAGGAAGCGGCCCGGTTGCTCGAACACTTCGGCGCCGAGACTCGGATCTTCAACCCATCAGGCCTGCCGCTTCCGGACGACGCGCCCTCCGATCACCCGAAAGTCCAGGAACTGCTCGAACTGATGCAATGGTCCGAAGGCCAGGTCTGGTGTTCGCCAGAGCGCCACGGCTCCATGTCTGCAGTGTTCAAGGCGCAAATCGACTGGGTGCCGTTGGCGTTGGGCGCCGTTCGCCCGACCCAGGGGAAAACCCTCGCGGTCATGCAGGTCTGCGGCGGTTCCCAGTCCTTCAATGTGGTGAATCAGCTTCGTGTGCTGGGCCGCTGGATGCGCATGTTCACCATCCCCAATCAATCTTCCGTGCCAAAGGCTTTTCTGGAGTTTGACGACGCCAATCGCATGAAACCCTCGTCGTTGTACGACAGGGTGGTGGACGTCATGGAGGAACTGGTGAAATTTACCCTGCTGCTACGGGATCGCCCCGATCTGGTAGACCGCTACTCGGAACGCAAAGAGTCCGCAGAGGAACTGACTCAGCGCGTGAATCAGCGGTCGATCTGACTGTAGAAATGTTCCCCCAGGCCCGATAACCGAAAAAAGTCGCAAACCCCACGACGTTTCAGGGCTTGCGACTCTTTACTGCTATGCCTGCGGTGTTCATTGCCGAACGTGCAGGCTTAGTTCTCTACCTCGACCGCGTCGAAATCCGGCTCGTCCGGGGCATCCGGGGCGTCCGCCATATCTTCCCTGGCGTCCTTCGCCACGGCCTTGGCGGCCTCTCTGGCTGCCTTCGCCTCGGCTTTGGCGGTGTCCCTCGCGGCATCCGCGGTAGCCCGGGCAGCATCCCTGGCGGCATCTGCGTCGGCCTTGGCCGCGTCCCTCGCTGCATCTGCAGCGGCACGGGCAGCGTCCCTGGCGGCGTCTGCGTCTTCGTCCGCCAAGCCAGCAGCTTTTGCGGCATCCCGGGCTGCATCAGCTTCAGCCCTGGCGGCGTCCCGGGCGGCATCCGCAGTCGCTTTTGCCGCATCACGGGCTGCATCCGCAGTCGCTCTGGCCGCGTCACGGGCTGCCTTGGCATCAGCCTTGGCAGCGTCCCGGGCTGCATCGGCGGCATCGTTGTCTGCATCGTGATCAGCGTCGTCAGCGTCGTTGTCATGGGCATTGCCCGGGCCTTTGTTCCCGGCTACACCACCATGGTCAGCGTCGCCGCGCCCCGGACCTCCATGACCGTCACCGTCATGGCCGGCAGCGCCATGATCGCCACCCTTGGCTCCATCACCGCCAGCACCGTGACCGCCTCCACCGTCACCACCTCCATCACCGCCGTGGCCACCACCTCCAGCGCCGCCACCGCCACCGCCACCGTGACCTCCACCGCCTCCACCGCTGCCGCCATCCTTGGCATACACGCTGGAGAAACTACCGATGTAATCGGGCACCAGGACAGTCGATGCCGACAGGACTCCACCGATGGCCAGAGCCAATAAACATTTCTTGAGCAGCATGATGCACCTCCGCATGGAGTTGCGTACTCATCTCCGTATCGAACGCAATGTCCAGTGAGTTCCCGGCCGCCCATTGGAGCAGCCGGCCAACCGGCACGGCCATCAATCTGCAGCATTATCGAGCTGCTGCGGTATCCGCACGATCCCTGAAAGCCAGCTGGCATCGTTGCGTGGGAAACATTCCCACATTTTTTTTGGATAAGTACTTTCAGCCCGAGTTCAAAAAAACAGCTTCAGGGGCTGACGCATGGGTTGAGCAACCACTTCAACCCGACTCATTGGAGCATCGCCACGCCGCAAACTGATATGATTATTTTCAGATATCTTGCATATAGAATTTTATTGTGTCATTTATAGCCTCGCCGATCACAGGACTGATCCACCGCGCCAACCCGGATGGCGGGCACCCGTTCCCCCAAATGCCCTCCAGGAGTCAACAATATGAACAAGACAGAACTTCTAGGTGCTCTGGCGCTATGCGCCTTCAGCTTCCTGGCACATGCCGACGAAGACAGCCTGCGTATCGGTATCGAAGCCGCCTACCCGCCCTTCTCCTTCAAGACACCCGAAGGCAACGTCAGCGGGTTCGACTACGACATCGGCAACGCCTTGTGCGAAGAAATGAAGGTCAAGTGCGAGTGGGTCATTCAGGAGTTCGACGGCATGATCCCGTCGCTCAAAGTGCGCAAGATCGATGCCGTGCTGTCGTCGATGTCGATCACCGAAGACCGGATGAAGTCCGTGGACTTCAGCAAAAAGTACTACCACACGCCGGGCAAGTTCGCGATGAAGGCCGGCAACGTGATCAATGACCCCCTGGTGGACCTCAAGGGCAAGAAAGTCGGCGTGCAACGCTCCTCGACTTACGATCGCTTTGCCACCGAGCAACTGGAAAAAGCCGGCGTCGTCGTGGTGCGCTACGGCTCACAGAATGAAGCCTTCCTCGATCTCGCCTCGGGTCGTCTGGACGCCACCCTCGCCGACATCGTCAACACCGATGAGAGCTTCATCAAGACACCCGCCGGCCAGGGCTTCGCACTCACGGGGCCCGACATCAACGACCCGAAGTATTTTGGCCGGGGCGCCGGGATCGCCGTGCGCAAGGGCGACAGTGCCAACGTTGCGCGCCTGAGTGCCGCGATTGACGCCATTCGCGCCAATGGCAAGTACCAGCAAGTGATGGCCAGGTACTTCGCGTTCGATATCTACGGCGAGTAAGCCGTCCCCCTGCCCCACTGACCCCAGC
>Ga0247818_10000580_pt1 | contig 23116 bp, 22 predicted proteins | sample 13C_Glucose_Day1_FD_192424 | JGI IMG/M metagenome (GOLD analysis project Ga0247818, IMG submission 192424) | Soil microbial communities from agricultural site in Penn Yan, New York, United States - 13C_Glucose_Day1 | ecosystem: Environmental > Terrestrial > Soil > Agricultural land | place... | reverse complement strand
GAATCAGGTCGTCTTGCTTGATCACGGTCATGAGTCGCGCTCCTCTAAAAGACGGGAACATTCAATAAGGTGCTTGCAGCTTGGGTGCATCGGTCGGTTGCAAGCACCTTTCAAGGCACGCCGGGCATGCTGGCGCGACGCTAAAAAGGCGCGGCAGTATAACGCGCCTTGCTGGCGGGTACACGCGCCGGTGGTCAAACCTTGGTCTCATTGTCGTAGCCGATCCCCGCTATGGGCAAAGTGCCTGCAACCCCTGAAAATTGAATGGTCATTTATCGGCCGCACCACTAAAGTGGCAATCGGTCTGTAGAGTAGGACGCTCTGTCAGTCTCCTTTCATAGGGTGAGTCAACGATTGACCCATAACGCCATCCAGCGCCTGTTGCTCAAACGTTTTGCCCTCGCGGCCGGCACCTATGCCTTGGCTTTGCTGCTGCTGTGGCTGGCGTTTTTTACCGGTCATTACGATGAGCCGCTGGCCAATGTCGCCGTTGGCAGCGCACTCGTGGTCATCAGCCAGGCGGCGTTGTTCGTGGTGTTCTACAGCGGCTGCAACCTGCGTTTTTCCGACCCCAGCCTGACCGAGGCGCAGGTATTGCTGGGGCTGGGCTGGCAAACCTGGCTGATTGTCAATCTGGATGAGGCACGCGGCGCGTTCCTGGTGTTCTACGTGCTGATTCTGTTGTTCGGGCTGTTTCATCTGTCGCGCCGCGCGTTTGCCCGGTGCGCGTTGCTGGTGTTCTTCAGTTTCAGCGCGATCACGCTGTGGGAGGGCTACCACTTTCAGCTGGCCGACCCGGCGCTGGCGGTGTTGCAGGTGTGCGTGCTGTTTATTGTCCTGGTCTGGCTTGAGGTGTACGCCCGTCACGTCCAGGCTTCACGCCTGCGCATGCGCCAGCGCCGCTTCGCCTTGCAGGCTCACCAGGACACGTTGCGCGGGATGATGCGCCAGCTCGAGGACCTGGTGGCTACCGACGAGTTGACCGGGCTGTTCAATCGCCGGCATTTCCTGGGCCTGGCTTCACGGGAACTGGAAGCCATGGACGCCGGCGTCGTGCATGGCCTTGCGCTGATCGATCTCGATCATTTCAAGCGCATCAATGACCTTCACGGCCATGCGGCTGGGGATCAGGTGCTGCAGGCTTTTGCCGGCGTGGCGTCGGCCTGCCTGCGTGACGGTGATGTCCTGGCACGCTACGGCGGAGAAGAGTTCGTGGTGTTACTGCCTGATTGCGATGCCGAACGGTTGACCGCCTGTTGCGAGCGGCTGCGCATCGCCTTTACCGATGTCCAGCTGATTGGCTTGAAGGTGGGCAGTCTCAGCCTTTGCGCCGGCATGACCCTGCTGGAAATGGGCGATGATCTCGATGAAGCCTTGCAGCGGGCAGACCAGGCGCTTTATCGCGCCAAGCGTGACGGCCGCAATCGTTGCGCGGCGGCATGGGAAAATGTCGATGCCTGAATTACGCGTGGGCGATCGCCAATGGTCGGTGACAGCCGGCACAAACCTGCTCGATGCCCTGAATCAGAACGGTGTGCCCGTACCCTACAGCTGTCGCGCCGGCAGTTGTCATGCGTGCCTGGTGCAGTGCGTGCAGGGGTTGCCGAGCGATAGCCGCCCCGATGCCCTGAGCGCGGAGCAGCGTCAGCAAGGCTGGCGCCTGGCCTGCCAGTGCCAGGTGGTCGAGGACTTGCAAGTGCACACCTTCGACCCGCAACAGGACGGTCGTCCGGCCGAGGTCGCCGCCGCCGATTGGTTGAGCCCCAACGTATTGCGCTTGCGCCTGACTGCACTGCGGCCATTGCGCTACAGGGCCGGCCAGCATCTGGTGCTGTGGGCGGGTAACGTGGCGCGGCCGTACTCCCTTGCCAGCCTCCCGGAAGAGGACCGCTTTCTCGAGTTTCACCTCGATTGTCGCCAGTCGGGGGAATTTTGCGACGCGGCCCGTCAGCTGAACATCGGTGACCCGATCCGTCTCGGCGAGTTGCGCGGCGGGGCCTTGCAATACGACCCGGACTGGCACGACCGACCGCTGTGGCTGATGGCGGCCGGCACCGGATTGGGACCTTTGTTTGGGGTGTTGCGAGAAGCGTTACGCCAGGATCATCGAGGCGCCATTCGCGTCATTCACCTGGCCCACGATACCAACGAGCATTATCTGGCCAAACCACTGCAAGCCCTGGCGGCCAGTCGCCCGAACCTGACGGTTGAATTCTGGACGCCGGCCGAGTTACCAGCGGCCTTGACACAACTGCGTCTTGTTTCCCGACAAACCCTGGCCTTGGTCTGCGGAGCCCCCGACAGCGTCGACGTCTTTGCCCGGCGCCTGTATCTGGCGGGACTGCCGCGCAATCAGCTGTTGGCCGACGTGTTCCTGAGCCGTGGCTGAACGCTGATATTCCAGTGGTCGGCCACTCTGACCATCCCGTTGGCGATCCGCGGGTGCAACGTGTCAGCCGTGGTAGCGAATTACCACACTCCTGAATTCTGATAGGCCGGCAATGACAATTTTGTCGTTTGTGCTGCAACTGAAATGGTCATTTCTCTCTCCCTGGAATGTTCTGCAGGCATATCTGCAGTTGTTCATTAGTAAAACCGCGGAGGAAAAATAGGAACTGTCAACGTTGACAGCTGGCGCTTGGCCATTAGAGAGAACTGACTCCTTCAAACGAAAAAAAACCCCGCCATTCACATGGCAGGGCTTTTACTTTTCAGCGCTCGATCACTCAGACCATTGGATCGCCAACGTGCAGGATTTTCATGCCGTTGGTGCCGCCGGTGGTGTGGTAGCTGTCGCCCTTGGTCAGGATGACCCAGTCGCCTTTCTGTACGACGCCGCGCTTGACCAGCTCGTCGATCGCCTTCTGGCTGACTTCGTTCGGCGCCAGCGACGCCGGGTCGAACGGGATGGTGTACACGCCACGGAACATGGCCGCGCGGGCCTGGGCTTCGCGGTGCGGGGTGAACGCATAGATCGGCACCGAGGAGCGGATGCGCGACATGATCAGCGGGGTGTAGCCACTTTCGGTCAGGGCGATGATCGCCTTCACGCCCGGGAAGTGGTTGGCGGTGTACATGGTCGCCAGTGCAATGCTTTCGTCACAGCGCGTGAATTCCTTGCCAATACGGTGGCTGGAGGTCTTGCTGGTCGGGTGCTTTTCAGCGCCGACACAGATGCGCGCCATCGCCTGAACGGCTTCCAGCGGATACAGGCCGGCAGCACTTTCGGCCGAAAGCATCACGGCGTCGGTGTAGTCGAGCACGGCGTTGGCTACGTCAGAGACTTCAGCGCGGGTCGGCATCGGGTTCTGGATCATCGACTCCATCATCTGGGTCGCCACGATCACGGCCTTGTTGTGGCGGCGTGCGTGCAGAATGATCTTCTTCTGGATGCCCACCAGCTCGGCGTCGCCGATTTCCACACCGAGGTCGCCACGGGCCACCATCACGGCGTCGGAGGCTTTGATCAGGCCGTCGAGGGTATCGTCATCGGCCACGGCTTCGGCGCGTTCGATCTTCGCCACCAGCCAGGCAGTACCGCCGGCTTCATCGCGCAGTTGACGGGCGTATTCCATGTCGGCGGCATCGCGCGGGAAGGAAACCGCGAGGTAGTCGACTTCCATTTCCGCAGCGAGCTTGATGTCAGCCTTGTCTTTTTCAGTCAGGGCCGGAGCGGTCAGGCCGCCACCACGACGGTTGATGCCTTTGTGGTCCGACAGCGGGCCGCCGATGGTCACGGTGCAGTTCAGTTCGGTGGCAGTGGCGGTATCGACGCGCATCACCACGCGACCGTCGTCGAGCAGCAGCTCGTCGCCTACACCGCAGTCCTTGACCAGGTCCGGGTAGTCGATGCCGACCACTTGCTGGTTGCCTTCGGTCAGGGGATGGCTGGTGGAGAAGGTGAATTGATCACCGATCTTCAGCTCGATCTTTTTGTTGGCGAATTTGGCGATACGGATTTTCGGGCCTTGCAGGTCACCCAGCAATGCAACGAAACGGCCGTGCTTGGCGGCCAGGTCACGCACCAGCTTCGCGCGAGCCTTGTGCTCGTCGGGGGTGCCGTGGGAGAAGTTCAGGCGGGCGACGTCCAGGCCAGCCAGGATCAGCTGTTCGAGAACTTCCGGCGAGTTACTGGCCGGGCCAAGGGTGGCGACGATTTTGGTACGACGGACGGACATGCAAAGACTCCTGAGTTCAAGCGCTGAGTGAGGCTACTATGCTCTTGGGGTGTAGTCATTGTTCATGTGCACTACTTATTCGTTTGTTTATTGAACCGAACACTTTTGGTTGTCGGCAGCCTGAAGATTTTGAGCCATGGGTCGATACAGAACTCAAGTCAGGAGAACTCCCATGCGATTCGTGCTCATAGCCGTCCTTGCCCTCAGTGTCGTGGGCTGCACCCGTTGGTCGATGAACCATCATTTGAATCTTGCCTACAGTGCCTATGACCGCGGTAATTGCGAGCAAGTGACACTCGAGCTGTCCAAGGTCGAACGCGCCAGTCGCGCGCGGCCTTATGTGTGGCCGGAAGTGTCGATGCTGCGCGGTCTGTGCCTGGAGCGGCAGAAACTGTTTGTCGATGCGGCGCAAACCTACCAGTTCATTATCGCGTCATACCCGCAAAGCGAATACGCCTACCGCGCCCAGGCGCGCCTGGAAACCTTGCAAGCGCTGGGTCACTACCCGCTGCGCAGTTCGGCGGCGGTGCGTCCTACCCGCTTCTGATTGTGATTATCATTGGGTGGCTGGCTCACCGGCGACGGTGAGCTATAGTCGAATAAAGCGGTTTGGAGCCTCGCCTCGAAACCGACGTAACACCCGTGATCGGCAGGAGTAAGCGGCAGCGGTTCATGGACTGTCGCACCAGGATCGGGGAGAGCGCGCCCATGCCTTATGCAACAGCGGGCAGGCACGTTCCGAAGCATTAGTGCGGCCCTGCTTAAGGGCCTGGCTGGGCGAATTGCGCATGTTCACTGACCGCCGTATCGAGCGGCATCAACTGCCGTACTTTCTGAAAGTGTTCAACAGTGTCACCGACAAGCCGATTGGGTTTCTGGGCAACGTCTCCGAAGACGGGCTGATGCTCATCAGTCAGTTGCCGATGATGATCGGTGCCGATTTCGGTTTGCGCCTGAAAATCCCCGCGAGCGACGGGTGTATGCAGGTCATCGATTTGCAGGCGTGTTGCTTGTGGTGCCACGAGGACGAAACGCCCCACCATTACGACGCCGGGTTCAGCCTGCAACGGGCGCCGCCGGAGTATGGGCAGTTGGTGGAGGCATTGAAGCAATACTTCAGTTTCCAGCCGTTGCCGGCTTCGGCCTGATCTGGCAAGCGTTGCGCCGGGAGAAGAGCGGCTCTAAATCGTTCCTGCTTTTTTCCAGTTCAGATAACGCGAGACCAATGCTGGGCCCAGCGCCTCAGGCTGCATGTCCACTACTTGAACTCCATGGGCGTTCAAACGCTCATGGAGTGCTGCGCGTGAATTCAGGTATTGAACGGTCCCGCAATAGACCAATGCCTCCGACAGGGTTTGCACCGGCAATAGTCGTGTTGTATCCAGGACATTTTCCCGCAAGCTTGCGACCAGCACCTGATGCTTTTTGCTCAATCGCCTGACGGCGGTCAGCAGTTCTTCATCGTCTTCGTCGCGCAGGTTGGTCATCAGCAGCACCAGCGCCCGGCGATTCTGTCGAGCCAGCAGTTGGGTGGTAGCCGCTTGATAGTCGGCGCTGCGTTGGGTGCTCTTCAGGTCGTATACCGTGTTGAGCAAGACGTTGAGCTGGCCGGCGCCTTTCACGGGGGCGAGATGGCACGGGTGGTCGCTGGCAAAAGTGCTGAAGCCGACCGCATCCCCTTGGCGCAATGCGACGTAGCTCAGCAGCAGGCAGGCATTGAGCGCGTGATCGAAATGCGCTAATTCACCGTCCTGGCTGCGCATGCGTCGACCGCAATCGAGCATGAAGATGATCTGCTGGTCGCGTTCGTCCTGGTACTCCCGGGCAATCGGTGTGCGTTGACGGGCGGTGGCTTTCCAGTCGATCTGGCGCAAGCTGTCGCCTTCGCGAAATTCCCGTAATTGATGAAACTCCAGGCCCAGGCCACGTCGTTGCCGCTGGCGTACACCGAGTTGGTTGAGCCAGTTGTCTACCGCCAGTAGTTGGCCGCCGTAGAGTCGGGCGAAGTCCGGGTAGACCCGGGTGTTGTCGGTCACGTTCAGCAGGCGTTTGCCGGACCATAAGCCCAATGGACTCGGCAGATTGATCTCACAGTGATCGAAGGTGAAGTGGCCACGCTTGAGCGGGCGCAGGCGATAGCCGACGTGGCTGTGCTGGCCGGGAAGCAGTTCGATCGACAGGGGCAGGTTCTCGAAGCTCAGACCGTCGGGTACGTGGTCATGGACCCGGATGTTCAGTGGCAGGGCAAAGTCGTGCTCGACTTTAAGTCGCACTTCACTCCAACGGCCGAGGGCCAGGCTACCGGGCATTTGTCGTTGTACGCGGGGGGAGGGCAGGCGTTTGAGACGCAGGGCGTCGAGCATAGCCAGGGCCAATAGCGCCAGGAGCAAGCCCCAGTTGATCGAGAACAGCGTTGATGGAACGGCAATGTCCAGTGCCTGCAATGTGCCCAGTGCTATGCCGATCAGCAGCAGGATCGCAAGCCAGATCAGCAGCAGGCGCGAAGGTTTCAAAGGCGTGGCGCCGGTACTTGATCGAGCAGTTGCCGTAGCACGTGATCGACGTCCAGACCTTCGATATCCAGCTCCGGCGCGATGCGCACGCGATGGCGCAACACTGACAGGGCGCAGCCTTTGATGTCGTCTGGAATCACGAACTCGCCGCCTCGCAACAAGGCCCGGGCCCGCGCGCAGCGCACCAGCGCAATGGACGCACGAGGCCCGGCGCCGAGGGTCAGGCCGGGCCAGCTGCGGGTGGTGCGGGCCAGGCGCACGGCATAATCGAGGACCTGTTCATCCATTGGCAATTGGCTGGCAATGCGTTGCAGGACCAGCACGTCCTTGGCTTGCAGCACGGTGCGCAGCGGTTGCACGTCGAGCATGTCTGCCCGGGTCGAGCGGCTGACCTGACGCACCATGTTCAACTCCTGCTCGGCATCGGGGTAGTCCATGCGCACCTTGAGCATGAAGCGATCCAGCTCGGCTTCTGGCAGGGGGTAGGTACCTTCCTGTTCGATGGGGTTTTGTGTGGCGAGCACCATGAACGGCTGAGCGATCGGCAGGGCGCGGCCTTCGAGGGTGACCTGGCGTTCCTGCATGGCTTCGAGCAGTGCAGCCTGGGTTTTTGCCGGGGCGCGGTTGATCTCGTCGGCCAGCAACAGGTTGGTGAACAACGGACCTTTGCGCAGTTTGAATTGCTCGGTCTGCAAGTCGTACACCGCATGCCCGGTGACATCGCTGGGCATCAGGTCCGGGGTGAACTGGATGCGCGCAAAATCGCCGCCGAAACAACGTGCCAGCGCCCTGACCAGCAACGTCTTGCCCAGCCCCGGTACGCCTTCGAGCAACACGTGGCCGCCGGCGAGCAATGCTGTCAGCACGTCGTCGATGACCGTGTCCTGGCCGATCAAGGCTTTTTGCAATTCATGGCGCACCGCCTGGGCCAACTGGCTGGCGCGCTGGCGTTGCACAGTGGCGTGATTGATTGCATCGGGCTCGGTCGGTTGACTCATAACGCATTCCTCAAGTTTTGCAGACGGGCGACTTGGCGGCTGAATTCAGCGCTGGAAAGCCGCTGTCTCGGCCGCGGGCTCATGGCTTGGCTGACCGCGCTCGTGGGTTGGCCGCTCAAGCGGGCGAGTACCCGCCATTGTTCGGCAACATCGAATTGTTCGTAGCCGGGATGGCGATGTCTCACACGGCGCAGTACGTCTTGCTGCAAGGCTTGCAGCAGGCTGTCCTGGCCATTGTGTCGCAACATGAAATCGGCGCTGGCGCGCAGGTGGTCCTGCCACTGGTGGCGAGCTTTGGGCTGCGGTTGCTGCAATGGGCCATGGCGCACGCCGAAGTGCCAGAAAGCCAGCCCGATCAGGGCGACCAAGGCGACCAACGCCTGGGGGAAATGCCGCAGCAGCAATGTCAGCAGGCTATCGTGCTCGGCGTTGAACAACAGGGTCACATCGGTATCGACAGTCAGGTACCAGAGCAGCCAGGCATTGTCGTATTGATCGATGGCCGGGGTTTTCCACAGGTCGGCATCGGTCACCACAATGATCGAACCGAGGCCGTGGTTGAGTTGCATCATATGGGTGGCCTTGCCACTGTTGGCCCAGGCCTGGGCGAGGTTTTTCGGGTCTTCGAGATGGAACGCGGTATCGAAGCCGGCGTAGGCCGGTGCGTCTTCATTTTCCAGATAGAGTTTGGTCAGCTGCGGGTAGGGATCGCCCGGGGTGTCGGACGGCGGATCCTTGAGGTCTTTGCTCAGCGATTGCTGCAGTTGCACCCGATCAAGCAACAGGTCATTGCTTTGCCCGGTCTGCTCATCCCATAGCGATTGAGCAACAAACAGCAGGCGCCCGCCGGCCCGGGTCCATTCCAGCACTTGATCGATCTGCCTGGGCGTCATGTTGTAGCGGTCGCCGAACAACAACAGGCTGTGATGGTTCGGCGTCAGGCTGGGCAGGATGTCGAGACTGTTGGCATGGCTGACACTCAGGCCTTGTTTGCGCAGGAAATGCTCGGCGGCCAGGTAGGGATTAGCCTGGGCTTCAGGCGCCGGGCCGTGGTCGATTTCGGCCGGATAGGGCGTTGCCTTCAGGTACAGATAAATCATCAGTGTGCCGAGCAGCACAGCGCTCACCGCGCTGACGATATGCCAGGTGCGTCGGTTCAACGGACGCCTCCCGGGTCAAATACGCCACGCCAGCCATCACACAGTTGGCGCTGCACATGGGCGGGCGGCAGTTGGTGCCCGTAGGCCATGTTTTGCCAGTGGGTGGTCAGGTCCTTGCTGAAGGCCAGCAGGGCCGGTTGCTGCAGTTGCTCGATGCGTTCCAGGACCTGGCCTTCGGTGTCGGCGGCCTTGAGCGGGATATCGAAGTCGTGCAACAAGCGGCTGAGCAGGGCGCGATAGAGCAAGCCAAGCGCTGCGCGCGGGTTGCTCTGCCAGAGGTGTTCGGCACTGGCAGCGATGTCCGGGGGCAGGGTTTCGCGGTCGAGGTCGAGGCCGAAGGCCTGTGCTGGAAGTGGACGTGGGGCTTTCTCAGCGAGGCGCGGGCGGCGGCTGACGAACGCCTGCAACCACTCACGATAGTGCCAGACCAGGACCCCAATGGCGCCGATCACGGCTGCCCACAGCATGACTTCGATCAGCGTGGCCAAGGCGCCGAAATGCTGCTTGTCAAACATCTGGAGCAACGCTTTCAGCCATTGGGGTGTGGTGTCGTCATCCGCGCTTTCGTCGGCGGCCTGGTTTTCGCCGAAGCGATAACGGGTGATGGTTTCCCGGTTCTTGAACGGAGGTTGATCGAGGATCGCCTTGATGCTGTCCCGGGATGCCTGGCTGGTCAATGATTGCTCCAGCAAGCGCGGGCTGTCGGGTGCTGCAGGCGCTGGCCCCGCCGCCCAGACGGTGGATGCGATCGGCACCAGCAAGGTCGCCGCCAGCAACAGGGCAAGGGTTGCGCCGCTCAGGCGCTGGGAAAGGCGGCGAAACACCAGCTCGATATCCCAGGCTTCGAGCGCGGTGCGCCGGTTCAGATACAGGCTGAAGCCTGCGGCCACGTAGACCGGCTCCCACACCACCAGCACCAGGGCGTAGAACCCGTTGGACAGGTGTTCCAGCCAGTGCCAGTCCTGTGTCGCGGCGCTGATCAGCGTCTGCCAGCTCCAGTCGAGTGCGACCTGTTGCGGCAACAGCAGGTAAAACAGCACCATCAAACCGATCCACAGCGCGCTTTCCAGGTGCACACCGATCACCGTCAGCCAGCGTGCCGCACCAGCGTCGCGCTGCAACAACACCTGCAATCGCTGTTGGCGTGCCTCACCGCTCAGGCCTTCGAGCTGTAACACGGGCAGCAGGAAGCTTCGACTCAGGCTCAGGCGTCGCCAGGTCAGGCTGGCCAGCAGTTGCGGCTTGAGCAACCGTGGCCATTGGTAAAGTGCCTGTTTGAGGGTGGGCGTTTCACCGAAGATGGCTTTGGAGAGGATGTATAACGGTAAGCGTTCGAAGGCCGGCTTCAGCCACCAGAAGATGAACACGGCCAGGGTCGGCGAATCCCACAGCAACCAGGTGAGCAGGGCGAAAACCGGCAAGGTGACAAACGCCCAACTGGTCATCAGCAGGCGCCGGTGGCGCTGGCTCAACAGCACGCCGAGATCCATGGCTTCCCAGGAGGCTCTCGGGCGAATGACCACTGTGGTGTCACTCAGGCGCATGGCGGCTCCTTCCGGCGAATAGCAGGTAAACCGCCACCAGCACCCAGAGGGCTGCACCGACCAGGTATTTGGCCAGGGGCGCCGGGGCTGTCCGCGACGACCAGTAGGCTTCGATAAATGCCGCAATCAGCAGAAACATCATGACTCCGCAAATCAGCAGCACGCTCTTGCGGGCCATCAGGAGCAAGGATTCGGCACGGGGCAGGCGTCCCGGTGCGATCAACGCCCAACCCAGTTGCAGGCCGGCGGCACCCGCCAGGGCAATGGCCGTCAGTTCAAAGGCACTGTGCCCCACCACGAATGACCAGAAGGTTTGCCCATAGCCCATATGGGTCAAGTGCCCGGCCACCGCACCGATCATCAAGCCGTTGTAGACCAGGAAAAAAGCGCTGCCCAAGCCAAACAGCAAACCGCTGGCGAACGTCTGGAAGGCGATCCCGATGTTGTGCGTGATGTAGTAGCCGAACATCGCCCAGTCTTCACTGGCTGCCCGCTCCACGGAGCGCCCCAGGTGACCGGCATCGGGGTCGTACATGCTTTGTATCTCGCTGACCTGTTCGACCGGAATCAGGTTATAGACCAGCTCCGGAAACAGATACACCAGCCCTGCAAACACGATCAGGCTGCCGAAAAACATCAGGCTGGCGGCGAGTACGAAGCGCCATTGTTCGCGTACCAGACGGGGGAAGCCGGCCAGGATGAAACCCAGCGCATTGGCCCCCAGCTGGCTGCGATGCCGATAAAGTTGCTGGTGCCCACGCAACACCTGTTGCTGCAGTGAGTCGATCAGGAAGCTGCTGTAACCACGCTCGCGAGCCAGTGCAAGGTGTTGGCACATGCGCCGATAATCGGCCGGGAAATGAGCGGCGCCCTCGGCTTGCCTGTCCCGCTCCAGCCTGTCCAGCAACAGGGAAAACTGCTCCCATTCGGCCATGTGCCGGTGTTCGAAATGGCTTTGTTTCATGCCGGCCCCAACAAGCCATGGGCGATGCCGTTGAGTTCGGCCACGGCTTGGGGTGGCGGAACCTGCAAGGGGCGCGCGAGGATCGAGGCGAGCTCGTTGACCCTGGCGTCGGAAAGCCCGGCCTGGCGTTCGGCGAACCCTAGGATGGCGCGCTGCTCGGACAATGTCAGTGCAAAAGGTGGGCGGCGGGGTGGTGAAGGTGGCAGTTGCGGGCGGGTGAGCGGCTGTTCGCGGTAGACCACCAGCGTGCCGGCGGCCAGGTCACCGAGGCGCTTGAAGCTGGAATGTTGCAGGCAACTGATGGCGCCGAGGAAGTAGCCGAAGGGCAGCATGTCGACAGACCGCAACAGGTTGCGCAGCAGTGATGCAGACCAGCCAACGGGCGTGCCATCGTCCTGGATGACACGCAGGCCCATCCATTGTTTGCCCGGTGAACAGCCTTGGTTGAAGACTTCGAACAGCACCATGTACCACCAGCTCACGGCGAAGAGCAGGATCGATCCCAGCCCCGCACCGAGTTTTCCGAGCATCGCCAGGGCAACGAACAGCAGGCCCAGGATCAACCCGCGCAACGCCAGGTCGATGGAAAACGCCAGGGCGCGCACCATCAACCCGGCCGGGCGCAGTGGCAAGTCGATGCCTTCGGGCGTTTCGACCTGGTACCGCGTGTCCAGTGGCGGGGACAGCGTTGCTTTCCGTGGCAGTGCTGTAGTGTCGAGCATAGGCAACCTGATGGTGTGGCCTGATCGGTTTGTCTCTTCACGGGATGCTAGCAGCCTCACCGGGAAAAACGACATAACTATGTATTGCACATTGCGTAGCCAGGGATGATTGAATGGCGCGATTGCTGGCCGGAGCGGGACGGGAACGCCTAGACTTCGCCAATCTTCAGTTCAGGAATAGCCCGTGACCTCCATCTTCTGGTACGACTACGAAACGACGGGCATCAATCCCCGTTGCGACCGCCCCCTGCAAATGGCGGGGTTGCGTACTGACTTCGAGCTCAATGAAATCGACGATCCGGTCAACCTCTTTTGCCGGCCCAGCGACGACATCCTGCCGCATCCCGCAGCCTGCGCAATCACCGGCATCACGCCTGCCCGACTGGCCGAGGACGGGTTGAGCGAAGCCGACTTCATGACCCGGGTCCATGCCCAGCTGGCGGCACCGGGCACTTGTGGCGCGGGATACAACACGTTGCGCTTCGACGACGAGATGACCCGCTACAGCCTGTACCGCAATTTTTTCGACCCTTATGCACGGGAATGGCAGGGCGGCAACAGTCGCTGGGACCTGATCGATGTCGTGCGCGCGGCCTATGCCTTGCGCCCCGATGGCATTGTCTGGCCGACGGACGATGAGGGGCGGGTGACGCTCAAGCTCGAACGCCTGACCGCCGCCAACGGCATCGATCATGGCAATGCCCACGAAGCGCTGTCGGATGTCCGCGCCACCATCGCCCTGGCGCGCCTGATCCGGGAGAAACAGCCGAAGTTGTATGACTGGTTGTTTCAGCTTCGCAGCAAGCAAAAGGTTCTGGACCAGATTCGTCTGTTGCAGCCCATGGTGCATGTGTCGGGGCGTTTCTCTGCGGCGCGCAACTATGTCGGCGTGGTGTTGCCCTTGGCCTGGCACCCGCGCAACAAGAATGCTTTGATCGTCTGCGACCTGCACCTCGACCCGCAGGGTTTATTCGATCTCGATGCCGAAACCTTGCGCCAGCGCCTGTATACCCGTCGCGAAGACCTGGCCGACGGTGAGTTGCCAGTACCGCTCAAGCTTATCCACATCAACAAATGCCCCGTGGTGGCGCCGTTAGCGGTTCTTCGGCCTGAAGATCAGCTGCGCCTGGAGACGGATGTTGCCCTCTATCGACAACGAGCGCTGCGACTAAGTGACGCGCAGCAAGAGTGGCAAGCTAAAGTTGTGGCGATTTATGCCCGTGAAGATTTTTCCCCCAGCGAGGATCCTGAACAACAGTTATACGACGGATTTATCGGCGACCGTGATCGGCGTCTATGCGAGCAAGTCAGAACAGTCGACCCACTGCAATTGGCACAACAGCAATGGCCTTTCGATGATGAACGATTGCCCGAGCTATTGTTTCGATATCGAGCGCGTAACTTTCCCGACACCTTGAGTCTCGACGAGCAAGAACGCTGGCGAATATTCTGTCAGAAACGTTTGTCAGTGCCTGAATACGGCGCGCCACATACCCTGGATAGTTTCGTAGAGGCCGCAGCCCAATTGGCCCCAACCGCCACATCGTTGCAACAGGCGGTACTCAGTGAATGGCAGCAACATGTTGAGGGGTTGCGCAAACGTTTGAATCTTTGAAATCGAAAATACCCGGCCCTGAACTCCGGGCATAAAAAAACGCCAGCGATAAGCTGGCGTTATTTTTTGTCGCAGAATTAACTGTGACAGGCCTGGCGGCTTAGCCCAGCAGGGTAGCCCAGCCTTCAACCACGTCACCGCCCCACTTGGCTTTCCACTCTTTCAGAGTCTTGTGGTTGCCACCTTTGGTTTCGATGACTTCGCCGTTGTGCGGGTTTTTGTATTGTTTAACTTTGCGAGCACGCTTGGTGCCGGTAGTTTTTACTGCGCCGCCGCGTGGAGCCTTGGTTTTGGATTCTGGGTCCAGCAAAGCAATGATGTCACGCAGGGACTTGGAGTATTCGCCCATCAGGGTGCGCAGTTTGCCTTCGAATTCCAGCTCGGTTTGCAGTTTGTCGTCTTGGGACAGGTTCTTCAAACGGGCTTGCAGCTCTTTGATAGCTTCTTCGGTGGCGCGATATTCGTTGATCAAGGACATGATTACTACCTTATGTGTGTCGCAGGATGGCAGGGGGACAGTGCGGCAATAATAGTCAGGGTGTTTCATCAAGTAAACATTAAAGCGGGTTTATTTAATTAAATTGCCGGGAATCCGCTACACATTTTTGATGCAGTTAAATAGTTTGAAGCATTCGCTACAGATATTTACAAACGAGTGCTTGTAGACGGCTAACTACACTGCTGAAGCGCGGGTCGGATGCCTGAGCCGCAACCGCGTCGCCAACCTCCTGGCAGCGCAGCCCATCATCAATACTGCAGTTTTGCTGCGCAATCGCTAGAATGGCCGCCTTTGCGAAGTTCTGGAGTTTTCCCCCCATGCGCACTTTTCGGCTGGTGATTTCTTGCCCCGACCGCGTCGGCATCGTTGCTAAAGTCAGTAACTTTCTGGCGTCACATAACGGCTGGATCACTGAAGCGAGCCACCACTCTGACAATCTCAGTGGCTGGTTCTTCATGCGTCACGAGATTCGTGCCGACTCGCTGCCTTTCGGTATCGAAGCCTTGCGCGAAGCGTTTGCGCCGATTGCCGAAGAGTTCTCGATGGACTGGCGCATCACCGATACCGAGCAGAAAAAGCGCGTAGTCTTGATGGCCAGCCGCGAATCACACTGCCTCGCCGACTTGCTCCATCGCTGGCACAGCGATGAGCTGGACTGTGAAATCGCGTGTGTGATCTCCAACCACGATGACTTGCGCAGCATGGTTGAATGGCACGGCATTCCTTACTACCACGTGCCGGTCAATCCACAGGACAAGGAGCCGGCCTTCGCCGAAGTGTCGCGCCTGGTCAAACAGCACGATGCCGAAGTCGTGGTCCTTGCCCGCTACATGCAGATCCTGCCGCCGCAGTTGTGCAACGAATATGCACACAAAGTCATCAACATTCACCACAGTTTCCTGCCGTCGTTCGTCGGTGCCAAGCCGTATCACCAGGCTTCGATGCGCGGTGTGAAACTGATCGGCGCGACCTGCCACTACGTCACCGAAGAGCTGGACGCCGGCCCGATCATCGAGCAGGACGTGGTGCGTGTCAGCCACAGCGACAGCATTGAAGACATGGTGCGTTTCGGCCGTGACGTCGAGAAAATGGTGCTGGCCCGCGGTCTGCGTTATCACCTGGAAGACCGGGTGCTGGTGCACGGCAACAAGACCGTCGTGTTCTGATCAGCGCACGACACGGTTGAAATTCGAAGGGCCTGGGCGTTCAATCGCTTCAGGCCCTTCGCCGTTTCTGCACAGAGGACATGACCATGGCCGATCCACTGGACAAAGCCACTTCCAAGGCACCCGCCACGTTGGGGGAGGGCTGTTTGAGCCGCTACGATCCGGATGACATGAGCACGGAGGATGGCACGGAGTTCCCCGGAGCAGCCGAGTTATGGGAACAGTTACAGCAAGAACCCGAAAAATCCAATGAGCCTTGAAAAGATCGCAGCCTTCGGCAGCTCCTGCATGGAATTTGAAACTGTGGGAGATGCCGAAGGCTGCGATCTTTTTATGCCTGTTTTAATTTCATCAGCTTCTTGAGCAGCGGGCGTCCAAGCATCAGCAAAAACACCGGCCCGCCGACCAGCAAGTAAAAGTAATAAGTCACTGCCCGCCAGATCAGAATCGCGGCCGCCGCCGTGGATTTCCCCACCATGGGCGCCAACAGCGCCGCTGACGTCAGCTCTGCCGCTCCGGCCCCGCCCGGTAACAGACTGAATTGCCCCGCACTCAGCGAGAGCATCTGGATCAGGAAACTCCAGGCCCATTGCAAGTCAGCCCCCAGTCCGCGCAGCGCCAAATACAACACGCTGTAGCGCAAGATCCAATGCAGGCAGGTCAAACCAAACACTGTGATCAACGTCTGAAAGGGCAGCTTCAGCGTGTCGGTAAACGCCGCCAGAAAATGCAGGAGTTTTCGCGCCCAGCGCATCCGGGTGGTGGTCTGGACATTGAGACGAGCCAGCATTCGGCCGCTCAGGCGTATCAGCAGGCGGTGATACCGGGCAACCAGCACGCAACTGATCAAACCGCCAAACATCGAGACAGCACTGACGATCAACAGCCACTCCATGCGCTGGCTCAGGTGCTGAAACAGCGCATAAATCAGAATCCCGATCAGCGCACAGAGAAAAAACAACAAATCACTCAACTGGTCCATGGCGAACACGGCGCTGCTTCTGGCCGGACGCACGCCGTTGCGCCCGAGCAGGGCCATGATGGTCAGCGGCCCGCCGCTGCCGCCGGGCGTGGCGCAGTAGGCAAATTCGGCGGCCATGACCACGCCGAGGCTTTTCACGGGGCTGACCTTGTGGCGCTGATCCCCCAGTAACAGGCGCAAACGCAGGGTATTCAACAGCCAGCACAACAGGATCATGCCGAGCATGACCAACAATGCACTCAGCGGAAAACCGCTCAATCGCGACCAGGTTTCGCTGCCGCCCAACACCCAGGGAATCAGCACCGCCGCGAGCAGGCCGATCGCCAACAAGATCCCGCGACTCATGCGGCGCGCTCCGCGTCCTGACGTTGCAGGGCCAGCCATGCTGCCTTGGTCATCGGCGTTCGCCCGTCTTCAAGCAAGCGCTTGAGTGTTTGCAGCCAGTAGGTCCGCGAGAACTCATGGCGCATGTCCACCGGGTGCAGGCCTAACCGGATCACAGATGCCTGGCGCCAGCGTTGTTCGCGCTGATCGCTGACGAATCTGGATACACCGCGACGCCAAGCGCTGCGCGCACTCCAGACCAGCCCGGGCGCGTCGACTGCGCTGAAGTCCGGTAGCCGGTAAAGGTGTTGTGGGTCGCTGGTGTAGCTCAAGGGCAATTGGCGTAACGCCTGTCGTGTGCCTTCACTCATCAACCAGGCTGGTGCGACAAAGCCGTGCAGCGGCCAGTGGTAACGCTCAAACATGGCAATACCTTCGTGCAGACGGGCGAGGGCAGCTTCCCGGGAAAGGCTGTAAAACTCCCCTTCGTGGGTGTAGATCCGGCGCATGAACCAGTCCCGCGGATTATTCGCCGGCGATCCGTCATCGCAATGAAAAAAGCCGTGCAATGCCAGTTCATCGCCACGCTCGAGTCGCTGACAAAGCTGTTGGCGAAAATCCGGATGGGCTTCCAAGTGGTTGCGTTTGTGGAAGTCCGGCACCACTAGCCAAGTGATGGGGACGTTGCCAAGCGCATCCACGGCTTCGACAAAAGGCTGGTAATCGGCCCAGGTTTGCGGTGCGACATCGTGCAGCACCAGTAACAGGCTGGGCGTGCTCATGGGCTCAGCCATTGGCCACTCGCGGCCATTGGCTGCCGAGTACGGCGTGATAGTGGCCGAGCAAGCTGTTGACCACCGTATCCCAGGCGTAGTGCTGCTCGGCATGCCGTCGCGCCTGCCGGCCGAGAGCCGCGCTGCCTTGCGCGAACAGGTCGCGAACGGCGTTGGCCATCGCTTGCGGATCGTTCGGTGCACACAGCAGGCCGCATTGTTCAGTGACGATTTCCTGAAAGGCGCCAGCCGCCACCGCCACCACCGGAATGCCGCTGGCCATGGCTTCGAGGATCACCAGGCCGAAGGTCTCCTGGTCACCGGCATGCAGCAACGCGTCGGCGCTGGCCATCAGGCGTGCGACTTGCGTGGCGGGGCAGAACTCATCGATCACAGTGACATTACCTGGCACTGAAGTGGGCATCGACGAACCGACCAACAGCAAGTGATAACGCCGCCCCAGGCGTTTCATGCACTGCAGCAGCACCGGCAGGTTTTTTTCCTTGGAACCCCGCCCGGCAAAAATCAGCAGGTGGGTGTTTTCGTCCAGACCCAGTTCGGCCCGAAGGCCCGGGTCACCGGCGTCGGGATGGAAGGTGTGCAAGTCGACGCCCAAAGGCTGGACGAACACGTTCTTCACCCCAAGGCCGGTCAGCTTGTCTGCCATGACCTGGCTGGGCGCCAGAACCCGGTCGAAGTTGCCATAGAGCTTGCTGACATAGGCTTCGACGTTGGTGGTCACCCAGTTGCCCATGCGGTTGCTCGCCAGCAGCGGCAGGTCCGAGTGATAAAAACCGATCACCGGCACATCCAGTTGCCGCCGTGCGTCCAGGGCTGCCCACGCCGTGAGGTAAGGATCGCCGACCTCGATCAGTTCGGGTTGCAGGTCGTGCAGGACGTTGCGCCAAGGGGCCAGACGCAGCGGGAATCGATAGCCCTTGCCGAACGGCAGGGCGGGAGCTGGAACGGTATAGACGCCATTCTGTTCACTGAAAACCGCCCCGGGGATCAGCAAACTGTGGCGAGTACCGGGCCTGGTGCACAGGCGATGATGTTTGGCATCCAGATAAGTGCGCACGCCACCGCTGGCAGGGGCGTAGAACATGGTTATGTCAGCGATATGCACGATGAACATTCCTCCGGTCCGTTGCTCTCCTTGGTTGACCTTAATGAAGAATAGATGTTCGGTTGGGGTTTGGAGGGTGCGCTATCAGTGGAGGTTTTGTGGTGTTGGTCAGATCGCCATCGCCAGCAGGCTGGCTCCCACATTTGATCTGTGGCGTTCACAAACCCCCTGTGGGAGCTAGCCTGCTAGCGATTGTGCCAGTGGCAGCACCTTAGATCCTGAAACTACCCACCAACTGTTTAAGGCGCGACGCCTGCTGTTCCAGATCCGAACAGGCCCGCAACGTCGATTGCAGGTTTTCCACGCCTTCCTGGTTCAGCGTATTGATTTCGGTGATGTCGACGTTGATCGACTCAACCACCGCCGTCTGTTCCTCGGTAGCGGTCGCCACCGACTGGTTCATGCCGTCGATTTCACCGATGCGCTGGGTCACGCTGCACAGGCGCTCGCCCGCCAGGTTGGCGATGTCGACGCTGTCCTGACTGTGGCGCTGGCTGTCGCTCATGGTGCTGACCGATTCGCGGGCACCGACTTGCAGCTCCTCGATCATGGTCTGCACCTGTTGCGCCGACTCCTGGGTGCGGTGCGCGAGGTTGCGCACTTCATCGGCCACCACCGCAAACCCGCGTCCGGCTTCACCGGCCCGCGCCGCTTCGATGGCGGCATTGAGCGCCAGCAAATTGGTCTGCTGGGAAATGCTGGTGATCACTTCGAGAATCTGCCCGATGTTCACGGTCTTGCTATTCAGCGACTCGATGTTGCGGCTCGACGCGCTGAGCATGCTCGACAGCTGATTCATCGCGACAATGCTGCGATCCACCACTTGCTGGCCATCTTCGGCCAGGCTGCGGGCGTCACTGGCCTGGTTCGACGCTTGGGCGGCGTTGCGGGCGATTTCCTGAGCGGCGGCGGCGAGCTGGTTGATCGCGGCGGCCACGCTGCTGGTGCGCGAGGCTTGCTGGTCTGAGTTGTGTATCGACGAGTTGGAAGCCGTTACCACACGCAAGGCGACTTCGTTGACCTGTTCAGTGGCCGAGGACACTTCACGGATCGACCCATGAATGCGTTCTACGAAACGGTTGAACGCGGTGCCGAGCATGCCGAACTCGTCACGGTTCTGGATGGTCAGGCGTTTGGTCAGGTCGCCCTCACCGTCGGCGATACCTTCCATCGCACGAGTCATGATGTGCAGCGGCTGGATGAGGACGCGAATCAGCACACCCAGCAGGGCGATGATAATGGCCACGGCGATGACCGTCGCAATGATCGCCGAATAGCGGAATTGACTGAGCATCGAGAAGGCTTTGTCTTTATCCACCGACAGCCCGATGTACCAATTGACTGAAGAAAGCCCCTTGATCGGGGTAAATGTGACGATGTGGGTTTTGCCATCGACATTGACTTCACTGAAGTCGCTGCTGATGAACGGCGTGTCCTTCGGGTAAGCCTCGGCCAGCGATTTCATTGCCAGCGTTGTATCCGGGTGCACCAGAATCTTGCCATCGGCGCTGACGAGGAAGGCATAACCCATTCCCCCAAAGTCCAGCTCGTTGAGGGTGTCGGTGATCATTTGCAGACTCAGGTCTCCACCGACTGCGCCGATGTGTAGACCCTCTTCGAACACATTCTGGACGATGGAAACCACCAGTTTGCCGGTGCCGACATCGACATAGGGTTCGGTCAGTACCGGGGCGTTGCTGCGTTGGGCGCTCTTGTACCAATCGCGCATGCGGGGATCGAAGTCCGCTGGCATGTTGGCGTCCGGGCGGATGATAAAATTGCCCTCGCTGCTACCGAGAAATGCCGCCACAAAGGCCGTAGCCATCACATTCTGCTCGAGCAGTTGGGTGATGTTGCCCATATCCGTGTTCAGCGCGATGTTTTGGGTTAGGTTTTCGATCAGCAGGCTGCGACCGTTCAGCCAAGTCTGGATGTTGTTGGCAGTCACGCTACCCATTTCTTGCAGGTAGTTATCCAGATCCTTGCGGATGGCACCGCGTTGCATATAGTCGTTGTACAACGTGAATGAGGCGAAGGTGAGAGTGACGATAAGGGCGGCAGCGAGCAGGATCTTATGGCTAAAGCGCAAATTTTTATTCATGGCTTGGAGTTCCGATAAGGTCTTAATGCCCATGGCATGCTTTTATAAATGCATGCATCGGGGCGCGGTTGAACCCATGGTGATAATTCCGTCCTCGCCCTAGCGGATTACCAACACTCGCTTTTCCTATCGGCCGTGATTGATGAAAGCTTAACCATAGGTGGCAAAATGCACGATTCATTGCAACTCGTTATCGGCGCTGATCTCGCCGGGCAGCCGATCGCTCAGGCCATGCGCCTGGCGAACCGTCACGGTTTGATCGCAGGCGCTACCGGGACCGGCAAGACCGTCACCTTGCAACGCATGGCCGAAGCCTTCAGCGATGCCGGTGTCGCGGTGTTTGCCGCGGATATCAAGGGCGATCTTTGTGGTCTGGGGGCTGCCGGCAATCCTCAAGGCAAGATTGCCGAGCGAATCGCCGGGATGTCCTGGCTTAACCACAAGCCTCAGGCTTATCCGGTGACCTTGTGGGACATTCACGGTCAGACCGGTCATCCATTACGCACAACCTTGAGCGAAATGGGGCCGTTGCTGTTGGGCAGCCTGTTGGAGCTGACAGACAGCCAGCAATCGGCGCTCTACGCGGCGTTCAAGGTCGCGGACCGTGAAGGCTTGCTGCTGCTGGACCTCAAAGACTTGAAGGCACTGCTCAATCACCTCAAGGACCACCCGGAACTGCTCGGTGATGATGCGGCGCTGATGACCACCGGTTCCAGCCAGGCGCTATTGCGGCGTCTGGCCACGCTCGAACAGCAGGGCGCCGAGGCGCTGTTCGGTGAGCCGGCGTTGCAGCTTGAAGACATTTTGCAGCCGACGGTCGATGGCCGTGGGCGCATTCATTTGCTGGACGCCAGTCGGCTGGTGCATGAAGCGCCGAAGGTTTATGCGACGTTCCTGTTGTGGCTGCTGGCCGAGCTGTTCGAACAATTGCCGGAGCGCGGCGATTCGGACAAACCGCTGCTGGCGCTATTTTTTGACGAAGCGCATTTGTTGTTCGCCGGCACGCCCAAGGCGTTGCAGGATCGCCTGGAACAAGTGGTGCGGCTGATTCGCTCGAAAGGCGTCGGCGTGTACTTCGTGACCCAATCGCCGGGCGACCTGCCGGACGATGTGCTGGCGCAGCTTGGCTTGCGCGTCCAGCACGGCTTGCGCGCGTTCACCGCCAAGGAGCAGAAATCCCTGCGGGCGGTGGCCGACGGTTTCCGGCCCAACCCGGCGTTCGACGCGTTGTCGGTGCTGACTGAATTGGGAATTGGTGAGGCGCTGGTCGGCACGTTGCAGGAAAAGGGCACGCCGGAAATGGTCCAGCGCGTGCTGGTGGCGCCGCCACAGTCGCGGATCGGACCGTTGAGCGAGGCCGAACGAACGCTGCTGATCGCCGGTTCGCCGTGCAAGGGGCGTTACGACAAACCGATTGATCGCGAGTCAGCTTATGAAGTGCTGATGGGACGCAAGGGTTTGGCGCCAGAACCCGAAGCCGCACCTGGCAAACCGGCAGAGCCGAGTTTCACCGAACAGGCTGGAGAGTTTCTCGGCACAGCGGCAGGGAAGGCGCTGAAGTCGGCGATGCAACAGGCGGCGAATCAGATTGGCCGACAATTGGTGCGCGGACTGATGGGTTCTTTATTAGGTGGCAACAAGCGTCGTTAAAAGCAAAGATCGCAGCCTGCGGCAGTTCCTACATCCCTGTAGGAGCTGCCGCAGGCTGCGATCTTTTGATCTTGTTTCTAGTTCTTGGTCTTGGCGTGCGCCGCCAATCGCTCCAGCGCCGCCCGCAGGTTCGGATCACTGATCCCGTCGGCCGTTGCCTGAATGGTCGCTGCCGCGTCATTCGACAAATCCATGGTATGCCCGGCCGCACCTTGCTGAACGGTCGGCGGCTGGACCTTGAACAGAATGCGCGTGAGGCTGGCGAATTCGTCGAACATCTGCAATTGCCGTTGCAGGCGTTTTTGCTGGTAGCGCAGGCGAGTGGCCCAATGGCCATCCGTAACAATCAGCAGCAAACTGCCTTCGCGCCAGGACGCCACATGGCAATGCTCACGAGCGGCGGGTTGCAGTTGGCTTTCCAGCAGGCGTTGCAGATGACCCAGGCGTTGAGCGTGGCCGAGAATGGCTTTGAGCGGCTTGGCTTCGCGAAGGAGAACGGCGGGTGCTCTGGCCGTAAGAGGGCGAAATGCCATGATCAGACACCTGAAGTAACAGAGCCGCCATGGTAGCAGAAAGCACCGAATGCACTCGCCCATTGCTTTTGTAGATGCTTTACCCATTAAATCAACAACTAACTTCTTGCCTGAACGGGTTGAAGTTGAGCAAAACGCCCTTATTTTAAGTGAGCCCCGTCAAAGCGCAGTGCCAGCATCGTGGAATATCGCCACTTTCCTCAACACCGTTTCCGGGTAGAATACTCGTTCGCATGCGGCCATAAGGGCTGCACGGGCGACTCACGGG
>Ga0247818_10000579_pt1 | contig 23126 bp, 21 predicted proteins | sample 13C_Glucose_Day1_FD_192424 | JGI IMG/M metagenome (GOLD analysis project Ga0247818, IMG submission 192424) | Soil microbial communities from agricultural site in Penn Yan, New York, United States - 13C_Glucose_Day1 | ecosystem: Environmental > Terrestrial > Soil > Agricultural land | place... | reverse complement strand
TCACACCTTGGTCTATTTCGACGCCCGAGACCTGAAGCGAATCGACAGTGATTTCCTGATCCACGGCAAGCTGCAGCGCCGAGACCCACTCAATCAGGTTAACCGTAATAGGCGTAACTACTAGGTTGAAACTGCAAGCTTCGAGCAGCCGACTGATAAATTCTTTGATACTGCGCTGATAATGTCTTAGCTCAATGTGGGGCGACGAATCAAAGAGAGTGAACTCTGTTGTGCGGTACCCAACCCGATCAAACACCTCTTCAGTACCAAAAGGAGTTGAGATCACTTCTTGGTAATTGTACTTTTCGATGTAACGCCCCTCGACGAAGTCGTCTCGAATTCGTTCTATAGCGAAGCCATCCATTCTCTCATCCGTAAATGGCGTCTCAACGAGCTTCTTCCCAACTGCTCGAATTGGTAAGGGCCATTGGGCATGAAGCCATCTAACCCTGTTCATGTTGGTTCTCCTTGCGGCTCAGCGCTCGCTTGAGCTTTCGCTCTCAGTTCCCTGATAACTTTCGCCGCGGTTTCTTCAATAACACCCAGATAGGTTTCTTTGTCTTCGACACTGACCGGCCGAATCGTCTTGGTGTACTCAAGCTCAACGATACGATAGGCGCCTCGGACAAAGTACTTGAACCCCTTTCCTTGCATCGGATCCTCAAAAGCAGCCTCAAACTCCACCATAGGTTGTGGTGCTTTATTCAGCACCGAGCGCCATATGATCGACGTGATGAAAAAGCCTTTCCGGGTCAAACTCTGGTACTCCTCAGACGCCAGAAGTGTCTCACCTTTCAGTGCGACATTCTTGACCAGAGCCAAGGCCTCCTCTTTGGCCACCTCAGCTTCCTGGTCATCGTCCAGATCGAGCTCGTCTTCCTCAGGTTCCTGGGGCAAGCGCTCGACTTTCACACTAGTGACGTTCTTCAGCGAGAACCCCGTTAGATCTCTGATCAGAGAAGTAAAGAACTCTGTGCGCAATGCTGATGATTGAAACTCGCCGAGTTCGATGCGGATAGCGGGGATTTCAGCCTTGGCCTTGGTATCCAGCTTGCCCTTGAGCTTCGAGTAGATAGCCTTGACACGATCATTGGCAGGCATCCGAATGACCGTCTTGTCCGCCGATACGTGGAACTCGATCAAGGCTTCTTTGGGTGTGCGCTGAACGAGCCGCGTTTTGCCATAGTCAACGTCGGAGTACTTAATGTTGGCGACCACTTGGTTGCCGCCCTTAATCTGCTGAGTGACCTTCTCGTCCTCCGGGGACTCCTCAATGTACTCTCTAATAATCTCCCGGATTCCTTCCACGGTCAGCGCGGTTGGTAGCGTTACCGACGTGAGCTTTTCCTGCCGGCCAGAATGCTCACGCTGTTCCAGCAGGGTATTAAGATCGTGATAGTCATGTGGAAGGAGCGAAATGGCGCTGACCAAATCATCCCGGCTGTCCTTGGCAGAAAAGAAAATCCCCCTGTCCTTCGCAAGCTCTAGCAGAATCTTTTCGTTGATTTTCTGCTTAGCAGACATCAAGGCGTCGTAAATTTCCTTATCCGTAGCACAGTACTGAAGCGCGTTTTTGCTCATTGCCGAGACAACTCCAGTTCACAGAAAGTGGTACGGACGTGCTCAAGTTTGCCGAAGTCAATGGAGTCTAGGATCTGCCTAAGGTCTCCACCGCCTTGATAGTCAGCGACGTACTGGTCTTTTGCTTTGGCAAAATTAGCTGAAGCATTCTGATGCGGGTCGACCATGCGGATAGTGACCTCCGTTTCGGCCTTAATTACCTGGTAGTGCATCAGATACTCGATGAGATACAGAAACTCATCTGTTGTGAATCCCCGCTTACGCATGAAGATCACGAAACCCTGCTTACTTCCATTCTTGGGGTTTACATAGGACAGGATGATCCAAGGTGCGGTCAGCATGTCCAGCGTGGCTGCCTTAGCGTGCTCCAATTGGACATTCTTTCTGCGAACCAGATGGGGGTAGTAAAACTTGCAGTAATCCCGTTCCGGTAGGAGACCTGCACCTCCGCGAAGGTGGATAATTTCGTGGTGAACGTTGTTCAGCCAGTAGATATCGTCAGGCCCCATCACAACGATTTTAGAACCTTTGGGTATGTCCAATTCATCGCACTTTACCTTTTCTAGGATTTTGGCGAAGTCCTTGTCATACTCACTATCGTGGTTGTATACGAAAAGGAGTCCCTGGATATTTGCCGATACATCCGGATGGATGTAGGTTTCGCTAAACTCTCGGCTGATCTCGGCGCATCGCAGACTCTTGGCAAGACTCTCGATTGCCTCTCGGATAGCCTTCGTTTTAATGGTGCCCTTCGCGTAGCTCTTGAGATCGCAGTTCACATATGTGCGGGACTGAGAATAGGGCTCGTTGTACCAAAAAACGACATCTGAGGGATGGGTCTTGACCTCATGTACGTCCTGGTTCTCGCACGGCCAATTGATATTGGTGTGCTCCATACGCCCCCAGAGAAACTCGTTGAAAATGCCTTTCGACAGCTTCTCTGCCATCTTTGCGATGTTTATCGTCTCGGCCATGATTCCGTGGGCTCTTTATGTAGTAAAAGCAACACTAGCACCATCACGGCGCTAATGCCGGCACAGTAAACACGTTAGTCCAGCTACAAGGTGATCCGTTATCCGCTGGGCACGAATACCATAATCCTTGATTCTGAGGAAACTGTCTGAACAGTGACGACTGACTGGAACCAACCGCTAGATATCCTTCCTGAAATCTACCCACATCAGCTTCGGTTAACCCCCGTCAGCTCTTTGCATTCCAGTAATGCAACATTTCTGACCTCCATCTTCTTCGCTGCTATGCCGAGTCCAGTACCAGTTCACCGAATGGAACTTGCCGCACCTGGCCGGACGAGAAAGAGTAAAGTCTATTTCTCCGAACTGCGCTCAACTAGCCTGCGAAGACGTGCTGGATCAAAAAGGCCTCCAGCCCGTCTTCCAAGACACGCACAATGCCGCCATTCGGTGTGGCCCAAACCAGAACTTTCCGTGCCTGGTTGTCGTATAGATAGTACTGACCATCACCAATCTCCAGCAGCGGTACAGTATTTTCCGGGTAGTTCTGGTCACGGCCCAGGTCCGAGAATGCGGCAAAGACATTCAGGTAATAGTCGTCAGGCACGCCTAAGCCATACGTTTCGTAGGCGTCAAAGACAATGACTCCAAAGGTCGACAGGTAGCGCTTGTATTCGTCAGACAGTGAAAACCCCAGTTTCCGCTCAAGATTCTGGATGCTGGCGGTATCTACTGGACGGGTGTTGGCCTGATGGAGATCAACGAGTTGTTCAAGTTTTTTCATAAAATTCGCCCTCAGCGCTGATTCTCAATCTGTTCGGCTCGCGCCTTCCAGTAGTCTTTTCGCTCTTTATCGAAGTCTTCGCGATTGATCTCGGACTCCTTCTGCTTGTTGTGCAGCACGTTGTCGTTTCCGCTGCCACGGTGCTCAGCGCTGGTCAATTCTGCCAATGGCGAGTCCTGTTTCTGGCCGATGTGATGTAACTCGATCGGCTTTCCATTGGCATCCAGCGGAGCCCTTCCCGACTTCATCCGGTCCAGGTTAGTGGTGCCCATGGCATCTTTTTGATCGTAATCGATGTCGGTACGAATCAGTGCATCCTTGCCGTTGACCTCGGCCGGCTCAAGATTGGCCCCTTCATAGATTTTCGCTTCGGCTTCACTGCCGATGGCATCCAGAACCTCTTTAGGAACGCCCAGCAGCTCAAGCCGCTCACGTGTTTCCGCCGACATTTCAGGAAGCTCCAGACGGGTTTCCTGGGTGAGCACGATAGGTCGATCGAGCTCGACAACGATCAGGCAGCGGTCCGGCATTTCACGGGCCAGTAACGCCAGGCTGGACGGAACCTCGGATTTTTCAGCAAAGAAATTTTCAAAGTTCACAGAACACTCCCTATTTCGATGCGCGCACGCCATGCGGAATAAATATCGATATGGCTCTCGTGCTGCAGGCTGTAGTCCTTCATCAGGCACTGCTGGGTAGCCAGGGTCAGCTCAGCGTTCAAGCCTGTCGCTCGCTCGTGGAGTAGCAGGTCAAGTTGATTGCTTAGATGCCCGTAGTCGGTCGCCGTTTGAATGATCTGCTGGACCTGCTGCCGGCAACCGAGCACATCGACCACCAACTGTGCAGCGTAGGCAAATGCCTCGGGCTTGCACAACGCCGACGGCAGCTCTTCCTTGCGGGCGTTGAGCGCCTCAAACAGCGCGATTTTGCTGCGAGCCAGCAACGGCAATTCACACAACCCTTCTTCCAACAACGCTAAATCCAAGGCGACTGGCGTGCGTATACGGTTGCTCAGCAGCAGGTTGAGAACCTGCAGGTTGAACTCCTGGCTACGCACTGCGCGCTTGTCATGGGCCGTATACACATAGGGGGCTTCATGCCCGGCGAACTTCTTCACCTGACACAGCACCGGCTCCAGCCAGTCATTTTGATAAACGATTGCTACGCCTTTGGGTAACTTGGCGATCTCTTCGAGTTGATCATCACGCAACGCCACCGACTTGCCAATTAAACGACGGTCCATTTCATCCGGCAGACGCATGATGATTTTGGTGTTGGTGTTGCGAATCGCGGCGATATCCACCGCGTGGGGCGACTGGTCGGCAATGATGAAACCTTCACCATAGGTACGCATTTCCGCGATGGCGTTGGTCAGCATCTCCACTGACTTGCCGACCACATTTGCCCCTTCAGCACCGCCTTCGGACGGGCTGCGCTTGAGGATGTTGTGCGCTTCCTCAAGGACCGTGACGTGGCGCAGCGGCTGGTTCATGCCACCACCGGCCATTCGGTGCTCACTCAGGCGCATCACCAGGATCCCCATGATCAGGGCCTTGGTCTCGGATGAACCGATGCGGCTGAGGTCAACGATTGCGCTCTGATCAAAAAGCACTGCGCTGTCGATTTCATTGGCGGTAAAAATCTGCCCATTCAAGCCATTGGTCAGGGATTTGATCCGCGTGGACAACGAACCGATGTAGTTACCTTTGAGTTCCTGGGAGTACGCCGAGGCCTCAATCACGCTTTGCAGGGTACTGAGCAGATCACTGAACGTAGGAAACAACGCATCGCTGTAACGGTTGGTCGACAAGTCCAAGTCCCAACCACATTGCTGATACGCCTGCAGAATCGCCTCTTTGAGTACCGCAGGCATTGCGGCATACATCGGCCAGCAGACGTTGAAGATTTCCACGAGCCGATCAACGTGCTCCAGCACATGAATGGCCAACGGGAAGCGGAACGGGTTGATGCGCAACAATTCACTATGGGCCGGATGCGTACCAAATACATTGACGTCATCGCGATGACCGAAGACGTGTTTGTACTCGCCCTTGGCCGGTTCGATCACCAGAAATGGCACGCCGGCGGCGCTGATTTGACTGAGCATTTCATACAGCGTGTTGCTTTTACCGGCGCCGGTCGAACCACTGACAAACACATGGCTGGCCAACTGGTCGAGGCTCAACTCGATCTTTTGCGGCAGGTTTTCCCACAAGTGGCGGATGTTGCCCAAGGTCAGTGTCTTGCCCTTGCCTGGCTCACTGCTGTGACCATCCAGGCGCTGCACCTTGCGGCCGAACGCCTGGGTTTCCAGCACGGCCACCGTGGAGGTGGAGCGACGGGGCAGGCTCAGCTGAATCGCCATCTCCTTACCTGACACCAGCGTTGCGGGTGTGAGGTAACTGATCGGGATCTTTTTCGAGAACCCCGGTTGCAATTGCGGGTGGCTGAACGCGCTGAGCCAATCCAGCACGGCGGACTTGTTGGCAGATTTCCAGGTGGTCAGGGCGAAGTCTTCATGGCTGGACTTGCTGCCGCGTACCAGCCCAAGAAAGATGCTCGCCAACGATTCGGACGACGCGGTGCTGTCACCGATGAAATATGCCGCCGAGTTCCAGCCACCGTATGTCTTGGCCTCGTCGATGCGCTCGAGGTGGTGATCGATTTTGCTGAGCAACTGCTCGATGGTCTTGTCCACGGTCTCAATCGAAATCTGCCGATTAGAGCCCATGGTTTTGTTCAACGAATGGGTGTCGGTGGTGCTGGTGGTATGTGTGGTCGACGTGGTCTTCGACGCGGCCTCACTGAAGGAAGTGCCGTGGCTTTCGTTGCGACCGGTGGAAGTCGAATGGCTGGTGCCAGCGGTGCGTTGTTCGTTGAGCAGCGCAGCGGCGGCCGAGCCGATCTGACTGCCGAGCATCGCGCCCAACTGCCCAAATGCCGCGCCGCCCGCCATACCCAACACATTGGCACCGAGGGCGACCGTTTTGGAGGTCATTGTCTGCGCACTGAACGACTCGCTGGTACCGGTTGTGTCGGTGGTCGATGTCCCCAGCGTTGTCGAAGTGCCCTTGGTCTCGGTCAGCCCAAGGCTATGCCCAAGGGAGTCACTCAAGCCCTGGCTGATGCTCAGCCCGACGGAATCGCTGTCCTGCTCGCCGAACGATAATTGTTGCTTGAGCAATGGCGAAAGTTGCGTGGCGACTTGCTCATATCCGGCGCGGATCAGGTCAAGGTTCTGCGACGAAACCGGCTCGGCAAGGATGATCGCGTAATACACCCGGCGCTCAGCCGCATCGATAAAACGCTCGAGCCCTTGCATGAAGTGCTCGCGGTTCTCCGTCGACAACGCAGGCACACCCGTGACCGCAGTGATGCTCGCCGAAGGATTGGCCTTCTCGGCCTGTACCGCACCCAGCAAGGCGTCTGCATCCTGTTGTTGCAGGGGCACTAACGAACTGCCCGAGAAGTGCCCCTTGAAAGTCTCCCGCAGCAACTCGCCGGAACTGTGCCCGAGGGTTTTGCCGGGCTCACCCCTGGTACCGATGTAAAGGTCGGTTTCGATACCATTGGAGCGCAATATCAGGAAAACCGAGTAACCCGCAGCACCCAGTGCGGTGTAAGCGGCCGTGGTGCTTTCCAGTACGGATTGTTTGTTGTCCTGGACGATGCGCTCGATGCGAAAAATCCGCACGTCACTGGCGGCGTTGAACCGCAGCCCTTTCTCGGCAAAAGCATGAACCGGATAACGCTCCAGCTCCGACAGATAACTGCGATTGATCAGTGCACGCCCGGCTTCAAGGGTCAGACCGGCGTTATCACGGATATCCTGCACTGCGGTGCGGGTCAGCATTGAAGTTGTCATAAGCTCACCGAACCAATGCCACGAGGAACACCACCACCGCTGCAATCGCACCGCCAATCAGCAGCGCGGCTTTGAAAGCTGGGTTGCGTTCCGCTGCGCCGCCGGGAATGGATTGGCGGGAGTTGGCGCTTGGCGCTTGTGCCGCTGGGGGAGCGGAGTGTATGCCGGAGGCTTTGTTGGGCTCTGTCGACTTGGTCGAAGCGAAGCCCTTAACTGCGCTGTTGCGCAAATGTTCGCGAACTTCGATCAGGTGCAAAAAGCGCTTTTCCGAGAAGTTAGTTTTCAGATAAGTGACCTGTAGATCGTAATAATCTTCGGTCCATTGATTGTGATCTGCTATAGGTTCACGCGCGAATGCGCCCTCTGAAACGGCCTCGAATATCCCGGAAACACTGCCTTTGACCCACGCCAGCGCCGCGTGCAACTCGGCGCCATCCAGACGACGATCGTTGAGTTCCATGCGCATCGCGGTTCGAATCGTCAACAAGTCGCCGTCATCGACAAACTGCTTGAGGTTGCTGGAGGGCTGGTAATCGAAGGACGCACTTTTCATCGGAGCTTTTCTCGTGGGTGAAGCGGCAATGGTGGGTGTGAATCCCTTTTCGTTTCGTTGACGAAACACGTCTCGGACCTGGATAAGGTGTTCCAGCCGCTCCTTGGAAAAGTTGCGGGTAGCGAAAAACTTTTGCCGACTGAAATAGTCCGAATTCCAACTCACGGGGTCCACATCAATGGCGCGAGTGATGCCATCCACCTCGTGAGTGTCCATCACCCCCGGACACTGTTGCGCGGCATCCACCAACTGCCTCAACAACTCGGTGCTGACCTGCGTGTCATCGAGCGCCGTCAAAAACTGCTCACGGACTTTTCCAATCATTGTGGCGGTAGTCGTCATAGAAGCTCCGAATTCAAACGGCGAGGGTGTTGTCGAGTTTTTCTTTGAATTGATTGATCCACGCCTCCAGTTCACGAGCCTCTTCAAGGGCTTGTTTACGAACGTCGCGATCCGTCATTTTTTCTTTGAGCGAGTCAATCAACTCATTGAACTTGGTGTCGAACTCACGCCCCATAAAAGCCGTGAATTGATCAATCAGAACAGTCTTGCCATTGTCGATTTCCGTACGAGCGGCCACTACCAATCGAGCAAACTCGGTTTCGATACGAGTGCTGCGGTCTTTCCAGAGCTCGCCAAGGTCAACGGACTTCTCTTCGCCATATTGGTAAACCGTGCGGGTAGACCCCCACGAGAAAGGGTTGTACCAACTGCTGTCACTGACCTCATAGCTGCCCACCACCACTTCTTTGGTCTGGACCTCATGACTCTTAATGGTGAGATTGAAGGAAATATCACCCGCAGCTTTTTGAAGGCTATCCAGAATGGGCAACTTCAAATGCTGGCAGTCCTTGAACAGATCAACGATATAGCGCTGGTATTCCGCCTGAAGGTCTTCTCGAATGACTTGCTGGCTAGTGATGAACACCGTCTCATACACATTGATGAGTTTCCGGTGCTGGAACTGAAGTTCCTCTTCAACCTCCTTGACACGCATTTCAGCGATGCGCGGTTCAACCGCTCCGGTGAAACGCTCACTGACCGTTCTGAGGTACTTGCCCGAAGAACTTTCCAGGGCGATGAGTTCATCTTCAGTGGCCCGTGGCAACGCTTTACCTTCACGCGCGATCTTGTCCTTGTAGGCCTGCGTATCGAACCCCTGCTCCTGCCGATACTCCAGCGCCTGGATCTCTTCATTGATATGCGCCAGCGTCTTCTCGTCCTGATCCAATTGCTCGATCAGTTGCGTTTCGTTGAGTCCGACCTCAATGGCTTTGGTCATCGCGTCATAGGCGCGCTTGACCCGATGCGGGAAATTGTACTTGTCGATGTACTCGTCAATCATCGTCTCGACCGCCGGCAAACCACTGCTCAGTACGATCTCCGGGAGTTGTTTCTCTTGCAAGCTACGTTTGACCCGCTCGGTAATCGGCATGTATTGCAGCAAGTTCATGCTCGGCTCTTCACCAAACATGTCCATCATGGAGTTCAACTCGCCGCGCTCCTTGCGGGAATGCAAGTGCTGGGGCTTGCGAAGCAGCCGCGTCAGGTTGGCCGAAACCGGGTAGATCAGCGGATTGGAAATACCGTTTTCAACCAGATAGTTTTTGACGCGGGCCAGCACGGATGGCAGGTCCTCGCCTTTCTCCGGGTCGAACACATCCATTTTGTTGATGACGAAAATGAACCGATCCTTGCTCTGCTTACCACCCTTGCGCATGGTTTCGGCAACCAGCCCCAACAAATTTTTGTCGTCGTTGGTGCCCAACTGGCTGGCATTGAGCACATACAGAATCAGCGGGTTGCGCTGCGAGTCCTGAATGAAGCTCATGGTTTTGAGCTGGTGTTTTTCATCCTGGCTATTGTTTGGGCCGGGGGTGTCGGTCAATACCAGGCGTACGCTGTCACGGTCTTGAATCGCGTGAATTTTGCCCTCGATATCGATGCGCATCGTATCGGGCAGGCTGTTCCATGCCTGCAGCACTTCCAGGCTCACGGCATCGCTATTTTCCGCAACACGGTGATCATTAGTCACGCGTTGGGCGGCGAAGCGTTGGCCCATCGATGCGTTGTCGGTGATCCGGGCAATGGTCGCGGTAGTGGCTTCGTTGGCCGCAGGCAGCAGGTCCTGGCCAAGCATGGCGTTGATCAGCGTCGACTTGCCCGAGGACATGGTCGCAACCACATACACGTCGAAATCCTTGTTGAACGCTTCCTCAAAGGACTGGCTGACGTCGGCATTGTCCCGAATGAAATGCTCAAATTCAGGATGAAGCTTGGCCTCTTCCATCAACTCACGAATACGGGTCAGGCGCTCTTCGGCCGGGTCCGCTTCGATAAACTGCAGGGTGACCTGCATTCCTTTGTCCGTCGCAACTTTTGCGGCGTCAACCACGTCCAGGTAATCCGACTCGACCCCTCTGAAAGTGACATCAAAGTTATTGTCGCCGTTGAACAACTGGCTCAATTCATCAAACAGCTTTTCGATCCACACTTGCAGCCGCGATTCTTTATAGCTCGACAGCTTGCAGCCTTCGGCCGGCGGTTGGCCACTGATCAGAAACTGAGTCTCGACGATGAAGGGGTTGTGGATGATTTCAATAGTATTCATGGTTGCTCATCTAATCGGCGTTGATGATGGATAAGGGCTTCAACGGTTTTAAGCCCGCTGATGGTGACCAGTTGCTGCAATTGGTTTTTATCGTAGGCCCGGGTATCTGTTTCCTTGTCCTGCTGTTTGCGTTCGAGGTTGTAGAGCGCCTTGCCGACGCGGCGCTTGATCAGGTCTGGCGCGACAGTGGCATTGAGCAAGGCTCGTTTGTTGGCGTCCAGGTCATCGAGAACCTGGCGCAACTTGGAGCGTTGCGCGCGCGTCAGTGTTTCGGCACTCAGAGCCTTGCGCGCGTACAGCGCTGCACTGGCCATTGTCGGAATGATGATCGGCTGCTCAAAACCGATATCGCGCAAATAGCGCTGGGCGTTGTGCACATAGCCTTCAATGCTTTCGCCCTTCTCCGGATCGAGCAAATCCACTTTGTTGAGGATGAAATAAATCGGCTGGGCAGGCTTGGCGGCGAGTTCTTCGCGCAGCTGTTCGAGCAGCAACCGGTCGTCACGGGTCCCCAGCTGACTGGCGTTGAGCACATAGCAAAGCGCCTTGAACGACACATTGCGGATAGCCTCCAGCATCAGTCTGGCGTGGCTCTCATCCTGGCTGTTGTTCGGCCCAGGCGTGTCGTGAAGTACCAGCCCGGGCGCCGGGCGCGGTACCACTTTGAAGGTTCCGGCCAAGCTGATGCGCTTGACCTCGGCATTGGCGTTCCAGTCCCGCAGTAACGCTACTGACGGCGAACGCTGGGAGGCCAATTCGGTGTCGTTGTAGCAATAGCAGGCACCACTGAATCGCCGGGCACCCTGGCGATGCTCGACACGGGTCACGCAGGCAGTGGTGGCTTCATTGGCGGTATGCAGCAGTTCCTGGCCAATCAGTGCGTTGATGAATGACGTTTTGCCTGCGCTCATTGTGGCCAACACCAACACATCGAAGGTGGCGGTGCCAGCAGACACCGAATTCCCGGCTTTTCGGGATTTTGTAGGCGTAACGGTAGAGCGCGTCATCAGCTTGTATCCCTATTGCCCGGTGCCTTGGGCACCCGACAAGTGTTAATCCATTGGCAGTTAAACGGCCGCAGTCTTCCACGGCCATGCGACAGTTCATGTCGCGTAGTCAGTTGACGCGTAGAGGTTTTGCATACTGTTCAATCTGGCGCTGATCTCATCGACCCAGACCTGCGGCCCATGCACACGGATGTTGTCGTTCAGGCCAAAGATCCACCACAGCGTTTCACGATCCAGCGGCACTTTGGCGCGCAGGCGTATCCAGGTATGCGAGGGAATATCGCTCAAGGTCTGCTCGTGACTCAGTGGGGTTTCGCCGAGCAGGAAGGCAATCTGCGGATGAACATCCGCGATCAGCTCCACCTGTATATTGGTTTGGCGATGGCTGAAAATACCGCTCGCGATGTAATCGTCCACATCAAAGGTGGCGTGCAGAACGGACGGCTCATCGAGTACTCGAACATGCTGAATACGGTGCAGGGCAAACTGGCGCAAATCGCCATAGCCATCTACAGAGGCCAGCAAGTAGCTGATGGCATGCCGCGATACCAGGCCCGCCGGATGCAGGCGAAACTGTTTGAGTTCGCCCTTGCTCCGACTCTGATAGGTCACTTGCAATTGCCTGCGCTCCAGCAAAACGGCAGACACTTCCCCCCAAACTTCGGGATCGATCGCAGCGGGCAGCAAGGTTTTCCCATTGGGAATCGCACGAACTCTTCGCGCCCAATCGGCCAATCCGTTGTGGCCGAGATCGCCTAGGAAGTTACGCGCACGTCGAAATTGTGGACCGAGCTGGTCCAGAACAGTCTGTGGCAACAAGGTAGTAAGATGGCTTTCCGACAGATACAAGGCCAGTGCGGTGGAAGCATCCATATCCTCCAACTTCAGTGGCGCATCCCGTGTGAAACTCCAGCGGAAAGGGATCTCGCTATCGTCGCATTGCAACGAGAAAGGTATCGATAACCGATTCAAATCACGCTGAACCGAGCGAAGTGTCACGGAAAAACCTCTATCGCGAAGCTTTTCGAGCAGGGTCGGGGTTGCAATACGCTGCGGCTCGGTGGGAATCAGGCGCAGTAATGCGAATAGCCTGAGCAGCGTATCCTTCGCTTGAGACATGGTGACTACCTTGTTTGCAGTTCAACTGATAGCCCGCAGGCTGATGCCAATTTGGCATCGATGCTACTGACTAAAATGGCTTATTGCCATCTATTGTGGTCAACATGAGACTTTAGTCTTTCGACAGCGGGGCGCCAAACTTGAGATTCTGCTTTCCTCTCAGCCGGGAGAAGACTGGCGCCCTGCCTTGTCACGCTTCAGTTCGCTGTACTCGCAATACAGTTCATAGCCTTTCTTCAGCACCACACAAAAACCTATGACGGCAAACAGATTTTTCATGATCGTAATCTCCTACGTTTTTTGGTCATTTTCCAAGGTAGAGCGACAAGGTGTGTCGCGACTCTGAAGCGTCAATCGTTGAGGCTAAGAAATTGATCCAAGCGGGTTCTGAGGATTTCATGACGATTGGCTTCTCGCCCCTCCAGCGAAGGGGTATGACATTCAGGACAGAGGATGAACGCTGCTTGGCCGAGCGATGCCAAATCGTTGTGAGGTAGAACTGTTTCTTTCCAAGAACAGTAAGCGCACACAAAGGTGAACGGACGCGGGGAGATTGCCATAGCGGTGTCCTAAGCTGTCGGATGGCGCTAGCTTGGGGTACAGGTACGACAATGTGTGTCGCCTCATTTAACAGACAAAACTCATCATAATTGCGGTCGAATACAAGCGGATAAGTGTGTTCGCTGCCCTAGCGACCAAATCACGTGCCCATAGGCGTACTAATTCGATTCAAAAAAATCCCAACTCTACATAACAGCAATGACACCATTATCAGGAAGGTTCATCCCATGTCATTGCAGTGTCCTCGTTGTAACTCCCCTAAAGTCGCTTCATTCCATCACGCCATGAAAGTTGGCGCGGCCATCGGCACCTTGGGTGGTGCCGCGCGCGGCGTCAGTACTGCTTTGGCTGGAGGCCAAGCGGGCGCGCTTATTGGCGCTATCGCCGGCCCTGTCGGTATCACACTCGGTTCGGTATCGGGTGCCATCCTCGGTGGGCTGGCCGGCGGTGTCGGTGGCTGTGCCCTCGGTGCCCAGTTGGGTGAGTCGCTCGATCGCCACGTCCTGGCCCATAACCTCTGCCTGCTATGCGGCCATCGATTCAACCTCCCGACATAACCAAGTCAACTTCCCCTCTATTTATTACGTCCGGACGGTGCTGCGCTCTGCGTGGCGCTGTATGCCGGCTTATGCCCAAAGGAATCACAATCATGGCTCATCTCATCGAAACTATGGCTTACGCAGGCGCAACTCCCTGGCATGGCCTAGGTAATCAGCTCACGCAGAAACAACCCATCGAAATCTGGCAACGCGAGGCCGGAATGGAATGGGCGATCCAAGAAAGCCCCGTTCATTTCAAAGCCGAAACTGTCGGCCATCTCGGCAGCATCCACTCTTTCCCCGAGCAGAAGGTGCTCTATCGTTCGGACACCAAAGCACCGCTGTCAGTGGTTTCCCAGCGCTACCACACCGTGCAGCCTCGGGAAGTGTTGGAGTTTTATCGTGACCTTACCGAGATCTCCGGTTACGAGCTGGAGACTGCGGGGGTACTCAAAGGCGGGCGTAAGTTCTGGGCATTGGCGCGCACCGGACAAGGCGCTGCCCTGAAAGGAAACGATCAGGTCAACGGCTACCTTCTGCTGGCCACATCCTGCGACGGCACCCTGGCCACCACGGCAACACCCACCACCGTGCGTGTGGTATGCAACAACACCCTGACGATAGCCCTAGACGGCTCATCTCGTGCAATCAAGGTGCCGCACAATACCCGCTTCGATCCGAAGACAGTGAAGAAGCAACTCGGCATAGCCGTCTCCGGTTGGGACGAGTTCATGTACCGCATGCGCCATCTCGCTGAACGCAAGGTCCAGTGGCATGAGGCTCTTGGATATTTCATGTCGGTGTTGTGTGAGGTCAATCCGAGCAATCAACTACCGGAGCAACTACCCAACGAACGCGCCCTGCGCAAGGTGCAAGAGCTGTATGACGGCCGTGGTCGGGGCAGCCAGCTCGAATCGGCGCGCGGCACCGCCTGGGGCTTGCTCAATGCGGTGACGGAGTACGTCGATCATGAGCGCCGCGCACGTAGCAATGAGTACCGCATGGACTCGGCGTGGTTTGGTCAGGGAGCGCAGATCAAGCAACGCGCCCTGGATGCAGCCCTGCGTCTCGCAGCTTAACCCTTCTCGTCAATCGCCACGCCCGATCAGCCTTGTACTGGTCGAGCGTATTTATGCCTGAAAGGTGAACACGATGAAAACAACCTCATTGAATAGTAGTACCTCTAAGCCCCGCCCTGCCCTTCGCCTGGTGAGCACTAAAGAGCTGCCGCGTGAGGACTGGCTCGCAGTGCGTAAACAAGGCATCGGTAGCTCCGATGCAAGCGCTGCGGTTGGGCTCAACCCGTACAAGTCGCAGTTGGAACTATGGCTTGAAAAGACCGGTCGCGATGCCACGTTACCGAAGATAGATCCTCATGATGAAGAAAGCCCAGCCTATTGGGGCAATGTGCTGGAACCCATCGTCGCTTGGCACTACAGCAAGCGCACAAAGAACAAGGTGCGACGGATCAACGCCGTGCTGCAGCATCCGAGTCCCGATTTGCCCTGGATGCTCGCCAACATCGACCGCGAGGTAATTGGCGCAGATGACGTGCAGATCCTCGAATGCAAAACCGCCGGCATAAATGGGGCACGCCTTTGGAAGGACGGCGTCCCCGAGTATGTGCAGCTTCAAGTGATGCACCAGCTCGCCGTCACTGGCAAGCTGGCCGCGGATGTGGCGGTACTGCTGGGCGGTCAGCACCTGGAGATCCATCGCATCGAGCGTGACGAGCAAATGATCGCTCGCCTGATCGAACTGGAGCGCAAGTTCTGGACCTACGTGGAAACCGATATCCCGCCACCGGCCGACGGTAGCGCATCGGCTGAAGCAGCTTTGCGCTGCTTGTACCCAGAAGACAACGGCCAGACCGTCGACTTCAGCAGTCGCGCCGGTTTAGCAGCGGCCTACCTGGAACTCAAGGCCGTTCGCCAGTCCATCGGCGAGAAGGAAACGCGCGAGGCCCAGCTCAAGCAGATACTGCTGCAGGCCATGGGCGAGGCCACCCGAGCGGAGTTTTCCAGCGGTTACATCAGTTGGAAGAAATCAAAGGACAGTGCGGTACTCGATGTCCAACGCCTATTGCAAGAGAAACCCTACCTACAAGTTCGCTACACCAAAACCAAGGAAGGCAGCCGTCGCTTCCTGATCAACTGACTCCGCTATTCCCCAACTCCCTACCCTTGGCCACTCCATTCAGTTCGCGCTGCGTGGCTGGCCTTTTTTTCATTTCCAGGAGAACCATCATGTTGAAAGGCTTAGCCCTGACACCCCCAGTGCTTGGACGCATCTCCATCGGCAAAATCGTCGAGAGAAATGGTAAGCGCCTGCCGGAGAAAGATGATCAGTTCACCATTACATCCCAGGTGCAAAGTAGGGATGGCTGGCTACTACACCCACTCAATAACGAACTGCGCCAGAGCAAGGAAGACAAGCTGCGCAGTATTCCTGTGCGCCTTTTGTTCAACGAGCCTGAGCTGAATTTCCGCGCCGACTACACCCTGTTCGACCGGCAGTCTGGCAGGCCGTTGTGCGTGGGCAATGGCGAGACCTGCAAGCGTGCCACTCAAGACGGCATGCAGTCACTGCCCTGCCCCTCGCCGGATGCGTGTCCATTGGCCAAAGGGAGTGCCTGCAAGCCTTATGGTCGGCTGAACGTACTCATCGGTGATGACGATCCGCTGGGCAGCTTCGTGTTCCGTACTACCGGCTTCAATAGCATCCGCACTCTGGCCGCCCGGCTGCATTACTTCCAAGCCATCTCGGGCAACCGCCTGGCCTGCCTGCCGCTGGAACTGCGTTTGCGCGGCAAGTCCACCCGGCAAAGCCACGGTACGCCGATCTTCTACGTCGATATCACCGTGCGCAGCGGCATGAGCGTGGACGAAGCGTTGCTCGGCGCTCGGCAGCTCGATGAAGCCCGGCAATCTGCGGGCTTCGATCAGGCCTCATTGGACTGCGCAGCGAAGCATGGGCTCGGCAACGGGGCGTTCGAGGACAGCGAGGAAGACGGTGGCGCCGTGATCGAGGAGTTTTATTCGAGCACGGATGCCGCCACCGGCGCTGCCGAGAGTGACGAACCGCAACCAGCACCCAACTCACTCGCAGGCAAGCTGGAAGCGCTCGCCTCGCACGCCATCTGATACCACTCCTGCCTGGACTGAATGCATCGGCCAGGCAGCCTCTTTCGGAGAGCCGTCATGACCCTGCTTCGATTTCTATTCTGCCTATTCATTTTCATCGGGGCTCTGGCTGCAGCAGGCGTACTGGTGCTGAGCATTCTGCTAATGCTGCGTTTCCCGCCGCTGCTGGTCGCCGTAGTCCTTGCGTGCTGGATTCTGAACCGCCTGTGCAAGCTGCTGCGCGCATCCGGCCAAGACAACCCCACGAGAAATCCCGCATCGCAGGGGTGACCTCAGCAACCTTTATGAGCGGCCAGACAGGGAATGGCCGCACTTAACCCATCAGGATAATGAACAATGATCAGACAATGTTTGATCTGCGACTCAAGAGCCGTCCTGCCCCAGGAGGTCGCAAGAGGCATTGCTCTGCTGGCCGGCCTGGCCGATGGCGCGCTACGAGGAGTTCAGGACACGAATCAGGGCACGCAGGTTCGCATCGGATACAACTCGCTACTGAGTGGGCTGGCCGCCATCGCACCGACTTACCCATCTGCGCTGCGATTGGCTGAGGATGTCGCCAAATATCACTTCGCAGGCTTCGACTGTCTGTGCCTGCGCTGCGGCGCTTTATTCGATGAGGCGGTGAAGGAAGCTTCTGAGCAAGCGCCTCAGCCGACGTAAAGTAGCAACTCATTCACGACCGAGCCGGTCAACAAGACGCTCCACCACATCCATGACGAGTGCGCGGTCACCCGTATCCAGCGTGGACAGCAAATCGTAGAGCCTGCGCGCCTGGTCTTCTGGGCGTGAACTGCCCGCCGTCAGCAAGTCGGCGGTTTCACAGCCAAAAATTTCCGCAAATTCGACCAAACGCTCGATGTTAGGCATGACGATCCCACGCTCTATACGGGATACGGCCTCGCTTCCAATCCCAAGCTTTTCCGCAACCTGCTCCTGACTCAGCTTGCAACGAGAACGCTGGCGAGCAATTGCTTGACCAACAAGCTCCGCCAGCTGCTTCGATTCGGTTTTTGACATGCCACCCTCCAATTCAACTTGAATGGTTGGTCATCAACCTATTGACATGAAGGACTTATAAAACCGAGACTCGACCTAAAAAGTTGATATACGACTTTTTCTCCAAACCACTATCTCTTGCAGGGAGCTCAGAAAAGCCATGATCGTCGTAACCGGTCTGAATGAAGCGCAAATTGAAGGTCTCGTGAAGAGCAAAGCGTCCTTCGAGATCCATGGCCTCAGGGGCCATTTCATGGCAGGAATTAAACTTGTCGAAACCAAGATTGAAAGTCTGGGACTGAAGTGTCGAGTCACAAGTGATGTGAAAAGTACTGTGGTACAGGGCGGCGCACTTGGTGCTGTATTCAGCGTCCTAACAACACCTGCAACATTGACCATAGCAACATTGACGGCCGTAGCAGGTGTGGGCCATGCGCTAGTCACTTACAACCCCGACTACGAAATCCTCAAAGACTACGTCAATAAAAAACTCAGGGTCACGTACAAGAAATAGCTCTCAGATAGTTACCGAAAGCGACATTGATTGCCCCACGACACGCCGGGGTTCGCCTTCATCATCGGCCGTTAAACGGCCTGCTCTGATTTCGTCCTCAACAAAAGCAACAAACTGGAGAACCCATGAAACGGATACTCAGCATCCTTCTGCTCGCTTTCTGCGCCAACGCAAACGCCGTCGTGGATCATTACGCATGGGGCAACATTGCCTTCCCAGACGAGACCTCCACCAGCGGTCTTCCCGAAGCTATTCCGTGCATCGCCAAGAAATCCTTCAACGGCCAACCCATGATCAAGTGCACCTGGCTGGAGACCTCCCGGGAAGTGCTCATCTTTGATGCCCAGCGCCAGCAGGAACGACGGTATGTCAACCAAGTAAGTGGCACGTGCCTGCGCGGTAAGTGCCGGACAAACTCTACCTTGGTAGGGGAGTGGAATCAGGATGCTTTCTTCGCGCTGTCGATCTGGTATCGCATCGGCATCAGCACCGACGGCAAGCCAGTGGCCTACCGGGTCGATACCTCTAACCAGGTGTCGTACGCCAAAGCCGGTTCTATCCTGTACCAGTTCTACCTGGACATTGGGGTCCCTGATAATCAGCTCGTCCCCACGTTTGACGGGCGCTATGAAGGCGGCTACGCAGCTTGGCAAGCACAGAAAGGAGGTAATCAAGTAGCGGCTGTACAGCCACCAGCTACCCCTCCCCAGTCCAAATGGCCAGATGTAAAAAGTGCGTGGTGCAACCCGCGCATGGACGATGACTGCTACATCAACGAGAAGAGGGTTCCAATCGCAGAACTGGGTAAATGGTTGCCCGACATCAGCGAATCGAATGCCGATCAGCTAGGAGGTCACTGTGAAACCATCCTCTGCTTCGACAAAGATGACCAGCCGATGGGCTATCTGCTGCAATAACAATCCTGAGGACTACTAGCCTTGCTGATTGTTGAGGATGTTGGCCGCACTACTCGCGTTCGCCAGCATACTCGCCGGCTGCGTGACGGCACTGCTACTGATGATCATGATGGCGCGTTTCCCTCTGCTGCTGATTGTCGTACTGCTGGCCTGCTGGGTCTTTAGCCAAGTTCAGGATATTGTCGGAAACGCATCGGATAAAAGAAAAGTCCTGTCTGAGCAACCGTTTAGCGGCTCAATACAGGACTTTTTCTTTTGTCAGGAATACCCAGATAAGCAACAGATCATTTTTGAGTTTGATCTGTCTGGGCGTTGATTCTGCTTACTTCACCAGCTCCATCAGCTTCCCGAAGCTGTTCACCACATCGTACTTGACGTTCTCGGGGGCATACTTCCTATTGATCTCATCGAAGAACTTCCGTGCACATTCGATTTTTGTAGCCTCAATCGGGCGCAAATCCATTGATGACATTGAACCCTTGGTTTCAGCCACAAAGTACACATGCTTGATCACTCCTTCCTTGAACGAAATCGCCCAGTCGGGGTTGTAATCGCCAACGGGCGTGGGGATCAGGAAGCCGCGCGGTAATTTGGCGTACACGACCACGTCGGTACACGTGTCCAGCTCTTTAACAAACTCGCGTTCGATGCCAGAGTCGGTGATTACGTAGTCGTAGATGTGACGGTTGAGTTTGTCACCGGCCTTACTGAAGTCCTGCTTGGTCTGACCAGAAGTGAAGATGTCCAAATCAAACTTGTCCTCAACGGGGTCGTAGGCCAAGTGCTCAATGATCATCGTTGCCTTCTGCTCATTGATCAGTCGAATTGCTTCGGCGATGAAGCTTTCAGGATTGGTACGAAACTGCGCAAATATCGCGACACTGATGCCTTTAAGGATGTCCGCCGTCGTGCGTCGCGTTAGTTTCGTACCCTCGGCAACCTTACCAATGAGGTCATACTTCACCGTTGAATGAATTGACTGCTTGTCGTACTCAACAGTCGTTTCAGAAACTTTGAAACCATCACCGCTCTTCAGCGCATCGGCAGTTACCTGATCGATCTGCTCACCTTTCTGGATCGTATACTGCAAGGGCGTCACTCGTAGGCTCTTGTCCAGCTCCTCGACTGCTTTCTTGACCAGTTCCGCCGAATCAAAGTCAACACTGTAGGCGGCCTTGCGATTGATCCGATTCCACAGTTCCTTGAATTCCTGTTTGTCGAAGTTACTGTTGAGCGGATTCTTCTTTGGCCGACGGTCGTCGCTGATTTCAAACATCTGACTGTAGCTGAAGACGCTGTCGATTAGCTGGTACACCTGCTCGGCATGAGGCTGCAGCTCCGGGGGCAGCGGAGCCAGGGTGCCTTCCTTCTTCGCGTCGTGGTACGCGCCTGTAATGCGGTCAGCATCGTCGCTGTAGTCGTTCTTGAGCAGGTATTTGTAGATCTGCTTGGCCAATTGCGGCGTGACTTCAATATCGCCAGTTGGTGTCTTGAGTACCTTACCAGTGAAATAGGCTTCGTCAGCGACCTTAGGACGCGCTGACAAAGATTCGCTGATGTCTTTCTGCAGCGCAGATACGAAGTCCTTATAGCTCTCGCTTGCCACTACGGTTAGCACGTTTACGTCATGGACGATGGCGGGGTGATCCATTCGGTCACCGCTCTGGTTAACGGACAAGCGTAAACCACGACCTACCTCCTGCCGCCGCGAGATGGTGTTGTCGCTGTGCTTGAGCGCACAAATGACGAACACGTTAGGATTGTCCCAGCCTTCACGCAAAGCGGAGTGCGAAAAGATAAAACGTACTGGCTCGTCGAATGACAGCAAGCGCTCCTTGTCCTTCAGGATCAGATCGTAGGCATCCACATCATTGGACAGCCCTGCATTTTCTCCGCGTTTCTCCACATCGGGATCGGCCAGCCGCTTAGTCTTCCTGTCGATGGAGAAGTAGCCGCTGTGCGTCCTGCCTGCATCAATACCCTTCAGGTACTTGATATACGGCGTTTCATCCAGGTCCAGCACCTCGTTCAGGTACTGGCGGTACTCCTCTTCAAAGATACGTGCGTAGTCGCCTTTCTCGTCCGCTGTCGAGTAATCGCGGTACTTGGCCACTTCATCGATGAAGAACAAGGTCAACACCTTGATACCTTGTTGGAATAGGGCCAGCTCTTTATCGAAGTGTGCCTTGATGGCCTCCCGAATCTGGATGCGGCGCAGCGCTTCTTCGTTGACATCCCCGGTGGCCTCGCCAACAAAGAGCTCCACGCCGTTCGTGAAACTCAGGGTATCCGTGTTGGCATTGATGTCCGCGACCACATAGCCACGGTACTGATCCAGCTCGTTTGAAAAGCCATCAGAGAAGAGGTTGTCGCCCTTGGAGAGCTTGCGCACTACACGCTTGATCTCGCCGCTTTTCAGCTTCTGCTCGAACTCAACACGGGCCACAGGTGCCTTGCTCGAAATCTCGATGGACTGCAAGTACAGATAGGCATTGGAGCCCGCCAGCCCCTTCACTGATATGCCGCGTACTGCGATTTTCTTCACCAGCTTCTGGTTGTAGGCGTCCAACGCGTCCAGCCGATGGATCTTGTTGTGCGTGGTCTTGTGAGTTGCCGAGTAGCGCAACACCATCAGCGCCTTGAATTCCTCCAAGGACTTCAGGGTTGCCGCACCCTCCATTTTTTGTGGCTCGTCCAGAATCAGAATCGGCCGATTGGCGCTGATCACATCAATCGGGCGGCGTGACTGAAAATCATCGAGCTCGTCATAGATGCGCCGGTTGTCAGCGCCACGGGCAGCAAAAGCCTGCACGTTGATCACCATCACGTTGATCCCCGCATCCGACGAAAAGCTCTCCAGATGGTGCAACTGCTTGGAGTTATAGATGAAGAAGCGTGCCTTCTTGTGGTACGTCTCCAGAAAGTGCTCGGCCGTGATTTCCAGCGACTTGGCCACACCCTCGCGGATGGCAATGCTGGGCACAATGATGATGAACTTGCTCCACCCGTACTGTTTGTTTAGCTCAAAGATCGTCTTGATGTAGCAATAGGTCTTGCCAGTTCCTGTTTCCATTTCGATGTCGAGATGGATGTTAGAGACTGCCTTGGCAATATCCTTGTATTGTTTCGCAGCGGGAACACGTTCCTTATTCCCGTTGACTGTGAAAAAATCATAAAGCGAGCTCGACATAGGCAAATTCTGCCCTCGCTGCACATGCTGAATGTTCTCCTGCACGGCGACGTCAGTCAGCTGCAAGTCAGCGTTCTTAAATCCTGAACCGACTTCCGCGGTACTGCCAATAATCTGCCCCTTCTTGATCTTGCCCGGATCAATGCGATAGCCGATAGCCTTCGCTGAAGCAGGTGGCTGCCCCTTGAAGCAGTCGACTACAGCTTGCACCGCTGCTGTCTGATAGGTCTGCGTCTTGAATTTGAGCTTCATCGCGCGCGCCTCAGATGCATTTGACTTCGGTGGAGGGCGACAAGAGCTTGAATATCTGCTCGACGTTGATTTTGACGGCGCTATCTTTGTAACCTGCATCGCGGAAGACCACACGAAGCGGCTGCTGCTTGGCCAGTTCCTTCACGAACGCTTCGTCGATGCTGCCGCTGGCATCGAAACACGTGGCAAGCGCATTGCCATCGACAAAGAGAACGTCTTTGCCTTGAATGGATTGCTTGGTAATGGGCAGGGCCAAATCAACGCCCCAATCCAGCATTACTTGGAACAGCAGATCCTCGGGCGTGCGATCGGGCTTGATGTTGTCGACGAACAGATCGAGATTAGCTCCGTCCAGCGAATCTGGTGCGTAATAGACATCGGCCATGTTAGATGTGTCGACCTTAAGAACGCGGAAACCGTTCAACGTAGCCGCCTCATTCTTCTCCTCATCGAATAGCCGTTTAAGCACTCTACGAATTCGTTCCTTAGAAAGGGACGCCACGTTTTCAGGAAGTCCATGCTC
>Ga0247818_10000578_pt1 | contig 23141 bp, 18 predicted proteins | sample 13C_Glucose_Day1_FD_192424 | JGI IMG/M metagenome (GOLD analysis project Ga0247818, IMG submission 192424) | Soil microbial communities from agricultural site in Penn Yan, New York, United States - 13C_Glucose_Day1 | ecosystem: Environmental > Terrestrial > Soil > Agricultural land | place... | reverse complement strand
GTCATATCGTGGCCACATACCGGCAAGAATTACAGTATCAGGCACCAGCTCGCGAACCTTATCGATGGTCCACTGATTGTTTGATTTGCAGGCAGGATTCTTTCCCTGGAATCCGACTATCGGCGGGCATGACGACGATGTGAATTGCGCCAGCCGGAATTGCCCGGAGCGGTCCGCAAGCCCACGCAACCCCGAATATATGGCGGCGGCATCGGAATCTCCCCACAACACCCACAAAGGCTTGTCGCCCTTGTCTACGCATTCAGGAGCGTACTGGGTCGCTTCTTGCCCGACATCCATGAAACAGACGAGATTACGCAGGCCCGCACGGTAGCCGTCGAGATCATATTCGGTCGCACGCTGGATAATCTGCGGGTACCGTGAAGGAAATCCGCCAGATCTGAAAACGATGCCTGCCAATACACCCACCACGCACATCAATGCACATAGAGCAAGGACGCTGAACCGCTTCCTGGAGCCCGAACGAAATGGACGTTCGATATAAACGTATGTAAGAGTCGCGAGAAAAGTACTGCCCGCCAGAAGACCTAAGCGTACCAGCCAGGGCACACCTTCTGGATAGGCACTCCTGGCAAACGTCAGCAATGGCCAATGCCATAGATAAAGCGGAAAGCTGATCAGCCCGATAAACGTCATAACCCGGTTGCTCAGCAGGACTCGATTCAACCAGGCGCCAGGGCCAGCCACAATAATGAGTGCGCCACCAATAACTGGAAAAAGCGCCCATTTTCCGGGAAAAGGTAATGTGCTATTTATGCGAAAAACTGCATAGACAATGAACAGCATACCTATAACTGAAATTACATTTCGCGCCACCTGCCCATCAAATACCTGTGCAATTTTTTTCATCGACCGGCCGTACCTGTCAACTCTCAAACCCGGGCCCGATCCGAAGCACGCCAACATCGCACCAACGACAAGTTCCCACCCTCGAGTAAGCGGCGAATAGAACGTTGCGGTTGCGTGCTCATGCACGCCAATGATGTTCAGCAAAAAGGATAAGATCCCAATAACGACAACAATTGGCAACAGCGGAATTCGTATACGCCAAACAGCCCAAAACAAGAGCGGCCATATGACATAGAACTGTTCTTCTATCCCCAGTGACCACAAATGAAGCAGAGGCTTCAGCTCTGATGCCTTGTCAAAATAATCGGCCTCTCCCCACAAAATGAAGTTTGAAACAAAAGTGGCACCACCAAGAACATGCTTTGCCAGCAGCGCCAGGTCATCGGCAAGCATCGTGTTCCAGCCGAAAGCCAAACATACGGCCAATACAGTAAACAGCGCGGGGAAAATGCGCCTGATGCGCCGGGAATAAAAGTCAGCAACGCTGAACGTACCCTGCTCCAGCGCCGTGCTGATTACCCTGGATATCAGATAACCGGAGATGACAAAGAATATGTCCACCCCTACAAAACCACCACGCAAAAATGCAGGGAAGGCGTGGAAAAACAATACAGACAAAACAGCGACAGCCCGAAGCCCATCAATATCGGGCCGGTATCCGATATGGCTGGTTTGATTACGCGCAACGGGAGAGCCTACGGATTGGTTTTGAGTTGCACTCATAGTCATCGCTATCTACCAAAGCAGAGTTACTACCAAAAGGCGGACCTGAAGCCGCCCGAAAGTGCAGAAAGAAGTATCGGCGTTTTTTGGTCAGCAAGAGCGCGTCGCGCCGCAAGTTGGGACGACTCACCAGTCATCAGACTGCCTTGCAAACCTTCCGGTACAAGTCGGCATAGGCCTTGGCCATCTCATCAGCTGAAAACACATCCCTGTAACGACACAAAGCACGTTGCCCCATCTCACGAGCCAACTCATCATTGTTCCACAGTGCATTCATTGCCCCGGCAAGCGCCATGGAATCGCGCGGCGGGACTACAAGGCCGGTTTCATTTGCAATATTGATAAACGTAGTACCGGAACCGATTTCACAGGAAATAAGCGGTTTTCCGTACATCGCCGCCTCAAGCAACGAAATACCAAAAGACTCCGAGCGTAGATGCGACGGGAATACAAATCCGTGGCATAACGTCAGCAACGCGGCCTTGTCGTCATCACCTAAGCCGCCCAGAAAGTGCACATTGGTCAGACCGAGGCGTGAAGCTTGTTCCTTTAGCTCGACCTCCTCGTGCCCTCCTCCCAGAAGAACGACCGGCAACCCGGTAATCCTCGCCGCCTCAAGCAGATAGTTGAGGCCCTTGTAATAACGCAGGGCACCGACAAACAAAAAGAATTTCTCACCAACCCTGGCGCGCCAATCCGCAAGTTTTTGCGATGTTGCTGCTGGATAGGTTGCCGCGTCCAACCCATACGGGATGATTTCGACTTTGTCGCGAAAGCGGGTCAGTACCGGGCTGCTTTGCGCGTAGTTCGGTGAAGAGGCAACGATGCAGTCCACGCTGGACAGAAACCGGCTCATCAACGGCTCATATAGTTTGAGCAGCGTCTTTTGCTTGACGATATCCGAGTGATAGCTGACCACCGAAGGCTTACCATGTCGACTGGCAAAATGAAGCAAATCCATATAGGGCCAAGGGAAGTGGTAGTGCACCACATCCACTTCTTTGGCCAGCTCGGAGAAATCCTTGAATGCGGACAACGAAAAGCCAGTCGAGGCCACATGTAGATCAAGTTTCGAGCGGTGAGTCAGGTGATTGCCTACTGTTTCGTTTCGCGCCGAGCCTCGCTCGCTGAGATAAAGAACCTGCGAAGAGAAACCATGGCTGGCACCACCTTGGGCAATCTGAAAAATAACCTGTTCGATACCCCCCATGGTTTCCGGGTAATAGGTTTTGAAAACGTGCAGGACCTTGATCATGTTCCTTTGATTACCCTCTGGTAGACCTGCAAGGTTTCCACAGCGCAGCGCTCCCACGAGAAGCCCTGCGCATGCTGATGCCCCTTGATGACCGCAGTCTCGCGCCAGGCATCATCGGTCAGCCCTCGTTCGAGCAGACGGGTCAGTTCATCGACATCCATCGGCGCGCACATCAGCGCCGCCTCACCCGCCACTTCCGGAAGCGAAGAACTGTTGGAACACACCACCGGCACCCCTGAACTCATGGCCTCAAGCACCGGTAAACCAAACCCCTCGTAAAGAGAAGGAAAGGCAAACAGACGAGCACCGGCAAAAAGCAGCGGAAGATCTGCGCTCGGCACAAACCCGAGATAATGCGCCCAGCCTTCACGTCGCGCGCTCTCGAGCTTGCGATGAATCATATCGCTACGCCATCCTTGGTAGCCGGTGAGAATCAGCGGCCAGCGCGCTCGCAAGGCCAGCGGCAGTCGCTCATAAGCATCAAGGAGCGTCTCGATGTTCTTGCGCGGCTCGATCGTACCGACAAACAGCGTATAACCACCTTGCTCCAACCCATGCCGATCAAGCGTAGCCCTGAGCTCGTCATGCGACCGTGGGTAAAACTCTGGAGAACTTGCCAGCGGCACGGCATGTATCCGCTCAATTGGCCATGAAAAATAGCTGGCCAGCTCCTGGCGGGTAAACTCCGAATCGGTGATCAGCGCATCGGCTCTTACCAGTGTGGTCTTGAGCTCTTTCTGCAGGTAGCGGACCAGTTGTGGCGCATGACAGTGGGCCCAGGTAAAGGGCGAAAGGTCATGAAACGTGGCGACACTGCGCCCGGCAAAGGGAGGGAGATAATAATTGGGACTGTGATACAGAAAGTCGCTGTGCCCCTTGAGCGCAGCCTTTCGCAGCATCGGCATCAACAATCGATAGGCTTCTACAGCCAGAAAATTCTTCTGTACCGCACGCTTCAAACCATAGCCACTACCGGATTCGTTCGCAGCAGTGGGCAATTCGGGCAAGAAACGTCGACCGGCAAAAAACTGCAGGTCTGTAATTTCGGGACTTTGCTGAAGCCTCAGCGCAAGTTCGTAGGTATAGCGACCAATACCGGTCAGCGGAAAGCGGATCGGCTCAACAGAGAGAACTAGCTTCATTTATTCCGCCGAAAGCATCCAACTCAGAGTCTTATCCAATCCCGGGGTATCCCAGCCTGCCACCAACTGGCAGAGACGAGTGTTATCACCACAGAGGATTTTCACTTCATTGGCTCGGACAAATGCCGGATTCACCTCGACCTCCAACTGGTGGCCGGTGTATGCGGAACACATGTCGATCACTTCACGAAGGGTATGACTCTTTCCGGAACTGACGTTTACGGTTTGCCCCAATGGTCTGGCCTCGATCAAGCCACGATACGCCTTGACCACTGCCCGTACATCGCTGAAGTCACGGGAAACATCCAGATTGCCCAGCTCGATCTTGTCGGCACGCCGACGAAAGTGCGTGACGATCTTGGGCAACAGGAAACTGTCGGCCTGACCCACGCCGGTATAGTTGAACGGACGCGTAATCACGATCGGTAACCGGTTGAACCAAAGACTGGCCATGTACTCCATGGCGAGCTTGCTGACCGCATAATCGTTGGCAGGCGCTGGTGAAGTGGTTTCACTCAACAATCCCGCCGACGCATTGCCATAGACATTGGCGCTGCTCGCGAGCAGTACGCAATCCGGCACCTTGCCGCAGGCTTCAACAGCCTCCAGCAAATGGCGGGTACCGATGAGATTGACGCGGTAGAACGCATCTGCGGCACCGTGCCCGACAAAGGCCAGCGCCGCAAGATGCACTACTACATCAGGTTGAATAGTTGCCAGCAACTTGCGCAGAGCAGGACCATCGGCCAGATCCACCTGAAAATAGCCAGGCTCGTCCGAGGGTTGCGTTCCCATTCCTATCACTTCATAGCCACCAGCCTTAAGCTCGGCAGCCATGTATCGACCAGTGAAACCTTGAACCCCTGTAATCAGCGCGCGTTTACCGGCAATACTCATCAGAACGAAAATCCTTTTTCATTTCGGCGCAGGTCAGCTTCGACCATCATGCGGCACAGCTCTTCCAGCGTGGTTTTCGGTTCCCAACCCAATGCCGCCTTGGCCTTGGCCGGGTTACCAATCAACAGTTCAACTTCCGTAGGGCGGTAGAACTTCGGATTGATGGTGACCAGCACTTTGCCGGTGGCGTTGTCGGTACCCTGCTCGTCTTCCGCAGCGCCGCTCCAGGAAAGGTCGATCCCGGCAGCCTTGAACGCCATGGTGACGAAATCACGCACGGTTTCAGTGCGGTTGGTCGCCAGTACGAAAGTGTCCGGCTCATCGGCCTGCAGCATGCGCCACATGCCCTCGACGTATTCCTTGGCGAAACCCCAGTCGCGCTTGGCGTCCAGGTTGCCGAGTTCCATCTTGTCGAGCAGGCCCAGCTTGATCTTGGCCACGGAGTCGGTGATCTTGCGGGTCACGAATTCACGACCGCGCAATGGCGATTCGTGGTTGAACAGGATACCGCTGGTGGCGAAGATGCCGTAGGACTCGCGGTAGTTGATGGTCATCCAGTGCGCATACAGCTTGGCAACACCATAAGGACTGCGTGGGTAGAACGGCGTGCTCTCAATCTGAGGAATCGCCTGGACCTTGCCGAACATCTCGGAGGTCGAAGCCTGGTAGAAACGTACCTTCGGATTGACGATACGGATTGCTTCCAGAAGATTCACACAACCCATGCCGGTGATGTCGCCGGTCGTCAGAGGCTGATCGAAAGATACGCCCACGAAGCTCTGGGCCGCGAGGTTGTAGACCTCGGTGGCTTCGGTGGTCTGGAGCAGACGAATGCTGGCCGACAGGTCGGTCAGGTCATACTCGACCAGGTGCAGATTGGGATTATTTTGGATCCCGAGTTCTTCGATACGCCAGAAATTGACAGAACTGGTCCGACGGTAGGTGCCATAAACCGTATAACCCTTTTCCAGCAGCAGTTCCGCCAGGTAGGCGCCGTCTTGCCCAGTAATGCCAGTAACGATAGCTTTCATGCGAATCCTCTAAACTCCATTTGAGCGCCTTTAGCAGGCTCTGTTGTGTCAAACGCGCCATTGGGCTCCACTGGAGAGCCGCAAATTCTTGCAGATCATACAGAATGCAGCCCCGAACGACGATACCCAACCTGCTTTCAACACGTAACCGTATACATTCCAGGAGCATTGACTGTCTGCAATTCCTGCTTGTTGCAGTTCAAACGGAGCAACTGCAACGCAGTGATCCCTGAAACGTCTCCCTTCTGAAATTCAAGGACTTGAAGCCCCACAACACTTCCGGCCCCAATGCTCTGGGAACCATAAAGAAATAATGCAGAAAGAGTGACACTCCTCCGCCCCCGGCCTAAAATGGCGTGTTTTTTTGATCACTAATCTGGTGCTATTAATGCGCAATGGTTCTGTAAGTATCGCGCTGTCGGATATCGTCGCCGCGACAAAACGATACGCTCTGGTAGGGATGCTAGGCTGGCAAGACGTCCGGCAGCGCTATAGAAGGTCGGCACTGGGTCCATTCTGGCTGACGATCAGCATGGGCGTGATGATCGGAACCATCGGGGTAGTGTTCGGCCAGATCTTCAACTCTCCCATGCACGAGTTCCTTCCGTTTCTCGCCATCGGCATGATTTTCTGGAGCTTCATGTCTTCGGTCATCACCGAGGGGTGTACCGGCTTCATCGCCGCCGAAGGCATCATCAAGCAATTGCCGATCCCCTTGTTCGCCCACATTCTTCGCATGATCTGGCGCAATATCCTGATCCTGGGCCACAACATCGTGATCTTCCCGCTGGTACTGCTTGCCGTCAGCAAGCCTCTGACCTGGCTAGCGTTCATCAGCATTCCCGGCCTGCTGCTGGCACTGCTGAACCTGACGTGGATCGCCTTGCTGCTGGGCATCCTGTGCGCACGCTATCGTGATCTGCCTCAGATTGTCGGAAGCTTGTTGCAAGTAGTGTTCTACCTCACACCGATCATGTGGATGCCGAGCTTGCTGCCTCAAAGGGCCGGGCTTTACCTGCTTGACCTGAATCCGGTCTACCACATCATATCGATCGTCCGCTCGCCACTGATCGGTCAGTTGCCAACTGCCACCAACTGGTGGGTTTCCCTGGGCATGGCCGCTGTCGGCTGGGCCGTTGCGCTCGTGGTCTACGGCCGTTACAAGCGCCGCATCGCTTACTGGCTCTAAGAAGAACTCCTAATGTCGCTGATCGAATTCAAAAATGTTTGTGTGGATTTTCCGATCTACAACGCTAACGGCCGTTCCCTGAAGAAACGCCTGATTCAGGTTGCCACCGGTGGACAATTGGGCGCGGACCAACAGGGTCGCGTCATCGTCAGAGCACTCGAAGACCTGACTTTCACCTTGCGTGACGGTGACCGGGTCGGGCTCCTTGGCCATAACGGCGCTGGCAAGAGTACGCTGCTGCGCCTGCTCAGCAGTGTCTATGAGCCATCGTCGGGCACCGCTCGAATCGATGGAGAGATCGGTTCCCTGATCGACATTTCCCTGGGAACGGATCCCGAAGCCACCGGACGGGAGAACATCTACCTGCGCGGCGGCATTCTGGGCATGACCAAGGCACAGATCACCGAAAAGCTCGACGAGATCATTGAGTTTTCCGAACTGGGTGACTTTGTCGACATGCCGATCCGCACCTATTCCTCGGGCATGCACCTGCGCCTGGCCTTCGCCGTCTCGACCACGATCAAACCGGAAATCCTGTTGATGGACGAATGGCTATCGGTGGGTGACGAAGGCTTCAAGCACAAAGCCGAGATCCGCATGAACGAGTTGGTGAAGTCGACCAACATTCTGGTGATTGCCAGCCACTCCCGCGAACTGGTCATGCACACCTGTAATCGGGTGCTGTGGCTGGAGCACGGCAAGATCAAAATGGATGGAGACCCGACAACGGTCACCACAGCCTACTTTGGAGCTTGAAGCTAATGAACAGCATTAAGCGCAATGGTGTGGAAATCGAAGCGGCCTTTTCGATTGCGTCGAAGCGCTTGCTGGCGCGCACAGCTTCCCATCCCGTCATCAGTGCGCCGACCGATGTCGCCAGCGGTGCCAGCGATATCCCTCATGGAACCTCACCTGCCATGAGCCGGATGCTGCGTCATCACGTCAAGCAGACACTTCGGCGGATTGCCCAGAGCGCTTTTCGCGCCACCCGGCCTTTCACACGCCCGGTGCTCTTCCGCCTGCGCAACTATTTGAATGCCACGATCCGTCAGGACATGCTGCAAGAGTTCGCCACCCTCCAGCAAGAGTTCGCCACCCTCCAGCAGGCGCTCGCCAGCCTGCAGGAGCAACAGCGCGAGCAAAACCGGCAAGTCCAGCTGGAGCTTCAGCGACTGACCAACTCGACGAATGTCCAGGCTTCCCTGTCGCGAGAGCTTTTCGCCAGCCAGCTCCCGATGGAAAAAGTCGGCCCGCAACTCGATCGAATCGAGCAAAACGTAGGCCTGCAACTCGATCGAATCGAGCAAAACGTAGGCCCGCAACTCGATCGAATCGAGCAATATGCATTGCTCGATGTCAACCGTATCGCTATCAACTGCGGACCGGATGAAACACTGGTCAAAACTGCAGTCGGCTACATGCTCTGCGATGCCCGGGATCATGCTCTGTTGGCCAATCTGATGGAAGCAGGAGAGCTTGAGCCTGGAACACGGATTCTGATCGAACGCATCATCAAGCCCGGCGATGTCTATATCGATGTCGGCGCCAATATAGGAATGCACTCGATAGCCGCCGCTCGCGCCATGTCGGGACAAGGCAGGATTTTTGCTTTCGAGCCATTCGAACCGACCCGGAAACTGCTGGAAAGAAACCTGTGGCTCAACGGTGCTCTATCCATCAGCGAGATCTCCCATTACGCACTTTCCGATACGGCAGGCAGCCACAAACTGCATCTTGGCGCTACCAGCGGCCATCACTCACTCTATGAACTGGAAACTCCGACGTTTGCCACGACAACATCTGTGGAAATCTCAACCGTTACCCTAGATGAGTTTCTGCCGGAAGATCTGACTGTAAAGCTGCTGAAAATCGACGCGGAAGGCGCCGAAATCGACGTCATGAAAGGTGCACGACGCCTGCTTGCTGCCAACCCGCAAATGCTGCTTATCGTTGAACTGGGCCTCTCCCACCTGAAGAGAAATACGATAAGTCTCGAAAACTGGCTCAAGCATTTCACGGCTACCGGACTGGTGTTCAGCGTTATCAATGAAGGTACCGGCAACCTTGAAAACTGGTCGATCGAACAACTGTCGCGTACCGACTCGGTCAACCTGCTGTTTCACCGCCCGGAATGGACTCACGCTGAAAGGAGTGACGCATGAAGTCTGAAATCATTGTTGTAGGGGCCGGCGGACATGCAAAAGTCTGCATCGAGCTCCTGCAGGCCCAGGGCGAGAAAGTTGCGTGGTGCGTCGGCAACCCGGACAGTCCGGATACCTGTCTGGGCATCCCGGTACTGAAAAGCGACGACCACCTGTCGGCGCTGTACAAGGACGGGTACGAGAGAGCATTCATTGCCATCGGGTCAAATAGCGTCCGCAACAAACTGGCGAAAAAAACCACCGAGACGGGTTTCAAACTGGTGAACGCCATCAGCCCAGCAGCCGTGGTTTCCCCTTCGGCCAGACTGGGCACCGGAATCGCTGTGATGGCTGGAGCCGTGATCAATGCAGAGGCCGTCATATCCGACCTTTGCATCATCAACACCGGTGCAACTATTGACCACGATTGCGTGATCGGGCTGGCGGCTCACATTGCGCCCCAGTGCGCCCTGGCCGGCAATGTGCACGTAGGCAACTTGAGTTTCGTCGGTGTCGGCAGCAAAGTCATTCCGGAAATTCACATCGGTGAGTCCGTCATGGTCGGTGCCGGCAGCGTCGTCATTTCGAATATCGATTCAGCAGTCACGGTTGTGGGTGTGCCTGCCAAAGCCTTGAACAAATTTTGAAGGAAGAGACATGAAACGTATTTCCGTTGCACAACCAAAACTCGCTGGAAACGAACGCAATTACGTGCTCGATTGCCTGGATACAAACTGGATCTCCTCCAACGGCAAGTACATCACTGCCTTTGAAGAAAGCTTTGCCGCGTTCTGTGGCGTCAAGCATGCGATCGCCACCAACAACGGCACCACGGCGCTGCACCTGGCTCTGGTCGTACTTGACCTGCAACCTGGCGACGAAGTGATCATCCCTACCGTGACCTACATCGCAACGGCCAACGCCGTACGCTATTGCGGCGCGACTCCAGTACTGGTGGATGTATGCGCCGATACCATGAACATCGACCCGCAAACGATCGAAAGCAAGATCACCGCCAAGACCAAAGGCATCATCCCGGTGCACCTCTATGGTCATCCGGCACAGATGGACGTCGTCAATGAAATCGCCCGCAGGCACAATCTGTGGGTCGTCGAGGACGCCGCCGAGGCACACGGCGCCGAAGTCAAGGGCAGCAAGGTGGGCAGCCTGGGCACTTGCGCGACCTTCAGCTTTTTCGGCAACAAGATCATCACCACTGGTGAAGGTGGCATGATCACCACCAATGACGACGAACTCGCCGCCAAACTGCGCCTGTTCCGTGGTCAAGGCATGGATCCTAACCGTCGCTACTGGTTTCCGGTAGTCGGTTACAACTATCGCATGACCAACATCCAGGCGGCCATTGGCCTGGCCCAGATGGAAAACATCGATACCGCACTTGCCGATCGCGAGCGCCTGGCCGGCTGGTACAACGAAGCGCTGGCAGACCTAAAGGACAAGATCGTCCTGCCGACCGAGGCGTCGTGGGCCAAGCAGGTCTTCTGGATGTACAACATCTTCCTGGCGGACGGTGATGAGCACAAACGCGACGCCGTCATGCAGAAACTGGATGCAATGGGCATCGAAACCCGTCCGGTTTTCTACCCGATGCATGTTCTGCCGCCTTACAAGGAAGACAACCGCTACCCGGTAGCAGACCTATGGTCCGGCCGCGGCATCAACCTGCCAACGCATCAGGATCTGACCCGGGAAGACATCATCAGAATCGCGGCGAGCTTGCGCGAGGTCCTCGCGGCCTGATGAAAATCGCCCTTTGCTCCTCGTTCATGCCCTTCATCAGGGGCGGTGGAAGAAACATCGTCGACTGGCTGGCCTCGACGCTGACCGAAGCCGGACACCAGGTGGAAGTCGTGTACCTGCCAGAACTCGACTCGCCTCCGGATATCCTGTTTCAGCAGATGATGGCGCTGCGCTGGGTCGATCTTAAGGCCGCAGACCGGATCATTTGCTTCCGGCCGCAGGCCCATCTGATACCGCATCCACACAAGATTCTCTGGTTCATTCACCACATCCGTACCTTCTACGACCTGTGGGACTCGCCTTATCGTGACTTCCCGGACACCGCGCGTAACCGCGCCATCCGTGAATCCCTGATTGACGTGGACACCCGGGCAATGGGTGAAGCAAAGACAGTTTTCACCAACTCGAAGGTTGTCTCCGAGCGACTCAAGACCTTCAACGGCGTAGAGAGTGAAGTGCTGTACCCGCCCGTATTCGAACCGGAGCGTTTTTTCAGTGCCGGATACAACGACGAGATCGTATGTATCTGCCGCCTGGAACACTACAAGCGCCAGCATTTGCTCATCGAAGCACTCAGCTACACCAAGGCGCCGGTTCGTTTGCGGATTATGGGAACTGGCGCGAGCCCGGACTATGGCATTGCGCTTCAACAAAAGGCCCAATTATGCAATGTAGCCGATCGGGTGATTGTCGAAGACCGCTGGATCACGGAAGAGGAAAAAGTGGAGCATTTGTCGCAATGCCTGGCCGCCGCTTACTTGCCGATCGACGAAGATTCCTACGGATATCCGAGCCTGGAGGCCAGCCACGCACAGAAAGCTGTCCTGACCACTTCCGATTCCGGTGGCGTGCTTGAATTGATTCAGGACGGTTACAACGGCTACATCGCCGAACCGACTCCCGAATCACTGGCTCGCGCCATGGACAAACTGTACCGGGATAAAAACGTGACAGAAGCAATGGGCAAGAACGCCAGACAGCGATTGGTCGACTTGAAGATTTCATGGTCGCAGGTGCTGGAGCGTCTTTTGGCATGAAAGTATTAATCGTAAACAACATGGCGCCCTTCATTTGGGGTGGCGCTGAAGAGCTGGCTGTCAACCTGCAGAAGAATCTGGTCATCGCCGGCCATGATGCGGAAATTCTGCGGATCCCGTTTCAATGGGAACCTTCAACACGCATTCCCTCGCAAATGCTGTTGGCACGCACCCTGGAAATCGCCAATACCGATCACGTCATTGCCTTGAAGTTTCCCGCGTATCTGGTTCGGCATCACCGCAAATCGCTGTGGCTGCTTCACCAATACCGGCAAGCCTATGACTTGTATGATGCCGGTCAGACCAATCTTCCACCGGGCCAGCATGGCGCGGATATTCGCAAGGCGATTGCGCATGCGGATAATGAAAGCTTCGCTGAGAGCCGACACATCTACACCAATTCCGAAGTCACCCGACAGCGACTTCTCAAATACAACGGTTTTGACTCCAAGGTACTACTTCCTCCGGTCAACGATCCGGAAGTGTTCACCGGTGGCGAGTCTGATGACTACATCTTTGCCGGCGGCCGGGTAAACAGCATGAAACGCCAATTCCTGCTTTTACAGGCACTGGCAAAGGCGGATCGACGAGTCAAGATGATCATCGCCGGACCACCCGAGTCTCCTGCCGATACACAACAGCTGCACGCAATCATTGAACAGTTCGGTCTGCAGGATCGTGTAAAACTCGATCTGCGCTTCCTGCCCCGGGCTACCTATGTGGACTATGTCAATCGTGCACTTGCCGTCGCTTATATCCCGTTTGATGAAGACTCACTCGGCTACGTGAGCATGGAAGCGGCAACGGCTCGCAAAGCGCTGATAACGACTACCGACAGTGGCGGGATCCTCGGCTTGGTGCAGCCTGGCGAAACCGGCTGGAGAGCGGAACCGACTGCCGAAAGTCTGGCTGAGGCGATGAGCGCTGCCTACGAAAGCAAGGCTCGAACCCGACAGTACGGAGAAGGCGCTCAGGCATTGTGGAACGGCCTGGGCATTAATTGGCCAGAAACTGTCGAGGCGCTCCTGAAATGAAACTAGTCATGTTCACACCCGCGGTCAAAACCTCGGCCATCGGCCGAATGACCAGACTCGTCGTGCGCCAACTCCTGTCCAGCCAACATGAAGTTGTCGTGGTTCGTACCGAAAGCCAGCACGTCTCGGCCACAGAACTTCACGATTTCGGCTGCACAGTACTGCCCTGGGAGGACGACTCGCAAATCACTCGAGAAATCGAGAGCGCCGACTGCTGCGTCTATCAGATTGGCAACAGCTACGAATTTCATGAAGGTGCAATTGCCTGGCTTGCAAAAGCTCCAGGTATCGTTTGCCTGCATGACTTCTTCCTCGGACACCTGTTTTTCGGCTGGTCGCAAGGCAGGCGCGAAGAAGCCAATCGAGTATTGACTCAGTGGTATGGAACAACGATTGCCGAGGAATACTTCCAGATTCATGACGGCTCGGTGTTCATCAGCAAAACGCGAAATGAAGCTCCGCTCACAGAATGGATCAGCTCGATGGCGACCTGTGTGATCACGCACAGCAACTGGGGCTGCGATCGTGTACTGGCGGCTTGCCCGGGGCCGGTTTTCGTTACGCCACTGGCCTACGATGCGCCAGGAGCCAACGACTCGGAGCTACCAGCCACCAACAGCAAACTGAATATCCTGACCATCGGTCACGTTAACCCAAACAAGCGCGTTGAAAGCTGCATCCTGGCAATCGCCAGCAGCCCTTCCCTGCGAGCGAATGTTCGTTACCGTCTGGTTGGTGCGATTCTTCCAGAGACTGAAAAAAGGTTGTCTGAACTGGCAATTGACAACGGCGTGGAGTTGATCATTTCCAATGAAGTCAACGATGCAACGCTGTCCATGGCCATTCGGGAAGCGGACGTCATCAGTTGCCTGCGCTGGCCTAGCCTGGAAGCCGCTTCAGCCTCGGCCATCGAAGCCATGCTCTACGGCAAAGCAACCATCGTTACGGACACCGGCTTCTACAGCGAGCTCCCTGATGAATTGGTGCTGAAGATATCGGTCGAGAACGAAGTCGAAGACTTGAAGAAAATATTTCTGTCTCTTCATAGCGACCAGACCTCGGCCAACGTGCTCGGAAAGCAGGCGCAGGTATGGGCGCAGGCCACCTTCACTGCGCAAAACTATGCACGGAAGCTGGAACAGGCCGTTCCTGCGGCGCTCCGGGCGAATGTCCTCCTCTCGGCAGTCGAGCACTTTTCGTCCATCATCGAAAAATGGTCGGGCAACCCGGAACTGTTGAGCACCCCGGACATGCTGCAACCATTGAGCGTGTTCAACACCAACACTATCGTGTGAATCAATTGCGGTGGATCAGCCCTGCTGTTCCACCGTACTGCCACCGCTGTGCCCGCCCTTATTTCAAACTGTCGAAGATGAACTGCGCCGTGTCCTTCCAGGCCACCGGCTTGTAGTCACGCTTGATCGCCTCTTCCCTGGCAGCCAGCGCTGCCGGATCGAACGCATACTTCTGCAGCTCCGCCACCCACGCCGAGACATCCCACGGCTCCAGGTAATCCAGCAGCTCACCACCCACTTCCGGTATCGACGCGGCACTGGAAGCGAGGCAGTACTTGCCGGCAGCCAGACTCTCTGCAACCGGTAATCCCCAACCTTCATACAGCGACGGAAATGCCGTCATCATGCAATGACGATAGAGGTGCATGAGGTCCGAATCGGAGACATTGTTCAGGATGCGAATGTAGTCCCTGGTTCTCGGATCAAGCTGGATATCCGCCAGCAAGTCACCAACACCCCAGCCCGACATTCCAACAAACACCAGTTTCGGCAGATCCTGAACGCCACTATCAATCAGACGTGTATAGGCGCGGTAAAGAACCTCGTGATTCTTGCGGCGCTCGATCGTTGAAACGAACAGTACAAAACGCTCATTCAACAACGCTTTCACATCAGCACTGATGTCATCGCTCAGTTCATGCGAGAGCTGGCATCCCAGCTTGACCACCGCCGTTTGCGGGACCGGTGCACCCAACTCTTCGAGCAGTGCGATCAGGTCCTTGCGCGTGCATTCCGAGATACAAAGGATCTTGTCCGCACACCAGGCGACGTCCGTGAAATAGTTGGCGAACCTGGCCGCCACATCACCCACGCACAAATGGGGAAGCCTTACCGGGATCACGTCGTAGCAGAAGAGAATGACGCGCAGACCGACCTTCTTCTTGAGCTCATAAAGATGCGGAAGATCCTTGTTGTCCCAGTCCAGACCCACGGAAATGTAGCTATCACCCTTCGAGAACGGATGACCGGCCGTCGCTGCCTTGACGGACGACGGCGTAAAGACATGAGTCCGGTTGGCTGGCTTCAGGAACCCCTTGATAGCCGACCGCATGTGCCGAAGAGCAATCACGGCCTCGACCATTGACACACGGCGCAACTGGAAGAACTGATAAATGCGCCCACTGACTTTTGGCGGCAAGCGGTTGAGCACCTTTATCGCTTTCTCTTTCAGTCGGGCCTCGATCGAACTCTTGTTCGCGCTACTCGCAGCAACCTTGCCCGGCACAGCAGCGTGCGCACCGGAGATTCGCTTGAGCGTCGCGGCCACCTCAGCGGTGTCGACGGCGCTGTAGCCCGTGGCACGGTTGTAGAAGCAAAACTTCACGCTCTCACCGGCAGCAATCAACTCAAGCGCATGAGCGGCCGCTTCCGCCTCGGTACGAATAATGCCTACCGCCGGCCGCCGCCAGCCAAGGATGGTCGTTACGTCAAACCAGGTAGTCATGCTTGCGCCTTCTTTTCAATGACTTGTATTGCTGCATGCGGAATCGATTCCAGGCTCCGGGCCCAGGTCAATGATTCCCGGGACTCCCTGTCCGGACCGTTGCCATCGATCGTTGCCGGCCCGGTCAGGCGCTTGCGGATCGCCGCGTGAAACTCGTTCGGCGTACGGGCAACACTGATTTCCGGCAGATCCAGATGCTGTTCGAAGCCGCGAAACGCAGACTCCGTTCCGACCACGTATTTGCCCGAATAAATGGCTTCCGCCGTCTTGATGTTCGAGCCGCCGCCATGGGGAATCGGTAACAGAAACGCATGAGCGAGGGTTTTCACCGCATCCAGGTCATCGTCAGGCAGCATGTACAAAAGTTTCAGGCGCGACAGGTTCAATTGCCCCCAGCGACTGTCCCGAAGCGTCGACTCCAGGTGCTCGCAAACACTGCCGACCACCACCAGCTTGCTGTCAGGCGGAATGCACGCCAGAGAACTCCCCAGACACTCATTGAAGCCCTTGAAATTAGGTGGATGAGCACTGGCGACATAGAGAATCCACGGTGATGCTGGCAGGCGCGCCTTCCAGCTCTCGAGCACTTCGGCCTTGGCCGTCCAGGGCGCAATGCCGTTAGGGGCCAACAGCGGCATTTTCGCCCCCCAAGCCTTGAGGATGTCGTAATCCGCTTGCGTTACCGCTACGGCAATATCAGCCTCCAGCGCAGCCTTGCGCTCAAGGGCTTCAATATCGGCAATGACCGGCTCGGCACCCTTGATCCCGTAACTGTCGAGAATTTCCAGCTTCAGCGGGGCCTCGATGTTCTGGGACCCGTAAATCAGGCAAGCATTACTGTATTGCGGCAGCTGTTTGATCTTCAGGACCAGCGGCCATAGCCATGGCTGCTCGACATGAATGACGTCAATCACTGCAGGCAGCTTTTTGAGGATTTCGGCAAACCCGCCCTGCTCCGAGGCGGCGAACTCCCCCGACAGCAAATCGTTGATCAACGGCACATAGGTGCCCTTGTATTTGCGAAAGCTGCTGCCAGCGGGAAAGCTGACATCATTGGAACCCAATGTCGACGGCGGGTAACCCTCAGGCTCATAAACGGCCAGATGAGTAACGCTCCAGCCATTTTCCTCGAAGGTTTTCGCGATGTTGGCAACCCGGACCTGGCCGCCGTGGCGGGGGCTGATGATCGGATAGGTGCTTAGCAATAAAACCGTTTTCAAAATATGAACCTATAAAATTGATATTTCACAACCCGCGACCGCACCGCGATGTTTCGCTCACCGAAGCACGGGCGCTGTTGAATACCAAAGAGACCAAAGGTCTCATGCACCCTTGATCAGCGTTTCAAGCTCTTTCAGTCGAGCCCACATCAACGCTTGATCGCCCCTGGACTCGACGTTCAGCCGCAACAGTGGCTCTGTGTTGGAACCACGCAGGTTAAAACGCCAGTTGTCAAAGGAAACGCTGATGCCATCCGTTCTGTCGAGGACCGGACTCTGGGGCAAATAGTGCTCAAGAACCTTCTGCAACATCGCCGGCACATCGTCGACCCGATAGTTGATTTCGCCGGTGCACGGATATGCCGCAATACGCTCGTCAACCAGTTGCGCAAGGGTCTTTCCGGTGGTGGACATCAGCGCTGTCACCAACAACCACGGAATCATCCCGCTGTCGCAGTAGGCGAAGTCGCGGAAATAGTGGTGGGCGCTCATTTCGCCGCCGTAGATCGCATCCTCAAGGCGCATGCGCTCCTTGATGAAGGCATGCCCGGTTTTGCACAGGACCGGTACGCCGCCTGCCTGCTCAACCTGATCGATGGTGTTCCAGGTCAGGCGCGGGTCGTGAATGATCTTGCTGCCCGGGTGCTGTTTGAGCAGCATTTCCGCCAGCAGGCCAACCAGATAGTAGCCCTCGATGAAGCGACCGGTTTCGTCGAAAAAGAAGCAGCGGTCAAAGTCGCCGTCCCAGGCCAGTCCCACGTCACAGCCCTTGTCCAACAGCGCCTGGCGCGTCAGTTCGCGATTTTCCGGCAGCAGTGGATTGGGCACGCCATTGGGAAAGTTACCGTCCGGCTCGGCATTGATCAGCACCCACTCGAAGGGCAGCTTGTCGATCAGTTCCTGCAGTACCGGACCGGCGGCGCCGTTGCCTGGGTCGGCGAGTACCTTCAGCGGTTTCAGATCCGCAACGTCGATATACGTCAACAGATGGGCGATGTAGCGCCCCTTGTCCAGCTCGTGACGAACAGCACCAGGCTCGTCTGCCAGGGGACCGAGATCGCCACTTTCCACGCGGTCTCGAATCGCATTGAGCCCTGTATCGCCACTGATCGGTCGCGACTGCGACTTGACCAGCTTCATGCCGTTGTACCCTTTGGGGTTGTGACTTGCAGTGATCATCACACCGCCATCGGCACCGAATGCGCTGGTGGCGAAGTAGACTTCTTCGGTGCCACACAAGCCGATATCAATAACCTGCGCCCCGGCCTCGCGCAGACCGCGGGTCATTGCTTCGGCCAGCATCGGGCTTTCCAGCCGCATATCCCGCCCCAGCACGATGCTCTTGCCTTGCAGCTCGGTGACCATGGCGCGGCCAATCCGATAAGCCACATCTTCGTTGAGGTCGGAGGGCACCTGGCCACGGATGTCATAAGCCTTGAAGCAGCGGGTTTTGATAGGGGTATGCATTCTGGTCTCTTGCCGGGAAACGGGGACGACACATTTCGAACGGGTCGTGCGTCATCGATAGGAATTAAAGTCGAGGGTGGACACATGCAAATAAGCCTGACCGGTTGAACAATCACCCGTCAGGCTTATGACTGCCAGCACGCTGTTACTTGTCAACGCGGCCGTAGATGTCTTCAAAACGAACGATATCGTCCTCACCCAGATACTCGCCGCTCTGCACTTCGATAAGCACCAAGTCGATCATGCCCGGGTTCTCCAGGCGGTGCCGGTGGCCCGCACGGATGAACGTCGACTCGTTGGTGTCGAGCATCAACTCCTGCTGATCATTGACCACCTTTGCCATGCCGCTGACGACAATCCAGTGTTCGCTGCGATGGTGATGCATCTGCAGGGACAGAGAGGCTTTCGGCTTGACGACAATGCGTTTGATCTTGAAGCGCTCGCCGTTTTCCAGGGTAGTGTACGTGCCCCATGGACGATGCACCGTGCGATGCAGCAAATGCACGGTATGGCTGCAGGCCTTGAGCTGGTTGACGATATGCTTGACGTCTTGAGCATGATCCTTGTGGGCGATCATCACCGCGTCGGGCGTATCGATGACCAGCAGATCTTCCACACCGACCAGGGCTGTCAGGCGCCCTTCACTGTTCACATAGTTGTTGCGTGAGCCATGGGACAGAACCTCACCTTCGAAACGGTTGCCGTTTTCGTCAGCCGGGGTCAGCTCGCTCACGGCATTCCAGGAACCGATGTCGCTCCAGCCAATATCGCAAGGAATGGTAGCGACTTTCGTCGAGCGCTCCATCAGGGCGTAGTCGATGGAGATATCCGGAACCTCGGCAAAACGCTCAGCATCCAGCGCCAGGCAGCGATATTTGCTCGAAGAAGTCAGGCGCGAGGCTTCGATTGTTTTAGCAACGGCATCGACGACATCAGGCGCGTGCTGGCGAAGTTCTTCCAGTACCGTGCCCACCCGGAAGCAGAACATGCCGGAATTCCAGAAATAATTGCCGGCACTCACGTACCCCTGGGCTGTCTCCAGGTTGGGCTTCTCGACAAAACGCGCGACCTTCAAGCCGCCCTCGAGTGGAGCATCCTTCTGCGCCTCGATGTAGCCAAATCCGGTTTCCGGATAGGTCGGCTGGATACCGAACGTGACCAGCCAGCCCGTGCTGGCCAGCGCAACGGCCTTGCCGACCGCCGCCGCAAAAGCTTTTTCGTCCTTGATCAGGTGATCGGCTGCCAGTACCAGCATGTGCGCGTCAGGACCATGGGTCGCCTCAAGTTGCAGCGCCGCCGCAGCTACGGCCGCTGCAGTATTGCGCCCGAAGGGCTCGAGGATGAAACCCTGAGCGTGCTTGGCCGTATTGACTACACCGTACTCGTCTTCAGTCTTGAACAGCAGTTCACGATTGGTGACCGTGAGGACCTCAACGACACCTTCAAGGCGCGAAGCACGCAAGAACGTCTTCTGGATCAGATTCTGACCATCCGGCAGATCCATGAAAGGTTTGGGATGAGCCTCGCGAGAAACAGGCCACAGGCGGCTGCCAACTCCACCAGACAAAATTACGGGAATCAGTTCCATGCTCTAAATCCTTAATCCCCCTTCCTGCCGATTGTTATCAGGAAAGCGGGCTCAGTTATGTTACTAGTCGTTCCTGCACTGAGATCAGCGCAAATTTTTACCCCTGCCGTTCGCATGCAAGCAGCAGATACACTGACACTTTCCACCCGAAGGTACCGCCCCCCCCCTTTCAAAAGTACATAAGGGGGCAGACAGACTGATTCGACCAGCGAAACTTCAAATACACCGTCAGGTTCTGGCTGCCATTCTAGCGCGACAGCCATGAATTAATAACTCGGTAATTAACCTGCCAACCTGTGGACCGACGGAAAGAACACATTCAATTCGAAGGATGATCCAGCAGCTTCTGCAGGTACTGTCCGTAACCGGTTTTTTTCAGGCGATCAGCCTGTGCCGCGACGTGTTCAGCGCTGATCCAGCCGTTGCTGTAGGCAATTTCTTCGAGACAGGCGACTTTCAACCCCTGGCGATGCTCGATGGTATGCACGAAGTGCCCCGCTTCGAGCAACGAATCATGGGTACCGGTATCCAGCCAGGCGAAGCCTCGGCCCAACATTTCGACATTGAGCGTCTTCTGCTCCAGATAGGCACGGTTGATGTCGGTGATTTCCAGCTCGCCACGCTCCGAAGGCTGAATGTTCTTTGCAATCTCCACGACCTGGTTGTCGTAGAAATACAAACCGGTAACCGCATAGTTGGACTTCGGCTTGAGAGGCTTCTCTTCAATGCTCAACGCACAACCGTTTGCATCGAATTCCACCACCCCGAAACGCTCCGGATCGGAAACGTGGTAACCGAACACTGTAGCACCTGAGGTCTGGGCATTGGCCGAGCGCAGGTTCTCGGTAAAATACTGCCCGTAGAAAATGTTGTCGCCGAGGATCAGACAGCAAGGATCATCACCAATGAATTCTTCACCAATGATAAACGCCTGGGCCAGACCGTCAGGGCTAGGCTGCTCGGCATAACTCAGCTCGACTCCGTACAGGCTGCCGTCACCCAGCAGCTTGCGGAAGTTCGGCAGATCCTCGGGCGTGGAGATGATCAGAATTTCACGCATGCCCGCCAGCATAAGTACCGACAGCGGATAGAAAATCATCGGCTTGTCATAGATCGGCAGCAATTGCTTGGATACACCAAGAGTGACCGGGTGCAAGCGTGTGCCTGAACCACCGGCCAGAATGATGCCTTTACGGTTGGTCTTGATCATTTATCGAGAATTTCCCTGAGCATTCGGGTTACACCACTTTGCCAATCCGGCAAGTGTAAAGAAAAGGCCCGGCACAGCTTGTGAGTATTCAAACGAGAGTTCAAAGGTCGGCGTGCAGGGGTTGGGTAGGCACTGGTTTCAATCGTATTGATCGCTGTCACCGCGAACGCCTCACCCTGGCGGCGGGCAAAGTCGATCACGAATGACGCATAACCATGCCATGAGACTTCGCCGCCAGCCGCCAGGTGGTAAACCCCGGCAAGCTCTGGAGCCAGCAAGACACGCCGAATAGCCAGCGCCGTGACATCGGCAATCAGGTCCGCTCCCGTGGGTGAACCGATCTGGTCCGCGATCACGTTCAGCGTGTCGCGCTCCCTGGCCAGCCTCATCATGGTCTTGGCGAAGTTGCTGCCACGGGCTCCATAACACCAACTGGTACGGAAGATCAGGTGCTTGCAACCCGAGTCGATAATCACCTGCTCACCGACAGCCTTGCTGACGCCATAGCGATTCAGCGGGGCAACCGCATCAGTCTCTACCCAGGGTGTCGATCCCTGCCCATTGAATACGTAGTCGGTCGAATAATGAATCAACCATGCATCCAGCGCCGCAGCTTCTTCGGCCATGACCTGGCAGGCCTGCGCGTTCACGCAATGCGCCAGTTCGATCTCGACTTCTGCCTTGTCCACAGCTGTGTATGCCGCCGCATTGACGATAATGTCCGGACGCACGCGACGAAGGGTGGCTCGCAGGCCAACAAGATCGGACAAATCGCCGCACAGCCCGTCTTCGCCATGACGATCCAGCGAGATCAGCTCTCCTAGTGGAGAAAGGGAGCGCTGCAGCTCCCATCCCACCTGACCGTTTTTCCCCAGCAAGAGAATTTTCATCACTGGCCTGAACGATCCGCGTAGTTCTGATCAATCCATTGCTGATAACTACCGTTTTTTACATGGGCGACCCAGTCGGCATTGTTCAAATACCACTCCACCGTCTTGCGAATGCCGGTTTCGAAGGTTTCTTGCGGCGTCCAGCCAAGCTCACGCTGGATCTTGCTGGCATCGATCGCGTAGCGCTGGTCATGGCCAGGCCGATCCTGAACATAGGTGATCAGACTGGCATGAGGGCAATGGGCGGACTCAGGACGCAGCTCGTCAAGCAATGCACACAGCGTGTGCACCACTTCGATGTTTTGCTTTTCATTATGACCACCGATGTTATAGGTCTCGCCAACCACACCTTCGGTTACAACTTTATAAAGTGCACGGGCATGATCTTCGACATAGAGCCAGTCACGGACCTGATCACCCTTGCCGTACACCGGCAACGGCTTGCCCTCCAGTGCATTGAGAATGATCAGCGGAATCAGCTTTTCGGGAAAATGGCACGGGCCGTAATTATTCGAGCAATTGGTCACCAGTGTCGGCAGCCCATAGGTTCTGGCCCAGGCGCGTACAAGATGATCGGAGCTGGCCTTGCTCGCCGAATAGGGAGAGCTCGGCTGATAAGGCGTTTCTTCGGTGAAAAGGTCTTCCGGCCCTTCAAGGTCGCCGTAAACTTCGTCCGTCGAGATGTGATGGAAGCGAAAAGCTGATTTGCGATCACCTTCCAGGCCCGTCCAGTAGTGCCGGGCAGCTTCAAGAAGAGTGTATGTACCAATGATATTGGTCTGAATAAATTCGGAGGGACCGGAGATCGAGCGGTCAACATGCGACTCTGCCGCCAGATGCATGATCGCATCCGGCTGATGCGCTTGCAGGACACGTTCAATCTCTGCGCGATCACAGATATCTACGTGCTCGAAAACATAACGCGGGTCGTGACTGACTTGCGCCAG
>Ga0247818_10000577_pt1 | contig 23163 bp, 17 predicted proteins | sample 13C_Glucose_Day1_FD_192424 | JGI IMG/M metagenome (GOLD analysis project Ga0247818, IMG submission 192424) | Soil microbial communities from agricultural site in Penn Yan, New York, United States - 13C_Glucose_Day1 | ecosystem: Environmental > Terrestrial > Soil > Agricultural land | place... | reverse complement strand
ACCCGGGTCCCGCGTCCGACCTCTGGTCGCTGGGTGCCACGCTCTACACGGCCGTCGAGGGGAACTCCCCGTTCCGTCGTACGTCGCCCATCTCCACCATGCAGGCCGTCGTCGCGGAGGAGCCGCCTCCGCCGGTGCGCGGCGGTGCGCTGGCGCCCGTGATCACCGCGCTGCTGCGCAAGGACCCCTCGGACCGCCCGACGGCCGAGGAAGCCGAGCGCATGCTGCTGGACGCGATGGAGGGACGGAAACCGCGTGCCGCGCAGGCGCACGTGCCGACCCAGCGGCTGTCCGAGGACGATCTGCGCACCTTCTCCACGCCGGACGGTTCCACCGCCCGGCTCCCACAGCCTCAGCCCCGGTCCCAGCCGCAGACACACCCGCAGACACCCCGGTACACCGCGGCACCCCCGTACACGCCGGATCCCCCGTACACCTCGGCGCCCGCCGCCCGCAGCGGCCGGGGCCGGTGGCGCACCGTCCTGGTGGTCGTCGCCGCGGCCGCGGTGATCGGCGGGGCAGCCGGCCTCGTCGCGATGAAGGCCCAGGACGGGGGCGGAGGCACGACCGGCGGGGTGGAGCAGAGTGCCACCGGACCGGCCCCCTCCGCGTCCGCCTCCGACGAGCAGGCCGGGACGGAGGACGGCTCCGCCGCGAAGGACATCCCCGACGGCTGGAACCGCGTCACCGACCCCGAGGGCTTCAGCCTCGCCGTGCCCGACGGCTGGGAGCGGAGGACGGACGAGGGCCAGATCGACTACACCCCGGACGACGGCGCGCACCGGGTGCGCATCAGCCTCGATCCGGACCCGGACTTCGGCAACTCCTACGCGCACATGCGGAGCATCGAGAAGGACCTGTCCAAGCGCCTGCCGGAGTACGAACGCCTGGCGCTGGAGGAGAACGTCTTCCGCGACCGGCCCGGCTCCCGATGGGAGTTCACCTGGACCGAGTCCAAGGACCACACGGGGCCGCGCCACGGCATCGACCAGATGTACTTCGCGGAGACGGGCGGGCCGGAGTACGCGCTCTACATGACCGGTCCCGAGGAGGACCTGGCAGAGAGCCGGAAGATCTTCGAGACGATGCTGCGCAGCTGGGAACCGCCGGAGCAGACCGACTGAGGGCCGGGAGCGGACCGACGCGCGGCGGGATTCACGATTTCCGACTTCCGCCCCGCGAACGACGGTGGATCGCCCCTGATCAGCGGTTATGTCGCCAGTGATCACTGGCTGAATGTCCTGGTGCCGCAGGCGTCTCCGGCGGGGTCTGTGAAAACCTGTTACCCACGGGTACCCAAAGTGGGCGGGTGGACATACTCTCGCCCTCATGACGGACTCGCAGGCATCCTCGACCACCGCCGCCTCGGGCAGCCGCGTCGGCACCAACCCCGTGGCCGCCGCCCCGGCGCACGCGCGCACCGCCGCCGACGTGGTCACACCCGAGGTGGTCGCCCAGCTGACCCGTGACGTCGTGGGCTCGGGCCGCACGGCCAACCACAGCCCCTTCACCGGGGAGAAGCTGGCCGACCTGCCCGAGTCCACACCGGAGGACGTCGAGGCGGCCTTCGGACGCGCCCGCGCGGCCCAGCCCGCCTGGGCCGCCACGCCGGTCCGGGCCAGGGCCGCCGTGCTGCTCCGCTTCCACGACCTGGTCCTGCAGCGCCAGTCCGAGGTCCTCGACCTCATCCAGCTGGAGACCGGCAAGGCCCGGCTGCACGCCCACGAGGAGGTGCAGGCCGTCGCCGTCGCGGCCCGGCACTACGGGCGCAGGGCCGCCTCGTACCTCAAGCCCAGGCGGCACACCGGGGTCGTCCCGACCCTCACCAAGGTCACCGAACTGCGGCAGCCGCGCGGGGTCGTCGGCCAGATCGCCCCCTGGAACTACCCGCTCGAACTGTCCGTCGGCGACGCGCTGCCCGCCTTCGTCTCCGGCAACGCCGTCGTGATGAAGCCGGACACGGAGACCGCGCTGACCGCCCTGTGGGCCCGCGACCTGCTGATCGAGGCCGGCCTGCCCGCCGAGGTGTTCCAGGTCGTCATCGGCGAGGGCCCCGTCGTGGGACCCGCGGTCGTCAGCCGCGCCGACTACGTCTCCTTCACCGGATCCACCCGTACCGGCCGTGAGGTCGCCCAGGGGGCCGCCGCCAGGCTCGTCGGCGTGTCCCTGGAACTCGGCGGCAAGAACGCGATGCTCGTCCTGGAGGACGCCGACGTGGAGAGGGCCGCCGAGGGCGCCGTCCGCGCGTGCTTCTCCTCCGCGGGGCAGCTCTGCATCTCCATCGAGCGGCTGTACGTCCACGAGTCGGTCGCCGACGCCTTCGTGGAGCGCTTCGCCGCCCGCACGAAGGCCATGCGGCTCGGCAGCTCCCTCGCGTACGGCGCCGACATGGGCTCACTCGTCGGCGAGCGGCAGCTGGAGACCGTCAGCCGTCATGTGGCCGAGGCCGTCGAGAAGGGCGCCACGCTCGTCGCGGGCGGCGTCGCCCGTCCCGACATCGGGCCGCTCTTCTACGAGCCGACGATCCTGGACGGGGTCGAGGCCCCCATGGCGGTGTGCGGTGAGGAGACCTTCGGACCCGTCGTCTCGATCTACCGCTTCGGTGACGACGACGAGGCCGTCACCCTCGCCAACGCCACCCCGTACGGCCTCAACTCCAGTGTCTGGACGAAGAACGCCGGGCGCGGGCACCGTGTCGCCGCGCGGCTGCGGACCGGCACCGTCAACATCAACGAGGGGTACGCACCCGCGTACGGCAGTGTCCAGTCGCCCATGGGCGGCATGAAGGACTCCGGCCTCGGCCGCAGGCACGGCTCCGAGGGCATCCTGAAGTACACCGAGGCCCAGACGGTGGCGCAGCAGCGGCTGATGCCCCTCGCGCCGGCCTTCGGGATGGACGACGAGAAGTACGCCGCCTTCATGACCCGCAGCCTCAAGGCGATGAAGGCCTTCCGGCTGCGCTGAGCCGCACCCCCCAGCGCCCCCATCCGCCCTTTTCGTACCGAGGAGAGCCATGTCCCAGGACAGCCATGCCCAGAACCAGGCCGGCCGGGCCGTTCCGGCCGCGGACGACGACGCGTACGACTACGACGTCCTCGTCGTCGGCTCGGGCTTCGGCGGCGCGGTCTCGGCCCTGCGGCTGAGCGAGAAGGGGTACCGGGTCGGCGTCCTGGAGGCGGGCCGCCGCTTCACCCCCGCGACCCTGCCCAAGAACTCCTGGGACATCAAGAACTACCTGTGGGCCCCCGCGCTCGGACTGTTCGGCATCCAGCGGGTGCACCTGCTCGGCAAGGTGATGGTGCTGGCCGGCGCCGGAGTGGGCGGGGGCTCCCTCAACTACGCCAACACCCTGTACGTGCCACCGGCGCCCTTCTTCGAGGACCGTCAGTGGGCCGGCATCACCGACTGGAAGGCCGAACTGGCGCCCTACTACGACCAGGCGAAGCGGATGCTCGGGGTGCGGCTCAACCCGACCGTGACCCCGGCGGACGTCCACCTCAAGGCCGTCGCCGAGACGATGGGCGTCGGTGACACCTTCCATCTGGCCCCGGTGGGCGTCTTCTTCGGTGACGGCGAGGACGCCGACGGGACCGCGCGCGCGAAGCCCGGAGGAGAGGTGGCCGACCCCTACTTCGGCGGCGCCGGCCCCACGCGCAAGGCCTGCTCCGAGTGCGGTGAATGCATGACGGGCTGCCGCCACGGGGCTAAGAACACCCTCAACGAGAACTACCTCCACCTGGCGGAGAGGGCCGGTGCCGTCATCCACCCGATGACGTCCGTCGTCGCGGTCACGGACGGCCCGGACGGCGGCTACCGCGTGTCGACCGTGCCCACGAACCGGCGGCGCAAGGCCGCTCCGACCGTGCTGCGGGCCAGGAACGTGGTCGTCGCCGCGGGTACGTACGGAACCCAGACCCTGTTGCACACGATGAAGGACGAAGGGCTGCTGCCCCGGCTGTCGTCCCGGCTCGGCGAGCTGACCCGGACCAACTCCGAGGGCCTGGTGGGGGCGCAGACCAGCGACCGCCGCTACCGCAAGAAGCACGGCACCGGCAAGGCGGACTTCACCCGGGGTGTCGCGATCACCTCGTCGATCCATCCGGACGAGAACACCCACATCGAGCCGGTGCGTTACGGCAAGGGCTCCAACGCGATGGGCGCGCTGACCATCCTCCAGGTGCCCTACAGCACCCACCGGGTGCTGGGCTGGTTCGGCAGCGTCGCCAGGCACCCGGTGCTCACGATGCGCTCGCTGTCCAACCGGCGCTGGTCGGAACGGACGATCATCGGTCTCGTGATGCAGTCGCTGGACAACTCGCTGACCGCGTACCGCAAGCCCGGCGGCATCGGCAAGGGGCTGCTCACCGCCCGGCAGGGCCACGGCTCGCCCAACCCGACGCAGATAGCCGAGGCCACCCAGGGCGCCACACTGCTCGCCCAGGAGATCAACGGCTTCGCCGGATCGAACGTCGGGGAGCTGATGGGCACCCCGCTCACCGCGCACTTCCTCGGCGGCTGCCCGATCGGGGCGAGCCCGGAGGAGGGCGTCATCGACCCGTACCACCGGCTCTACGGGCACCCCGGCATCTCGGTGGTCGACGGTTCCGCGGTCTCCGCCAACCTCGGGGTGAACCCGTCGCTGACCATCACCGCGCAGGCGGAGCGGGCGATGTCCTTCTGGCCCAACAAGGGCGAGGCGGACCCGCGCCCCGCACAGGACGCGGCGTACGAACGGCTCGCCGCGGTCGTACCGCAGGCGCCCGCGGTGCCCGAGGACGCCTTCGGCGCGCTGAAGCTGCCGTTCCTGGGCATTCCGGTGGTGCCGCCGAAGAAGGCGGCGTCGGACGCCTGACCCCGGGAACGCCGAGGGGCTGCACCCCCCTCCGAGTGCAGCCCCTCCACGTACCTGCCGGTGACGCGCCTTACGCGGCGGCGTCACCGTTCCTGCGGCGCCGCACGACGAACATCGCGCCGGCACCCAGCACCACGGCCGCGCCGCCCGCGAGGGCGATCGCCGGAGTGCTGGAGGACGAACCGGTCTCGGCGAGGTTGCCGGTCACCTCGGCCGTGTCGCCCGCGGGCTTCGTGGTGGGGACGGGGATCTTGCCGCCCTCCTGGGGCTCCGCGCCGCCGCCGTTCCCGGCGTCGACGATCTGGAACTTGTAGGCGACGTCCTGGAAGCACGGCACGGCCTCGAGCTCGTCACCGAAGACGAGCCCGCCGCCGAGGCTGAAGCCGGCGCCCACCGGGGCACTCGCCTCCACCTTGAGGCGCAGGTCGATGTCGACCTCGTAGCCGGGCTTGATCCCGTCGGCCTCGCCGACGTAACCGGACGAACTGCCCAGGTCCTCGATGTCCTCCCAGGTGCCGTCCGCCTCGTTGAGCGCCTGCAGCCGGACCTGCTTGGTGGTGAAGAGCTTCTCGCCCGCCTCGTCGGCGGCGGCGCCCGCGAAGAAGGCCACGTTCTTCACGGTCTTCTTCGAGTCGTTGTAGATGGTGAAGGTGAACCGGTCCCAGCCGCTGCCCCGGGCGATCTTGCCGGAGAGGCCGTTGATGGAGAGCTCCAGCGGGCGCGGCTCGCACGCGTCGAGGGGCTCGTCGTCCCCCTCCTCCTCGTCCTCGGTCTCCGAGGCGGTGGGCGTCGGCTTCGCGGACGCCGTCTCCGACTCGGTGGCCGTCGGGGCCGGGGAGACGGTCTCGGGCGCGACACCCTCGGGCGACTCCGTCTCCGACGGGGTGGTCGTGGCGGTCTGCGACGCGGACTCCGTGCTCTCCGTGCTCTCCGGGGTCGCGGCGGACGGCTCCCCGCTCGGCGTCTCCGTGGGAGCGGGCGCGGTCGTTCCGGTCGTCGTGGTCTCGGTCTGCGCGAACGCGGCCGGTGCCGAGAGCAGGACGACCGGGCCTATGACGGCGGTGGCGGCAGCGAGTGCCAGGGTGCGGCGGAGCTTCATCTGGGGCCTCAGCAGGTCCGTGGTACCGCGCGGGCCGCGGTACGGCGTGAAAGGAATGAACGGGCCTGCCGTCGTGGGGCACGGAACGAGCCGGTGTGTTCGTCATGCATGACCTGTGACATGCGGAAACGGTTGTCCACGTTTTCACGGAATCTTTATGTGGTCCTGGCCACAACGGGGTGGGCGCAGGCGCGGTGGCCGCACCTTCACGACTGCTCGGGGGCCGGTTCCGAGGCCCGTCCACGGTGGACGGAGGGCGGCCGGTCCCGGGCGTCCCCGGGGCCGGCCGCGGGGGTGACCGGTCCGCTGTCCCCTGCCGACCGGTCACACACGCCGGACCGTGGTCCCACGACGCACCTGGGGTGCGTCACACGTCCCGGCGGAGCCACGCGTGGATTCCTGCCGCTGCCGCCCCTGGCTGGCACGGACACCCGGACAAACGAAGGGGCCCGGGGCCCGGTCACGCTCCGTACGGGTGAGACGGGGCCCGAACGCGGGTGCGGCCGTACAGCCTTCCCGGACGTCACGTCCGACAGCTCCGCGGACGTCGCACCCGGTCGTTCCGGACGTCACACCCGGCCGCGGCACAGCTCCAGCAGCGTCATGGCGAGGGCCGTGCCCGGCTTGCCCAGGGCGTCGCTGTAGTGGCTGAGCACGTCCATCTCCCGGGAGAGGTTCACCCGGCGGCCACCGGACGTGATCCTGGCCTCCTGGATCACCGCCGAGACGGCCATCCGTTCCTGGACGAGGCCGATGATCCGGTCGTCGAGCGCGTCGATGCGCGTCCGGGCACCCCCGATCAGGGATGCCGCCTCGTCGGTGTGCGCGCCGGTCCGCTCGGCGGCCGTCTTCGTGGATGCGGTGCTGGTCATCTGTGACTCCCGGTGGGCTGGGCCCCCGGAACGACCGGTCCGGAACGCCAGAACGCCCCGGGCCTGTCGGCCCGGGGCGCCTGGAACGTTGCTTGTCAGTTGCTCAAGCAGCACGACCATGGCAGCCGGCGGGCCGGGTGCCATAGGTAAAGACGAAGATCGTGTGCTGACGCATGCGGCAAGTATGGACCCCGCCCGGGGGCCGGGTCCACGCAGGGCCCGGATGGTGAGACGGGAGCCCGGCGGGGCGATGTCCCACGGCCGGTAGAATTGGGAGGACCGACCCCCTCTCCACCGCCGGAAGGCCGCCCCGTGCCAGCAGCACCCCCCGCCGCCCCCGACACCACGACCGACGTCGTCCTGGTAGTCGACTTCGGCGCCCAGTACGCCCAGCTCATCGCCCGCCGTGTCCGTGAGGCCCGGGTCTACAGCGAGATCGTCCCGTCCACCATGCCGGTGGCCGAGATGCTGGCCAGGAACCCCCGGGCGATCATCCTCTCCGGCGGCCCGTCCTCGGTGTACGCGGAGGGCGCGCCCAGCATCGACCGTTCGCTGTTCGAAGCCGGGGTCCCGGTCTTCGGCATGTGCTACGGCTTCCAGCTCATGGCCACCACGCTCGGCGGCACGGTCGACGACAACGGTGCGCGCGAGTACGGTCGCACCCCCCTCGCCGTCTCCAAGGCGGGCTCCACCCTCTTCGAGGGCACGCCCACCGAGCAGCCGGTCTGGATGTCGCACGGCGACGCCTGCTCCGCCGCCCCCGAGGGCTTCACCGTGACCGCGTCCACGGACGTCGTCCCGGTCGCCGCCTTCGAGAACGACGAGAAGAAGCTCTACGGCGTCCAGTACCACCCGGAGGTCATGCACTCGACCTACGGCCAGCAGGTCCTGGAGCACTTCCTCTACCGCGGCGCGGGCATCGAGCCGACCTGGACGACCACCAACGTCGTCGACGAGCAGATCGCCCTGATCCGCGAGCAGGTCGGTGACAAGCGCGCGATCTGCGGCCTCTCCGGCGGCGTGGACTCCGCGGTCGCCGCGGCCCTCGTGCAGAAGGCCATCGGCTCCCAGCTCACCTGCGTGTACGTCGACCACGGCCTGATGCGCAAGGGCGAGACGGAGCAGGTCGAGAAGGACTTCGTCGCCGCGACCGGCGCGAAGCTCAAGGTCGTCGACGCGGAGAAGCGCTTCCTCGACGCCCTGGCCGGCGTGTCCGACCCGGAGCAGAAGCGGAAGATCATCGGCCGCGAGTTCATCCGTGTCTTCGAGCAGGCCCAGCTGGAGATCCTCCAGGAGGAGGGCCCCGAAGTCGCCTTCCTCGTCCAGGGCACCCTGTACCCGGACGTCGTCGAGTCCGGCGGCGGCACCGGCACCGCCAACATCAAGTCCCACCACAACGTGGGCGGGCTCCCCGACGACATCGAGTTCGAACTCGTCGAGCCGCTGCGCCAGCTGTTCAAGGACGAGGTCCGGATGGTCGGCCAGGAGCTCGGCCTGCCCGAGGAGATCGTCCAGCGGCAGCCGTTCCCCGGCCCCGGGCTCGGGATCCGCATCGTGGGCGACGTCACCAAGGAGCGGCTCGACCTGCTGCGCGAGGCCGACGCCATCGCCCGCGAGGAGCTGACCGCCGCCGGCCTCGACCGTGACATCTGGCAGTGCCCCGTGGTCCTGCTCGCGGACGTCCGCAGCGTCGGCGTCCAGGGCGACGGCCGCACCTACGGCCACCCGATCGTGCTGCGCCCGGTCTCCTCCGAGGACGCCATGACGGCCGACTGGTCGCGCCTGCCGTACGAGACGCTGGCGAAGATCTCCACCCGCATCACCAACGAGGTCGCCGACGTCAACCGCGTGGTGCTCGACGTGACGAGCAAGCCGCCGGGGACGATCGAGTGGGAGTGACCCCTCCCTGAGGTCAGGACCGATGCCGTCGCCCATTCCTTCGGGCGACGGCATCGTCGTATCCGCGGGCCGGCCCGTCGTGTAGGTACGCGCTCGATCCGGCTCTCGGCGCGCACACCGCGACGGGCGTCCACCGCACTCGACATCGGTCTCGTCGCGATCCACAGGCGGCGCTCCCGCCCGTTCGGCGGCCGGGGTAATTCGGTGGCAGGGGTCGGTCGTCCGTGGAATGGTGCGCTTCCATGTCCGCCGAAGAAGTCCGCGCCCTGATGTCCGCCCCGGGCAACGACCGCCTCACCTGGAACACCCCGCTGTCCGAGGCGCACGCCGCCCAGCTGGTCGCCGCCTGCTCGCCCGCCCCCGGCGCCCGGATCGCCGACTTCGGCAGCGGCTGGGGCGAGTTGCTGATGCGTCTGGTCGAGGCGGCGCCCGGTTCCACCGGGGACGGCATCGAGACCGATCCGGAGGCCGTGGCACGGGGCCTGCGCCTGGCAGGGGAGCGTGGGCTCACCGGCCGGGTGCGCTTCCACGAGGTCCCGGCCGCGGAGTACCCGGGCGACGACTACGACCTCGCCGTCTCCATCGGTTCCTCGCACGCCTGGCCCGGCGGCACCCCGGAGGCGCTCGAGGCGCTGCGCGCGGCCGTACGCCCCGGCGGGAGGGTGCTGTTCGGGGACGGCTTCTGGGAGCGTGAGCCCTCGTCGGCCGCGCTGGAAGCGCTGGGCGCGGTGCCCGGCGACTTCGGCTCGCTCCTGGAGCTGATCCGGCAGGCGGAGGCCGTGGGGCTCAGGCCGCTCCAGGTGACCGTCGCCGACCAGCGCGAGTGGGACCTCTTCGAGTCCGCCGCCAACATCGGGCGCGGGGAGCGCTGGGCGATGGCCAACCCGGGCCACCGGCTGCACGCCGGAACGACCGAGGCCGTCGACGCGCGCCGCACCGGCTACTACGGCGGATACCGGGGGACGCTGGGCCTCGCCTACCTCGTGCTCGGCGCCTGAGAATCGCACATTTCGGCGACACGCGCCCCCGGTACGCCCCGATGCGGTACGTGCCCGCTCTGTACGGCACAATTCGCAGAAATAAGCGGCGAGTTGGTTCGATCAGGGCGGGAAAGGGCGGCGTTCTCCGTGGCGTTGGACGAAGCGAGGGCGAAAAGCACGCACGGCGGTGGCTGTACGTGCGGCGACTGCCCGCACGGAGCACGTGAAGGCCACCGGCGGGCCGTGGCCGCCTTCCTCGCCAAACGGGACGAACTCGCCGCCGGCCAGGGCCTGCCCGGTGCCGTCGCCCAGTCCGTCTCCGCGTCCCGGCAGTGGGTGTCGGACGAACTGACCGAGTCGGCCCGCGCCGTCGCCGAACGCAGCCGCGAGGCCGGTGACGCCTGGCTCCACACCCTCTGGCTGCGTACCCTGACCGTGGTCTGGGGCGGTGTCGCCCTGCTGCTCGTCGGCGAGTCCGTCACCGCCATCGGGGCCGGCTGGTCCACGGCCCGCACCGCGGGACTGATCGCCGCCTGTGTGACCGCGGGTCTGCTGACCGGCGCCGCCCGCGTCCACCGGGCCCGCGGCGGCCTCCTCGCCCCGCTGATCGGCGAGGACAACCGGCTCTCCACCTCGCGCACCGTCGCCGCCTCCTGGGTGCTGCTCGCCGTCTTCGCCGTGCTCGTCCTCGCGCTGCAACTGGCCGGGGCGTCCGACCACGCGGACCGTGACGCCCTGATCGAGGGCCTGGACCTGGTCCGCTCGGCCGGAATCCTGACGGTGCTCGCGCTGGTGTGCGCCGTCGCCGTGGTCGTACGCCGGGTGGTGACCGTGCGCGTGCTGTCCCAGCGGCTGCAGAAGCTCCGCGCCGACCGGCCCCGCGCCGCCGACCTGCTGACCGACGACTCCGGGCGCGGCAGCTTCACCGATGTGCAGTACGTGCTGGTCAGCACCGTCGCCGTGCTGTTCGCCGCGGTCCGCCTGGCCCGCCGCCCCGAGCAACTGCCCGACCTGCCGTGGGGCCTGGCCGTCCTGGTGGCCGTCTCGGCCGCGACCTACTTCGCCGGCAAGTACGCGGAGGGCGGGCGCCCGGTCATCCTGTCCGTGGTCCGGGCGAGGGAGGCCGGGGACCTCGACGCCCCGATCCGTACCGGCGACGACATCGAGATCCGCGGCGCCGGCTTCGTCCCGCCCGGCGCGGGCAGCCCCGACCGGCTGGCGCGGGTCGTCGTCAGGATCGGCCGGGTACACGTGCACGTACCCCTCATCCCGGTCACCGGGGGCTTCGCCAACCCGGCGGACACCGTGCTCACCGTCCCCGTACCGGTCGAGGTGGAACCGGGCGCCGTCGAGGTGCAGGTGGTGACGGCCGCGGGGGTGGAGACCAACTCCTGCGTCGTCGACGTCATGGACTGAGCCGCACACCTGGTGAGCGGCCCCGAACCGGCGTACGTATGGTCTGTCCGAGGACCAACGGAAGGCGGAACGGTGATGCACGGGTACAGGGGCGGTTCCTACGGGCTGGACGAGCCGCGAAGTCTCAGGGACCGGGCGGGGGAGTACGCGCTCCTGCCCCTGCGGATCTTTCTCGGCGTCACCTTCGTCTACGCCGGGCTCGACAAGCTGACCGACAGCGCGTTCCTGTCGGCGAGCGGGCCGGGTTCCATCGGCGAGATGATGCAGGCCGTACGCGACAGCGCGGCGATCCCGGGCCTCGTCGACCTGGCACTGAAGAGTCCCGAGGGCTTCGGTTACGCCATCGCGATCGGTGAACTCCTCGTCGGCCTAGGCACCCTGGCCGGCCTGTGGGCGCGGCTCGCGGCACTCGGCGGGGCGCTGATCTCGCTGAGCCTGTGGCTGACGGTGAGCTGGCAGAGCACGCCGTACTACTACGGCAACGATCTGGTCTACCTCATGGCCTGGCTGCCGCTGCTGCTCGCCGGCGCCTCCTACTGGTCGGTGGACGCGCTGAGGGGCCGGCGACGCCACGTAAGGATCTGACGGCGCCCTACCCGGCCGGGCCGGTGGTACCGCGTGGACCGTCGCACACCGGTCGTGCTCCCCGACGGCGCCCCGGCCACCGGCCGACCCGGCCCGCCGGCGGAGCTCAGCGCACCCGGGTGGAACCGGGTGCCGACGCCTCCGCCGACGCCTTCCTCGTCTGCCGCCTGCGCCGCGTCCGGTAGCTCACCCAGGTCACCGTGGCCGCCAGCCACAGGCCGCCGACGAACACGGGGACGAAGAACGTCCACGGGGCGTTCCAGGCACCCGCCGCGTCCGCCGCGTAGCCGCCCGCCAGGGTCAGCATGACGAGGCCCGCCACCGCGCGGCCGGGCCGGATCTCATGACGCGGCACGGGTGACCTCCAGCTGTCCGATGCCGATTCCCATGCCCAGCTCGAGCGTTCCGGCGGGCTCGCTGTCCTCCGCGGGCCCGAGGGTGCGCCGGGTGTGCCGGTCGGGGGCGATGTCGATGTCCTTGCGCAGGTCCGCGGGGAACCGGATGTCGCCGAAGCCCGCTTCGGCGTCCACCTTCACCGTCATCCCCGCGGGCACGACGACCAGCGCGCGGCCCGCCGCGACCTGGACGCGGGTGCGCAGCGTCCCGCCCTCCGGCACGGTGATCCGGGAGAGGTCGAGCTTCGCGATGCCGGTGTTGAGTTTGTACTCCGGCCGGACCGTCGCCACCGAGGCCGGGCGCCACTCCTTGCGGACCCAGTCGGTGCCGATGTCCCGCGGGACGGCGGAGGCGCCCGCCAGCAGCCCGGCCGTGATCATGGCCAGCACGATCGTGCCCAAGCCGGTCCTGCCGAGGACGGACGCGATCAGCAGGCCGAGGCCGAACACCCCCAGAGCGGCGGCCAGCCCGATCTGCAGACTCGTCCCCAGCGGATGGGCCTCCCAGCTCAGCCCCGTCCCCAGACCGCCCGCGATCAGGGCGAGCAGGAACACGAGCCCGCCGATCGACCGCGGGCCCCGGGTGCCCTGTGTGCCGTGGGGAGGGCGGAACGGGTTGTCCACGGCCGCCCTGCGCCTGCCCGGTCCGGCCGCCTCGGAGACCGCGTCCGCGGGGCCCCACAGATAGCCCGTCCCCGCCGGGCCGGTCGTGCCGTCCTTGACGATCGGATCCCGCCACCAGGACGGGCTGCCCGGAGAGGGCGGCGCCTTCACCTCGGGCGGCGCCCCGTGCCCGGCCGCGTGCGCCGCGCTCTTCGGCGCGTACGCCGCCGTGCCCGGCGCGTCCTCCTGCGGGAACGTTCTCCGGTGCTGCGTCCAGACGGAGAAGCCGACCACGGTCAGCGACAGCATCGCGGCGAAGGCGAGCATCCCGCCGTTGTGCAGCATCGACAGCAGGAGCCCGCAGCCCACCAGGGCCAGCAGCAGGGCGACCAGGGAGGCGCCTTCGACCCGGCCCGAGAGCAGCCGGCGCGCCTCGTTCTCGTCCTCGCCCTCCACCGGGAGGAGCAGCCACGCGAAGCCGTAGAAGATCAGGCCGATGCCGCCCGTCACGGCGAGGACGCCGAGCACGATGCGGAAGATCACCGGGTCCACGTCGCAGTACCGGCCGAGGCCGCCGCACACCCCGGCCACCACTTTCTGCCGCGGGCTGCGCCGCAGCCGCGGTCCCGGCGCGGAGGGCGGAGCGACGCCGGGGGAGGCGTCCTGGGGAACGGTCATGGGTCCATGGTGACGGCCCGTACGCCCTCGTGGGGCCCGCGGCGACCCTGGCCGATCCCTGATATTGCCTCCCGGCGGCCCCTGGGGGCCCGTCCGCACGGCAGCCGGGCCCTCAGGGTCGAGTCCGGGCAGACCCTGATGCCACGGCCCGCCGGAACGTGTGACGATCGGTGCATGCCAGCAGCCACGACCCGAGCCCCGAGCTCCCACGCCCCGGACCCGGAGGAGCAGGCGCCGCGCAAGCTGTACCGCAGCGCCGACGGGCGGATGCTCGGCGGCGTCGCGCGCGGGCTCGCCGGACATCTGGGACTGCCCGTCGTCTGGGTCCGGTTCGTCTTCCTCGGACTGTTCTTCGCGGACGGCCTGGGCGCCCTGCTCTACGCCGTGTTCTGGATCGTCGTGCCGCTCGGGGTCGGCGGTGTCGGAGGGACCGGCGGGGCGGCCGGGGTGGAGCGGTCCCTCTTCGAGACCGCCCCCGACGGCCGGCGCAGACTCCGCAAGCCCGACAAGGGCCAGGTCTTCGCCCTGGTCGCACTCCTCGTCGGCGCCATGGTCTTCGTCGGCAACGTCGACATGGGCAGCGAGGCGGACCGTTACGTCTGGCCGGCCCTGCTGATCGGCGCGGGGTCCGTCCTGGTGTGGCGGCAGGCCGACAACGCGCGACGGGCGCGCTGGATGGAGGTCGGCCGCCGCCGCCGGGTGCTGCACCTGGCGCGCGGACTCGCGGGCGTCGCGCTGGTCGGTCTCGGCCTCGCCGCCTTCCTCGTGGTGCGTGGCTCGGCGGCCCAGCTCGGCACCGCGCTGACCGCCGCCATCGCCGTGCTCACCGGTATCGCGCTGCTGGCCGGCCCCTATCTCGTACGCATGACACAGGACCTCTCCGAGGAACGCCTGATGCGCATCCGCGCCCAGGAACGTGCCGAGGTCGCCGCCCACGTCCACGACTCGGTCCTGCACACCCTCACCCTGATCCAGCGCAACGCGGACGACGGCGGCGAGGTCCGCAGGCTCGCCCGCGCCCAGGAACGCGAGCTGCGCAACTGGCTGTACGACCCCTCGGGCACCGGCAAGGACGAGGCCGAGGAACCGACGAACCTCGCCGAGGCGGTCAAACGCACCGCCGCCGAGGTCGAGGACAAGCACGGCGTCCCGCTGGAGGTCGTGGTCGTCGGCGACTGCCCGCTCGACGAGAAGCTGTCGGCGCAGATGCAGGCCGCACGCGAGGCGATGGTCAACGCGGCCAAGTACGGTGGCGAGGGCGGCGCAGTCCAGGTCTTCGCGGAGGTCGAGGGCCGCACGGTCTTCGTCTCCGTGCGGGACCGGGGGCCGGGGTTCGACCTGGACGCCGTACCCGGCGACAGGATGGGCGTACGAGAATCGATCATCGGCCGGATGCAGCGCAACGGCGGTACGGCGCGGCTGCGTTCGGTGCCCGGCGGGGGCACGGAGGTCGAGCTGGAGATGGAAAGGGCGAGCGAATGACCGAGAACACCGAAGCGACCGGGGGCCCGGAGCGCCGGGTACGGGTCGTGCTCGTCGACGACCACCGCATGTTCCGCACCGGGGTCCAGGCCGAGATCGGCCGGACCGAGGAGACCGGGGTGGAGGTCGTGGGGGAGGCCGCCGACGTCGACCAGGCGGTCACCGTGATCACCGCGACCCGCCCCGAGGTCGTCCTCCTCGACGTCCACCTCCCGGGAGGCGGCGGGGTCGAGGTACTGCGTCGCTGCGCCCCGATGATGGGCGCGGTCGAGAACCCGGTGCGCTTCCTCGCGCTGTCCGTCTCGGACGCCGCCGAGGACGTCATCGGCGTCATCCGCGGCGGCGCCCGCGGCTACGTCACCAAGACGATCACCGGTACCGACCTGATCGACTCCGTCTTCCGGGTCCAGGAGGGCGACGCCGTGTTCTCGCCGCGGCTGGCCGGCTTCGTCCTGGACGCGTTCGCCTCGACGGACGCCCCGCCGGTCGACGAGGACCTGGACCGGCTGACACAGCGCGAGCGCGAGGTGCTGCGGCTGATCGCCCGGGGCTACGCGTACAAGGAGATCGCCAAGCAGCTGTTCATCTCGGTGAAGACCGTCGAGTCCCACGTCTCTGCGGTGCTGCGCAAGCTCCAGCTCTCCAACCGGCACGAGCTGACCCGCTGGGCGACGGCCCGCCGGCTGGTCTGAGTCCCGGGCACGCTCAGGCGGGGTCGAGCGAGATGTTGAGCTTCTCGCCGGTCCTGCGGTAGCCGATGGACGCGTAGATGCGCTCGACGTCGGGACCTCCCGGCTCCAGCCAGACGGTGCCGAAGCCGCGGTCGAAGGCGGTGCGGGTCAGCCAGGCGGAGAGCGCCGCGCCGACGCCCCGGCGGCGGAAGGCGTCGGCGACGGCCAGGCCGGCCAGTTCGCCGATGCCGTCGACCGGGGCCGAGCAGCCGCCCGCGCCTGCCGGACGGCCGTCGAGGGTGGCGAGGGCGGAGACCCCGCCGCCCGCCGTCGCCCCGCGCAGCCAGGCGATCTCACCGTCGTCCGGCCCGCCCTCGCCGCCGAATCCCGTGTGCTGCACGGCGGCGGCGGAGGCGAACTCCGCGTCCGTCACGGGCTCGGCCACCCGGAGGCCGTCCACCGGCTTCGGCGGGAGCAGTCCTTCGGGGGAGCAGGCCATCACCGGTGCGCGGTTCTCCTCGGTGAAACCGGCGGCCAGCAGGGCCGGTTCGACGGCGGGAGCCCAGGCGGGCAGGAACTCCAGCCGGGGCATCCGGTCGTGTTCACGGAAGGCCGCGACCAGATCGGCGATGTCCCGCGCGGTGGGTTCGGCGCCCTGGTCGGGGATGGCGTAGTTCGCGAACTTCAGCTCCCAGCCCGGGTTGTGGCGCACGGTGAACGGCCCCACCCGGTAGTGGTCCGGGGAGCGTAGGGCGAGGGTGCGCGCGTAGTTCTGAATGGCGGTGTCCATGGGCCCGAGAGCCTAGGCGACGCGGGTCGCTCCGGCGAAAGGCATTTCGGAGATCGGCGCGATACGTACGGGCGCCCCCGGGCGTGGGGCGTGGATCATCTGCCCGCCGCCGATGTACAGCCCGACATGGGTGACCCCGGGGTAGAAGAACACCAGGTCCCCCGGGGCCAGTTCGGAACGCGGGACGCGCTGACCCGCGTTGATCTGGGTGTACGTCGTCCGGGGCAGCGACACGCCCGCCGCCCGCCAGGCCGCCTGGGTGAGACCTGAGCAGTCGAAGGAGGCGGGCCCGGTGGCGCCCCAGACGTACGGCTTCCCGAGGGCCCCGTACGCGAAGTCGACCGCCTGGGCCGCGCGGGCGTTGGGGGCGGCGACCGGACCGCGGGGGGTGCTCCGGTCGGCCCGGACGGCACCGCCGCCGTGCGCGGCGTCGGCCGAGCGCTCGTAGGCGGCGCGCTGATCGGCGGTGAGGGTGGCCAGGAGCTTGCGCGCGTCGGCGAGCTTGGTGCGTACGGTGTCCTTCTGCTTCTTCAGCTCGGCCCGTCGCGAGGCGAGGACGGCCAGCTCGTCCTGGGCCCGCGCGCGGAGCTGGGCGATGTCGCCGATCTGGCGGCGCACGCCGTTGATCGCGCCGGCCTGACGGTCGCCCGCCCGGTCCTCGAAGGAGGCGCGCTCCAGGTACTCGTCCGGGTCCGAGGAGAGGGCCAGCCGCACGGCCGGGTCGATGCCGGCGCTGCGGTACTGGGCGGTCGCCCAGGAGCCGAGGGCGTCGCGCGCGGTGTTGAGGCGCGCGGTCCGGCGGGCGGCCTCGTCGCGCAGGGCGTCCAGGGACTTCTCCGAGGCCGCCGACTGCTCCTTCGCGCCGTTGTACTTCTCCGTGGCCACCTCGGCGTCGTGGTAGAGCCGGTCGACCTTGGCCCTGACCTGGGCCGTGGTGAGCTGGGGGTCCGCCTGCGCGGAGCCTTCGAGCGCGGTCGCCGTCGCCGCCCCGGCGAGAGCGAGGGTCGCTGCGGTGCGGGCGGCGGGTCCGGTGAACAGACGCTGCCTGGGCTTGCGGTGAGCGGCTTTGCGATCGGCGGCCACGGGGGTGGTGCGTCCTTCCGTTCGACTGCCCGGCGGTGGGTGCCGCGGGCCCGCCGAGGTCCGGCGGCGGGCCACCACAGGGGGGAGTGACCCGCCGCCGGACCCCGGCGGGGTGACCGGGTGCCGCCCGCCACGGGGGCGGAGACGGAGATCCGGTCACCTGGGAGGGACGCTAAACCCGGCACGGAGAGAAGAGGCGTAATGACAGCTATTGCCCTCATGTGCTGTTTCGTTTCCGTCGGATGACAGGAAAATTCAACCGGAGTCCGGCAATTCGTGCAGACTGTGAGGCAACTCATCGGTAAGTCGTACCTGGCCGAAGAGTGGTGATATGGCCGCGGTTAGGCTGCGGCCATGGACGTACTCATCAATGTCTTCGTGGCCTTGCACATCATCGGTATCGCCTCCCTGCTGGGCGGCTTCCTGACCCAGATGAAGGCCATGGGGGCGGGCGAGGCCCGCTTCGTCCCGGCCATGCTGCACGGTGCGCTCACCATGCTCGTCACGGGTGTCGCGCTGGTCGGGCTCAACCAGGCCGACGACCAGAGCGTGAACAACATCAAGATCGGCGTCAAGCTGCTGGTCCTGATCGTGATCCTCGCGCTCGTCTACGTGAAGCGGGACGACGAGAAGGTGGACAAGGGCGCGTTCGCGGCGGTCGGCGGGCTGACGGTCGCCAACATCTTCATCGCCACGCTCTGGACCTGAGCGGCCGGCGGACGCACGGCGAAGGGCCCGGGGATCACCCCGGGCCCTTCGCCGTGGGCGGGCGGCGTCCCTACGACGGGCGCACGCTGCCGTAGATCGGCATGTAGTAGATCGACTCCTCGCGGACGTTCGCACCCGGCTTGGGCGCGTGGATCATCATGCCGCCGCCCTTGTAGATGCCGACGTGACTGATGTCGTCGTAGAAGAAGACCAGGTCCCCCGGCCGCAGATTCGCCGTGGAAACCCGGGTGCCGACCTTCACCTGGTCCCAGGTGGTGCGCGGCAGACCGACACCGGCCGCCTTCCAGGCGGCCTGGGTGAGTCCGGAGCAGTCGTACGAGGACGGGCCCGTCGCCCCCCACACGTACGGCTTGCCGATCTGGGCGCGCGCGAAGGCCAGGACCTTCTCGGCCTTCGAGGAGTAACCGCTGCCGGAGCCCGTGCCGGAGCCCGTGCCCGTGCCCGACCCCGTGTTCGTCTTCGGGGCCTCGTCCGCGGCTGCCTTCTCCTTCGCGGCCTGCTGTCGCGCCAGCTCGTCGGCCTTGCGCTCGGCCTCCGCCTCCTTCTTGCGCTCCAGCTCCGCCAGACGTGCCTTCTCCTCGGCGGTCAGCTGCGACAGCAGCGTGCGCGCCTCGGTGAGCTTCGTCTGCACCTGCTGCTTGCTGGTGCGCAGCGAGGCCTGCGACGCGGTGAGGGTCTCCAGGCTCTTCGTCGCCTCGGCGCGCTTGGCCGCGGCCTCCTTCTGCTGGGTGCGGAAGTCGGCGACCGCCTTCTGCTGCCGGCTGGTCATCCGGGCCATCAGCTGGTCCTGGTCGAAGTACGACTGCGGATCGTCCGCCAGGAAGAACGTCGCCGTCGGGGCGATCGAGCCGCCGCGGTACTGCGCGGCCGCGTAGCTGCCCAGCTCGCGGCGGGTCTCGTTGAGCTTGTCGGCCCGCTTCGCCGCGGCCTCCAGCAGCGCGTCGACCTTGGAGCGCTGCTCGGCCGAGGCGGCCTTCGCCTTGTTGTACTGCTGCGTCGCCGTGCCGGCCTGCCGGTAGAGGGCGTCGACCTTCTTCTGCACTTCCTCGATGCTGGGCTTGGGCTCGGCGGGGGCCGCCGTCGCGCTCTGCGTGGAGAGCAGGGTGACGGAGGCGAGCGCCACGGTCGTGAGACCGACGGCAGGGGTGGTGCGACCCCGGGTGCGGGGCTTGCGATGCGACGCCAAGGCCGGCATCTCCTTCCGTGGACCGCCTACCGGGTTAGCGATGGGGGTCCCCCCAGGCCGTTCGGGCACTGGGGGAGGGTTCGGGCGGAACGGAAGGCTGCCCTACGGTCCGGTGGAGACGGACCGATTCACCCCGGTGCTGCGTGTGGGTCCCCGGTTCCGGGCCCCCTTCACGGGAGTACGGATTCGGCGGGGGTGCCCGTGCGGCGCGGTTCGCCTCAAAGGGGTACGGGGCACCCGTCGGAGCACGCTAACCACATCGTGGTGTCCCTGTGAAGGTTGATGTTCGATATGCCCGATACGTTTTCGTGACCTTTTCCCGGCGGTGGTCCGCATGGCCGGAACCGACCCCGGAATCTCACGTTCCGTGGTTGGGTCGTTCCGCTGCGCGCACGGGTCCTGACCGTTGTCGCCGATGCGGCCCGGGCTGTCGGTGGGGCCGCCTAGACTCGTGAGGCGATGAGCAGCCTCTTTGACGACAGTTTCCTGACCGGCCTCCAGCAAGGGGAGGACGGCCCCCCGCCGCCCCCCGAGGAGCACGCACCCGAAACGGTGCCGGAGGGCCTCTTCGAGGACGTCTTCGACGCGCCTCCGCCGCCGCGCGACGCCTACTACCGCGACGGCGCCCCGCGTCCTGTGATCGACTCCGCCGCGCTGCTCGACGGGCTGAACACCGAGCAGCGCGCCGCCGTCGTGCACGCCGGCTCCCCGCTGCTCATCGTGGCCGGGGCCGGCTCGGGCAAGACCCGGGTGCTCACCCACCGGATCGCCCACCTCCTGGCCGAGCGCGGGGTGCACCCCGGGCAGATCCTCGCGATCACCTTCACCAACAAGGCCGCCGGCGAGATGAAGGAGCGCGTCGAGGACCTCGTCGGCCCGCGCGCCAACGCCATGTGGGTCATGACGTTCCACAGCGCCTGCGTGCGGATCCTGCGCCGGGAGTCGAAGCGCCTGGGCTTCACGTCGTCGTTCTCGATCTACGACGCCGCCGACTCCAAGCGGCTGATGGCACTGGTCTGCCGCGATCTCGACCTCGACCCGAAGCGCTACCCGCCGAAGTCGTTCACGGCGAAGGTCTCGAACCTGAAGAACGAGCTGATCGACGAGGAGACCTTCGCCGGTCAGGCGGCCGACGGGTTCGAGAAGACGCTGGCCCAGGCCTACGCGCTCTACCAGGCGCGGCTGCGCGAGGCCAACGCCCTCGACTTCGACGACATCATCATGACGACGGTCCACCTGCTCCAGGCGTTCCCCGACGTCGCCGAGCACTACCGCCGCCGTTTCCGGCACGTCATGGTCGACGAGTACCAGGACACCAACCACGCGCAGTACACCCTCGTACGCGAACTGGTGGGCCCGGCGGGCGAGGCGGACGCCCCCGGCGAACTGTGCGTCGTCGGTGACGCGGACCAGTCGATCTACGCCTTCCGCGGCGCGACCATCCGCAACATCCTCCAGTTCGAGGAGGACTATCCGGACGCGACGACGATCATGCTGGAGCAGAACTACCGCTCCACCCAGACGATCCTGTCGGCGGCCAACGCCGTCATCGAGCGCAACGAGAGCCGCCGCCCCAAGAACCTCTGGACGAACGCGGGCACCGGCACCCGGATCACCGGCTACGTCGCGGACACCGAGCACGACGAGGCACAGTTCGTCGCCGACGAGATCGACCGGCTGACGGACGCGGGCGACGCGAAGGCGGGCGACGTCGCCGTCTTCTACCGCACCAACGCCCAGTCCCGTGTCTTCGAAGAGATCTTCATCCGCGTCGGACTGCCCTACAAGGTCGTCGGCGGAGTGCGCTTCTACGAGCGCAAGGAGGTCAGGGACGTCCTGGCCTACCTCCGGGTGCTGTCCAACCCCGAGGACACCGTCCCGCTGCGCCGCATCCTCAACGTGCCCAAGCGGGGCATCGGCGACCGCGCCGAGGCGATGATCGACGCCCTCTCGATGCGCGAGAAGATCTCCTTCCCGCAGGCGCTGCGCCGCGTCGACGAGGCGTACGGCATGGCGGCCCGGTCGGCGAACGCCGTGAAGCGGTTCAACACGCTCATGGAGGAGCTCCGCACGATCGTGGAGTCCGGGGCGGGACCCGCGGTCGTCGTGGAGGCCGTCATGGAGCGGACCGGCTATCTCGCCGAACTCCAGGCGTCCACCGACCCGCAGGACGAGACCCGTATCGAGAACCTCCAGGAACTCGCCTCCGTCGCCCTCGAATTCGAGCAGGAGCGGGCGGAGGAGGAGGGCGCGGGCACACTCGCCGAGTTCCTGGAGAAGGTCGCGCTCGTCGCCGACGCCGACCAGATCCCCGACGAGGACGAGGACGGCTCCGGTGTCGTCACGCTGATGACGCTGCACACCGCCAAGGGTCTCGAATTCCCGGTGGTGTTCCTGACGGGCATGGAGGACGGTGTCTTCCCGCACATGCGCGCGCTCGGGCAGGTGAAGGAACTGGAGGAGGAACGCCGGCTCGCCTACGTGGGCATCACGCGTGCCCGCGAGCGCCTGTATCTGACCCGGGCGGCGATGCGCAGTGCGTGGGGCCAGCCCTCGTACAACCCGCCGTCGCGGTTCCTGGAGGAGATCCCGGACCAGCACCTCGAGTGGAAGCGCAAGGGCCCGATGGCGGCGTCGGCGGGACCGACGTCCGGCATCACCTCGTCGCTGTCCGCGTCACGCGCGAAGTCGGGGCCGTCGGGGTTCGCTACCCGGCGCACCTCCGAGAAGCCGGTGGTCACCCTGGTGGTCGGGGACCGGGTCACGCACGACCAGTTCGGCCTGGGCACGGTCACGGCGGTCGACGGGTTCGGCGACCAGGCGAAGGCGACGGTCGACTTCGGCGACGAGAGGCCGAAGAAGCTGCTGCTGCGCTATGCCCCGGTCGAGAAGCTCTGAACCGGCGGGAGCGGGAGGGCGGGGAGGCCGCGTACCGCCCGGCCGGCAGGTGCTGACCTGCCGGCCCTCGGGCGCCGACGCGTCCGCCCGGTGCTGACCCGGTCGGGCGGCATGCACTGATCCCGCCCGGAGGCAGGTGCTCGTACGGGCGTTCAGGGGCGGGCCGGATACGGCGCCCGCGGCCGGCCGGCACTCCGGCGCGGCCGGTCCCTCAGTACGGGTTGACGCCGTGGCTGCGGAGCCAGGGCATCGGGTCGATCGCCGAGCCGCCACCGGGCCGGACCTCGAAGTGCAGGTGCGGACCGGTGGAGTTGCCCGAGTTGCCCGAGTAGGCGATGACGTCACCGGCCTTGACCGAGCCCGAGCGGATCTTGGTGGTGCTGAGGTGGCAGTACCAGGTCTCGGTGCCGTCGGCAGCGGTGACGATGGCCATGTTCCCGTAGGCGCTGTTCCACTGGGTGCGGACGGTGCCGTCGGTCGCCGCCATCACGGGAGTCCCGTAGGAGACGGGGAAGTCGATGCCCGTGTGCACGGACATCCAGTTCACACCGGCCTGACCGTAGGTGGCGCTGAGCCCGTGCTGCTTCACGGGGAGCACGAACTTGGGGCGCAACGCCTCGCGGCGAATGGCCTCCTCCTCGCGCTTCTTCTTCTCGGCGGCCTGGCGCTCCTTCAGGTCGATGCGCTCCTGGGTTCGGCTGGCGCGGTCGGCGAAGTTCTCGGCGTCGGCGCTGAGGGCGGCGAGCTGGGTGTCCAGCTTGTTGTTGGCCACGGCCGGCTTCACCAGATCCGCGGCCGCCATGGACGTGGTGTCGTCCTTCGTCTCCTCGGCCCCGCCGACACCGCTCACCGAGGCGGCGGCGATGCCCGCGACGCTCATCACGCAGGCGGAGGGCACGGCGACGGTGAGGAGCGCGGAACGCTTCGCCGGGGCAGGCGCCGCAC
>Ga0247818_10000576_pt1 | contig 23163 bp, 18 predicted proteins | sample 13C_Glucose_Day1_FD_192424 | JGI IMG/M metagenome (GOLD analysis project Ga0247818, IMG submission 192424) | Soil microbial communities from agricultural site in Penn Yan, New York, United States - 13C_Glucose_Day1 | ecosystem: Environmental > Terrestrial > Soil > Agricultural land | place... | reverse complement strand
CCCAATGGCCCGGCGATGACATGGGTGGGTATGTTCTGCAACATGATCGAGAATGTCTGAGGAGTTCAGGATGCGGTGGATAGGATGGTCGTTGCTGCTGGCGCTCAACTGCGGCGAGGCAATGGCCCAGGCTTGCGTGGTCCACAGCCAGGCGGAACGGCTCGACGTGAAAGTCTGCCAGCAAAACCGCAATATTCCGCAAAAGCTCTTCGCCGACGGCTTCTGCCAGCCAAGCCTTGCCGGGCAGAAAGTCGAGGTGCAGTACGTCGACCAATGCCCTGCCGGGGCGTTCGGCGTGTGCAGCAACGCCCAAGTCGCCAATATGCCCTACCGGCAGGATATTCACTATTACGGCGTTGCCACGGATGCGGCGTATTTGAAGCCGTTTTGCGAAGCCCAGAGCCAGGGGACCTGGCTCAAGCCTTGAGGGTCAGGCCGCGTCCTCGTACCAAGGGCCGAACGGATCAGGCAACCGGCGCCAGCCCTCTGCGCCGAGCAGCATCTCCTCATCGCTCAACAGACACTCTTCGAGTTCGGTGGTGAGCCGCGCGAAATCGATGTCCTGGCCAATGAAAACCAGTTCCTGGCGGCAATCCCCGCTAGCGTCCTCCCAGTTCCGCAGGATGGCGGCGGTGCTTTCCTGGTCCTGCGGCCATTGATCCTTCGGTACGAAACGCCACCAGCGCCCGGCAAATCCATAACGCATCATCCCACCCGCCTGGGACCAGCTGCCAGCATCCATATGTTTGCTCGCCAGCCAAAAGAAGCCCTTGGAACGCAGCAGCTTGCCATTGAGCCACGGACCGTCGATGAAGTTGAAGAACCGCTGCGGATGGAAGGGGCGACGCGCGCGATAGACGCAGGACGCGATGCCATATTCGTCGGTTTCCGGTACGTGTTCGCCGCGCAGTTCCTGCAACCAGCCCGGCGACTGCGCCGCCTTCTCGAAGTTGAAGCGACCGGTATCGAGGATCTTCTCCAACGGCACTTCGCCCATGACCATCGGGATGATTTGCGCCTGAGCGTTGAGTCGCCCCAGGATCGCCATCAGCTCCTCGCGTTCGCGGCGACTGATCAGGTCGATCTTGCTGATCAGGATGACGTCGGCGAACTCGATCTGCTCGATCAACAGATCGGTGATCGCGCGCTCATCCTCCTCGCCCAGCGTTTCGCCACGGGAAGCCAGGCTTTCGGCGTCCTGGAAGTCGAGCAGGAAATTCATGCCGTCAACCACAGTGACCATGGTGTCGAGCCGGGCGATGTCGGAGAGGCTCTGGCCGCTTTCGTCGCGAAACGTAAAGGTCTCCGCCACTGGCAGCGGTTCTGAAATGCCGGTTGATTCGATCAAGAGGTAATCAAAACGACCCTCACGGGCGAGCGACCCCACCTCCTCCAGCAAGTCTTCACGCAAGGTGCAGCAGATGCAGCCGTTGCTCATTTCCACGAGTTTCTCTTCTGCACGATTGAGGCTGACATCGCGCTGGACCTCGCTCCCGTCTATGTTGATTTCACTCATGTCGTTGACGATGACCGCGACTCGCAGCCCATTTCTATTACGTAATATGTAATTTAAAAGTGTACTTTTTCCTGCACCAAGAAAGCCCGAAAGGACGGTTACGGGAAGGCGTTTTGGCATCAGATGTTCCTCACACTGGAATCCATAAAAAAGGTATCGTCTCTTCAACGTTATCATATAACATTGCATTGCACCTCAACGACGGACCTTCCCATGAACGCGCTGACTTTGCCCGATATCGCTGCGCAGGCCTCACGCCAAGCCCTGTCACTGGAGTGGGTGGGCATGTGTGGCATTGCCCTACCCGTTTTGCTCGACGACAAACTATTGTCTGCAACGGCCGATGCCGGTGTGAGTCTCGATAACGGCGAGGCGCGCGGTATCCATATGTCGCGGCTGTACCTGGCGCTGCAAACGCTTGAGCAAGAAACGCTCTCGCCCAAGCTGCTGCGACAGGTTTTGAGCAGCTTTCTGGACAGTCACGAAGGACTGTCAAACAGCGCTTATCTGAATATTCACACCGACTTGCTGTTGAAAAGGCCGGCATTGATCAGTCCATTGGCTGGCTGGAAAAGCTATCCCGTCAGCATCGAAGCACGCTTGAAAAACGCGATGTTCCACGTGGAACTTAAAATCGCCCTCCCTTATTCCTCAACATGTCCTTGCTCTGCAGCGCTTTCCCGACAGCTTATTCAGCAGAAATTTGTAGAAGATTTTGCCAACCAGGCTCTGCAACACACCGAGGTACTGGCTTGGCTGGGTTCCACTGAAGGCATCGTCGCGACGCCCCACAGCCAACGCAGCACAGCGCAATTGAGTCTGCGCCTGCATGATTCTCAGGAGGAGCTTGCACTGATCGCGGTTATCAACGACGCCGAAGCAGCCCTCGGCACCGCCGTCCAAACCGCTGTCAAGCGCGCGGATGAACAGGCGTTCGCGTTGGCCAACGGACAGAACCTGATGTTTTGCGAAGATGCCGCCCGGCGCTTGAACCTCGCCCTCAAACGCTCACCCGGCATCGCCGGATTTTTGGTTCGGGTTATCCACGCAGAAAGTTTGCATGCCCACGATGCCGTTGCTGAAAGCCGCTGGAACTGGGAGACCGCCTGATGCGTTTATGGGCGTTCCGTTAAGGTATTTATCGAGAGCGTGGTGTATATCCACATCGGTCTGGTACGCGACTACAAGGGCCTTGCAGCGCAAGTTTCGAATGGACACGACAAACGTCTAGATGACAGCGAACGGGGATGGATCTAAGGTTTATCCGCTACGCATGTGATCGAAGCATTCGAGAATAACAATCATGATCCAGATCACTTTGCCCGATGGTTCAATGCGTGAATACGATCAACCGCTGTCCGTGCATGAGGTTGCCGCGAGTATTGGCCCCGGGCTGGCCAACGCTGCGGTAGCGGGTCGGGTGGATGGCCTGTTGGTCGACTGTGAGTTCGTGATCCGGGCCAATGCCCGGGTCAGCATCGTGACGCCCCAGGAACCCGACGGCCTGGAGATCCTCCGGCGCTCCTGTTCGCTGATGCTGGCGATGGCGGTCAAGCAACTGCATGCCCATGCTCAATTGCGCACCGGGTCGGCCTTGGGAGACGGATTCTATTGCGAGTTCAGTGTCGAGCGCCCAATGATGACCGCTGATCTGCCGCTGATCGAAGCGCGCATGCAATCATTGGCGGCGACCAACCATTCGATCCGCCGCAGTCGGAGCTCTCCGTCATCCGCCGATCTGTCGCTGTACCGCCTCGGGGATACCGAGTATTTGACGGCCGGCCCCCACGTCCCCACCACCAGAGTCCTGCAGGCCTTTGCCCTCGATCACATCAACGGCACCCTGCAGCAACGCATCTATGGTACCTGTTGGTCCAGCCACCAAGAGCTACAGCAGTGGCGCCTGCCGGCCCATGTGGTAGTCGTCAGCATGGATGACCGCCAGGCCAGCTATGCCCATGCGGTCACCGAACGCTTGCGCCGCAGTGGCGTGCGCGCACTGGCAGATCTACGTAATGAAAAGGTTCGCCACAAGATTCGACATCACAGTCAGACGGTGCCGTACCTGGTGGTGGTCGGAGAAAAGGAAAAGGCTGGCGGGTATGTCAGCGTGCGTAATCGCAACGGGGAGGATTTTGGCAGGATGAAGATTGAGGCGGTGTGTGAGTGGTTGGGGCAACCAGGGATTTCAGGTGCCTGATCCAACAAGCCTCGCTCCGGAAGAACGAGGCTGCCTGCGAAACTGTTTACGCTCTTGGCTTCACGGTACCGCAATCCTGCCCCAACCAGACCGCACGGGTATCGAGGCTACCCTTCTGCTGAATACCGGTGGCGTTGAACGTACCGTTGACCTTGGTGGTGAACTCGCGATCGCTGAGGAACGTGGCAACACCCGCACCCTGCGCTTTCGGGCAGCTGAAACGGAATTTCCACTGATTGCCGGTGCGCTCGGTGATTTGCTGGGTGCAGCCCGATTGTGGATCGGTCAGGGGAATATTGTCGCTCTTGACCTGCTCTGGCGTCAGGCATGCCCGGATACCTTTGCCGCCCATGGTGATGCCCTGCTTCTCCAGCTGGGCGCGCTGTTCAGGGGTCATCTGGCTTTGAATCTGACCGAGGATCAATTGCAGATCCGGCAGGTTCTGGTCATCGACTTTCATGTTGCTCGAGGTCAATTCCCACAAACCTGGCTGCAGCATCTGCGCGTGAGCCGCCACAGGAAGTACCAAACCAAATGCCATGGCCAAACCCAGCAGACGAACGTTCATCGAGTAACTCCTGATCAGTAGTGGCCGTTAGACGTCGCCGGCGGGCTTCGGTTCATGGGCCAATTAAATAGCGACATTCTGCACGGAACATGGTCTGTTAAGCATTGAATCTTCAGGAGCAAGGCTGCCCCCATGGATTATTTTGGACCGCATGTTTTCGGTTATGTCATCGCGCTGCTGCACTCATTGGGCCTGATCGCGGCAATCCATGCCGTGCTCACTGTCCGAACCGCCCAAGGCTCGATTGCCTGGGCGCTCTCATTGTTGTTCATGCCTTACCTGACACTCATCCCCTATCTGGTATTCGGCCGCAGTTCCTTCGACGGTTACATCAAGGCGCGGCGCCAAGCCAACGAGGAGATGCGCAAGGCCGTTTCAGAGCTCAACTGGCGGCCATGGGTGGAGGAAGCCCTCACCGCCCGAGCTTCCAGCGCCTACGCGTCGTTACGGGCGATGCCGAAGCTGGGGCGCATGCCTTGCCTGGCAAACAATGAAGTGCAGTTGCTGGTTAACGGTCATGCGACCTTCCAGGCGATTTTCCACGCCATCAGCCAGGCCAAAGAAGCCGTATTGGTGCAGTTCTTCATCATCCACGACGACCGCCTGGGCCGACGCCTGCGAGACCTTTTGCTGCAAAAAGCCAGTGAAGGCGTGGCGACTTACCTGCTCTACGACCGCATCGGCAGCCACTCACTGCCCCACAGTTACGTCCAGTCGCTGCGCGATGGTGGCGTCGCGGTCAAAGCCTTTGCCACCCGCAGCGGCTGGCTCAATCGCTTCCAGGTAAACTTTCGCAACCACCGCAAGATAGTGGTCGTCGACGGTATTCTTGGCTTCGTCGGCGGCCACAACGTCGGCGACGAATACATGGGCGAGAAGCCACCCTTGGCACCGTGGCGCGATACCCATGTGCAAGTACGTGGGCCGGTAGTGGCCTGCATGCAGGAGTCTTTCGCCGAAGACTGGTTCTGGGCGGCTCGGGAATTACCGCAGCTGATTCTGCCGCAGGTGTATCCGGACGACGGGGTGCTTTGCCAGATGCTCGCCAGCGGTCCGGCGGACGCTTATGAAACCTGCTCGCTGTTCTTCGTCGAAGCGATCCATGCATCGACTGAACGCGTGTGGATCACCAGCCCCTATTTCATCCCCGACGAAGCAGTTCTCGCCGCGTTACGCCTGGCGGTCTTGCGCGGCGTCGATGTGCGGATCCTGCTGCCATCTCGGCCTGACCACCGAATCGTCTACGCCGCTTCCAGCCTCTATGCCTTTGAAGCCGTGCGCGCCGGTGTGCGGGTGTTCCGTTACGAACCCGGGTTCCTGCATCAGAAGGTGGTATTGATCGATAGCGAAATCAGCGCCATTGGCAGCGCCAACATGGATAACCGTTCGTTTCGCTTGAATTTCGAAGTGATGCTGCTAACGGTCGACAAGGCGTTCGCAGCCCAGGTGGAGCAGATGCTCAACGATGACTTCGGCCTGGCTCACGAAATCGCCAAGGACGAAGGCCGGGAGACCCACCGCTTGCAGCAGGTCGGCATGCGGGTCGCCCGGCTTATTTCACCCATCCTCTAGGGATTGTAGATATCGTCTCGCGTCCACGGCAGCTCATGGCTGCCATCGGCGTGGGCCTTCACCGCGAGAATCTGGTGCAGGTTGATCCAGCCACGGGCGAACGCGTAGGCACAACCGGCCAGGTACAGGCGCCAGATTCGCAGGGCTTGATCAGGCACCAGTTTCGAAGCGGCCTCAAGGTTGTCTTCCAGCCGTTCGCTCCAGTGATCCAGGGTCCGCGCGTAGTGCAGGCGCAGACTCTCGACATCGACGATCTCCAGCCCTGCTTCACTGATCTCGGCAGAAATCATCGACAGGTGCGGCAGCTCGCCATTGGGGAACACGTATTTCTCGATGAAATCACCGGCCCCGCGTCCCACGGGACGTCCATCGATGTGCTTGGCGGTGATCCCGTGGTTCATCACCAGACCGCCCTCTTTCACCGCGCCGAACAGGGTTTTGCAGTACTCAGCCAGGTTCGCATGCCCGACGTGTTCGAACATGCCGACGCTGACCACTTTGTCGAAGCGCCCGTCCTGGGGCAGGTCGCGGTAGTCGAGCAACTGCAGCTCGACCAGATCCTCCAGGCCTTCTTCTTTAACACGCTCACGCGCCAGGCCCAGTTGCTCTTTGCTGAGGGTAATCCCAAATACTTTCGCACCGAACTCACGAGCCGCGTACCGCGCCAACCCGCCCCAACCGCAGCCGACATCCAGCAAATACTCGCCTGGTTGTAGCCGTAACTTACGACACAGGTGGCGAAATTTTGCTTGCTGGGCTTGCTCAAGGGTTTCGCTGCCAGTCTCGAAATAGGCGCAGGAATAAGCCATGTCACTGTCGAGCCACAGCTGATAAAACGCGTTGGAGAGGTCGTAGTGGTAGGAAATCGCCTTGGCATCTGTCTCCTTGTCGTGGACAGTGCGCACAGGCTGACTGTCGAGCTCACCGAGCAATGCCTGGCTCCATTCATCACAGACCCGAATCACATCGCTGATGGAGCCTTCCAGCTCCAGTTTGCCCTCAACGAACGCCGCCCCGAGTGCATCAAGGCTAGGATGGGTGAACTGGGAAACCATTTGTGGGTCCTTGACCACAATAGTGACACTGGGCGTCGGCCCCAGATTGAATTCATGGCCGTCCCAGAGTCGCAGGCGTAACGGTAACTGCAGATTCTGTAAGGCCGGTGGAAGTTGCGCGAGCATGGAAAATCCCCCTTGTTTCAGACGTCTGCTGAGAGGTTAGACCATCCTTGAAAAGTAGCAGGCTATCGATTTGATAGCGATCTCCTATGAATCCAGTATGGCTCCGAATTCACAGAAATGACTGCTCTCACCTAAGATGACTGCAAATACGGCCAACAGTTCTGTATTTTCCAGCCCCTCACAACTCGTCCTTGAGCTTGAGAAGCGGCTCCTGAAAGCGCAGCAAACGCCCGGCATTGCCCAACACCAACAACGTACTGAGGTTATGCAGCAACGCCGCGATCATCGCACCTGCTGCCCCGAGCCAGCCAAACGCCGCGAAAGCAACGATCGCCAACGTCCAACCCAGACCGATAATCACATTGACTTGCAGGGTCTGACGGCATTGCCGGCTTAATCGCACACAGGTTCCAAGGCGCCGCAGATCGCTACCAATCAGCACGATATCCGCTGAAGCCAGCGCGATGTCTGCCCCGCCCGCGCCCATCGCCACACCCACAACGCCGGCCTTGAGCGCCAGCGAATCGTTGATACCATCGCCCACTACCATAGGACGAAAACCGTTACCGATTTCTTTCAGCACGCGATTCAACTTGTCCTCGGGCAGGGCCTGCGCTTCGACATCAACGATGCCGACATCGCGGGCGAGAGCTTCAGCAACACTGCGCCGGTCGCCGGTAAGCAGAAGTTGCCGGCCCAATCCCAGTTCCCTCAGCTCGCTCAAGGCAAATTGCGCTTCCGGTTTAACGCTGTCGGCCAACAACAACCAGGCGAGAAACTCGCCGTTAAGCGCCACCCCGGCAATGGGGCCGTCGTGGTCGGGAACGTCTGAGGTATTTATGCCCAACCGGGCGAACAACTCCGGCCGCCCCAGCGCGGCCTCGCCCTGCTCCGTCATGGCCACCACACCCAATCCCTGACGTTCGTGAATGTCCGCCAACAACAGACAATCCTCTTGGGCAACCAGCCCGGCCAGTGCCCGGCTGACCGGGTGGCTACTGGCGGAGCCGAGGCTGGCGGCGAGTTTCACGACCTGGTTGCGATCAGCCGACGGGCCCTCAATGGATTGCAGGCGCAAGGTGCCGAAAGTCAGGGTTCCGGTCTTGTCGACCACCAGCGATGTCAGGTCTGCCAGCTCCTCGAGAAACGCCGAACTGCGAATCAGAATGCCGTGCCGCGCTGCCACCGCTACCCCGGCAATCGCCGTTGCTGGCGCCGACAACACCAACGCACAAGGGCAGGCAGCCACCAACACCGCGAGCATGGCCTGGGCATCGTTGGTGATGAACCATGTCACTGCGGCCAGCAGCAACACCAGGACCATGTAGCTCCCGGCGTAACGCTCCAGCAACCGGGTGATCGGCGGCTTCGAACGCTCGGCGTTTTGCATCAGCGCGATCACTTTGCCGAGGGTCGATTCGTGGCCGGTTCGAGTCACTTCAATGCGCAACAGGCCATCGAGATTGATCGCCCCACCAAATATCAACATGCCGACGCCCGCCTCCATCGGCACTGACTCACCGGTAATGGATGCGGTGTCCAGACTCGCCTGACCGGACAGCACACGGCCATCGGCCGGTACCCGATCACCGGCACGGACTTCCACCTGATCGCCTGCCCTGAGCGTAGTGTTGTCGACTTCGACGACTGAGCCATCCGCCTGAACCTTGCGCGCGTGGCTGCGTGTCAGTTTGCCGAGGGCATGAATGGCTTCCTGCGAACCGATCACGCTGCGCTCTTCCAGCACATGGCCGAAGATCATGATGATCGGCAGCAATGCGGCGGTCAGCAAATCGCCCGTTGCCCAGGCTCCGAGCATGGCCAGGGCAATCAGTTGATCAGTGATGCCGTGCAGGCTCGGATACCGCAGGCTGTACCAGGCCGAACGCATCACGGGCACGGCCACCAGCACGGAAGCAAAACCCAGCAACAACTGGCTGACGCCGGTCTGTTCCGGCGACAACCAGCGCCAAACGAGGCCAAGCGCGAGCAAACCGAGTGCGAGCATGGCCAGGGTCAATTGGCGAGCAGCGCTGCGTTGTTCGGCCGAGGACAACATGCTCGGTGCAGCGGCTGATTGAGCGGTCATTGTGCTGCTCCCTGAATGATCAGGCGGGAATCGTCTAGCGGATCAACCGTGGTGACTGAACCAGCTTGGCCAAGAATTTTCGGCATCCGCTCGCGGTAGATTCGAAACAACATTTGCGGGTCTACGCCTTGTTGTTGCGTGCTGGCCAGACTCACCACCGTAGCGGTATCGGCAGACGCTTTCGCCAGCCGCTCACTCGCCTGGGCGTGGGCGACTTGCAGCGTGCGGTCGGCTTGTTGATTGGCGGCCTGGATCAGTTTCTCGGCGTCAGTGCGCGCGTTGGCAACGGCTTTGTCGGCTTGCTGGCTGGCGGTCAGCACAGCGTTGAAGGCGTTGACTGCAGGGCCCGGCAGACTCGATTGCACATCGACCCGCGCCACTTCGATTCCCAGCCCCTGCCCCGTCGTTGCCAATTGCGCGAGGCGTTGGTTGATGCCTTGCACCAGGTCTCCTCGCAAACGCTCGCGTCTTTCTGCTGCCTGATTGTCAGCGCCGGTCAACTCCGGTCGTGCGACCAGAATAGTGTCCAGATCTCGTGCCGCAGCGAGTGCCACGGCACTGCGGGTCACCAATCGATCCAGGGCCGGCAGCATATGTTCGCCTTGAAGCACGAAGGCATAGGGCTGCGTAACCTTGTAGAAAACCCGCACATCCAGTTGCACCACACCGGCATCCCCGGTCAGCAAATAACCGGAACCGGCCAGTGCATCACTGATGGGCGACGCAAAACTTGCCGCGCGATCCGCCTGCAAGGCGGACTCTGTGCGCAACAGATTCTCCACCCGACGCTCGATTACCCGGTCGGCTGCCGGCAGCAAAATCACCTGTTCAAACGGTCGCGGCCAGGCCAGCAGCAAACCGGCTTCCTGGATGCGATCCAGCGCGCCGAAGTGCAAAACCACCGCACGATTTTGTGGATCAATCTGTCGTACATTCGAGAACGCCCACACCAAAGCGGCCAATACCGTCACCGCATACAGGGCGAGAAACGCCAAACGCCCAGCTTGAATCCATGGGCTGCTCAACTCATTTGTTCCACGTGGAACCAAATTCATGGCTGTGATCCGGGTTCATTTTCGAGCGTCGGCGGGCCCTCGACCAATGCCCGGAAAGGCGCGGAATCGGTACGCAGGATCAACTTCGTCCCCGGCGTGATCACGGTGCCCAAGGTGTCGAGCGAACGCAGCAGGTTATAAAGCTGAGGTGAACTGGCGTAGGCGCGACCATAAATCTGCGCGGCTTCAATCCGCGATTGCGCCTCAATGTCGGCGGCTTTCACCGAGGCGTCAGCCTGGACGATTCGCGCATCACGCTCAGCGGCAGAGCGAATTTGCGCCGCTTCGCGCTTGCCGATGGCGGTGCGTTCGGTGGCGATGGTTTCGCGCTCGGCACGCATGCGATCGACCGTCGCAGTGAGCGTGACCGACGGCAAGGTCAATCGCTCGATGCCGACTTGCAGCACTCGCACGCCATAGGTGGTCAGCAACTGCTGATCGATTTGCTTACGCAACTGAGCTTCAAAATCGGCGATGTGCACTTGATTGGCGTCAGTGTTCACCAGGCTGGCCAGATCGAAACTGCTGGCAGTCGTCTCGAGAGCCGAGCCGACGAAGGTGCGAATCTGCCGTGCCGCTTCGTCCGGCTGGTTTTGCACGGCGCGCATGAAGCGCTGCACATTGTCTGGATCACCCTGCACCTGCCAGGCCACGTAAGCCTGAACAATGATGCGCAAGCCATCGCGCGTACCCACATCCTGCAAACCACTGGACGTGGTGCGCAACCGCAGATCCACCGGAATCGCTGCTTCGAACGGCGCCGGCCAGCGCCAGCCAAGGCCAGGTTCCAACAACACTCGCGATGGGTTGCCAAAACGCGTGATGACCGTCGCTTCTCCCGACCGCACCTGAACCAGGCTCGCAGCCGCCACGGCAAACGCCACCAACAAAGCCGCCCAGCCCATGCGTCGCCAAGGGAATGGGCCGGCTTCTTGCGGATCACCGTGGTGGTGATGACCATGGTGATGTCCGCCATCGCCGTGATCGTGGCTGCTGTGGTCAGCGTGATCGTGAGTATGTGACTGGCTCAATGGGCGGCTCCTGGCTGAGCAGTTTTACGCGACAGCGCAGGGTCTGCCGGCAACGTGAACGTACGGAGATCGATGGTCGGCGCATTGTTGTTACCGCCCAGGCGATGATCGAGGACTAACAACCTTGCATTGGCCAGGCCCTGGGAAAGCTGACCGAGGTAGTGCTCCAGCAAGAAGGCCTGGCCGGCACTCGTATAAGCCTTTTGTTCGGCGGTAAATTTCAGGTCTGCGGCCTTGGCCGTCGCGTTGAGTTCATAGGCCGTCGCCATTGCCTGGTCTCGGGCAATACTCGCTTGCAGTTGCGCCTGGTTGGTGGCTTCGGCGGCAGCTCCACGTTCACGGGCGATCAAAGCCTGCGCTCCGATCTGCGCAGCTTGCACGCCGTGATAGGCATTGGCGGCACCCGCCGGGGGATGAATCGCTTCGACCACCGTGGCGAGAATTTCCACGCCACTGTCGAGTTTTTGCAGGTCGGCCTGCACGGCACGAGCAATCTCTTCGGCCAGCCCTACCCGATCCTCACCGAGCAAACCGTCAAGGGTTCGTGAGGCAAAGTCGTGGACGAGAATGCGGCTGGCGGTGCTGCGGATCAGCGTCGGTACATCTGCGCTGTTATAGGTCGCCGCCAACGCTGCCTGATCACTCAAACCGATGCGATAAACAAAACGCACGTCCATGTTGACGATCTGAAAGCTCTGCTTGGCGGCACGACTGCTGGCAATCACCTGGGATTTGTCGTTCACATGGCTGGCATCCCATAAGCGATTGGCGGTCATCGGCGCCGGGCCGTCGGCGGGCTCTAGCCGGACCGGCGCTGATGGTTCACCGACACTGGTGGCCAACTCGTGAACCACTCCGTTTTCGACCGCTAACACCCGGCCCAGCGGCCACGGCAAGCCAGCGTGCAGACCAGGACCAAACACCGTCACCGGTTTGCCGAAGCGCTCATAGATCCCCCGCCCTTGCAGCGGTATTTCGTGGACACCCGTCAGCGTCCAACCGACAAAGGCTACGATGCCCAGCACAGGCAAAAATGCCCGCCGCATGTAAGTGAAAGCCCAGATCTGTCGAAGGTCGATGCCGAAGCGGTTGTGCAATTCGTGCTGCAGCGCCAGCAATGGCTGCGGCGGCCAGCGCAACATGTCGGCGCCAAAACTGCGCGCCAGCAATGCAGGTTCCAATTGTTCGCGGCGAGGACTGAACAATGACAGCACGCCACGCAGCAGTAACTCGAAGGCAACGAACCCTGGCAGCAGGCCGATCAGTACCGCCAGACGCACCGGCCAAACCGAGGTGTCATTGCCGAACAACAGGCACGACGCTCCAAGTATCAAGCTGATGATTGTCATGCGGGTCAACTGCGCCAAGGCGCCCGCCTCAGGCCATTGAGTGCTGTTTTGCTGAGCAAGCTGACGCTCCAGAACCAGCAAACCAAAGGCCAGCGATAAGGCGAAGGCCGCGCCGACAGTGGCCGAGATTCCCAAGGCTGCAGGCGGTAAATCAAGGTTCCATGCTTGTTCGACGCACAACAACGCCAGCAGCGCCCAACCGCCCAGCCATAGCGTCGGGGCACCGATTTGCCTGAGTAGTTTCAGGCAGCCCTGACTGATTCGATCCAGCAGGCGCTCGTACCAGCCCTTCAGGACGTCAGTCTCATCAGAGTCGACCACCAGCGCCACAGGATTCATCGCCCGCGTACGCCATTGCGCCACCCACCCGGCGGATTGAAAGCCGGCAACCAACACCAGCAACGCGGCACTCTGATTGAACAACAGGGCAGACCAAAGGGATTGCGGCGCGAACAGCCCGACAAAAAAACCCAGCACCAGGCCCAGTGCCGCAAGCACACCGAGGGCGATGGTATAGAGGCGCAATCGTCGCCCTTGAAAAACCGCCTGCTGAAAGCGCGGCAGCCTGGCTACCTGCGCGCCATCATCACCCTCTTCGAGATCGACTTGCATAACACCCCAGTGCTTACCTTTGCCCACGCGGCATTTCGTTACGATATAACGGTACTGGTGAAATTTTCGTATCAACGCCCTATCTAAAGATGCCTTACCTGTCGCTAGGCTGAAGCCTTGACCGAAATGCATCGGAACACTCATATTACGCTCGTAATTTTATTCAACGACTACTTTTATCCCTCCCCATTCGCGTTCAATCCAGGAGTACATCCATGAGCACTTATGACGTCGTGATACTCGGTGGTGGCCCCGGTGGCTACAACGCAGCGATCCGTGCAGGCCAGCTGGGATTGAAGGCGGCCTGCGTAGAAGGCCGTGCCACACTCGGTGGCACCTGCTTGAATGTGGGCTGTATGCCTTCCAAGGCATTGCTGCACGCTTCTGAACTCTACGACGCGGCCATGGGTGCGGAATTCGCCAACCTGGGCATCGAGGTCAAACCCACGCTCAATCTCGCCCAGATGATGAAACAGAAAGACGACAGCGTGACGGGGCTGACCAAGGGCATCGAGTTTCTCTTCCGCAAAAACAAGGTCGACTGGATCAAGGGTTGGGGCCACATCGACGGGCCGGGCAAAGTCACCGTGACGGATAACGCCGGGGCCAAGACCGAACTGAGTGGCAAAGACATCATTATCGCCACCGGTTCCGAACCCACTCCCCTGCCGGGCGTGAACATCGATAACCAACGCATCCTCGACTCCACCGGGGCACTGTCATTGACCGAAGTGCCGAAGCACCTGGTGGTGATCGGCGCCGGGGTGATCGGCCTGGAGTTGGGTTCGGTCTGGCGGCGCTTGGGCGCGCAAGTGACCGTGGTCGAATACCTTGATCGGATCTGCCCGGGGGTTGACGGCGAAGCAGGCAAAACCCTGCAACGCTCCTTGAGCAAGCAAGGCATCAGTTTCAAATTGAGTTCAAAAGTGACCAGCGCCACAACGTCCGCAACCGGTGTTCAACTCAGCATCGAGCCCGCCGCAGGCGGCAGCGCCGAGTCGCTGGAAGCCGATTACGTACTGGTGGCGATCGGACGCCGGCCTTACACCCAAGGACTGGGGCTGGAGAACGTCGGCCTCGCTACGGATAAACGCGGCATGCTCGCCAACAAGGGTCATCGCACCGAAGCCGCAGGCGTCTGGGTGATTGGCGACGTGACGTCCGGCCCGATGCTCGCGCACAAGGCCGAAGACGAAGCCATGGCCTGCGTCGAGCAGATCGTCGGCAAGGCCGGCGAGGTCAATTACGATCTGATCCCCAACGTGATCTACACAAAACCCGAGCTGGCCAGCGTCGGCAAGACCGAAGAGCAACTGAAGGCCGAAGGCCGCGCCTTCAAGGTCGGCAAGTTTCCCTTTACCGCCAACAGTCGGGCGAAGATCAATCACGAAACCGAAGGCTTCGCCAAAGTACTGGCCGATGAACGTACCGACGAAATCCTCGGCGTGCACCTTGTGGGGCCGAGTGTCAGTGAAATGATTGGCGAATACTGCGTGGCCATGGAATTCAGCGCGTCTGCCGAAGACATTGCACTGACCTGCCATCCGCATCCGACCCGCTCCGAAGCCTTGCGCCAGGCGGCGATGAACGTGGAGGGAATGGCGACGCAGATGTAGGCCCGAAGATCAGTAACCCATCGCGAGCAAGCTCGCGATGGGGTCTAAAGCGGTAAATGTCCCAAAGGCAAAGCCCCTGGCGTTTTAACCGTATGAATCGCAAAGTTGCTGCGTATATCGCTCACACCTGGCAGCTTCAATAAACACCCAGTGAGGAACCGATCGTAGGCCCGCAAATCCGGCACCACCACTTGCAACAGAAAATCCGATTCCCCTGACACCAGAAACGCCGAAACCACTTCCGGCAATGCCGTCACGGCCAGGCGAAAGGCTTCAGCCTGTTCGTCGTTATGGCGCTCGACTTTCACCCCGACGAATACGGTCAGACCTAGCCCGACTTCATCGCGATCGAGGCTGGCCTGATAACCACGTATCACTCCGGCCTCTTCCAGCATCCGCACTCGACGCAAACAAGGTGAGGCAGACAGGCCAATTTCCTCAGCCAATTGCACATTGCTCAAGCGTCCATCCCGTTGCAGGGCGGCGAGAATCTTGCGGTCGTAGGCATCCAGTTTCATGATTTGGCAGATCCCGCTGGCTGAGCTGTGATTTGTTGGCAGGTTATGCCAAAACTGACGGCTTTAGAAGTGAACTACGCAAGCACATGCCCTGCCCTCCAGCCCTAGACTGGCCCTACTGAATCGACAACGAACAGGGGTGCAACATGGCAGGACTGTGGCTGTTTTTCATGGCGCTGGCAGTGGTTTATCTGTTACCGGGCCCGGACATGATCCTGCTGCTGCAAACAGGCGCCCGTCAGGGCAAAGGCGCGGCGTTGGCCACGGCGGTCGGCCTGGGTATCGCCCGCGGTTGTCATGTCGTGCTGGCGGCGTTGGGGTTGGCCGCATTGTTCAGGGCGGCGCCTTGGACCTTTGACGTGGTGCGCCTGGTCGGTGCTGCCTATCTCCTGTGGATCGGTATCCAGTGTCTGCGAACGACGATGTTGCCGAACTTGAACGGTTCAGGTACGACGGACGAAACAACACGTTGGGGTACAGCGATTCGCCGCGGCCTGCTGACCAACCTTCTCAACCCCAAGGCGCTGCTGTTCTGCTCGGTGTTATTGCCGCAGTTCATCGATCCAGTCAGCGGACCGGTGCTCGCACAATTTGCGATCCTGGGCCTGGTGTTGGTCGGTGTCGGTTTGTTGTTCGATAGCGCCTACGCCTTGACCGGCGCCGCACTGGGTCGTTGGCTGCAACGCAGCCCCGGTGCCCAACGCCTGCAACAATGGTTGTTCGGTAGCCTGTTGATCGGTTTCGCCGTGCGGCTGACCTTTGTTCAACAGGCTTGAGCCTTATCGCACCTTGCGACGGCGGCGACTGAGCAGCAGCAACGCCGCCGCTACCACCATCACCACGCCGCCTATCTGCACTACGATCTTGTAAGGCCGCAGGGCTGAACGAGCGGCGTCGGTGACCTGCGTGACATAGCGCTTGTCGGCGTTCTCAAAGTCGGGATACGGACACTGATGGCCAAAGTCAGCCGCCCACTCCACGAATGGTCCCTCTTTGACATATCGCTGGTACAGCGCACTTTGCTCTTCGAGGCTGCTGTTCCAACCGGCCGCTTCACACAGCACCGCGGCAAACGCCTGGCTGGTGTGCGGCAAATTGTCGGCAGCACGGCTGGCCAATGCAGTGGCCACGAAGCGATAGTGGTAGCGCTCATCGGGTTGGGCAGCGCTGGCTTGCTGACGCTTCAGTTCGTCCTCGGCCACCAACGGCCCGACCTTGAGTTCATTGCTCTCCAGGCTGAAGTTGCCACCGAACGTGGCGTAGTCCGGCGCCATTTCATAACCCAGGATGTCCATCCCCCACTCGCGTGCGGTCCAGGCTGCGTTGAACAGTGCTGCAGCCCGTCGCGTCGGCCACCATGCCGAATCGGCAGCCAGGCGTTGCTGGCCATACAACCTGGCTTTATGGCGCAGGCCATCATTATCGAAATACGCCGGCGCCTGTTCGTAGTGCCCCTCGCGCAGTAAACGCCGCCCAAGCAGATTGCGCAGGCTCGCCGCTACCGGCAGGGGCACGTAGTTGTCCCGGTCTTCTTGGCTCAGTGGCGGCGGCGCCGGTACCTGGGTGTCGACGTAATGCTTGAGTTCGTCCAGCGTCAGCACGCGTTCGGCAACAGTGGCGGCGTCCAGCCAATAGATGCCTTGGCTGCGGTACAACTGGTCGAACGCCTGCAGGTAATCCCCGCGTTGCAGGGCCAGGATCGCGCTTTCGCCCTCGACCCGGCATTTGGGTTCAAGGTTTTCGAAATCGAAGTCCGGCGTTCTCCTGTCGCCCCACGATTCATTCTGCGGGAAGGCCTTGGCGGCCTTGGCATACGCAGCCGCCGCGGCAGCTTTATCGCCCTCACGCACGGCCAGCTTGGCCCGCAGCCACCACGCCAGGCCGCCCTCGCCAGCGTGCTCGAGAAAGGTCTTGGCGCTGGTGAAATCGCCTTGTTGATAGTTCATCGCGGCCAGCCGGTCCGCATTGTCGAGGCTACCGCGCGTGCTGTTCTGCAACAGCTTGATCAGTTTCTGCTCATTCGGCGGTTGCTCATCGAATGACCAGCCCAGCCGACTGATCAAGGATGCGGTCACCAGTTGTTGCACTGGCTTACCCTTGAGCAGCTCGACCAATTGATCCTCGGGCATCGCAGCCAGGTCTGCCATCAACAGCTTCAGCGAGGTGTAACCCACGGCCGAACCCTGAAGGTTTTGCGTGGCATAGAGTTCGATGGCGCTGTTCCAGTCACCCGCCGTCCGGGCTACCCGAGCTTCTTCACCGAGACTGGCAACGCCCAGTTCCAGCGGGTCGCTGAAACCATCGATGCTCAGCTGACGCGTTTGCTCAAAGGCTTCGCGGGATCGAGTCAGCAGGTCGGGAGCCGCATCGGCCTGTGAACTCATGGCGAACAGCGCCCGACCCAGCGAGTAAGCGGCCCAGGTACTGCGCAGTGCCCGTTGATCTGCGGGTAGCGCCAGCACCTTTCGGAAATATTCGGCGGCCAGCGTTTGGTCACCGGCGTTGAAGGCTACCGCACCCGCCAGATAGAACCTGAGCTCGGCTGGCAGGCTCGCCCCCCGTACCTCAACCTGACGGGCGTCGGCCAGTCCACGCAATTGCTTCACCAGCGCCTGCTGTTCATTCGTCAAACCAGCCTGCTCGGCCTGATCCCGCAGTTCGGCATGATCGGTGGTTTCACCATAGGTCTGGCCAGGAACAAGGGTGGCTGCCGTGACAGGTTTGAGGCCGGCGATCGCATGACCGAGACGACTCACCTCGAACCTGAAGCTGCCTTCCGGCAACTCCGCCAGGGATTGACCCCGATTGTCCAGCAGCCGCATGGGAAAGTCCGGCCCGCACGCCATGGCCGGCAATGGCAGGCAGAGGCTCAGACAAAGCATGTGACGGGGCCAGTTACGGGTGAACATTCGAAGCTCCTTGATCAATTTTTGCGCAGCGTGCCCAACCAATGCCGCGCTGTCCGCCGGCCGCAATCCGACCGTCGCGCAGGCGGGTGAAGGTAAGCAGATTCGGGTCTTGTTGCAACGTATAACCGGCCAGCGCATCGGCCCCCTCGCAACCCTGTACTGCCAGGGTCACGCGCTTGGGCCAGGCGCTGTCAAGGTTGCCCTCATTGGTTATGGCGATGTCAGAGAGACCTTCATGAGCGGAGAGATTCAGCGCCAGATGACTGCGCAGGACCTCACCCCGCGACACCGCGCGCAAGGTCGAGAGGCTCCAGGCTCGGCGGTCGTTGGCCAAAGGCAGGCGGAACCAGATCAGACCCGCCAGATGCGCCGGCGGATCCGCACGCAGCCGGGCGGCTAGCTTGCTCAATTGCAGTGGATCAGCCAACAACTCCCGACGCTCGCCACGGCTTTCAATCGCTACTTCGCTTTCCACGACGGGCGCACCACCGACGCTTGGCAGCAACGCGACCCCATAAGCCGGCAGCGCCAGGAAAAACGGTTTCGACGTGATTCGGCTCCAGGCCATTGCCCATTGTCGAGCGAGGTCGGGATCGAACAAGCCGCGTCGCGGATCGCTCACGGCATGTACCTGCAAAACGCTGCTATCGATGCTGGATAACAAGGCCGGCAACGCCTGACTGTCGAGCCACGCTGGCAATGCAGTGATGCTCAAGGCCATGGACGACGGCAACACCGATCGCAGATGCACAAGAAATTCACGATAGGCAGGCAGCCGGGCGTTGCCCGCGTCGTGGTCGATTTCCACGCCGGCGAGACTCAGGCCCTGCCCCTGCCAATCCGTGATCAATTGCTGGATTTGCAGCGTGACCTCGTCTTGATTCAGCGATTGGAGCTGGCCATCAAGGCGAATCACCGCAATCAACGACCGGCCATCACGCCTGAGCAGCACCGGATCGATCCGCGCCCGACTCCAGCCCGCCTGAGGGAATGCCTGTAGTGCCAGCACCCGCAAGGTGGAAAAATCAGCGCGACTGTCGCGCAACGCGGCGTCGTGCGCGGGGGTCCATTGTCGTTGCCAGACATAGAGTTGTTGATCGAGTGGCGGCGCGTCCTGCTGCTCGCAACCACTGAGCAGCGCCAGCGTCATCAGCGAGATGACCACGCGAGTAAGGAAAACCATGAGTGAACGCTTGTCCCTGAAATGCACAAAGGGCCTCCTCGGCCCTTTTCGATATGCTCCTACCCTACTCAGCCATCCACCGTCGGGCAATGGCTTGCGCGACCAAGACTCAAAGGTCCAGTACCAGAGGCTGCGAGCCTTGGGCCGGCACAGCACAACAGATCAGCACCTGGCCTTCATCCGGCACCTCTGCTGGCGGTTGCGGATAATTGACCTGGCCACTGATCAGCCTAGTCTTGCAGGTCCCGCAAGAACCGCCACGGCAACTGAATTCCGGCTGTAATCCGCGGCTTTCCGCCAGCTCCAGCAGACTGCCGCCGTCCGGTTGCCAGCGAGCCTCCTTGGCTGAACGCTGGAACACCACTGGCACCGAAGTGGTGGCCGCCGGCGGTTGCTCGATGACCACCGCGTCAGGGTCGAGACGGCGGACTAACGTCGAGGGACCGAAAGTTTCGGCGAAAATCCGCGCGTCGCGAATATCCAGTTCGCGCAGGGCATCGTACATCGCCTGGGTAAAACTGCCCGGCCCACAGAGGACAAAATCCAGCTGATCGTAATCATCGACCTCGAGTAATTCCGAGAGCCGTGGAACATCGATCCGCCCGGTCAAATCGAAATCTTCGCCCTCCCGAGCCTCCGGCTCCGGTTGACTGAGCAAGCGCACAACCCTGACCGCATCCCCGGCAGTCTCGAGCAAGCGGTCCACCTCTGGACGAAACGGTTGATCAGCCAAAGTGCGCGAACTCTGGAAGAACCAGGTCGGCCGTATACGGCGGGTGCGCAAGCCTTGATAGACCACCTCACGCAGCATCGACAGCAGCGGTGTAATTCCCACGCCAGCAGCCAATAACACCAGCGGTCGACGCTCATGTGGCGCGACGGTGAAATGCCCTTGGGGTGCCCGGGCTTCCAACAGGTCGCCGACGCGAACCTGTTCATGCAGGTGCTTAGACACCCGGCCGTCACGCTTCACACTGATACGGAAAAAATCATCCGAGGGCGCACTCGACAGGCTGTACGTGCGGATGTGCACATCGCCATCGATGTGGAACCGCAGCGGTAAGTGCTGTCCGGCGTGGAACAACGGTAACCCGACGCCGTCGCCTGGTTCCAAATAGATCGAGCGGATACCCTGGCTTTCCGTTTCGATCCGCACCACCCGTAGTGGTCGCCATTGATCGCCAAGCGCCTTGGCTTGCAGGCGTGCCGCGGCCTGGGCCCAGGTTCCCGTGAGCAAACTGGTGGGTGAAACACCGTCAAAGCGCCAGCGCAAAGCAAGAGCCGCGGGACGACGCACAACCTGTTCCACGTGGAACATCCACAAACGTTCGGCACCCTGAAACGCTTCAACCTGTGGGCCTTCGAGAATGATTTCGGTGCGCCCGCTAAGGTGTAGCAGCTCACCGGAATTAAAATCGATGAACAGCAAACCGGCCTTTGGATTGATCAGCAGATTGCCCAAGGTATTGAAAAACAGGTTGCCGGCGAAGTCCGGGACGGTCAGGCGATTGCCTTCCACCTGGACAAATCCTGACTGGCCGCCACGGTGGGAAACGTCCACCGAACGCACGCCATCGACATCCACGTAGCTGGCGACGAAGAAGGTATCCGCCTCGGCGATCATGGCCTTGGCCGCCTCATCCAGTTCATTGAAGTGCTGTGCAGGACGTGTCGCTGGATCCTCCAAGGGCACCGAACGAAACTGCCTCAATTGGATGTACTGTGGGCAGTTGCCATAGGACTGATCCACCGTCACCGAAAATCCGCTCGCGGTCATCGCACCAATATGCCCATTGATGCGATTGCGCCGGCGGGTATGCAACTCGATGCCCAGCAGACCGATTGCCGCACCCGCGCCCAACTGCGCAGGATCATCGACAGCCGGCAAGCTGCTGAACTGCAACAATCCCGGTTCAGGTGAATGGGCGAAACCCGGTTCACCTTCAAGCACGCTGGCCCAGGGAAGACCCTCAGCATCAACTGCCCCGTACACCATGAATGGAAGCTGCTGATAGAAGCTACGGTGTTGATCCGGCATGTGGTCGCGAATCACCCTGCGACCGAGAACGTCCATTCGCTCGCTGACGCCGATGCGCGCCTGCAATTCTTTTTCGCCAACATGCCAAGGTGAATGGTCCATTGCGGCGTCTCCCCTGCGCCATCGGCACAGCGTGAAGGGCCCGACAACGTCGGGCGAACAATATCAGGCAGTTTTTTGCAGACCGGCGACAGTACGCGGCATGCCGACAAAACCGGGCAAGGCCTCGACCCGTGCCAGCCAGGCGCGGATGTTGTCGTAGTCGTCCAACGACACATTGCCTTCCGGTGCATGGGCGATGTAGCTGTAGGCGGCCACGTCGGCAATGGTCGGTTCGCTGCCAATCAGGTAAGGCGTGTTGGCCAATTCATGATCGATCACCTTGAGCACGCTGTGGGCGTAAGGGATCACTTCGTCAGGATTGTAGGGCGCACCAAACACCGTGATCAGTCGGGCCCGAGCTGGGCCAAATGCGATGGGCCCGGCAGCAACCGACAACCAGCGCTGCACTTTGGCGGCACCGACCGGATCGGATGGCAGCCAGCGACCGTTGCCGTATTTTTGCGCCAGGTAGACCAGGATGGCATTGGAGTCCGCCAGTACTACACCTTGATCGTCCAGCACCGGCACCTGGCCAAATGCATTGAGGGCCAGGTACTCCGGCTTCTTGTGCTCGCCTTTGGCCAGGTCGACGAAGATCAACTCAGTTGGCAATTGCAGCAGCGACAGCATCAGTTCCACACGATGAGCGTGGCCGGAACGTGGGAAGTTGTAGAGTTTGATGGCTTGCATGGTCGACTCCGCTGGTCAGTGGCGCCGTCAGGAGAGATCAGCACCGATGGCGGTCATCTTCTACCAGTCACCAAAACATCAGAATAACCAGCTAATGCAATCCATTATTTCTCTGGATGAAATAAAAAACTCAGTCCTGCAGCGCCGGATGTTCTCGGAGTGCCTTCACCGTAAAGTCGACAAAACTGCGCACTCGCGCCGCAGCCTTTCGTCCGCCTTGATAAAGCACATGGATGGGCAATGGCGGCATTTCGAAATCCGCCAAAACAATCTCCAGCTCCCCCGCCGCCACTTTGCTCGCCGACTGATAGGACAGCACCCGGGTGAAACCCAGCCCGAGCGCGGCGGCGGTAATGGCCGCCTGATTCGCCGTCACTGTCAAACGCGGTTCCGCCCGGACACTCAAGGGCTCGCCACGCTCGAGAAATGGCCAGTGTTTTAACTGGCCAATAGCGGACGTCGCAATAATCGGCGCCTGGGCCAGCTCTTGCGGATGTTGTGGCCGACCATAGGTGGCCAGAAACTGCGGTGATGCACAGATCACCCGCCGCACTTCGCCCACCCGAATCGCGTGCTGGTTGCTGTCGGGCAACTCACCGATGCGAATGGCCACATCGACGCCCTCCTCCACCACGCTCACCACCCGGTCTACCAGCAGGGCATTGATGGTCACGTCGGGAAATTGCGTGAGAAAACTCACCATCAGCGGCGTGACAAACAATTCACCGAACAAGACCGGCGCCGTGATCGTCAGTTGCCCACGGGGCTGGGCGTGACTGCCCGCTGCCGAATCCTCGGCTTCCTGCACCTCGGCGAGAATTCTCCGACAGTCCTCCAGATAACGCTGACCCGCCTCGGTCAAATACACAGTGCGCGTAGTGCGCGTGAACAGCTGCGTGCCAATGCGCTTCTCCAGCGCCGCCACCGCGCGGGT
>Ga0247818_10000574_pt1 | contig 23217 bp, 17 predicted proteins | sample 13C_Glucose_Day1_FD_192424 | JGI IMG/M metagenome (GOLD analysis project Ga0247818, IMG submission 192424) | Soil microbial communities from agricultural site in Penn Yan, New York, United States - 13C_Glucose_Day1 | ecosystem: Environmental > Terrestrial > Soil > Agricultural land | place... | reverse complement strand
GTCCGGACCGGAACCCGCGCCGGCGCCCGGGCCGGCTCCCAGGAGTGTGGCGGGGCTGTTGAAGCAGCTGCAGACGCTGTACCGGAACGCCGAGGAGGCGGGCGAGCTCTACAACGGCACCGAGGAGGAGCTGCGGAAGCGGACGGCCGAGGTCCGCAAGCTGCGCGGCGAGGTGACCGAGGCCCGGGCGGCCCTGGAATCCGGCCGCCGGGACGCCGGACGGCTGGCACGTGACCAGTACCAGGGGCGCACCGACTTCTCCCTGTACCTGCGGCTGCTCCTGGCCGACGACCCGGCCCGGGCCCTGGAGCAGAGCCATGTCATCGAGCGCGCCCAGGCCGGCCGGTCGGCCGTGGTCGACCGGCTGACGGGGGCGGAGCGGCACGCCGAGGTGCTGGCGGCCAAGTCCCGGGCGGCACAGGACCGGCAGCGGGAGCTCGCCGCACTGCGGAAGAAGCAGCACGACACCGTGCGGTCCCGGCTGAAGGCCGTCGAGGTGATGCTGGCCTCCCTGTCGGCCGAGCAGCTCGCCGCCCTGTCGGCGCTGGAGGAGAAGAACATCGGCGAGGCCCAGGACACGCTCACCGCCTCGGGGGCGCTCAGCTCGGTCCGCCCGCCGTCCGAGGAGGGCGGGAAGGCCGTCGCCTACGCCGTCGAGCAGCTCGGCAAGCCCTACGTGTGGGGTGCGGAAGGGCCCGAGACGTACGACTGCTCCGGGCTCACGTCGCAGGCCTGGTCGGCGGCGGGCCGGGACATCCCGCGTACGTCGCAGGAACAGTGGCGCCGACTGCCGAAGGTGCCCCTGGGCTCGCTGCGCCCCGGTGACCTGGTGGTCTACTTCCCGAAGGCGACCCATGTCGCGCTGTACATCGGCGACGGTCTGGTGATCCAGGCGCCCAGGCCCGGAGCCACGGTGAAGGTCTCGCCACTGGCCTCGAACCCGCTGCTGGGCGCCGTCCGGCCCGACCCGGGCAGCGAGCCACTGGCCGCGTACACCCTGCCGGAACTGCCCGAGGACGCCACCTCGGGTCCGGACACCGGATACGACGCCCCGGACACGTGAGAGCCGGGCCCCCGTCCGTCCGCTCGTGCGTGACGGAAGGGGGCGGCCCGGCTCTCGTACCCGCTGTCAGCCCTGGGCGCCGGTGAGCGAGCCCAGGTACGCGTTCGTCTTCTCCGGCTCGAAGAAGAAGTTGTCGAAGTCCGCCGGGTCGTTGAACCCGTTGGCGAACCGGTCGGCGGCCGGCTGGAGCTGGCCGGACGCGCCGATCAGGTTCAGGACGTGCTCCGGCGGCGGGCCGAGCATCGCGTTCGTCCACTTCACGACGTGCTGGGTCTTCTCCCAGTGCCGCTCGAACGTGGCCTCCATCCACTCCTCGTCGAACGGGCGGTCGCCGTGTTCGAGGATCGAGTGCAGGTAGGAGTGCGCACACTTGGACGCGGTGTTGGAACCCTGGCCGGTGATCGGGTCGTTGGCCACGACCACGTCGCCGACACCGAGGACCAGGCCGCCGCCGGGCAGCCGGCCGACGGGCTTGCGCACGGTCGGGGCGTAACGGCCCGCCAGCGTGGCGTTGGCGTCGGTCAGCTCGACCTTGGTGGCGCGCGCGTACTCCCACGGGGTGAACTTCTCCATGAGTTCCAGCGTCTTGGCCAGGTGCTCCGCGGGGTCCTTGATGCCCTGGAACGCGTCGAGCGGCCCGCCCGGGACGCCTTCCCAGAACAGGATGTCCGCACGGCCCGACGTCGTCAGGGTCGGCATGACGAAGAGCTCGCCGACCCCCGGGACCAGGTTGCACCGCACCGCGTCGAACTCCGGGTGCTCCGGGCGCGGGCCCAGGCCGTGGACGTACGCGACGGCGAGGGCGCGCTGCGGGGTGTCGAACGGCGAACGGGAGGCGTCCCGGCCGAACATGGAGACGAGCTCGCCCTTGCCGGCGGAGACCATCACCAGGTCGTACGTGCGGGAGAAGTAGTCGAGGTCGGAGACCGCGGCGCCGTGGATGACGAGCTGACCGCCGCGCTGGGCGAAGGTCTCCATCCAGCCGGCCATCTTCACGCGCTGGTCGACGGACTGGGCGTACCCGTCCAGCTTGCCCACCCAGTCGACGACACGCGAGGAGTCCGGGCCGGCCACCGAGACGCCGACGCCCTCGATCCGCGGGGCCTGGGACTCCCAGAAGTTGAGCTGGAGGTCGCGCTCGTGCTGGAGAGCCGTGTGGAACATGCACTGCGTCGACATGACCCGGCCGGTGCGGATCTCGTCGGCGGTGCGGTTGGACATCAGGGTGACTTCGTACCCGTTGGACTGCAGTCCGAGGGCCAGCTGGAGACCGGACTGACCGGCTCCGACTATGAGTATCTTCCGCATCGCGGTTCTCCGTTACGTGTTCTGGAAGTGCGTCTTCGTTACTCGGGGGAGACGGCGAGTGCGTGGCCCACCAGGGCGAGCAACGACTCGACGACGGTGATCCTCTTACGCGCATCCATGATCACAAGGGGTACGTGCGGAGCGACGGACAGGGCCTCCCTGACGTCGTCCTCGTCGAAGCCGGGGGTGCCCTCGAAGTGGTTGACGGCGACGATGTAGGGGAGGCCGCAGCTCTCGAAGTAGTCGAGCGCGGCGAAGCAGTCGGCGAGGCGCCGTGTGTCCGCCAGGACGACCGCGCCGATCGCACCGCGCACCAGGTCGTCCCACATGAACCAGAAGCGCTGCTGCCCGGGGGTCCCGAAGACGTACAGGACGAGGTCGTCGTCCAGGGTGAGCCGGCCGAAGTCCATCGCGACGGTCGTGGTGACCTTGTCGGGCGTGGCCGTGAGGTCGTCGGTCTCCTCGCTGGCCTGCGTCATCAGCGCTTCGGTCTGCAGCGGGTCTATCTCGGAGACCGAACTGACGAAGGTCGTCTTGCCCACGCCGAAGCCGCCCGCCACCACGATCTTGGTGGCGATCGGCGCGCGCGTGTGGTCGAGCTGCCAGGCCTGCACCGACTCGTCGGGCTTGTCCTGCGGACCCCGCTGGCGCGGAGTGAAGAGCGGCGCCTCAGAGACGGCGGAGTCCATTGAGCACCCTTTCGAGCAGTGCGCGGTCCGGCTGGCCGGTGCCGTGACCGGTTCCGTAGACGCGGATCTTTCCCTGGTCGGCCAAGTCGCTGAGCAGCACCCGGACGACTCCGAGCGGCATCTTCAACAGGGCGGAGATCTCCGCGACCGTACGCATACGGCGGCAGAGTTCGACGATGGCGTGGAGCTCCGGCATGACGCGCGAGGCGAGATTGCCGTTGGTGAGCTCCCGGCGCTCCTCGGGCGCGTCCAGCGCGGCGACGAACGTCTCGACGAGCAGGACGTGGCCGAAACGGGTGCGGCCGCCGGTGAGGGAGTACGGGCGGACCCGCGCGGCCTTGCGGGCGGCACCCCTGACGGGGAGTTTTCGTACGGGTTCAGCAGCTGACGTCACTGGGTGCTCTCCATCGATTTGCGCAGCTCGCTGCGGAGTTCGGGGGTGAGTACGTGTCCGGCGCGGCCGACGAAGAGCGCCATGTGGTACGCGATGACGCTCATGTCGCAGTCGGCGGTGGCGTGCACGCCGAGCAGGGAGCCGTCACTGATCGACATGACGAAGACACTGCCCTCGTCCATCGCGACCATGGTCTGCTTGACGCCGCCGCCGTCCATCAGCTTGGCGGCGCCGATCGTGAGGGACCCGATGCCGGAGACGATGGTGGCCAGGTCGGCGCTGGAGCCCTTGGGGCCCGTCTGCCGTCCCGCCGCCTTGGCCGTCGCGAGGCCGGGGTCCGAGGAGAGCAGCATGAGCCCGTCCGACGAGACGACGGTGACCGAATGGACCCCTGGCACCTCCTCCACGAGATTGCTCAGCAACCAGTGAAGGTTCCGGGCCTCGGTGCTCAGCCCGAATGTGCTGGGCGCAGTCAACTGCGTGCCTCCTCGACTGTGTCCCCCGTCTCATCGATGCGACCGTCGGTACGGTCGTGGTCGGTCTGTGGGCCGCTGTCGGAGATCTCCGTCTCGACGTCGCGGCGGCCGTCCTTCGCTCCCTGATGGAAGCCGCCGAGCCGACGGCGCAGGGCCTCCTTGTCCAGGCTGCCCTTGCGCTCGGTGGGCGCGGTGGCCTGCGGCTCGGAGATCCTGGGGGTGCGCTTGGGCAGCCCCTTGTCGGTGAGGCGCTCGGGCACGGGTGCCGGGTCGGGCACCTCCTCGCCGAGACCGGTCAGCGGCTGCCGGGGGCCCGGAAGGGCGTCCGCGGCCGGAGCGGATGCCGGTGCGGGATCCGTCGCGGGGCTCGTGTCGGCTGCACGCTCGTGCCGGTCGGGGCCGATGGCGTACGGGCTCGGTGCGTCCGGCTGCACGGGCAGCCGGACCTGCATCGTGGTCTCGGCCTCGGACTCCTCGTGGTGCGCGGGCTCGCCGGACGGGTCGGTCTCCGGGGCGGCGGGGGGTTGTGGCGTCGCGGACTCCGGGGCCACGGGCTCGGGCCCGGGTGCGGCCGGTTCCGGTGTCCCGGACTGCGCGGGCGTGGGCTGCGGGCCCGCCTGCTGCAGGGTGCGCTCGGCCGCCTCGATCAGCGGGTCCGCGCCGGGGAGGGCCGAACGCGTCGGCAGCGCGTTGGAGTTCGCCTCGGCGACCGAACCCGGGAGGTTCAGCGCGGGGGCGTCCCCGGGCAGCGCCACGGACGGCGGGGAGGAGACGGGCGGCACCTTGGGCAGCAGCGCCTGCGGAAGGACGACGACCGCGGTCACCCCGCTCCCCTTCTGCTCGCGCAGCTGCACCTGTACGCCGTGGCGGGCCGCCAGCAGCGAGATCACCTGAAGACCCAGCCCCGCGCCGTCCGCGGCCTGTTCACCGGCCTCGAAGGTTGCGGGGTCGGCCAGCCTGGCATTGAGCTCGCCCATCCGGACGGCCGACATGCCGATGCCCGCGTCCTGTACCGAGAGCATCACCTCTCCGGTCTCCAGCAGCCATCCGGAGAGCTCGACATGGGAGTCGGGCGGGGAGAAGGAGGTCGCGTTCTCCAGGAGTTCGGCGACCAGATGGCTCACGTCGTCGGCGGCGAAGCCCGCGATCCGGGCGTGCGGCGGCAGGGACTGGATGGTGACCCGCTCGTACCGCTCGATCTCGCTGACCGCGGCGCGCAGTACGTCGACGAGGGGGATCGGGCCGACGTGTCCCTGGTTGTGATCGGTCCCCGCGAGGACCAGCATGTTCTCGCTGTGGCGCCGCATGACGGTGGCCATGTGGTCCAGCTTGAAGAGGGTCGCGAGACGCTCGGGATCCTGCTCGCGCTCCTCCATGCCCTCGATGACGCCGAGCTGGCGCTCGACGAGGCCGAGGGTGCGCAGCGACAGGTTCACGAAGGTGTGGTGCACGGTGTTCCGGAGCCGTTCCAGCTGCCCGGTGAGTTCCGCCACCCGGGTCTGGAGCTCGGCCCGCTGGAGCGTGAGTGCCTCACGGTCGGCGGCCGGTTCACCGTGCTCGCTCTGCACGCTCCCGAGCCGGCCGGTGACGTCGTGCTGCAGTCCGTGCAGCTTGCCGTGCAGGGCGTTGATGGAGCGTACGACCTGGGCGAACTCGTCGTTGCGCCCGGTGTAGCGGATCGGTTCGGCGGTCTCGGGCTCGGCGGCGATACGGCCGGCCCCGATCCGCAGGACCGCGAGAGGCTGGGTGAGGGTGCGGGCGACCGCCGTGGAGACACCGACGGCGACCAGCAGGCAGCCGCCGAGCAGGGCGAGGCGGAGCTCCAGCGCGGTGACGTCGTCGTCGCGCAGTGCCTCCAGCCGCTTGACCTGCGCCGTGCCCAGCGCGGACTCGACCCCGCGCATGCGGTCGATACGGGCGGACAGCGCCGCCTCGACCTTCTTGGGGTCGGCCTCCCGGTCGCTGTCCGACAGTTCGGGGCGGTCGGTGAGCCGGGTGAGGTACTTCTCCGCCCCGGTGACCTCGGGGCCGGTGACCGTGGAGGCGAGACTGTCCCGTGCGGAGGGGCCGGCGGCCTGGTCGAACTCGGCGAGGGAGGCGAGTTCGCGCACCCGGGCCTGCTGGGCCGCGGCGCTCAGCTCGTCGCGGGTGCGGTCGCCCTCGCTGTCCCCCGAGTCCTGGCCCTGGACGGGCAGACCGGTGAACGGGTCGGTCTGCTGCTGCGGCTCCGTACCGGGTACGGCGAGCGCGGCCAGCAGCAGTCCCCGTGTGGCGGAGGCCTGTTCGACGGCGGTGCCGAGGGCGAGCGGGGCGCGGGTGGCGTCGGCGGCGCGCGGCGGGGTCTTCTCCGCGAGTTCGTCGGCGAGGTCGTGCAGCTTGGCGATGACCTCGGAGTACGCCTGGTAGGCCTCCATCGCGGAGCCCTTGCCGGTGAGGGCGGTCCTGCGGAGGGAGGGGATGGCGGAGAGGTCCCTGCGCAGCGCCGCGGGGGCGGCCTCCAGGATCTCGTCCACCTGCTGGTCGACACGGGCCGCCGGACTCGTGGTGCCGTCCTTGCCGTCGCCCTCCTCACGGCCGCCCGCGATGTGGGCGGTCACCTCGTCGCGCTCGTCCGCGAGGGAGTGCGCGAGGGTGATCGCCTGCTGGTTCAGCTCGGCGAGCGTCACCAGGCGCTGGGACTCGTTGAGGTCCGAGGACGCTCCCAGGGCCGCCGGGGCGCCCGCCGCGATGACGGTGATCCCTACGACGGCAACGCCGGCGACGAGCCGGCTGCGTACCCGCACGGTCCGCTTGGAGGCACCCGCTGCCTGAGGCGCCGCCCCGGACTCCTCGCGCGTGCTGTCCTTGCTCCGAGGCCGCTTCTTCTGCACCGGTGCTCGCAATCTTGACTCGTCCGCCCTTGAAGCAGAGGTGACGCACGGTCACGTGAAATGGGCACCCCGCCCTGATGTGCACCGTACGGCTTCCGACCATTCCAGCGCTTTTGAGAGGGGGCCGTGCATCAACCGCTCCGCCACTCGAACGAGTGAACCGCAATCCGGAGTTGGCGAACAAGTCTCCCCAGTGGCGCCGCACGGCATGCACGGGTGGCCGGGTGGAAGTTCGGGCCAGGCTTTGGGAGTATGCCCGCCCGCATATGCACCGAGCACGGGATCGCGCCACCGAGGGCCATCTGACCTGCTCGTACGGCCCGGCCGAGGAGCGTGCGGGCACCGTGAAGACATCGTGCAGACTGACCGGATGCGTATCGAACTCGCCACCGCGCCGGGCAGCTCCGAACGCCCCAACGAGGACTGGGCGTCGACCGCCGTCCCCGCAGCAGGACGGGGTGGCGCGCTCGTCCTGCTGGACGGGGTCACGCCACCACAGGACGACGACGGCTGTGTGCACACGGTTCCCTGGTTCACCGCGCGGCTCGGCGGGGCCCTGGTCGAACTGTCCGCTTCGCGAAGGGATCTGACGCTGTCCGAGATCCTCGCGGAGTCCATCCGGCGTACCGCCGACGCACACCGCTCCTCGTGTGACCTTTCTCACCCGCGCACGCCTCAGGCAACCGCGGTCCTGGCGCGTTGGGATCAGGAGAGGGTCGAGCACCTGGTGCTCTCCGACTCGGCCCTGCTCGTCGAGGCGCCCGACGGCACGGTCCGGCCGCTCCTCGACGACCGTCTCGACCGGCTGCCCCCGGGCCTGCTCGCCTCGGAGGAGATCGCGGACACGCGTGCGCGGAACAAGGAGGGCGGATTCTTCACGGCGGCCGCCGACCCTCTGGTGTCGTCACGCGCGGTGACCGGCGAGACGCCGCGCCAGGAGGTCCGGGCCCTCGCGGCGCTGACCGACGGGGCGAGCCGCTGGACGGAGAAGTTCCGGGAGGGCGACTGGACGGACACCGTGAAGGTGCTGCGCCAGGAGGGGCCGCAGGGGCTGATCGACCGCGTCAGGGACCTGGAGCGGGCCGACGTCGACCGCGTGCACCTGCGTCGCGGCAAGAGGCACGACGACGCCACGGCGCTCCTCGTGGAGCTGTAGCCGCCGGCGGGGCGGCTCACCCCGCCCGGGTCACTCCTCCGCGCGCTCGTTCAAGTGGTGCAGGAGGCGGGCGAGTTCCGCGACCTCCCCACGGTCCCAGCCCGCGAGCTTGCGGGCGTACCGGCCACGCCGGGCGTCACGGACGCTGCGGAAGCGCGCGAGGCCGTCGTCCGTGAGGTGGACGAGCGACGCCCGGCCGTCCGCCGGGTCGGTCTCCCGTGCCACCAGCCCGAGGCCCTCCAGGGCCCGCAACTGGCGGCTCATGGTCGCCTTCCCGACGCCGAAGTAGGCGGCGAGATCCGTGGCGCGCTGCCGTCCAGCGGACTCCAGCCGCACGAGGAGTCCGTAGGCCGCGGCCTCCAGGTCCGGATGGACCTCGCGGGCCATCTCCCCGGAGTTGGCCCGCGCCCGGCGGAGGAAGACCGCCAACTCGCGCTCCAGGGCCAGGAACTCATGGTCCACACCAGTTCCGGCCGTCGCGCCCGGTTCACCGCCGTTTCCGCTCCCGTGCACGTCAGCACCCCTCATACGCTTTCCCGCCGATGAAAGTTTCTTTCAACTGGGGCCATCGCCGCAGTTGGGCCAGTATTTCGCAGGCGTAGACCTCCGGCAGTGGCCGGACCCCCTTCCGGAGCACGGGTCTACGTGCGTAGCTTCATGAGTGCCATGAGTGGCATGTCCACACCACGGCGCACGCACCGCAGGAGTGTCCCGCACCCGCTCCTGGGCCATGAGCTCCCCCACCGAGCCCTCGGAGGCACGCAATGCCCGTGCACAGATCCGGAACCTCAGCCCGCCGCCCCCGCCTCTTCGCGGCAGGCACCCTCCTCGCCGCACTCACCCTCCTGTTCACCCTGCCCGGCACGGCCTCCGCGGCCGACCTCCCCGAACGGGGCACGGCGAGGATGGGGCAGGGAGTCATCGCCCACGACGGCCAGGGCGGCGGCGCGCCGACCGGCACGAGGGCCGTCCAGACCGAGGGCGTGGACGTCAGCGGCCACCAGGGCGACGTCGCCTGGGCGACGCTCTGGAACAGCGGCGTGAAGTGGGCCTACGTCAAGGCCACCGAGGGGACGTACTACAAGAACACGTACTTCACGCAGCAGTACAACGGTTCCTACAACATCGGCATGATCCGGGGCACTTACCACTTCGCCACCCCGGACACCACGAGCGGCGCCGCCCAGGCGAACTACTTCGTGGACAACGGCGGCGGCTGGTCCAGGGACGGCAGGACGCTGCCCGGCGTGCTGGACATCGAGTGGAATCCGTACGGTGCGCAGTGCTACGGCAAGACCCAGGCCGGGATGGTCGCCTGGATCCGCGACTTCGTGAACACCTACAAGGCGCGCACCGGGCGTGACGCGGTGATCTACACCGCGACCAGCTGGTGGAAGGACTGCACGGGCAACAACGCGGGCTTCGGCGCCACCAATCCGCTCTGGGTGGCGCGGTACAACACGACGGTCGGCGAACTCCCGGCCGGCTGGGGCTACTACACGATGTGGCAGTACACGTCGTCGGGCCCGACCGTCGGCGACCACAACCACTTCAACGGCGCCCTGGACCGCGTGGTGGCGCTCGCGAACGGCTGATCCTCCCGCACGACGCACGACGCACGACCACGACCACGACCACGACCACGACGCAGGACCGGGCCCCGGTGACCAGCTCCAGGTCACCGGGGCCCGGCGTTGCACCTCACCTCGCTATGCACTCTGCGTATACATGCTGTGTATAGTCGCGGCGTGCCGCACCGTCGGCGTGCGGCCGAGCCAGGGGAAGTGACGTGCTGTGCCTGTTGTGCCCGGAAAGATGACGCCGTTCCGTCCGAGGTTGGCCGCCGCCCTGGTGACGGTGCTCACACTGACGCTCGGCGGCTGTGCGATGGGGACCACGGCTCCCGCGTCCGCCCGCGCCGACGCCGCTTCCGACGCCAAGGGGTCGTTCGGACAGGTGGACTGCCGGAAGGCCAAGTGCATCGCGCTGACGTTCGACGCGGGGCCGGCGAAGGACACTCCGCGCCTCCTGGACGTGCTCAAGGAGAAGCGGGTTCCCGCCACGTTCTTCCTGCTGGGCAGGGACCACGTGCTGAAGCACCCGGAGACGGTGCGGCGCATCGAGGACGAGGGCCACGAGGTCGCCAACCACACCTGGTCCCACGAGATCCTGACCGACAAGGAGCCCGGTGAGATACGGGCCGAGCTGGAGAGGACGCAGCTCGCGATCGAGGACGTCACCGGGAAGCGGCCCCGGCTGATGCGTCCCCCGCAGGGCCGCACGGACGCCACCGTCTCGGAGGTCTGCGAGGAGCTCGGGCTCTCCCAGGTCCTGTGGAGCGCGACCGCCAAGGACTACTCCACGAACGACTCCGCGCTGATCAGGAAGCGGATACTCGACCAGGCCGGCAAGGACGGGATCATCCTGCTGCACGACATCTACGAGGGCACGGTCCCCGCGGTGCCGGGCATCATCGACACGCTGAAGGAGCGGGGCTACACCTTCGTGACCGTCCCCCAGCTGATGGCCCCGGCGGAGCCGCGGCCCGGCACGGTGTACCGCCCCTGACCGGCTCCGCACGCGGAACGGTCCGCCCTCCCGGGGGAGGACGGACCGTCCGTACCGGCCGTCGGCGTGATGCCACGCCCGTCACAGCATGGCGCCTACGCGGCGGCCGGGAGCCTGTCCTGCGCCCTGGCCGAGGCCGGGGCGAGGGCGATCTCCAGCACCTGGCGGACGTCGGTCACCGGGTGGACGTCCAGGGTGTCGAGGACCTCCGCCGGCACGTCGTCCAGGTCGGCCTCGTTGCGCTGGGGGATCACCACGGTGGTGATGCCCGCGCGGTGGGCGGCCAGCAGCTTCTGCTTCAGACCGCCGATCGGCAGCACCCGTCCCGTCAGCGACACCTCACCGGTCATCGCCACGTCCGTGCGGACCAGCCGTCCGGAGAGCAGCGAGGCCAGCGCGGTGGTCAGGGTGATGCCGGCGCTCGGGCCGTCCTTCGGGACCGCGCCCGCCGGGAAGTGGATGTGCACGCCCCGGTCCTTCAGGTCGGCGACCGGAAGTTCCAGCTCCGCCCCGTGCGAGCGCAGGAAGCTCAGGGCGATCTGCGCGGACTCCTTCATGACGTCGCCGAGCTGGCCGGTCAGGGTCAGTCCGGACGCCCCGGTCTCCGGGTCGGCGAGCGAGGCCTCGACGAACAGCACGTCACCGCCCGCGCCCGTCACCGCGAGCCCGGTGGCCACGCCCGGCACCGCGGTGCGGCGCCCGGCCGGGTCCTGGGCGGACTCGGGAACGTGGTGCGGCCGTCCGATCAGTCCCCGCAGATCCTGCTCGGACACCGTGAACGGGAGCTCCCGCTCACCCAGTTCGTGCTGGGCCGCGACCTTGCGCAGCAGCCGGGCGACGGACCGCTCCAGGTTCCGCACCCCGGCCTCCCGGGTGTACTCGCCCGCCAGCTTGCGCAGTGCGGACTCGTCGAGACCGACCTCGTCCTCCTGCAGACCGGCACGCTCCAGCTGGCGCGGGAGCAGGTGGTCACGGGCGATGACGACCTTCTCGTCCTCGGTGTAGCCGTCGAGCGTGACCAGCTCCATGCGGTCGAGCAGGGCCTCGGGGATGGCGTCGAGAACGTTCGCCGTGGCGAGGAACACGACGTCGCTGAGGTCGAGTTCGACCTCCAGGTAGTGGTCGCGGAAGGTGTGGTTCTGCGCCGGGTCGAGCACTTCGAGCAGGGCGGCCGCCGGATCGCCCCGGAAGTCGGATCCGACCTTGTCGATCTCGTCGAGCAGGACGACGGGGTTCATCGATCCGGCTTCCTTGACCGCCCGGACGATGCGCCCGGGAAGCGCGCCGACGTACGTACGCCGGTGACCCCGGATCTCCGCCTCGTCCCGCACACCGCCGAGCGCGACGCGGACGAACTTGCGCCCCATGGCGTGCGCCACGGACTCGCCGAGGGAGGTCTTGCCCACGCCGGGCGGGCCGACCAGGGCCAGCACGGCGCCGCCGCGGCGTCCGCCGACCACACCGAGCCCGCGGTCGGTACGCCGCTTGCGCACCGCGAGGTACTCGGTGATGCGCTCCTTCACGTCGCCGAGGCCCGCGTGTTCGGCGTCGAGGATCTCCCGTGCGCCGCGGATGTCGTAGGCGTCCTCGGTGCGCTCGTTCCAGGGGAGCTCGAGGACGGTGTCCAGCCAGGTGCGGATCCAGGACCCCTCGGGGCTCTGGTCGGAGGCGCGCTCCAGCTTCTCGACCTCCTTGAGGGCGGCCTCACGGACGTGTCCGGGGAGGTCGGCGGCCTCGACGCGGGCCCGGTAGTCGTCGGACTCGTCGCCGGAGCCGGACTCGCCGTTGAGCTCGGAGAGCTCCTTGCGCACGGCGTCGAGCTGTCGCCGCAGCAGGAATTCACGCTGCTGCTTGTCGACGCCCTCCTGGACGTCCTTGGCGATGGACTCGGCGACGTCCTGCTCGGCGAGGTGTTCGCCGAGCCACTGGATGGCCAGCTTCAGCCGGGCCACCGCGTCGGCGGTCTCCAGCAGCTGGACCTTCTGCGCGGTGGTGAGGAAGGGCGAGTAACCGGAGTTGTCGGCGAGGGCGGAGATGTCGTCGATCTGCTGGACCCGGTCCACGACCTGCCAGGCACCGCGCTTCTTCAGCCAGCTGGTCGCGAGGGCCTTGTACTCCTTGGCCAGCTCGGCGGCGGAGCCGGGCAGGGGGTCGGGCACGGGCACGTCGATCCGGGTGCCCTCCACCCACAGGGCGTTGCCGGGGCCGCTGGTCCCGGCGCCGATGCGCACCCGGTCACGGGCGCGGATGAGGGCGCCCGGGTCCCCGTCGGAGAGCCGCCCGACCTGTTCCACGGTGCCCAGGACGCCGGTCCCGGTGTAGTTCCCGTCGATGCGCGGCACGAGCAGCACCTCGGGCTTGCCGCCCCCCGGCCGCGCGACGGCCTGCGCGGCCTCCACGGCGGCGCGCACCTCCGCGTCCGACAGATCGAGCGGTACCACCATTCCGGGCAGTACGACCTCGTCGTCCAGCGGCAGCACGGGCAGGTCGATCGGCGTGGACGTCCTGGAGGCGTCGGATCCTTCAGTCATGATCTCCCCTTAGGCAGGCAAGTTGAGCTATGTGGACTCAATGCTTGTGAGCCCGGCAATGTTCCCCGCCTCGCGTTCGCTCTCAGCGATCAGCAGGTCGCCGGCGCCCCCGTCTGCGGGAATCGCCCCAGCGGCACCCGCGGGGACGCCCGCTCCGCACCGCCGCGCGGGCGGCATCAGAGCCCCGGCCGCACCCGCCTCCACGGCAGCGCACGAAAAGGCCCGGCCATTCCCGGACCGGTCCGGGAGGACGCACCGGGGCGGCACCGGCACCACGGCCCCCGCGCGGGGCCCCAGGAGTGGGAGTGGGCAAAACGACTGGCCCGGGAGCCCCGGGCAGGGAAACATGGAACGGCCCGAGGGGAACCCGGGAGCCCGCCACCGCCTGCCGCAGACCGGAGAACGCGCCCATGCCGTCCGCCACAGACGCCCACCGCCCCGTCGTCCTCGACCGGCGCGAGGGGCCGTTCGGCGAAGTCGTCCTGCGCGAGCGGGGCAGCGACTTCGAGATCATCGCCAACGGCTGCTTCCTGATGGACACCTCCGACGGGCGGTCCGTGCGGCTGCTGATCGACGCGGCGCTCGCGGCCCTGCCCGCCGACAGGCCGGAGCCGTCGGTGCTCATCGGCGGACTCGGCGTCGGGTTCTCGCTGGTCCGGGCCGCCGAGGAACCGCGCTGGGGCCGGATCGCGGTCGTCGAGCGCGAACAGGCCATCGTGGACTGGCACCTCGACGGCCCGCTCGGACGGATCTCCGGCGCGGCGCTCGCGGACCCCCGGACCGAGGTACTCCGCACGGACCTCGTCGACCACCTCCGGACGACCACGGAGCGTTACGACGCCCTGTGTCTGGACATCGACAACGGCCCCGACTGGACCGTCACCGAGGGCAACGGAAGCCTCTACTCGGCGGCCGGTGTCGAGGCCTGCCGGACGCGCCTGACGCCCGGCGGAGTGCTCGCCGTATGGTCCGCACAGCCGTCCGCCGAGTTCGAGTCAACCTTGCGGAATGCCGGATTCCGCGCAGTAACGACCGAAGAAGTAGCCGTTGCCCGAGGTGTGCCGGACGTGGTCCATCTCGCACTCCGGGGGGAGTGAACCCCCCACCCGGTATGCACGCCCCGGTCCCCCCATGGACCGGACACCGCGACTCGGCCGATCCGGACCCTTTCCCCGGGTAACACCTTCACGACGGACAACACCCTGCGTAGCCGGGAGGCCTCCTCTGCCTTTACGCTGCTGACCGTCACAAGGGATCACCGACGACATCCACAAGCGATAACCGTGCCTCCGGAGGAATGGCCTCCGCGAGAACGGGCAGGGGCGGGGCGATGGAACAGACACACACCACCCACAACGGCGTCGCGGCCACCCCGGGGGCTCAGCGCCGGGTGCTGGTGGTAGAGGACGACGCCACGATCGTCGACGCCATCTCCGCCCGGTTGCGGGCCGAGGGCTTCCTGGTGCAGACGGCTCTCGACGGCCCGGCGGCCGTGGACGCGGCCGAGGCCTGGCAGCCCGACCTGATGGTGCTCGACATCATGCTTCCCGGCTTCGACGGCCTGGAGGTCTGCCGTCGTGTGCAGGCCCAGCGCCCGGTCCCGGTCCTGATGCTCACCGCACGCGACGACGAGACCGACATGCTCGTGGGACTCGGTGTCGGCGCCGACGACTACATGACCAAGCCGTTCTCCATGCGGGAACTGGCGGCGCGGGTCCACGTCCTGCTGCGCCGGGTGGAACGGGCCGCGCTGGCCGCGGTGACCCCGCGCAGCGGGATCCTGCGCCTCGGCGAGCTGGAGATCGACCACGCGCAGCGCCGTGTCAGGGTGCGCGCCGACGACGTCCACCTCACCCCGACCGAGTTCGACCTGCTGGTCTGCCTGGCCAACACCCCGCGAGCGGTGCTGTCCCGGGAACAGCTGCTGGCCGAGGTCTGGGACTGGGCGGACGCCTCCGGGACCCGCACGGTCGACAGCCACATCAAGGCTCTGCGCCGGAAGATCGGTGCCGAGCGGATCCGTACCGTGCACGGCGTCGGCTACGCCCTGGAGACCCCCGCGCCATGACGCGGCCCGGCTCCGGACTGCGGCCCTTCTCGATCAAGGCCAAGCTGGGCACGCTCGTGGTGATCTCCGTGTTCATCACGACCGGGCTCCTCATCGTCGCCCTGCGGACCAGGACCGAGTTCCGGTTCATCACGGTCTTCTCGGTGATCGCCACTCTGCTCATCACCCAGTTCGTGGCACACGGGCTGACCGCGCCGCTGGACGAGATGCGTGCCGTCGCACGGTCGATCTCGCACGGCGACTACACGAGACGGGTGAGCGGCGCCGGGCGGCGGGACGAACTCGGCGACCTGGCGCAGACGATCAACCGCATGACGGACGACCTGGAGGCGGAGGACCGGCACCGCAAGGAGCTGGTGGCCAACGTCTCCCACGAGCTGCGCACACCGATCGCCGCGCTCAGAGCCGTCCTGGAGAACGTGGTGGACGGGGTGTCCGCCGCGGATCCGGAGACGATGCGCACCGCGCTGAAACAGACGGAGCGGCTGGGCAGGCTGGTGGAGACCCTGCTGGACCTCTCCCGGCTCGACAACGGCGTGCTGGCGATCAAGGCGCGCCGTTTCGAGGTCTGGCCCTACCTGTCGGGTGTGCTGAAGGAGGCGAATCTCGCCGCCTCCCAGCGCCGGCTCTCCTCCGGTTCGGGCAACCACTCGCGTACCGACGTCCATCTGCACCTCGACGTGTCGCCGCCCGAGCTGACGGCGTACGCGGACGCGGAGCGCCTGCACCAGGTGGTCGCCAACCTGATCGACAACGCCGTGAAGCACAGCCCGCCGCACGGCCGGGTCACGGTGCTCGCACGGCGCGGGGAGCATCCCGAGTCGCTGGAGCTGGAGATCGTCGACGAGGGCCCCGGCATCCCCGAGGCGGAGCGCCACCGGGTCTTCGAGCGCTTCAACCGCGGCCAGGCGCCGTCCCCGCACGGTCCGGGCAGCGACGGCGGCACGGGGCTCGGCCTCGCGATCGCCCGCTGGGCGGTGGATCTCCACGGTGGCCGCATCGGCGTGGCCGAATCCACTCGTGGATGCCGTATCCAGGTCACCCTTCCAGGGGAAGTCCGAACGCAAGGTTGACCCCGCGTTCGAAGCGGAGGGACCCGTTTCTGCTTCCCGTCCGGGAAGAGATACGGTCCAAGGGGCTGCAGCACCGGCCCCGCGTACCCGAAGGGCAGCGGAACTCTGCTTGTTTCCCGCCATTTCATGCGCCGAAACCCGGCTTCGGATGTGATGTGCACGACGAAGACCGGCCCGGCCTGCACGTTACGGCTCGGGAGGCGTAGCCTTGATTTCCGCTGTCCATCACCTTGTGAAGCGGAAGAGGGCGGTTGCCGCCGTGTCGTCTCAGTCCCCCAGTAACTCGAGCATCTCGACCGATCAAGAAGCGGGCTCCGGGTCCAACCCGGCCGCCGCTTTCGGCCCCAATGAGTGGCTCGTCGACGAGATCTACCAGCAGTACCTCCAGGACCCCAACTCGGTCGACCGCGCCTGGTGGGACTTCTTCGCCGACTACAAGCCGGGTACGTCCGGCACGGCGGACAAGCCCGTCCCCGCACCCACGGGAGCGGTGACCCCGGCCCCGGCCGCGACCAACGGCGCCACGGCACAGGCTCCGGCCGCGCCGCAGGCGGCCCCGGCCGCACCCGCGGCCGCCGCTCCGGCGGCTCCGGCCGCCCCGGCGAAGGCCGCTCCCGCCGCTCCCGCCAAGGCGGCACCCGCGAAGGCGGCCCCGGCCGCCGCGAAGGCTGACGCCTCGACCGAGGCCCCGGCCGGCCCCGAGTACGTGACGCTGCGCGGCCCGTCGGCCGCCGTCGCGAAGAACATGAACGCCTCCCTGGAGCTGCCGACGGCCACGTCGGTCCGCGCCGTGCCGGTGAAGCTGCTCTTCGACAACCGCATCGTCATCAACAACCACCTGAAGCGGGCCCGTGGCGGGAAGATCTCCTTCACGCACCTCATCGGGTACGCGATGGTGCAGGCCCTCAAGGCCATGCCGTCGATGAACTACTCCTTCGCGGTGAAGGACGGCAAGCCGACCCTGGTCAAGCCGGAGCACGTGAACCTCGGCCTCGCCATCGACCTGGTGAAGCCGAACGGCGACCGTCAGCTCGTCGTCGCGGCCATCAAGAAGGCCGAGACCCTCAACTTCTTCGAGTTCTGGCAGGCCTACGAGGACATCGTCCGCCGTGCCCGCGTCGGCAAGCTCGGCATGGACGACTTCTCCGGGGTCACCGCCTCGCTGACGAACCCCGGCGGCATCGGCACCGTGCACTCGGTGCCCCGCCTGATGCCCGGACAGGGCCTCATCATGGGTGTCGGCGCCATGGACTACCCCGCGGAGTTCCAGGGCACCTCCCAGGACACCCTGAACAAGCTGGGTATCTCGAAGGTCATGACCCTGACCTCGACGTACGACCACCGGGTCATCCAGGGTGCCGCGTCCGGCGAGTTCCTCCGCGTCCTGGCCCAGCTGCTGCTCGGCGAGAACGACTTCTACGACGAGATCTTCAAGGCGCTGCGCATCCCCTACGAGCCGGTCCGCTGGCTCAAGGACATCGACGCCTCGCACGACGACGACGTCACCAAGGCCGCGCGGGTCTTCGAGCTGATCCACTCCTACCGGGTCCGCGGTCACGTGATGGCCGACACCGACCCGCTGGAGTACCGCCAGCGCAAGCACCCCGACCTGGACATCACCGAGCACGGCCTCACCCTGTGGGACCTGGAGCGCGACTTCGCGGTCGGCGGTTTCGCCGGCAAGACGATGATGAAGCTCCGCGACATCCTCGGCGTCCTGCGTGAGTCGTACTGCCGCACCACCGGCATCGAGTTCATGCACATCCAGGAGCCGAAGGAGCGCAAGTGGCTCCAGGACCGGGTGGAGCGTCCGCGCCCCGCTCCGGAGCGCGAGGAGCAGCTGCGGATCCTGCGCCGCCTCAACGCCGCCGAGGCGTTCGAGACGTTCCTGCAGACCAAGTACGTCGGCCAGAAGCGCTTCTCGCTGGAGGGCGGCGAGTCCGTCATCCCGCTGCTCGACGCGGTCATCGACTCCGCCGCCGAGGCCCGCCTCGACGAGGTCGTCATCGGCATGGCCCACCGCGGCCGGCTGAACGTCCTGGCGAACATCGTGGGCAAGTCGTACGCACAGATCTTCCGGGAGTTCGAGGGCAACCTCGACCCGCGGTCGATGCACGGCTCCGGCGACGTCAAGTACCACCTGGGCGCCGAGGGCACCTTCACCGGTCTGGACGGCGAGCAGATCAAGGTCTCGCTGGCCGCCAACCCCTCGCACCTGGAGGCCGTCGACCCGGTCCTCGAGGGCATCGCGCGCGCCAAGCAGGACATCATCAACAAGGGCGGCACGGACTTCACGGTCCTGCCCGTCGCGCTCCACGGCGACGCGGCCTTCGCGGGCCAGGGCGTCGTCGCCGAGACGCTCAACATGTCGCAGCTGCGCGGCTACCGCACCGGCGGCACCGTGCACGTGGTGATCAACAACCAGGTCGGCTTCACCGCCGCCCCGGAGTCCTCGCGCTCCTCGATGTACGCCACGGACGTGGCGCGCATGATCGAGGCGCCGATCATCCACGTCAACGGCGACGACCCGGAGGCCGTGGTGCGCGTCGCGCGGCTCGCCTTCGAGTACCGGCAGACGTTCAACAAGGACGTCGTGATCGACCTCATCTGCTACCGCCGCCGCGGTCACAACGAGGGCGACAACCCGGAGTTCACCAACCCGCAGATGTACACCCTGATCGACAAGAAGCGCTCGGTGCGCAAGCTCTACACCGAGTCCCTCATCGGTCGTGGCGACATCACGCTGGAAGAGGCCGAGCAGGCGCTCCAGGACTTCCAGGGGCAGCTGGAGAAGGTCTTCGCCGAGGTCCGCGAGGCCACCTCCGCACCGTCCCAGCCGCACGTCCCGGACGTCCAGGCGGAGTTCCCGGTCTCGGTCGGCACCGCGGTGTCCTCCGAGGTCGTGAAGCTGATCGCCGAGTCGCAGGTCAACATCCCCGACGGCATCACGGTGCACCCGCGCCTGCTGCCGCAGATGCAGCGCCGCGCGGCCTCGGTGGACAACGGCACGATCGACTGGGGCATGGGCGAGACCCTGGCCATCGGTTCGCTGCTGATGGAGGGCACCCCGGTCCGGCTCGCCGGCCAGGACACCCGCCGCGGCACGTTCGGTCAGCGTCACGCCGTCCTCGTCGACCAGAAGACCGGCGAGGACTACACCCCGCTGCTCTACCTCTCCGAGGACCAGGCCCGTTACAACGTCTACGACTCGCTGCTCAGCGAGTACGCGGCGATGGGCTTCGAGTACGGCTACTCGCTGGCCCGCCCGGAGTCCCTGGTGATCTGGGAGGCCCAGTTCGGTGACTTCGTCAACGGCGCCCAGACCGTCGTGGACGAGTTCATCTCCTCCGCCGAGCAGAAGTGGGGCCAGACGTCCGGCGTCACCCTGCTGCTCCCGCACGGCTACGAGGGCCAGGGCCCGGACCACTCGTCCGCGCGCCCGGAGCGCTTCCTGCAGATGTGCGCGCAGGACAACATGACGGTCGCGATGCCGACCCTCCCGTCGAACTACTTCCACCTTCTGCGCTGGCAGGTGCACAACCCGCACCACAAGCCGCTGATCGTCTTCACCCCGAAGTCGATGCTGCGTCTCAAGGCCGCCGCCTCGAAGGTCGAGGAGTTCACCACCGGCGGCTTCCGCCCGGTGATCGGCGACGAGACGGTCGGCGCCGAGGCGGTCCGCAAGGTCGTGTTCGTGTCCGGGAAGCTCTACTACGACCTGGACGCCGAGCGCGAGAAGCGCGGCGACACGGAGACGGCGATCATCCGGCTGGAGCGTCTGTACCCGCTGCCGGGTGCGGAGATCCAGGCCGAGATCGCCAAGTACCCGAACGCCGAGAAGTACCTCTGGGCCCAGGAGGAGCCGGCGAACCAGGGTGCGTGGCCGTTCATCGCGCTCAACCTGATCGACCACCTGGACCTGGCCGTCGGCGCCGACGTGCCGCACGGTGAGCGCCTGCGCCGCATCTCGCGTCCGCACGGCTCGTCCCCGGCGGTCGGCTCGGCCAAGCGTCACCAGGCGGAGCAGACCCAGCTGGTCAACGAGGTCTTCGAGGCCTGATCAGCGGCTGTACGTCCGGAGGGCCCGGCCCCGCGAGCATCTCGCGCGGGGCCGGGCCCTCCGGCGTTCCGGCCTCGTTATTCTTGTCCCATGTACTTCACGGACCGTGGCATCGAGGAACTGGAGAAGCGGCGCGGCGAGGAGGAGGTCACCTTCGAGTGGCTCGCCGAGCAGCTCCGTACGTTCGTCGACCTCAACCCCGACTTCGAGGTCCCCGTCGAGCGCCTCGCGACGTGGCTGGCCCGGCTGGACGACGACGAGGACGAGTAGCAGGCCGGCGCGTCACCGCCACACGCCGTCTCCGTCCGCCTCCCTGAAGCGGTTGTACGCGAGCCCCAGCAGCCCCTGTACGAGGAGGACCAGGCCCGCGGTGATCCAGCCTCCGCTGCGCCGCCGGGCGCCCCACAGGGTCAGCGGCAGTCCCGCGGCGACCTGCGCGGTGGCCACCGCGCGGGCCTTGGGCCCGACCATCCAGGGACCGAGGCTGCCGCTCTCCACGGCATCGAGCTCCACCCGCACGGCGTCACGCCAGCCGCCCCATTCGATCGGTTCGGCCTGCGGGAGGACGCCCGCCACCGAGCGGAGCCGGTCGGCCGGTTCGCCCGGGGCGAGTCCGGGCGGCAGGTCCACCCCGGTCCGGCCGAGCACGGCCAGCAGGCCGCGCAGCCGTGTGCCGGCGTCGGCCTCGGCGTCCCCGCGGGTGAGGCCTTCCAGCACCTGGACGTCGAGGACCGGGTCGAGACCCAGACGGGCGGCGAAGGTCCGCATGGCCTCGTCCTCACCCACCGGGGTGCCGTCGGCCAGCCAGACGTAGCCGACGGGCCGCCGGAATCCGGCCGCCAGGGTGAAGCCCGAGCGGTCGCCGTCCCACCACAGGGCGAGCACCGGCCAGGTGGAGCCCACCGCGAGTGCGGTGGCCCAGCCGCCGACGACCCGGTCGACGGGTTCCGTGCCTCCCTCCCCCGGGACGCCGGCGGCCGAAGGGCCGTGCGTGCGCCAGGGCTTGCCCTCGGGGACGAGCACGCTCCAGCCGTCCCCGGCGGGGACGAGCGTCATGCCCTCCTGAAGGAGATGGGCCACGGGCCGTACGGTCTCGGGGTCGGCCCGGCACAGCAGCAGGGCACCCACGGATGTCGCGGTCATGCCCCACACGCTAGGGCAATTCGCCCACACATGAACTATTCGCACCACGGGATCACCCTCGCCGCGCGCATCCATTCGATTCCCCCTTGACTTCACCCATCCGCGATATATCGTGTTGAGAACAAGACGCGATATGTTGCGTCACGCCGTTCAGCGGGAGGTCAGATCCATGCCCGAGTCGACGTGGACCGTCGCCGAGCCCAGGAAGCTCGCGTTCGACGAACCCGTGACCGCGCTCAACGTGCGCATCGTCGACGGAGCGATCAACATCGTCGGCACGGACGAACCGACGGCACGGCTGGAGGTCTCCGCGATCGACGGGCCGCCGCTGATCGTGACCCTGACGGACGGCACGCTCACCGTCGCCTACGAGGACCTGCCGTGGCAGGGGCTCCTGACCTGGCTGGACCGCAGGAGTCCGCGCCGCAGGGCCGCCGTCTCGCTGGCCGTGCCGGCAGGGGCGGAGGTGGAGGTCGGTGTGATCGGAGCCGAGGCGGTCGTCTCGGGGATCCGGGGACGCACCGAGCTGCGCGGCATCTCCGGCGACAGCACCCTGGTGGGCCTCTCCGGGGTCGTACGGGCCGAGACCGTCTCCGGCAGCCTGGAGGCCCAGACCGTCACCGGCGACCTTCGCTTCCAGTCCGTGTCGGGCGACCTCACGGTCGTCGAGGGTGCGGGCACCTCGGTCCGGGCGGAGTCGGTGACCGGGGCCATGGTGATCGACCTCGACTCATCCCCGGAGCCGACGGACATCAGACTGACCTCGGTGTCCGGTGAGATCGCCATTCGCCTGCCCCACCCCGCCGACGCGAAGGTGGAGGCGAACACCGCGAGCGGGACCGTCTCCAACGCCTTCGAGGACCTGCGGGTGGGCGGCCAGTGGGGTGCCAAGAAGATCACCGGCACGCTCGGCGCGGGCACGGGGAAACTGAAGGCGACCACCGTCTCGGGTTCGATCGCCCTGCTGCGCCGGCCGGCCGCCCCGGACCACGCGCATGATGCCGAGCCGACCGGAAAGGTGCTCTGACATGGCCCCCGTATTCGCCCACGGCCGTTTGCGCCTGTACCTCCTCAAGCTTCTGGACGAGGCTCCCCGCCACGGCTACGAGGTGATCCGCCTCCTGGAGGAACGCTTCCAGGGGCTGTACGCGCCGTCGGCGGGCACCGTCTATCCGCGCCTGGCCAAGCTGGAGGCCGAGGGCCTGGTCACCCACGCCACCGAGGGCGGCCGCAAGGTCTACTCCATCACCGAGGCCGGACGGGCCGAGCTGGCGGGCCGGGGCGGCGAACTGGCCGATCTGGAGCTGGAGATCCGCGAGTCCGTGTCCGAGCTGGCGGCCGAGATCCGCGACGACGTGCGGGGCGCCGCCGGCCAGCTGCGCAGCGAGATGCGCGCGGCCGCCTCCGAGTCACGGCAGACCTCCGGCGGGGGCCGGAGCGGCTGGGATCCCGGATTCGGGGAGAAGGAGGCATGGAGCGCGGCGAAGGAGGAGCTGCGCAAGGCGAAGCAGGAGTGGAAGGAACAGGCCCGCAGGGCGAAGGACGAGTCCCGCAAGGCCCGTGAGGACGCCGAGCAGGCGCGCCGTCAGGCCCAGGAGGCGCACGAGAAGGCGCGGGAGCAGGTGCAGAACGCCGCGCGCCAGGTCCAGGAGCACTTCGCGCGGGGTGACTGGCCGGCGGGCGTGCGGGACGGACTGGCCGAGATCACCGGCCAGCTCGGCGGCTTCGCCAGGACGGGCACCTGGCCGTCGTACAGTCGCCCCGCACCCGAGGAGCCGGACATCGAGTGGGCCGCCGACACCGCGAGCACCGGCGACC
>Ga0247818_10000573_pt1 | contig 23217 bp, 18 predicted proteins | sample 13C_Glucose_Day1_FD_192424 | JGI IMG/M metagenome (GOLD analysis project Ga0247818, IMG submission 192424) | Soil microbial communities from agricultural site in Penn Yan, New York, United States - 13C_Glucose_Day1 | ecosystem: Environmental > Terrestrial > Soil > Agricultural land | place... | reverse complement strand
CTTCGGCATCCAGACCGGCGGCAACTACTCGTTCGAGGCGTTCTGGATGGCCATGGACACGCCGAACGTGTACTGCGAATCCGGCTGGTGCTTCCAATCGCGGATCGTCGAGTTCGCCAAGGACCTGCCGCGCAACAAGATCGTGTTCGGCACCGACTCACCGCCGAACGAGCCGGGCATGTGGCTGCGCGAGCTGGAGGTGCTGTGCTCGCCGGCGCCGCAAGGCCTGGGCATCGATGAGGATCACCTGGAGGACTACCTGGGCAACAACATCGCCCGGTTGTGCGGCATCGAACCGACGCCGCCACCCAAGGACCTGGCCGAGGCGGACATTCGTCTGACCACTACCTACCTCTAGCGCCAACCTTGTAGGAGCTGGCTTGCCAGCGAAGAGGCCCGTGAGTCGTGTGCGGCTTTTACGGACGCCTTCGCCGGCAAGCCGGCTCCTACAAAAAACCGCATCGTTTTTCACGAGGTGAAACCATGACCCTCTCGACGCTCGGCGATACCCAGGATTTTCACGATTTTCTCGACGCCTATCGCCGGCAATACCCGGACGATGTCCTCGCCGTCCAGCAATCCCTCAGCGCCGACCAGGACGTCACCGCCCTGGTCGATGCCCTCGCCAGCCAGGGTCGCGACCCGCTGCTGATCTGCGAAAAAGTCGGCAACTTCGGTGCGCCGGTGGTCACCAACCTGTTCGCCTCCCGCACCCGCATCGCCCGGATCTTCGGCGTCGCCCCGGCGCAATTGCACGAGACGTTCCAACAGCGCGCCAACCATCCCATCGCCCCGTGCTATGTCGAGACCGGCCCTGTGCTGGATGAAATCTTCGAAGGCGAAGCGGTCGACCTCGCATTGCTGCCGATGCTCAAGCATTTCGCCAGCGACCGCGGCCCCTACATCACCAACGCGATCATCATTGCCGAAGACCCGGTTAGCGGTATCGCCAACATGAGCTACCACCGCTCGATGCGCCATGCCCGGCAGACCCTGGCCACCAGCCTGCATTCGCGTGGCCATCTGTGGCGCATGCTGCAAACCGCTCGCGAACGTGGCGAAGAACTGCGCGTGGCCATGGTGGTGGGTGCGCACCCGCTGTTCATGCTCGCGGCCGCCGCACGCCTGCCCTTCGGCAGCGATGAACGCGCGGTGGCCGGCGGTCTGTTTGGCGAGCCGCTGCAGCTGGTCAAGACACCTCGTTATGGCATCGGCGTGCCCGCCTTCGCCGAATTTGTGCTCGAAGGTGCGATCGATCCGACGGCCTATGCCGAAGAAGGCCCGTTCGGTGAGTTCAGCGGTTACTCCTCGGATCGCTCGACCAACAACGTGCTGCGGGTCGACACCCTGATGCGGCGCAAGGACGCCTGGCTGGTGGACGTGGTCGGTGGTCGCTACGCCGAACACCTGACCCTGGCGCGGCTGCCCCGGGAAGCGGAGATGAGCGAGAAACTCAAGGCGCGCTTCCCCGCCGTCACCGCCGTGCACTACCCCAACTCCGGCACCCATTTTCATTGCTACGTCGCCCTGGAGCAGAGCCGCGACGGCGAGGCACGGCAGATCATGCTCGCCCTGCTCGGCTGGGACCCTTACCTGAAAACCGTGATCGCGGTGGACAGCGACATCGACATCAGTGACGACAGCCAGGTGCTATGGGCACTGGCCACGCACTTCCAGCCGCACCAGGACATTTTCGTCATCGATGGCCTGCCCGGCAGCCCGCTGGACCCGTCGTCCTCGGTCAACGGTACCACCTCGCGCATGGGCCTGGACGCCACGCGCGGTTCGGGATTCGACGGGATCAAGGCGCAGCTTGACCTGGAGGTGGTCGAGCGCGCCCGCCAACTGCTCGCAGGCCTGCAATCATGAATCGCCAGCGCATGGTGGTCGGCATCAGCGGTGCGTCGGGGTTCATCTACGGCGTGCGCCTGCTGCAACTGCTCGCCGAACTCGACATCGAAAGCCACCTGGTCATCAGCCGCGCCGCGCTGCTGACCATGGCCCATGAAACCGACTACAAACTGGCTGACGTCACCGCGCTGGCCAGCCATTACCACCGCGCCGACGACGTGGCCGCCGGGATCGCCAGCGGTTCGTTCCGCTGCCTGGGCATGGTGGTCGCCCCCTGTTCCATGCGCACCCTGGCGGAGATCGCCACCGGCACCTCATCGGGCCTGATCGGCCGCGCCGCCGACGTCACCCTCAAGGAACGTCGCACCCTGGTGCTGATGGCCCGGGAAACCCCGCTGACCCTCGCCCACTTGCGCAACATGACGGCGGTCACCGAGATGGGCGGCATCATCGCGCCGCCCGTCCCGGCCTTCTACGCCCGCCCGCAAGACCTGGCGCAAATGGTCGATCACAGCCTCGGCCGCGTCCTCGATCTGTTCGGCCTCGATGCCGGCACGGCAACGCGCTGGCGAGAACCAGCAATCACACAACCCCCCTGTGGGAGCGAGCCTGCTCGCGAAAGCGGTGAATCAGTCGCCACTTTCGCTGAATGACACACCGCATTCGCGAGCCAGCCCGCTCCCACAGTTGCAAGCACTGCGAGCCTTTCGTTAATCAAGGAGCATCACATGAACACGCCCTTCAACGCCCCAACCCCCAACACCAAGATCCCGGTGACCATCCTCACCGGCTTCCTCGGCGCCGGCAAGACCACCCTGCTCAACTACATCCTCAAGGAGAACCACGGGCGCAAGATCGCCGTGATCGAGAACGAGTTCGGCGAAGTCGGCATCGACGGCGATTTGGTGCTCAGCTCGGAAACCGAAGAAATCTACGAGATGGTCAACGGCTGCGTGTGTTGCACCGCCGAGGTTCGCGAGGACCTGGTGCGCATCGTCCGCGAGCTGGTGGCGCGGCCGGTGCGACTCGATCATATCCTGATCGAGACCAGTGGCCTGGCCGACCCGTACCCGGTGGCCCAGAGCTTCTTCATCAACGACCCGATTGCCGATGAAGTAGAGCTCGACGCCATCGTCACCATGGTCGACGCCAAACACATCGCCCAGCACCTGGAAGACCTGCAACTCGATGGCGTGGACAATCAGGCCGTGGACCAGATCGTCTGCGCCGACCGCATCGTCATCAACAAGGTCGACCTGGTCAGTGACGCCGAAGTGGCGGCCCTGAGCGAGAAAATCCGCGGGCTCAATGCCACGGCGGATCTAGTGACTTCCAGCTATGCCGAAATCGACCTGTCGAAAATCCTCGGCATCGGCGCCTTCGAGTCCACGCAAAAACTCATGGAAATCGGTGCCGAGCACGATCACCACGCTGACGAGCATCACCACGTCCACGACGAACCCGACCATGAGCACGACCCGAGCGTGACGTCGGTGGGCATTGCCGTGGACGGCGCGGTCAACCTGGGCGACTTCCACCGCTGGATCACCCGCCTACGCACCGAACAGGCCGACAACCTGTACCGCATGAAGGGCGTGCTGGCGGTGGCGGATCAGGACCAGCGCTACGTGTTGCAGGGGGTGCACAGCCTGGTCGAGTTCCGTGCGTCAACCTTGTGGGGCAGCGAACCGCGCTCCAGCAAGATCGTGTTCATCGGCCGCGACCTGGACCGCGCGGCGCTGAACCAGGGCTTCGCCGCCTGCCTGGCAGGCTGAAAAAAGGCATCGGAGCCGGTGGATGGCGGTTCCGGGCACATGAACAACTGATGCCCATTTTTCAGGACAACACAAACCCTGTAGGAGCTGGCTTGCCAGCGAAAGCGGTGCGCCTGTTGGCATGGATGTCGACTGATATGCCGCCTTCGCTGGCTAGCCAGCTCCTACACAAGGGATGAGGCGTCCCTGAACGGGCATCAGAACGAATACCCCTCTGTACCGAATAACAACAGCTAGAGGTGATTCCCCATGTCGTCAGCCAATACCCCCGCTACATCCACCCTCCACCCCGTCGACCGGATTCTGCCGGTCCGACAAATGCTCACCCTCGGCCTGCAACACATGGCCGTCTCGTACATCGGCGCCATCGCCGTGCCGTTGATTGTCGCCAGCGCCCTTAAAATGTCCCAGGCCGACACGGTGGTGCTGATCAGCACCACACTGTTCTGCTCGGGCATCGCCACCTTGCTGCAAACCGTCGGCTTCTGGAAATTCGGCGTGCGCCTGCCGATCCTGCAGGGCGTTGCGTTCAGTAGCGTGGGGCCGGTGATCGCCATCGGCACCAACCCGCAAGTCGGTTTCGCCGGAGTCTGCGGGGCCGTGATCGGAGCCGGTATCTTCACCATGTTGATCGCGCCATTCGTGGGTCGATTACGCCGGTTCTTTCCGCCGGTGGTGACCGGCTGCATCGTCACGGTGATCGGCCTGCAGCTGTTTCCGATCGCCTACGAGTGGGTCGGTGGTGGCCGCCACGCCAGTGATTTCGGCGCGCCAGCGTACCTGGCAGTCGCCGCCGTGGTGTTGCTCAGCATCCTCTTGGTCAGCCGCTACGGCAGCCCGATGCTGCGCAACATGGCGGTGCTGGTGGGCATGCTGGTGGGCGCGGCGTTGGCCTACGGGCTGGGCATGGGCAGTTTTCACAGTGTGCAGGAGTCGCCCTGGCTCACCGTGCCCTACCCGTTCTACTTCGGTATGCCGACCTTCAGCCTGATCCCCATCGCCACCATGGTGGTGGTGATGATCGTGCAAATGGTCGAATCGATGGGGTTGTTCGTGGCCATCGGCGACATCGTCGACAAACCGGTGGAAGAAAAACAGGTCATCAACGGCCTGCGGGCCAATGGCCTGGCGAGCACCATCGCCGGCATGTTCGCGGCGTTTCCGTTCATTGCCTTCATGGAAAACGTCGGACTGGTGATCCTCACCGGCGTGCGCAGTCGCTGGGTCGTCGCCGTCAGCGGTTTGCTGATGTGCTCGGTGGCGCTGGTGCCCAAGGCCGGGGCGATCATCGCCTCCATGCCGACCGCGGCCCTTGGCGGTGCGGGCATCGCGATGTTCGGCGTGGTCGCGGCAGCAGGGATCCAGACCCTGGCCAAGGTCGACTATGAACACAATCGCTACAACGTGCTGATCGTCGGTTTCACCATCGCCGCCGCCCTGGTGCCGGTGCTGGCGCCGGCGCTGTTCAAGCAATTGCCCGAGTGGAGCCAGCCATTCCTGCACAGCAGCGTGGTCATCGCCTGCCTGGTGGCGGTGCTGCTCAACGCCACCCTTAACGGTGTCAGTGTGCCCGATGCCGCCGCCAGCAAATCCGCTACCCATAGCCTCTGACTGGAGCCGACCATGACTCAACTGCAAAACATCCTGATCAAGAACCCGGTGGCGGTGATGACCGGCCTGCGTGGCCCGCGAGCCAGGGCTGGTGCCGTGGACATCCGCATCGTCAACGGGCGCATCGCCGAAATGGCCGCAGGCCTTCAAGCGCAACCCGGTGAGCGGGTGATCGATGCGCGCCACTGCGTGGTGTATCCGGGGTGGATCAACACCCACCATCACTTGTTCCAGAACCTGCTCAAAGCCGTGCCCGAAGGCCTGAACCAGGACCTGCAAGGCTGGCTGGCCAGCGTGCCCTACCCGCGCCTCAACCGCTTCACCCCGCAACTGGCGCGGATCGCCGCCCAACTGGGCATGGCCGAACTGCTGCTGTCAGGGGTGACGACCTGCGCCGATCACCATTACCTCTACCATGCCAACGGCACCACCGAGACCGGTGACCTGCTGTTCGACATGGCCGAGACATTCGGCCTGCGTTTCGTCCTGTGCCGGGGCGGCGCGCTGGAGTCGGCCAGTGCCCACCCGGGGTTCTCGAAAACCGCGCTGCAACCGGAAACCCTCGACCAGATGGTCGGTGACATCGAACGGCTCAAGTCGCGCTATCACCAGGACACCCCGGACGCCTTGCGCCGGGTGGTGGTCGCGCCGACCACGCCGACTTTTTCCCTGCCACCGACGCTGCTGCGGGAACTGGCCCACACCGCTCGCGGCCTCGGTTTGCGGCTTCACACGCACCTGTCGGAAACGCAGAACTACGTGAATTTCTGCCGCGAGAAATACAACTGCCTTCCAGTGGAATTCGTCGCCGAACACGAATGGCTCGGCCCGGATGTGTGGTTCGCCCACGCGGTGCACCTGCAACCCGGCGAAATACGCATGCTCGCGCAAACCGGAACCGGCATTTCCCACTGCCCGGTGAGCAATGCGCGCCTGGGCAGCGGCGTGGCACCGGTGCCGCAGATGTTCGAAGCCGGGGTGGCGATTTCCCTTGGCGTGGATGGCGTGGCGTCCAACGAATCAGGGAGCATGGTCGGCGAAGCGAACACCGCGTGGCTGATTCACCGGGCGGAGCAAGGCGCATCGGCGACCACCGCCGAAGATGTCATCCACTGGGGCACGGCTGGCGGTGCGCAGGTACTGGGGCTGGGCGCGGTGGGCACCCTGGAAATCGGCCAGGCGGCGGACTTGGTGATCTATGGACTCGATCATCCGCGCTTCTTCGGTTTCCACGACATCGCCGTGGCACCAGTGGTGGCGGGCGAGCCGATTGCGGTGAAGTACAGCCTGGTCGGCGGCCGGGTGGTGGTGGATGACGGCGTGATACCGGGGCTGGATGTGCAGCGGATGCGGGCCGAGGCCTGGGAGGGGGTGCGACAGTTGATGAAGGTAGACGACTGACCCACCACCCCACCTTCCTGTAGGAGCTGGCTTGCCAGCGAAAGCGGTGTGTCAGGCCCATATCTGCGCTGGGTTTGGCGCCCTCTTCGCTGGCAAGCCAGCGCCTGCAAGGATCGCCGTCATTTTCTGGAGTGATTACATGTCCGGCCTCAACGAACTCTTGCACGCCATCGACGCCGCCGCCCAGGCCGGCGAAGAAACCATTCTCGCCACCGTGGTCAAGGTGGAAGGCTCGGCCTACCGCCGTCCCGGTGCGCGAATGCTCATCCCGTTGCACGGCCGCACCGTTGGCACCGTCAGTGGCGGTTGCCTGGAGCAGGACCTGGCAAAAAAAGCCTGGTGGCTGACCGATTCCGGCGAACCGCTGGTGCGCCGCTACAGCACCGGCGCCACCGAGGACGAAGACGATGAGCAAAGCGCCCTGACCTTTGGCCTGGGTTGCAACGGCACGGTTTTCGTCTTGCTCGAACGCCTGCGCGCAAAATCCCCTGCACCGGCCATCGAACTGCTGCGCCGGGTGCGCGACCGTCAGCAACCGGCTGCCATGGCCACGGTGATCGGCACCTCGCGCAATGCCTGCGTCCGGGTCGGCGAGCGCTTGCTGTCCGACACCGAGGGAAGCCTGCGCAGCCCGCACCTGACCGATGCGATTCGCCATGACCTGCACAAGGCACTGGCGCAGAAAAAGTCCTCGAAACGCCTCTACACTGACGCCCGTGGAGAGGTCGAGGTGTTTATCGAATACCTCGACCCGCCGCCGCGCCTGGTGATATTCGGCGCCGGCCACGACGCACAACCGTTGGTACGCATGGCCAAACTGCTGGACTGGCATGTCAGCGTGGTCGACAGCCGCAGCCACTTCGCCCGCGCCGAACGATTCCCGCAAGCCGACGCAGTCGTCTTCGCCAGCCTCGACAACCCGTTCGACCTGTCCCCGCTGATCGACGGCGCCGCGGTCGCGGTGATGACCCACAGCTACCGCCAGGACCGCCATTGGCTTGGGCTGGCGCTGCAGGCCTCACCCGCCTACCTCGGCCAACTCGGCCCCAGGGAGCGCACCGAACGCCTGCTGGCCGCCATCGGCCCGGGCAGCTCGGCGCTGCACTACCCCATGGGCCTCGACCTGGGTGGCGATACCCCGCAGAGTGTGGCGCTGGCAATACTCGCCGAGATGACGGCGGTAATGAACCAGCGCCAGGGCGGGATGCTCCGGCATCGGAGCAAACCGATTCATCAGGTCGATCTTGTGGTCAGTGCAAAGCTCGAGTGTTCGGCAACCGTTTGAAGATCATCAAATCGCAGCCTGCCGCAGGCTGCGATCTTCCTCGTTTCAAGCGGCCTGCGCCCCCTTGGCCACTGCCGCCGACGCCGCCAGCATCGCCCGCAACAACACCGCACACCCGGCCGCCAAGTCATCCGGCGCGGCATTCTCGATTTCGTTGTGGCTGATGCCGCCTTCGCACGGCACGAAGATCATCCCGGCCGGACCGAGTTCGGCGAGGAAGATCGCGTCGTGCCCGGCGCCGCTGACAATGTCCATGTGCGACAGGCCAAGCCCTTGCGCCGCGCCGCGTACCGCTTCGACGCAGCCCTTGTCGAAATACAGCGGCGGGAAGTCGGCAGTGGGGGTCAGTTCATAGGTCAGGCCGTGTTCTTCGCAGGTGGTTTCGATGACTTCGCGTACTTCGGCGATCATCGAGTCCAGTCGTGCCGGTTCCAGGTGGCGGAAGTCCAGGGTCATGCGCACCTCGCCCGGGATGACGTTGCGCGAGCCGGGATAGGCCTGCAGGCAACCGACAGTGCCGCAAGCGTGTGGCTGATGACCCAGGGCTGCGCGATTGACCGCGCCGACGATCACCGCGGCCCCGACCAGGGCGTCCTTGCGCAGGTGCATCGGCGTCGGGCCGGCGTGGGCTTCGACGCCGCGCAGTTTCAGGTCGAACCATTTCTGTCCGAGGGCGCCCATGACCACGCCAATGGTCTTGCGTTCGTCTTCCAGGATCGGGCCTTGCTCGATGTGAGCTTCGAAATAAGCGCCCACGGCATGGCCACTGACTTTGCGGGTGCCCGCGTAGCCAATCGCATTGAGCGCTTCGCCTACTGTCACGCCCTCGGCGTCGACCTTGGCCAGGGTTTCTTCGAGGGTGAACTTCTCGGCGAATACGCCGGAACCCATCATGCACGGGGCAAAGCGCGAGCCTTCTTCGTTGGTCCACACCACCACTTCCAGCGGCGCTTCGGTCTCGATGCCCAGGTCATTGAGGGTGCGCAGTACTTCGACGCCGGCCAGCACGCCGAAGCAACCATCGAACTTGCCACCGGTGGGCTGGGTGTCGATGTGGCTCCCGGTCATCACCGGTGGCAGATCCGGATTGCGTCCGGGCCGACGGGCGAAAATATTGCCCACGGCATCGATGCTGACAGTGCAGCCGGCCGCCTCACACCAAGCCACGAAAATGTCCCGGGCCTGCCGATCGAGGTCGGTCAGGGCCAGGCGACACACACCGCCCTTGACCGTGGCGCCGAGCCTCGCCAGCTCCATGAGCGACTGCCACAGGCGGTCGCGGTTGATGTGCTGATGGGTGGATTGCAGAACGTCTACGGCCGCGTTCATGGGGATCTCCTCAGGCTGTTCTTGTGTGTTGCTTCAGGCAATTGGGTGGTGTCCTTGAGGCCGCCTTCGCTGGCAAGCCAGCTTCTACAAGGGATCGCGGTCACCTGTAGGAGCTGGCTTGCCAGCGAAGGGGCCCTCGATCACACCGCAGATTTCGCGATCGACGGACTAGGACGCATCGCGCACAACCCGTAATAAATCAACCCGCCAAGGGCCGATCCGGTAAACCAGCCATAGCTGTAGAACCAGCTGAACGCATCGCTGCCCAGGGACAACAACGTCAGCACCACCGGCACACCAAACGCGATGAATCCGCTCCAGTTCCACGCCGGATAAACGTCATCGCGATACAGGCCAGCGAGGTCCAGCCGCTGTTTCTTGATCAGGAAATAGTCCACCACCATGATCCCGGCTATTGGCCCCAGCAGGCTCGAATAGCCAAGCAACCAGTTGGAATAAACGGTTTCCAGGCTGACATCGGAAACGATCAGCCCGAGTTTTTTCAGCAGTTCATGGGCCATCAGCGCCAGCCCTACCAGCCCGGTAAGCATCACCGCCTTGGTCCGGTTGATCGCCTTGGGGGCGATGTTCTGGAAGTCGTTGGTGGGCGATACGATATTGGCCGCAGTGTTGGTCGAGAGCGTCGCAATGATGATCAGCGCCATGGCCAGCGCCACCCACACCGGGCTCTGGATATGGCCGATCAGGGTCACCGGGTCGGACACCGTCACACCCACCAGTTTCACCGAGGCGGCGGTCATCACCACGCCCAGGGAGGCAAACAGGAACATGGTCAGCGGCAGGCCGATGATCTGCCCGACAATCTGGTCTTTCTGGCTTTTCGCGTAGCGGCTGAAGTCGGGAATGTTCAGCGACAGCGTGGCCCAGAACCCGACCATCGCGGTCAGTCCGGCGGCGAAGTAGCTGGCTACGCCCGCACCTTCAGGACGCTTGGGCGCGATTGCCAACAGTTCGGTCATCGACACGTTGGGCATCGCCCACACGAGCAACCCTACCCCCACCAGCACCAACAGCGGTGCCGAGAGGGTTTCCAGCCATTTGATCGACTCGGCGCCGCGAATCACCACCCACAGGTTCAGCGCCCAGAACACCATGAAGCCGATGACCTCGCCAGTGCCGCCCAGGGACTTCCAGCCCTCGAACACCGAGCCCAGGAACAGGTGAATCGCCAGGCCGCCGAACATCGTCTGGATGCCGAACCAGCCACAGGCCACCAGCGCGCGGATCAGGCATGGGATGTTGGAACCGATAATGCCAAAGGACGAACGCAGCAACACCGGAAACGGAATGCCGTACTTGGTGCCGGGGAAGGCATTGAGCGTCAGCGGGATCAACACAATGATGTTGGCAAACAGAATGGCCAGCAGCGCTTCACCGACACTCAGTCCGAAATACGCCGTCAGCACCCCGCCCAGGGTATAGGTCGGCACGCAAATCGCCATGCCCACCCATAACGCCGTGATGTGCCATTTGTTCCAGGTTCGTTCGCGCACCTTGGTCGGTGCAATGTCGTGGTTGTAACGGGGACTGTCGAGGACATCGCTGCCGGCTTCCAGCTCAAACAAGCCGTCGCGCTCGGTCACTTGCGATCTGATCTGTTGCATGGCCGCTCCACTGTTCTTTGAGTTATTTTTTGCTCATCGAGGGCTGGCGGCATCAATAAACGTGCCGGGTGCCCCGCTTGCGCATCGGGCAGTTCCATAAACACTGTGCAACTAAATGATATGTATCAGTTTTATCAGGGCACCTCGTTGACTTGCCATGTCACTCAGGCCGAATGCCAGGCAAGTTGTCCGAACCGTCAGGACTCAATCTGGTGCAGCCCTTTTTTTTTCAACGTCACGCCTCAACCATAGACCATCCTCAAACGGCTGATTTCACATAAGAAATCTTGACCATATTTGGTTCCTGTCAAGTGCGTCAAAATGGTGAGAGGCCGCACCATTATGCGGATTCATGTATTAATTCCTTATTTTTCAATTAGTTAAATCAGCAATAAGCTTATAAAAAATATTCTTGCTCATTCCTATAACTCAGACTAGCTTTTATTCCTGACAGCGTTGACAGGATTAATCCGGTTGCCGCTTGCGTCTATAAAACATCTAGAACCGGCATCAGCCGGTCACTGCCTGCGAGGAACTCGGAATGTCTCTGTTGATCCGTGGCGCTACCGTTGTTACCCATGATGAAAGTTTTCGCGCCGATGTGTATTGCGCAGACGGCGTGATCAAGGCCATTGGCGAAGACCTTGACGTTCCCGCAGGTGCCGAGATACTCGACGGCAGCGGTCAATACCTGATGCCCGGCGGCATCGACCCCCACACCCACATGCAGCTTCCCTTCATGGGCACCGTGGCCAGCGAAGACTTTTTCAGCGGCACGGCGGCGGGTCTGGCCGGTGGCACCACCTCGATCATCGACTTCGTCATCCCCAATCCGCAGCAGTCGTTGATGGAGGCCTTCCATCAGTGGCGTGGTTGGGCCGAGAAGTCGGCGTCCGATTACGGCTTCCACGTCGCCATCACCTGGTGGAGCGAACAGGTTCGCGAAGAAATGGCCGAGCTGGTGATTCATCACGGGGTCAACAGCTTCAAGCATTTCATGGCCTACAAGAATGCGATCATGGCCGCCGATGACACCTTGGTGGCGAGTTTCGAACGCTGCCTGGAACTGGGCGCGGTGCCGACCGTGCATGCGGAAAACGGCGAGCTGGTGTTTCACCTGCAACGCAAGCTCATGGCCCAGGGCATGACCGGGCCGGAAGCGCATCCACTGTCGCGCCCATCGCAGGTGGAAGGCGAAGCCGCGAGCCGCGCCATCCGCATTGCCGAAACCCTCGGCACGCCCCTGTACCTGGTGCACGTCTCGACCAAGGAAGCCCTCGACGAAATCACCTACGCCCGCGCCAAGGGCCAACCGGTCTACGGCGAAGTGCTCGCCGGGCATCTACTGCTGGACGACAGCGTCTACCAGCACCCGGACTGGCAAACCGCCGCCGGTTATGTGATGAGCCCACCGTTCCGTCCTCGTGGTCATCAAGAAGCCCTCTGGCACGGTTTGCAGGCGGGTAACCTGCACACCACCGCCACCGACCACTGCTGCTTCTGCGCCGAGCAGAAAGCCGCGGGCAAGGACGACTTCAGCAAGATCCCCAACGGCACCGCCGGCATCGAGGACCGCATGGCCGTGTTGTGGGAGGAAGGCGTCAACACCGGGCGTTTTTCCATGCAGCAATTCGTCGCCCTGACTTCCACCAACACCGCGAAGATCTTCAACCTCTACCCACGCAAAGGCGCGATCCGCGTCGGTTCCGATGCCGACCTGGTGCTGTGGGACCCGCAAGGTACTCGGACGATTTCTGCCAAGACCCATCATCAGCAGGTCGACTTCAATATTTTCGAAGGCAAGACCGTGCGCGGCGTACCGAGCCACACCATCAGCCAGGGGCGCGTGGTCTGGGCCGATGGCGACTTGCGCGCCGAGCGCGGTGCCGGGCGGTACATCGAACGGCCGCCGTATCCGGCGGTGTTCGACTTGCTGAGCAAGCGGGCTGAGTTGAATCAGCCGGTTGCTGTGAAACGCTGATAGCGGCCTGCGGCCTTTCGCTGGCAAGCCAGCTCCTACAGTTTGAAATGCATTCCCCTGTAGGAGCTGGCTTGCCAGCGAAGAGGCCGGCCCAGTCAACACAAAAACAATGCCCGACAGAGGCAACACCTCAATTACCGTGAGGCCAACACCGTGATCAAGACCCTGACTCACCTCCCGCATCCCGTTGAGAATGCGGCCGCCCTCGCCGGCCATTTCACCGACCTGGCGCCGCCACTCAACGATCGCCAGGCCCACCTGGAAGCCTCGCGTTGCCTGTATTGCTACGACGCGCCCTGCGTGAATGCCTGCCCGAGTGAGATCGATATTCCCTCATTCATCCGCAATATTCACCAGGACAACGTGCAGGGTGCAGCGCAGAAGATCCTCTCGGCCAACATCCTCGGTGGCAGTTGCGCCCGGGTCTGTCCGACCGAGATTCTTTGCCAGCAAGCCTGTGTGCGCAACAACGCCCATGAATGTGCGCCGGTGCTGATCGGCCTGTTGCAGCGTTACGCCGTGGACAACGCGCACTTCCCCGAGCACCCGTTCGCGCGTAGCGCCGCCACCGGCAAGCGCATTGCCGTGGTCGGTGCCGGGCCCGCCGGTTTGTCCTGTGCCCACCGCAGTGCGATGCACGGTCATGACGTGGTGATATTCGAGGCGCGGGAAAAGGCCGGCGGCCTGAACGAATACGGAATCGCCAAATACAAACTGGTGGACGATTACGCGCAGAAGGAACTGGATTTCCTCCTGGACATCGGCGGCATCGAAATCCGCCATGGGTACAAACTCGGCGACAACCTCAGCCTCAGCGACCTGCATCAACAATTCGACGCCGTGTTCCTTGGCATCGGCCTGGCGGCCAGCAAGCAGCTGGGCCTACCCCATGAAGACGCGCCCGGCCTGGTGGCGGCCACCGACTACATCCGCGAACTGCGCCAGGCTGATGACCTGAGCCAGTTACCCCTGGCCAACCGCTGCATCGTCCTCGGTGCCGGCAACACCGCCATCGACATGGCGGTGCAGATGGCCCGACTGGGCGCCCGCGACGTCAACCTGGTCTATCGTCGCGGTTTTGATGACATGGGGGCGACCCACCATGAACAGGACATCGCCAAGGCCAATCAGGTGCGCCTGTTGACCTGGGCCCAACCGGAGGAAGTCTTGCTCGATGACCAGGGCCAGGTACGCGGCATGCGCTTCGCCCGCACCCATCTGGTGGAAGGCCGCCTGCAAACCACCGGCGAAACCTTCGAACTGGCCGCCGACGGGATTTTCAAGGCCATCGGCCAGGCCTTCGACAGCCGCGCCCTCGCCGATCCGCTGGCCCGTGAACTGCAGCGCCAGGGCGACCGGATCCTGGTGGATGAACAACTGCGCACCAGCATCCCCGGGGTGTATGCCGGCGGTGATTGCACCAGTCTTGACCAGGACCTGACCGTGCAGGCGGTGCAGCACGGCAAACTCGCTGCCGAGGCGATGAACGCTCAACTGATGCTCAATGTGGAGGCTGCATAAATGGCCGATCTGTCGATTGTCTTCGCTGGCATCAAGTCCCCCAACCCGTTCTGGCTGGCCTCCGCACCGCCGACCGACAAGGCCTACAACGTGGTCCGCGCCTTCGAGGCCGGCTGGGGCGGCGTGGTCTGGAAAACCCTGGGTGAAGACCCGGCGGCGGTCAACGTGTCGTCGCGTTATTCGGCGCACTTCGGGGCCAACCGGGAGGTCCTCGGCTTCAACAACATCGAACTGATCACCGACCGTTCGCTGGAGATCAACCTGCGGGAAATCACCCAGGTCAAGAAGGACTGGCCGGACCGCGCGCTGATCGTGTCGCTGATGGTGCCCTGCGTCGAAGAGTCCTGGAAACACATCCTGCCATTGGTGGAAGCCACCGGCGCCGACGGCATCGAACTCAACTTCGGCTGCCCCCACGGCATGCCGGAGCGCGGCATGGGTGCGGCGGTCGGCCAGGTGCCGGAATACGTCGAGCAGGTCACACGCTGGTGCAAGACCTATTGCTCGCTGCCGGTGATCGTCAAGCTGACGCCGAACATCACCGACATCCGCGTGGCTGCCCGCGCGGCCCACCGTGGCGGCGCGGATGCAGTGTCGTTGATCAATACGATCAACTCGATCACCAGCGTCAACCTGGAGCGCATGGTCGCCAATCCCATCGTCGGCAACCAAAGCACCCATGGCGGCTATTGCGGCTCGGCGGTCAAGCCGATCGCCTTGAACATGGTCGCCGAAATCGCCCGCGACCCGCAGACCCATGGCTTGCCAATCAGCGGTATTGGCGGCATCGGCAACTGGCGCGACGCCGCCGAATTCATGGCCTTGGGCAGTGGTTCGGTGCAGGTGTGCACGGCGGCGATGCTGCATGGCTTCCGGATCGTCGAGGAGATGAAGGACGGCCTGTCACGCTGGATGGACAGCCAAGGCTACGCCAGCATCGCCGAATTTTCCGGGCGGGCGGTAGGCAATACCACCGACTGGAAGTACCTGGACATCAACTACCAGGTGATCGCGAAGATCGACCAGGAGGCGTGCATTGGGTGTGGGCGCTGCCATATTGCTTGTGAGGACACGTCGCACCAGGCGGTGGCGAGCGTCAAGCAGGCGGATGGCACGCATAAGTATCAGGTGATCGAGGATGAGTGCGTAGGCTGCAACCTGTGCCAGATCACGTGCCCGGTGCAGGATTGCATCGAGATGGTGCCGATGGAGAACGGCAAGCCGTTTCTGGACTGGAATCATGATCCGAGGAATCCCTACCACGTCAGTCCTTGAAGCTTTCGGTGCCTGAGACAACGCCTTCGCGAGCAGGCTCGCTCCCACAGTGGATTGCGGTCGTACATGACTTGGATGTACACCAGGGATCAACGTGGGAGCGAGCCTGCTCGCGAAGATGCCCTGCGCCACTACACAAATCTCAAGGCTCCAACCCGATCCCGCGCAAAATCACACTCGTCACCGTCTGCACCGCCCGCTCGAACTGCATATCCGACAGCGGCTGGTGATCATTGAGAATGTTCACCTGGTGATCGAAGTCGGCGTAGTGCTGGGTCGAGGCCCAGATCATGTAGAGCAGGCTTGAAGGCTCCACCGGCAGGATGCGGCCATCGTCCACCCACTGGCGAATCTTCGCTTCTTTCATCTTGGCCCAGTCGTACAGGCTCGCGTCCAGCTTCTCGCCGAGGGTCGGCGCGCCGTGGATGATTTCGTTGGCCCAGACTTTCGAGCCGTAGGGGCGGCTGCGCGAGTGGTTCATCTTGGCGCGGATGTAACTGCTGAGCACCACGCGCGGGTCGTCGAACATCTCGAAGCACAGCGCGTCCTGCTTCCACACTTCCAGCAGGTCGAACAGCACGGCGCTGTACAGTTCGGTCTTGGTGCTGAAGTAGTAATGCAGGTTGGAGCGCGGCAGTTGCACTTCGGCGGCGATGTCGGCCATGGCCGTGCTGCCAAAGCCTTTTTCGGCGAAGACCTTCTCGGCCCCCAGCAGAATTTTCTCGACGTTACTGCGACGAATCTCGATCTTGTGATTGCCCATGAGGGCTCCCTGGCAACAACATTGAACAAGACTAGCATCCGCTCTACCTCGCGGCGACAGCAGACAGGCAAACTTCGTGCAACAGGCCTTGCGCGGCTAGACTGACCCTCACTTCGAACCTGCCGCCGAGGGACTCGACATGCGCTTGAAGAACACCCTGACCGCCGCCCTGCTTGCCTCGCTCTTGTGTGCCTCATCCGTGTTTGCTCACGCCCGTCTGCAAAGCCAGATGCCCGCCGCCGATAGCACCGTCAGCGCCCCCTCGGAATTGAGCCTGACCTTTTCCGAAGGGGTCGAAGCCGACTTGTGCAAAGTCACGATCAGCCACGACGGTGACGACATCCTGGTAAAAAGCCTGATCACTCAAGGTCCTGATAAAAGGACCCTGATTGTCACTCCGGCTGTCCCCTTCACCGACGGAGACTACAAAATCGAGTGGCATGTCGTGTCGGTCGATAGCCACAAAAGCGAGGGCGTCTACGCGTTCACGGTTGGCCAGTAATACATGGCGAACACGGATTCAGCGGCGTAACACCCGCCCTGTGGAAGCGCGCCCGCTGCCTCAAGTCATCGTATAACTTCCCATTGACAACTCCTGAAAATCTCGCAAATATCTGCGCCAATGTTGTACGACGACGTATGACAAAAATAAAAACAAAAAGCAGCAAGGGAGCGTCACAGTGAGCAAGCTCGTCCGCGATTCGTCCGCCCGTACTCCACGCCCATCTTTTATCCGTTTGCACACACTGAGCCTGATCGGTTGCAGCAGCCTGGTCATCGCCCTGCCCCTCACCAGCCAGGCCGAAGGCTTTACCGATGACGCCAAAGCCACGCTGAATCTGCGCAATGCCTTCATCAATCGCAACTTCACCAACCCGGCCTACCCTCAGGGCAAGGCGCAAGAGTGGACGCAGAACTTCATTCTCGATGCCAAGTCAGGCTACACCCAAGGTCCGGTCGGCTTCGGTGTGGATGTACTCGGCCTGTACTCGCAGAAACTGGATGGTGGCAAAGGCACCGGGGGTACGGGGTTGCTGCCGATCCACGACGACGGGCGCCCGGCCGACAACTTCGGCCGCCTGGGCGTGGCACTCAAAGGCAAGATCTCGAAAACCGAACTGAAGGTCGGCGAATGGATGCCGGTGCTGCCGATCCTGCGCTCCGATGACGGTCGCTCGCTGCCGCAAACCTTCCGCGGCGGCCAGGTGACCTCCACCGAAATCAGCGGCCTGACGCTCTATGGCGGGCAGTTCCGCCAGAACAGCCCGCGCAACGATGCGAGCATGGAAGACATGTTCATGAACGGCAAGTCGGCGGCCTTTACCTCGGACCGTTTCAACTTCGGCGGCGGCGAATACGCGTTCAACGAAAAACGCACCCAGGTGGGCGTCTGGTACGCAGAGCTCAGCGATATCTACCAGCAGCAGTATTTCAACATCAGCCACAGCCAGCCCATCGGCGATTGGACATTGGGCGCCAACCTCGGCTACTTCATCGGCAAGGAAGATGGCAGCGCCCTGGCCGGCGACCTCGATAACAAGACCGCATTTGCCCTGCTCTCGGCCAAGTACGGCGGCAACACTTTCTATGTCGGCCTGCAAAAACTCAGCGGCGACGACGTGTGGATGCGGGTCAATGGCACCAGTGGCGGCACCCTGGCCAACGACAGCTACAACTCCAGCTACGACAACGCCAGGGAGAAGTCCTGGCAGGTGCGTCACGACTACAACTTCGTCGCCCTCGGCATTCCCGGCCTGACGCTGATGAACCGCTACATCAGCGGCGACAACGTGCACACCGGCACCATCACCGACGGCAAGGAATGGGGCCGCGAATCGGAACTGGCCTACACCGTGCAGAGCGGCGCGCTGAAGAACCTCAACGTCAAATGGCGCAACGCAAGCATCCGCAAGGATTTCAGCACCAACGAATTTGATGAAAACCGGATTTTCGTCAGCTATCCGATTTCGTTGTTGTAATTCCCGGGGATCGACCTCGTACCTGTAGGAGCCGGCTTGCCGGCGAAGGCGATCTCGCGGACGCCTTCGCTGGCAAGCCAGCTCCTACAGGTTGAGTGCGATCACGGATCATTCACAGGGGTCGAGGTTTTCCGGACCATTGATGGTGACAACCCTCCGTCAATTTCCACCAATGTCGCGTTGACAAAAACCGGAAAGCCTAACGATACTTCCACCTAGTCGTACGACAACCTACAACGAATCAATAAAAATAACTGCTGTCCAGGGATTCCCATGACGACCACTGCATCCGCCCCAACGCCCTTCAATCGCCTGTTGCTGACCGGTGCCGCCGGTGGCCTGGGCAAAATCCTGCGCGAGAGCCTGCGCCCGTACGCCAACGTCATTCGCCTGTCGGACATCGCCGACATCGCCCCCGCCATCGATGATCGCGAAGAAGTCGTGCCTTGCGACCTCGCCGACAAGCAGGCCGTGGATCAATTGGTCGAAGGCGTGGACGCGATCCTGCATTTTGGCGGCGTCTCGGTGGAGCGCTCGTTCGAAGAAATCCTCGGCGCCAATATCTGCGGCGTGTTCCACATCTACGAAGCGGCGCGCCGCCACGGCGTCAAGCGGGTGATTTTCGCCAGCTCCAACCACGTCATCGGCTTCTACAAGCAGGATGAAGTCATCGACGCCCACTCCCCTCGCCGCCCCGACAGCTACTACGGTTTGTCCAAGTCCTACGGCGAAGACATGGCCACCTTCTACTTCGATCGCTACGGCATCGAGACCGTCAGCGTGCGCATCGGGTCTTCGTTCCCCGAGCCGCAGAACCGCCGGATGATGAGCACCTGGCTGAGCTTCGGCGACCTCACCCGGTTGCTCGAACGTGCGCTCTACACCCCTGACGTCGGCCACACCGTGGTCTATGGCGTGTCCGACAACAAGGACGTTTGGTGGGACAACCGCTACGCCAGCGCGTTGGGCTTCGTGCCCCAGGACACTTCCGAAGTGTTCCGTGAAAAAGTCGAAGCCCAGCCGCTGCCGGCCGCTGATGACCCGGCGCGGGTCTACCAGGGCGGAGCCTTTTGTGCGGCTGGCCCGTTCGGCGACTGACCGTCCTGATCCCCCCCACAACCAAGGGAATGAGTTGCCATGAATGCCGAATTGATTGTCGATGCCCGCAACGCCGTGGGTGAAAGCCCGGTCTGGGTACCTGAGGAAAACGCCCTGTATTGGGTGGATATTCCCGCTGGCGGTCTGCAACGCTGGAGTGCGCAAAGCGGGCATGTACACGCCTGGAAAGCCCCGCAAATGCTCGCCTGCATCGCCCGCCACCCCGACGGTGGCTGGGTCGCCGGCATGGAGAGCGGGTTCTTCCGCCTGCATGCGCATGCTGACGGCAGCCTCGACAGCGAACCCCTGGCCCAGGTCGATCACGCCCGCCCGGACATGCGCCTCAACGACGGTCGCTGTGACCGCCAGGGCCGCTTCTGGGCTGGCAGCATGGTCCTGGACATGGGCGCCAATGCCGCCGAGGGCACGCTCTATCGCTATGCCGCCGGGCAACAGGGGCCGCTCCAAGGGCAATTGAACGGCCTGATCGTGCCCAACGGCCTGGCCTTCAGCCCGGACGGCCGGACGATGTACCTGTCCGACTCCCACCCGCTGGTGCAGCAGGTCTGGGCCTTCGATTACGACATCGACAGCGGCACCCCTTCCAACCGCCGTCTGTACATCGACATGAACCAGCACGCCGGTCGCCCTGATGGCGCGGCGGTCGATGCCGAGGGTTGCTACTGGATCTGCGGCAACGATGCCGGGCTGGTCCACCGTTTCACCCCCGACGGTCGACTCGACCGCTCCCTCGCGTTACCTGTGAAAAAACCGAGCATGTGCGCCTTCGGTGGCAGTCGCCTGGACACCTTGTTCGTGACCTCGATCCGCCCGGGAGACGACCAGGACGAACACTCCCTGGCCGGTGGCGTGTTCGCCCTCGATCCCGGCGTCAAGGGTCTGCCGGAGCCGCACTTCAAGCAATAACCGCAACTGTTGGCGCTACAACGCTGTGCCCTGAATAAAAACAACAACAAGACTGGAGACACCCCCGATGGACTTCAAACGTACCTTGCTCGCCGCAGCACTTCCCCTGGCTTTCACCCTCAGCAGTGCCGCTCAGGCGCTGGAAATCAAATTTGCCGACATCCACCCGGCAGGCTACCCGACCGTGGTCGCCGAAGAGCAACTGGGCAAGACCCTGGTGGCCGACAGCGACGGCAAGCTGACCTTCAAGATGTTCGCCGGCGGTGTGCTCGGCTCGGAAAAGGAAGTGGTCGAGCAAGCCCAGGTCGGTGCCATCCAGATGGCCCGGGTCAGCCTCGGCATCGTCGGCCCCGTGGTACCGGACGTGAACGTGTTCAACATGCCGTTCGTGTTCCGTGACCAGGCGCACATGCGCAAGGTCATCGATGGCGAAGTCGGCGACGAGATCCTCGACAAGATCACCAACTCCGAATTCAACCTGGTCGCCCTGGCCTGGATGGACGGCGGCACGCGCAACATCTATACCAAGAAACCGGTGCGCAGCCTGGAAGACCTCAAGGGCATGAAGATCCGGGTGCAAGGCAACCCGATGTTCATCGAAACCATCAACGCCATGGGCGGCAACGGTATTGCCATGGACACCGGTGAAATCTTCAGTGCCCTGCAGACCGGGGTGATCGACGGCGCGGAGAACAACCCGCCGACCCTGCTCGAACACAATCACTACCAGAACGCCAAGTTCTACAGCCTGACCGGCCACCTGATCCTGCCCGAGCCGATCGTGATGTCGAAGATCACCTGGAACAAGCTCACCCCCGAGCAGCAAGTCCTGGTGAAGAAGACCGCCAAGGCTGCGCAGGCCCAGGAGCGCACCCTGTGGGATGCCAAGTCGGCCAGCAGCGAAGAAAAACTCAAGGCCGCCGGCGTCGAGTTCATCACCGTCGACAAAAAACCTTTCTATGAGGCAACCGCCTCGATCCGCGAGAAATACGGCGCGCCCTACGCTGACCTGATCAAGCGCATCGAAGCCGTCCAGTAACCCTCCCTGCATTCAAGAAAGGCCCGGCGCGCACTGACCAGGGAACAGGTCCGTGCGCGCCCGGTTACGGTGGAACCCGATGAAGAATCTACTGCTGCGTTTCAATGACAAGCTCTACATGACCTGCATCTGGGTCGCCGGGCTGTCCGTGCTGGCCATTGCCCTGATCATTCCCTGGGGCGTGTTCGCCCGTTACGTGCTCGGCACCGGCTCCAGCTGGCCCGAGCCCACGGCGATCCTGCTGATGATGGTCTTCACCTTCATCGGCGCCGCGGCCAGTTATCGTTCCGCTTCGCACATGGCGGTGGCGATGCTCACTGACCGCATGTCGCCGCAACTGCGCCAGGCCATGAGCGTATTTTCGCAATTGCTGATGGCGACCATCAGCCTGTTCATGGCGATCTGGGGCACCAAGCTGTGCCTGTCGACCTGGAACCAGTTCATGAGCGCCCTGCCGACCCTGCGCGTGGGCATCACTTACATGCCCATTCCGATTGGCGGTCTGCTGACGCTGATCTTTGTGCTGGAGAAGCTCTTGTTCGGTGACCAGAGCAACCGTCGGGTCGTGCGTTTCGACCTCGTTGAAGAAAACGAAGGGGCTGCCTGAATGGACGCTTTTATTCTGTTGGGCAGTTTTATCGCGTTGATCCTGATTGGCATGCCGGTCGCCTACGCGCTGGGACTTTCTGCCCTGATCGGTGCGTTCTGGATCGACATTCCGTTCCAGGCGCTGATGATTCAGGTCGCTGGCGGCGTGAACAAGTTTTCCCTGCTGGCGATTCCGTTCTTCGTGCTGGCCGGCGCGATCATGGCCGAGGGTGGGATGTCCCGGCGCCTGGTGGCGTTTGCCGGGGTGCTGGTGGGGTTCGTGCGCGGTGGCCTGTCGCTGGTCAACATCATGGCGTCGACTTTCTTTGGCGCGATCTCCGGTTCATCGGTAGCTGACACTGCCTCGGTCGGTTCGGTGCTGATCCCGGAAATGGAACGCCGCGGCTATCCCCGTGAATTCGCCACCGCCGTGACCGTCAGTGGTTCGGTGCAGGCCCTGCTGACCCCGCCGAGCCACAACTCGGTGCTCTACTCGCTGGCCGCGGGCGGCACGGTGTCGATTGCCTCGCTGTTCATGGCCGGGGTGGTACCGGGCCTGTTGATGAGCGCGTGCCTGATGGTGCTGTGCCTGATCTTCGCCAAGAAGCGTGACTACCCCAAGGGTGAAGTCATTCCGATGCGCGAGGCACTGAAGATTTGCGGCGAAGCCTTGTGGGGGCTGATGGCAATGGTCATCATCCTCGGCGGCATTCTCTCGGGGATCTTCACCGCGACCGAATCGGCAGCCATCGCCGTGCTCTGGTCGTTCTTCGTGACCATGTTCATCTACCGCGACTACAAGTGGAGCGAGCTGCCAAAATTGATGCACCGCACGGTGCGCACGATTTCGATCGTGATGATCCTGATCGGCTTCGCCGCCAGCTTCGGCTACATCATGACCCTGATGCAGATCCCGGCGAAGATCACCACGATGTTCCTGACCCTGTCGGACAACCGTTACGTGATCCTGATGTGCATCAACGTCATGCTGCTGTTGCTCGGCACCGTGATGGACATGGCGCCGCTGATCCTGATCCTCACACCGATCCTGATGCCGGTGATTCTCGGCATTGGCGTGGACCCGGTGCAGTTCGGCATGATCATGCTGGTGAACCTGGGGATTGGTTTGATCACACCGCCTGTGGGCGCGGTACTGTTTGTGGGGTCGG